>BNJV01002938.1_pt1 | contig 319350 bp, 425 predicted proteins | sample 8540591 | NCBI WGS metagenome assembly BNJV01 (sample SAMD00202457, study PRJDB9452) | human saliva metagenome | host: Homo sapiens | reverse complement strand
GGTACGCTCGAACTGGGCGTCTGGTGCTCATCACTGCAGCTGGCGCTGGTGCTCGCGGGCCGGCGTTATTCATTCTGCAACATAGCAGGGCCACTTGTATGACTGTTTGTTTCAGTTTTTAAGAAGTTGATATGTTGGTTTGTAATATCAATACGATGTGTTTTACCATGGCTAATTATGGAATCGGGTAAAGTTATATGTAGCAGCTACGCCGCCCCTTTTACCCCAACCAAACTCGCCCCTCGCGTCATATGTGTGGGGCGGGACGCCTCTATAGAATGATGCATACTTCACTTTGACGCGACGTAGGGTAGTCGCGCGCTTGGCTACGCAGCTCGCTTAATTGCATCATGCCGCTATCACGTATGGGCATCAGCGGCGGTTCAGATATAGGTCCTTCCTGGGCAACACACGTACGCACCGGGCTTTCCCACCATTGGCCAGATTACATCTTGCCGGTGCTGGCGGGCATGAGCCAGCCGGCGGCGTAGTTGGTGCGACTGTTATTATCATCATCAAGCACGCCATCGGGTGCTGTCTTCATCCAGCAGCGCCTCGATCGCGGTACATCGCTTACAGCTTTTTAACGTGTTAGAGCAGCTTTGATTTTTCGGCTTTGCCTTTCACTGGCGCTAGCTCATCGAGCCGCGACCAGTCGTTATGAGTAGGCTCAGCGCACTATATACTGCTTCACGACTACGGCGGGGGCTCCCTCGCCAAGCAGCAGCGCAGGCATTGGGCTGCTCATCGAAACACTGAACAAAGCCTTGTGGGCGTCGTCGGCTGCTCACCGGCTGTGGGTTGGCGTTAAACGTTTTGCCGTTCACGCACAAACGTGTAATTCGCCCACTGGAAGCGAAGTAGCGCGGCGACAGGCGGCCGATCGCCTTGGCGGCACCACGCCAGCCTGGGTCTTGCTCTTGGCCCGGTGCTCACCGCCTTTTCCGAACGTGGCCTTTGAGTTGCCAGCCACTGGCTTATCAAAAGCTGCTGGGTCGTAGCACTGGCCGCATCGGGCACCTCTGACCGAGAAAATACCGAGCATACGGCTGGCAATATTGTGCAGCCGTCTTGTGGGTTTACGGCCTTCTCTTTCTCGCTACGTGGGGCTGGGGCCGCCTCTGGGGCTTCTGGGGCAGCCTGCTTCCATAGCAGTGGTTGGCCTCGATATCAGCAGCGCTTGCCACCATCGCTTCAGTGGTAGCAGTTACGACCTCGAGGCCCAGCTTCGGCGGCCAGGGCGTTGACGGTTCTGTCTTTACCGCTGCACCACCAGTAATCGCCGTCTTTTCGCTGCTGATGATGGGGCGCCTTCGGTTTCGCCAGTGGTTTCGCCAGTATCTACCGGTCGGCTCGGTATCGGTTGCTTCCGGGGCTACTGGTTGGCTCTGGGAGCTACAGGGGCGGCCTGCTGCAGCCTGTGGTGTTATTGTCAGTATCGCTCGCTGCGCCTTACCTGGATAAACCATCGCTTGACGGTCATCTGGTACTCATCATCGTCTTCACGCATTAGTTCGCGCGGGCGCAGGCTGGCACGGCGTTCAGCTGCTCTAGAGTAGCGCTCGTTTCTATTCCTTTTCACGCTCAACAGTCTCACGCATCTCATTCTTCGCCCGCTTTTTATTAAACCGCCATAATTTGCTTTGCGCTCGAATGATCAGGCCTTCTTTTCGCTGTCTTTATCGACTTCATCAACGTCTGTTTAATCAGTCAGGTCCGCCAGCGTTTCAACTACTTCGGCCGTATCTATCTGCCCAATTAGGTGCATCTGGGCAGCGCTGACGACTTTCCTCGCATGCTAGGCTTCTTGTTGCCGCACAGTGTCCGCGGAGCTCAGCACACCCTTTTAGCGAGTTCGTGGCTGGCTTATAGGGAATCCATCGCCAGGTTGGTACAAATCCTGCTGAAAAATTCTGGTACTTGCTTTTCGGCCAAGCGTTGCTCGGCTGCGTCAGCCGTCCCCACACTTCAGCCAGCTCTGGAGTTGATATCGTCCGCGCTAACTTCAAACTGGGCAGGTGCTTCTGCTGATTGCTTCACGGTGGTGGTTGTGCCCCCATGAGGTAGAGACTCCTCATACGCAGCCACACCCAGGCGGCCACATTAATACGTTGCATTTGCACAGCCCAGATCCGCGGAGCGCTTGTGTGGGCACCTCTTCTGCGGCTTACCTGGTGGCATAATAATTATACACAAGGGGCGTGATGACCTCTGGTGGTAGGTACCCATCGGCCACGCCATAGTGGCTGTGCACCGTATGCGGCGCAAGCCGGGGCACATCCCTGGCACAGCACGGTTTGGCATGGAGCCGGGTGTGAAACATCACCAGCGTCCAGGTACTGGCCACGGCTTCGTGGCGCACCACGCTCGACCTGCACCCGCCAGTAACGGCGTACTGGTGGTTAATCGGCTCGGTGATTTTGGTATTCACCGGTGATTTTCAACGCTAGAATGAAAGCCGCAATCATCTGCACGATCGAAGTTCAGGGGAATATACTTTGCTCGCATTGATGAAATTTCGCTTGGGGCCGTGTTTGGGTCGGGCCGCTCCACAATCTGGTAGTAGTTGCCATTCCTGGTCAACCTCAATCACACCATAGCGGCCGACGGCTTGGCGATCGATCTCGACCCCGAGCATCGCAGCACCGCCTTCGGGTGTTTGGGCAATCAGGCGGGCAAGCTCGCTACTGCCATCACGGTTGTAGATGAAGTCATCACCCATCATCACTGCAACGGATTCACCAGGCTTTAATGTGCGGTGCGCCATGCCCACCGGGATGGCGGTGCCGTATTTTTGCACCGCATCCTGGTCTATGTAGTAAAAGTTAACGTTGCGGGGTGGCTGGGTAAATTAAGGTATTCTGAGCTTACCTGCAAAGTGAGTATTCTTCGAGTGGCTGGTTGCGCGAATGGTACTTTTCGAGCTGGTATCGGCCTGGTTTACCACAAAGTAAATATCGGTAATCCCTGCTGGTACACAGTCCCAGCACAACGTGAGTCCACCACCGGGCGGTTGCCAATTGGCGGCATACACTTTTCGACTGCTTTGGTGATTGGTAAACGGCGTACACCGGCAACACGGGATGATGGCCCTAGTTATGCGCATAAATTCTCCTTGTATTAGTTACTATGCTCGGTGTACTTAGTATCGTCGCCCGATGTAGATGACGCAGCAGGCGGTTTTTTGGTTGCTTTCCTGGTGGTCGATTTGGCTTCAGTAGCAGATCGCCTTGGTAGCCCTGGTTTTGGTGGTCTCTTTTGCTCGCTGCCGTGGTGCGTGTGCGTGGCGTAGCGGCGGCTACGGTAGTGGCAGTAGCTGGCTCTGGGGCTGGTGTTTGGGTCAAGTATTACTGGCACTATCTACCGCGGCTGGGCTCGCCCCATTACCCGTAGTATTGCTCATAGTAGCTCGGCGTGGCAGGGCTGCGGCGCATCGGAGCTTAGCACCCTTGACCGCTACGTGGTTACTGCAGCGGCGGCTGGTAATTCTGCAGTAGCGTCGTGAGGATGATACCGGTGCCCATAATCAGCATAATCAGCACACTAAAGACCCCAATGCTATACGGAATCACAAGTAGCGCAGCTGTTACTACCAGGCCAACGAACAGGCGCACCAGGATATTGGCTACCCGTCGGTAGAATCAGCGCACCAATAAAGTAGGCAAAGAAGGTCACCGCTTAGCATCGGCAGAGCAGCCAGCCAGAATCATCATCAAAGCCAGTGGCAAGCCAACACGGTGAAGGCCACGGCACGACTGCCAGCACCGGCATGGTGAAGACACCAAGCACACCAAACAGCATCACGTAGCCAAACTTTGCCTTCGCAATACCCGCCGAGCGGTCAACCCAGCGTGGTGCCGCCAGGTGAAATCAAGGCCGTTACCGCGAAGGTCGCAAATACCAGCGCCAGTGTGTGGAGTGGATTAACCTGGTGGCGTGGCTGCGGCTTATGGTAGTGCACGGCACCGCCAATTTTATTGCTATCGAGTTTGAGTTCATCCTCGGATTGGTGATTAAGGTCACCGCTGACCCGAGCATTCTTGCCAAGCGACAGGTTTTGGGCATCCACGATATTCATAGAGCCAACCTTGCCGTTCATATTCAGTGATTGCACACCGGCTACCACACTCCGTGTAACAGTGCCATCAATCGTTTAAGTTTTGGACGCCGGCATTGATATCGCCTGCAACGGTAGCGTTACTGCGCACCGTCGCGGTTTAGCCAAATAGGCTCACATCACTGCCAACCTTGTTGCCAAGGCTCAGCGTACCACCAGCCAGCCACGGCTGCCCTGCACGCTGCCATTGATGGTAATATCCTGGCCAGCACAGTTGATATCGCCGTGCACGCTGCCGTTTACGGTAATATGCCCACCGGCACAATACAGGCTGCCATCCACCGTGGCATTAATTGTAATATTATTACCCGCTACATATACGGAGCCCGGCTTAATAGCCGATTGCTCGTGGTAACAGAGTCCCCATTGATTAAGTTTTTGCGACCACGCCATCGTTGGCGTCGTACTGCTCAAAGTAGCCCTAACACTGCAGGCGCCTCAGCGCAGCCAGGGCCACCAGGTAAAGCTTTTCATGGTGTCCCTACCTTTTGTGGTTGAATAATTGTGTGTGTTTTACCAGCGTCGTTGGTGCCTGGGCGGTACCTAGGCACCTATAACGCTATTGCTAAGTACTATACCACAGTTATTTTTCGCAGGCAATACCATCGCCATCGCGGTCGAGTTTGGTCTGGTAGCTGCTATCGCCCTTTTGGATATTGAACACGCCAGCTTCGAATGCCTCGGTACAGTTAGCAAAGCTCGCCCATTCGTTGGCTTACTCTTGGTCTGGTCCTTTACCTTGCGCTTAGCTTCGTCGCTTGACAGCGGCTGGGTCGTCGTTCACAACCTTGGTTTCGCCATCGGCCTTGGTCTTGGTGGATTGCTTGGTTGATGTGTGTGACTGATCCTTATCGCTACCACTTGGCTTAGCCTGCTTCTTTTCGGTCTCGGCCTGGCGCTGAGCCTCGCGCTCGCTGGGCGCTGCTGGGTTGGTGAATAGCGCCCACCGGTATCTGGCTGCGCTTGGTTGGTTGCAATAAAGCCCAAACGCTGCGCAGAGCACGAATAGTAATCAAGCCCTTTTGCCCATGGTGAGTTCTTAAAAGCCCTCTGGGTCGTTAAAAGTACCAGACGGCACGTGCTACCGCCGGGATGATTGGCAAACACACCAGCCCACAGCAGCCAGCCTACCAGCACGCGGCGGCCATAGGTCCAGTTTTTGCGTAAAGCGGTGTTTCGGTGAACGGAAGCGGCTCCAGCAGCCAAAACGCTGCCTGGTGAAAAATCCACCTTTGGCGATTTTGGCGCGCTCTGCAGTCTTCGCGCTGCTGCGCTGTGTTGGTCGTTGCTCTGGCATAGGTATCCTGCCTTATATACTTAGGTCTTTCGGTTCATTATACTATACCAGGTCGCGTCTGCCACGCTTATGCTTTCGCGAGGCTCACCTGCAGCTCAGCGCCGTCTACCATAGCCGTGGTGTGGTAGAGTGCATCAGCCAGGTGTTGGGGTGCCATTGTGGCGAGGGGTTTCGCTGGCGATGGTGGCGGCGTGCTCGCCAGGGCTTGAGCGCAGCTGCGCGGCTGCGTCACTAGCTGGTTGCGCCTGGCTTGGCGCTGCCGGCTGGCTGGCACTCGTGGGCTCAGCGACCGCCAGGTGCAGCATAATCCGGTCATCCACCTGCAGCCCGGCCTTCTTGCGCGCGCTCTGCACGTGGCGGATGACCTCGCGCATCAGGCCCTCGCGCTTTGAGCTCGGGGGTGATCGTCTTATCAATTTCGACCCAGCTCTCTGGCTTGGTCGCGCCTTCGGTCGCGTCATCAGTCCGCCAGGTATTCATCCACATGCTCAACCCAGCGAATTTCCTTGACGTTCAGCTCCTCGGCCATGATCTCTGCTCGTAGTACTCAGCCAATTTCGCACCCGCATAGGCCGCACATTGCAGCGGTTGGCGCACTCTTGATCGACGCTTGGCGCTCATTCTGTTTCATCCGCAAAGGCTCAGGCCGGTGTTGATCAGCTCGCGCGTGTCGAGCCATATCAGCCAGCACCTGCTCATCCACCACGCCAGCTGGTTGCCAATCCTTTTGAGGTGAATCGACTCGTTATCACCCGTCGGGTTGTGGTACAGCTCCTCAGCCAGAAAACGGTGTAAACGGTGCCAGCAGGTAGCTCAGGCGCACCAGCACGTAATGCAGCGTGCGGTAGGGCGTCGCTCTTGTCGCCATCATCCTCAGCGCCCGCGGCCCCTCGATGACCTCCAGAAGCGGCGGCGGCTGCGGCGCACATACCAGTTGCTGGCGTCGTCCAGGAACGGCAAAATCGGGCTGAGTGCATCAGGGATGTTGGTGGGCATCCATCTGCCGCTCGACCTCAGCCACTAGCTCATGAAGGCGACTAATAATCCAGATATCGAGCGGGGTTGGTCACAGGGCGACGGCGCCGTATCTGTTGTCTCAGGCCGCTCGGCCGCCATCTGCCCTGCGCATCTTGGCCTCGCTTTTGCCGGGAAGGCAAAGCCTTCGCCACCAGACACTGGCTGGCCACTGAGCGGGTCAATCAGCGTACCGTCAAACTCCCAACCATCAACCTCAGCATACATGGTGAAGAAATCATACATATTCCAGATCATCGCCAGTTACGCGCCACATCGCCAACGTCCTTATCGTGCAGGGGCGAAGTCCTCGCCATTGAGCAGCGGGCTACTCAGTAGCAGGAAGCGTAAACTATCGGCAGCTGAAACTTATCCATCAGCTCGTTCGGGTCGGTAAAAGTTACCAAAGCGACTTACTCATCTTGCGGCCGTCATTGCCCGCCACCACGCCGGTGGTGATGACGTTGCTGTAGGCTTTTTGTGCTGCTCGCCAGCCTCGCCAAAGGCGCCGATCTCGGCCAAAGCGGTGTTGACAACTGTGCATAGTAGAACCACGCCGCACCTGGCCGATGTACTCAACGATGAAATCCGCTGGGTAATTTCTGCTCGAAACTTGGCCTGGTTTTTCGAAACGGATAGTGCAGCTGCGCAAACGGCACGCTACCGCTCTCGAACCAACAGTCCAGCACCTTGTCGATGCGCGTAAATGTTTTCGCCGTCGATCGTCAAAGGTAATGTCATCCACCACGGGCGGTGGTAATCATCCAGTTCCACGCCGCTCAGCTCCTGCAGCTCAGCGTATGAACCGACCACCTGACCGTGCCCGGTCGCCCTTCCATACTCGGCATGGCCGTCGCCCAGAAGCGGTCGCGGCTCAGGTTCCAGTCTGGTGCTTGCTCGATATTCTTGGCAAAGCGGCCGTGCTTCAGGTGAGCCGGGAACCAATTGATATGCTCGATTTCTGCTCCAGCATCAGCGGCTTTTGCCCCTGGATGTCGAAAGAAACCACGACGGAATCGCCCGGTACGCGATGCGCTGCTTGCTGCGCGGGTTGAAACGGATACTCGTGGCGAATATACTCGATCTTCCACACGCGCCCTTTTCTTTCAAGTCTTTGGCGATGAACTTGTTATTGTCCCACACCTCGAGACCCTTGTAATTGCCATCGGTGTAGTAGCCATTATCATCAATGACGTGGAAGGCGCTGATGCCGTGGCGTTTGGCGAGCTCAAAGTCATCCTCACCATAAGCCGGCGCAATGTGGACGATGCCCGTACCCGACTCGTGCGAGACGAAATCCGCCGCGTAAATGGTGTGAATCTTGTCATTCTCTGGCCAAGCCGAGCCGGTATCGAGCGGCTGGTAGTTCTTACCCACCAATTCGCTGCCGGGGAAGGTGCGCAATACGTCGTAGTCCAGCGGCTGGTGCTTTTCATCCTGCAACACACGCTCCAGCGCCTCTTCGGCGATGATCAGTCTTTCGCCATCCACCAGCACCTCGCAGTAGGTCATATCTGGGTTGACAGCCAGCATCAGGTTGGCTGGGAGCGTCCATGGCGTGGTCGTCCAAGCGAGGACGGCAGCCGGGCGGTCATCATCCGCAGGCTGAGCCGGCAAGTAGCCACATGTTGCCAGCAGTTGCGTCACAGTTGGGAGCGTAGCTGCCAGGCTAGGCCACTCATGGCGTGTGAACCAGCGGGCCTGGGCAACCATCCCCGCCGCCAGTGTCACATCGCTGGCTGGCACATCAAAGCCTGTCACATAATTATGGAAGGTCATCGCGGCCCATACACACGCTCCCCGTATCTGGGAGCGTCTTTTCGGAAAACCACCCGTTGTTGTGCTACCTTCTCTACTGTGGCATGGGTGAGGGTCAATGCTGGTCTCCTCAGCTCTCGCGGTGCAGCACTGCAGCTGCGTCTTCGCCCGGCTCATCCACACCACCCGCTACGCGGGTAGCATACCTTCGCAGACACCGCCAGCCCGGTTTTGCCGAGCAAGCGCCGTCCGCCGACACAATCACCGCCCCAACAATATCGCGCTCAATCTGGCGCAGGGCCGGCTGGCGCATCCGGTTGCCGCTTGTATCCAGCAGAACGGGCGTGCACTGCCATCCCCAGCCGAAACCTCACATCACACTCGGATCAGTCACAGTCTGGTAGGCGTCGTTGTCCATGGTCACTTCGGCCTTGCTAACAGGGTGGCGAAACTTGGTGTCGTACATCAGCACCTTTTTCGCCTTCGTAGATTTCTGCCAGCTTCATACAGCTGCTTAAAAGGCCCACCAGACGCTCTCCATAAAGTCCTTATCCATCGTGCGGTAGGCGCCTGTAAAGTCTCACCCAGCGGCCGATGCGGTCGATCACGCCCTGCCATGTCTCACTGTTGGCACACCATGCTTTCGCGCGCCTTGGTGATGTACTTCTCAGACTGATGATTGGCGGCGGCTGGCCGTCCTTTATCCAGCGGCGCTGGCTGGACCCAGGCACGTCGCAATCTGCCGCCGGTCGGTAATATTCAGCTGCTTTTCGACGAAATTCTCCGCCGGCAGAGCCATGGCAATCAACCCCAGCGGCGCTCCACGCGCACCTTTCATCGTCCAGTAGCGCGGCACCGCATCCTCAACGATTGAGCTCGAGTAACGTACCATGATGCGGTACGCCAGTAATAAACGGTGGCCCATCACTAAAAGACGTATGCATTCTTCTGCCGGTCGATTTTCAACCGAGTTTAGCAAACGTGTTGTCGTCCTTCCAACGCTGCACCAGTCTTTCTCGTATTCTCGCCGCTCGGCGGCGTGTACCGTAATAATGAATTTCGCTGATTTCCTCCTCCTCGTCGTAGCATTGCCAGCGACGGTAGCGTGTTGCTAAGCGCAGGCGGCTGCATGGCGTATCAATCATTGCAAAAGCCAGCCTTGTGGTAAAACCGAATCGCACGGGTATATGCACCACTTCTAGCATGACGTCGCCCCACCAAACCACTGGTCGGCGCGCGCCATAAGCTGCTGCGCCAGTCCGGTGCCATGCGTGTGCCGGGCAGTATAAAGCCGATTGAGCTGCTGCTTGCCATCGGCAGTGCGGCTGGCATGAATAAAACCAACCACCTGCCCGTCTAGCAGCGCGACCTGGTAAAGATTATGCTCGGTATCGGCGCATATATGGCGTATCGTTTGGTGCAGTTCGGCCAGCTGCTCAGGCGTAAACCACTGAGCCGTTTGGTGCTGAATCCATGCCTCGCTCACGCCAGCCGCAGGGTTCACATATGTATCGCGCCACGACTGCGCTTGCATTTGGCGAATCGCCCCAGCATCATCTGGTGTGGCGGGCCGGATTATGCACGGGGTGCCCAGCCTGGCACTGTAGTATATCACTCATAGCACCTCCATTCTAGCGCCGAGACAGCACACTGCCCGCGCTGCTGGTTGTGCGGCGTCAGGCCACCAGCGGGGAGGCCGTCCGCGCAGTCCAGCTAGCAGCAGGGCGGCGCGAACAGCTGCGCCGCTCACGGCAAGTGGCGTGCCTGCAAGGCTGGCGTGTGGGTTACTGGCATGACTCCTCCTTATATAATTAAAACCACCTCTTCTGAGCTCGAGAATCCGCTGGGTTACGCGCGGACGGTACCATCTCGATTCCAAAAGAAGTGATTCTTCCGTGGATGTTGCCAGATCAGCCAGCATCCACATATTCTTTTAGCACTTGATTGTCACTTTGTCGCAGTGAGTCGCGGCGGGGTCTATTCTTAGCCGGGCAACGCACTGCCTGCCCAACATCGCTACGCTCCATGCAGCCCGCACTTATGGCGAACCACTAGCCAATTTCTTCCCGCAGGCTTCGCGGCTGATAACCGCTCACTTCGCGCACAATAAGCCGCGCAAAAATGCCTCTGGGTCTATTATACCCAAGGCCTGCCCGATTGAAAAGCACCCAGTAGCCGCGTCTTGCATAATAGTAACGAGAAGGTATGAGTACATACTTCTGCTGGTCATCTATGGAATAAAAATTCGTTCATTTGCCTCTCGAGCCACTCAACACTGGGGCCGCCAAACTTTGCTGGGTCATTATGCACGATAAATCACGGAATGTCGTATGGCGCAGCAACCCACTACCCGTGCAGTAATCGTTAGGTGCGGGTCTTCTCTGTGTGTAAAGATAATTGTGCCGCCTAGCTGGTGCTTGGCGCTTCTCATCATACAATCGTGACTCAATGGTTTTCTGGCTAGATACAATGGCATCAAACGGTGCAGATGCAAGCCGAAAATAATGCGGAGCTCTGGCAATTTGATCATTAACCATGAGTTTAATCACTCTTCTGCTTGCAGCACCCAGCGCCGCGCACTCCCTTTGTGCCGAAAACACTCCACCACATGGTCATTCACCATCCCGGCGGCTTGCATAAAGGCATAGCACGTGGTTGAATGACGAAGGCAAAAGCCGTCCGCTTGAGCTGCGCGCTCATTGCCCGGGATGTAGCTGTATCGGCAGGCACGTCGCCTGTAATCTGCCCAGTGATTTTGCACCGGCGCGCCACCCTGCAAGGCCCCCATAAGTAGGCCTGCAGAGCACCGTGCTGGCCAGTAGCCTGCAGCGCCGCCTGGGCATTAGTGCGCACCGCGCAATTTTGCGCCGGTTACGAACGGCTGCGTGCGTCCTGGTCAGCGCCTCAGCGCCCGCATCCGTCATGGCGGCTGCTTTGTAATATCAAATTGGTAAAGAGCCTGCTGGTAGCCGCCCGCCTAGCCAAAATCGTACTCCAACTTAGGCCAGCCTGCGCGCCCTCCAAACGAGACAGCTCAAATAATTTCTGGTCATCATACAGCGGACACCCACTCGGTGTCGTGGTAGGTGCGCTCGCTATCGCTACATTCAGCCCAGGGGCAACGGTTCATAATACTCATTATAACGAGGTAGTAGCACAGAAGAAATTCTTATTTATACTATATTTGAGTATAACTCAGTATTACTATATATCATATATGATATACTATAAACTATTACTTTGCTCGGTGATTTATACGATGTGCGCCGCACCACTCTACCCTTTTGCGCCGCTCCACTACAGCAATACCCACGGTATAATAAAAAGCTCAGGCCAAGCTGAGCTTTATACATAACATTTCATTTGGCGAAGTATGCGCCAAAGCTCAGAACCCATTGAGTTTATGAATAATCCAATGAAATTATGTTTCTTTGGAGAAAGGATGGCTTTTTACGCCCAACAGCAAGACGATCTGAGGGTCGTGTGTCCAAAGTCAACATTTTGAACTATTGGGATTGTCTCGTTGTATTCCCTAATAACCGATACGATTGTCTCTCTTTGATCTTTTTCGATAGTTTGCTTTTGTTCAACTGTCTTTATTTTGCTGGGTGAAATCACTCATGCTGGCCGACCGATCATTACACCGCTCAGCTGGCTAAACCATCCTCTTTTCACCTAGCCCGACAAGCAAATATCGTACAGCCCAATAAGAGGATATTTTCGGCTGATTCCAGAAAAAGGATCTTTCCTGCCATATCTTCAGTACTGGGTAGATGCTTCTCCTGCAGAACACTGAGCGACCATACTCTCGATACATCCACCCACAGCAAGCCACTTCTCTTTGCTCTCCGTTCCAGATGAGTCCATCCATTTTGCTCCATGGGCGCGCTGCTAGTGAGGGATGATTTATCTGCCCAGTCAAGACCGATGTCATTATACGTTGCACTTCCGCTCGTTTCGAGCGCACCACCGTCAAACAATGCCTTGTTGAGTGACTCTATAGTGAGATCCATCATATTTTTGCATAGCGAACTGAGTCATTATACAGCCACCGTAATATGACGGTATTCAAGTTTTGATAAATACACATGCAAAATGAGTATTGTCAGCTAAAAACCAAAAATGGTTTCGGATTTTGCTTTTGATGAGCTCTGGATCAAGTAATTTAAGCAGCTTTATTTGGTCTGTACCACCAATTGAAGCGATAATAGCTTTGATGCTCGAATCACTGAAAGCGGCCATTATATCGGTAGCCCTATCCTGTAGTGACGAACCCATGCGTCGAGTTGTCGGGTACTCTACGGGTTCTAGTAGAGAAAACTGTACGCAAACGATCTGCCCAGGGTCTTGTACCCACGGAAATCGAGCCAGCCCATTTGAAGGTGACAGGTACGCGACTTCTGTCGCTTTTTGAAGATTTTAGCGGCGTAACGGTATTCATACGCACTAATATAGCTATTTTACTATAAAAATACCCGTAATACTAGGTGTGATCGGATGGGTGTCAGCTTGCTTGATATCCAAGTTGCTTGACACCCATCCGTGGAGCTGCTAAACACTCCATACTCACGATCATGGTGGAGACGGTTGATCCGACGATAGGAAAGTAACCTCCGCACGTTGCTGAGCCCTGTGATGCACATGAGCAGACGGTCAGGCCAGACACCAAACCCACCATGCGGCGGGCAGCGTATCGGAAGAAACCGAAGTAGTCTTCCAGCGGGCGAGGGCGTAGCCTTTCTCCTTAGCCTGCTGCGACCAGCTGCTCGTGCCGATGTTCTCGCTGAGCTCCGTTGGATCTCAAGCCCTTCCAAAAGAAGGTCAAGCTCTTGGTCACACTGGTGCCAGGGTAGCGCATGTGATAAAACGACGCACCTCAGCCCGGGTAGTCGGTCACGAGACAAACTCGTGGCCGTACTGTTCAGTGATCGCACGATAGAGCATACGCTCACCCTCAGGGTCGAGGTCGGCCTTTTCCGTGATCTCGTGACCCAGCTTTGCGAGCAGCTTGCGCGCCTCGCCTAGCGTGATCCGCGGGAACGGAGTCGTTGGCACCTCGAGCGTTACTCCGAATCGCTTCGAGCTCGGCGCGCGCTTGACAACGACAACAGGATGAACGCAAGGGAACTGCTCCTCGAACTCCATCACTGTCTCGTGCGATTCCACCACGCCAGCTCCATGTCCACCGAAGTGAATTCGGTGTCGTGGCGCGAGGTGTGAGACGGGTTTGCCCGAAAAACCGGACCAACCTCGAAGACGCCCTCAAACCCGCCTGCGATCGCCAACTGTTTGTAAAACTGTGGCGACTGGGCAAGATAGGCCGTTCGACCGAAGTAGCCGAGAGAGAACAATTCCGCCCCGGACTCGCTGGCCGTACTGGTTCGAGCTTCGGCGGTGGATCTCGACGAGTCCCTGTTGCTCCCAGAACTGACGCATGGCTCGCTCAGTGTCGTTTGAACCTGCAGAGATCAGCTGATCTCAGGAGAACGTAGACTGACCTGCGCAGATAGTCCATTCAGGCTTCTGAGCGAGGGAAACCGGCCTGAATCGGTAGCGGCTCAGCGAGGTTTGCAACCTCGATTGTCGACAGGGACAAGTTCGATACCGCCCAGTTTGACCCGAGGCGCCCTCGACAACCTTGCCATGTGACAACAATCGCGGACTCTGGGTGAGGCGCTCAATCAACTGAGTAAGCGCCTCACTCTTGGACTTCAGGTGTGTAACCTGGGAAGCCTACCACTAGATCGCGAAGAACGACGAACCTGCATCTTGCACTCTCACCGTTTCCACGAACCCTTGACGGTCACGATGTTACCGACCAACCGAGGGATCGCCTCGGCCCACAGTTCTTACGGACATGATACTCCTCCTAATGATTGATGTTCCGACCCGCTGAGCGCGGAAACGGAATCGTGTCCCGTACGTCGGAACGTCAAGCAACCACCGTAGCGGTCGCTCGGTCCCATGCCGAACGCGATGTGCGGCACACATGCGGCCTTGTGAACGTCCACGACGAAGTCGTAGCGCGAATCACCGAGCTTTCCCTTCTCATCCATCCGCTCATCGAGCATCTGGGGGTCAAGATTTTCTCGGCTACGCCGCAAAGCTCCACCATAGCCGCGCGGACCGACGAGGTCTGCCACCTTTGTAACAGTGGGGTTGTCCTCGTCAATCACGTATGGGAACGGCTCGACATTGCGCGGGATGCCCATGACCCAAAACGGGCCATCAAAGAGCTTTGCAAGTCTTCTTCATCCTTTGACGAGATGCCGAGACCGAGAACGGTGTCAGATCCTTGACTGGACATGGGCGACCGCATCCTCATAGGCAATGCGTGCGAAAGGGGTGCTGAAATCGCCAGGACGCAGGGTTGCTCCCAGAAACTCCATCTCCTCCGCGCACTCCTCCGGGGAGGCGGGTGTAAGAAGGTGGCTCAGCAAGTCCCTCAACGATCTCGATAATGTCATCGCGGTCGCCAAATGCCAGCTCGGCCTTGATGTGCAGTACTCCCTTGAGTGTCGCTTACTCCGTGACTCCTCACCGCGGAAGCTGGGCCCCATGTTATAGACACGCTCGAAGGCCATTGTCGCCGCCTCTAGGAAGAATCCCGCGCATTGGGTCAGGAACGCGTCCTGGCCGTGCGTCGATCTTCATGCGCAGTACTGTCGTCGTAGGGCGGTGCGGAGACGAGAATCGGAGCGTCAAACTCCGCGAACTCGTTCAGCTCAGACCACCTCGCGGACTACCCGCATGACCTTTGCCCTGAACTTCAGGATGGCCATGTGAGTGCGGCTCGCGCAGGTACACAGCCTTGTTGGCAATGATGTGCCATGCCATCTTGAATCGAAGCTGAACGACCCAGACGAGGTTGCGGTTTGGAGGTTGAGCGCGTCGAGCGCGATGACCTCAAAGAATCTCGGCCGCGACCTCACGCTGTTCTCGCTGCGTGGTGACGACACCCGTGACCCAGATCGCTGACTCAACGGGAATTGAGCGACCAAATCATAGGACTCGGTCGACAGCGCGACTTGCTGTGAGCAACCACCTGAATGCTTCCGGTGGGTCGACAACATCGATGAACGTGATACATCCATGGTGTCGCCTGCTCTGATCCAGCCAGACAGCTCGACGATGTTGCCATCGGGTGTGACTGATGGGTTGAGAAGGTCGCGCGTACGGTTGCTTCTTGCGCATAGCAAGCTCCCCTTCACTCGTAGGTTGGATGGAACAAACCGTATTCAATTGTTAAACAACACGTAACTGAGATCGTGCATCAAAGCTACGTATTATTATCATAAAATCACAGCACTATAAAGTCAACACCGCTATCTCTATTTATTTGCAAAACCAAAAATTGTTCTGCATTGTTGTGAAAAATACTTTTACGCTTTGCAGTGTCTTGCTTATTTTTAGGAAGTCTCTCGATGGCCGAGTTTAAGCGCATCAAGACATAGCCAATGAGCATGTGTTGCACTATCGGCGAGATGTTTTTATATCTCCAGCATGCTCCTCCGTATCTTGCCAATGATATAAATGGCTAGTTGTTGCCGTTGGCCTTTCTTCGGATGCTGGTTCGAAAAACACACCGCAGGGTAAATATATGCTGGCAAATGAGTTTAATTCATCAAGCAATATGTGAGACAATTTGTCGGTAAACACCAAGCGAGGCTTGCGCCAAAAAGTCCGCCGTGGCGAAATGCCAGGCGTTGCACCGATCGGCTACTACAACGACATGCGGACGAAAACCGCAAAGGTAGACAAGAAAATTGCACCAATCATCAAACAAGCGTTTGAGCTATACGCTCGTGGCGATAAACGCCTTGATGAAGTCGCCAGTTTTGTACCAGCATGGTATACATACCAGAGTCATGAGCTACTTGGCAAGCAGATCAGCTGGCAGCCATTTCATAAAATCGCATAAAACTAATGCTGACGAATCCGTTTTGATTATGGTCTTTCGCTACCTGGGTGAGGTATACGAAGGCAAGCATACGCCCATCATTTCGAAACGGCTTTTTGACGATGTGCAGAATGCGCTGGAGCGGCGAGGTAAACCACAAAAAGCTGTCAAAGAACCGTGGCCGTTTTGACGGTTTGATTCACTGCTCAGTGTGCAGTGATGTTTACTAACGAACGGCAGGTCGAGCGACAGAAAAACGGCAACGCGCGTCTATGACTACTATCGCCGCTCACTCGCAAGAACAAAGCCGTCGCCTGCAAAAGAGCCGACATCCGAGTGGAAGAGTTGGATAAGCAGTTGTCTAATTTGTTGCTCGATTTTGCTATGCCCACCAAGTGGGCAGACAAACTATGCGGCTAATTCGACAAGACGAACAGAAAAGACAAGATATCGTTTTAACGCCGGTGATAGTAAAGCGCAAGAACAAATCGTACAGTTGTCTAGCAAATTGCAACGCTTGTGATGGCTATCTTGACGGCGGCGACGTAGGCGTGAACTGTGACAAGTCAGGGCGCGCAGAGATATTGCGAGAAGAAGCGTTTGTAAGAGCAAATCGAGCAATCTTCGCCTAGCGTTTTGACATAGGGTCGAACCGATGGAAAAGGTGGCTAGAAACAGCCGTTTCTATCTGTAAAATCGCAAAAAGTGATGACCTTGCTGCGAAAAAGTCGCTGTGTCTCGAAAACATTCGGGTCGAACCTATACCAAGCAAAAATGTCGTCGCGGCGACGACCAATTTCCTCATTCCCCCAAGAGAACATCTGGCTTTGGTTCCCGTCAGAAGTCTAGAAAAGCCGCCCGTTCAGGGCGACCAGATCTCAGAAAGTTCAATTGTGGTGCGGGTAGAGGTCGAACCCTCGTCTCATGCTTGGGAAGCATACGCAATAGCCGTTATACGATACCCGCAGGCTGGTATTATTTTAGCACACCGGCGCCACGAGCACCAGGGGTTGCGGGCTCATCTGCCGCTGGCAAAGCTATTAACAAATGCTGGTTGCCGCCCTCCATAGAATCGCTGTAGCCGTAGCAGCCTATTACTGCCGCGTGTGTAGCTGCTCGATGTTTCAGGTTAGATCAGCAATATCTGCCCAGCTACTACCCCTGCGTCAGGATTGCCAGCACATAGGTGCCGCCGCCTGTGCCATGCTACACGATCCCAACATCGTCAGATAATCCTCAATAAAAACCACCTTATCGGCAACTGTACCATTACTACCAGCCGGAATACCGCGGCGGTGAACGTTACGCCGCATCGCGCCCAGCAGTTTATCCTGCGATTCACGCTGGTCAGCTGGTAGTTAGCAAGCATAGCCGCAAACTTTGCCAGGTCGCCGGCGGTCATTTTTATAGCTCTGCATATCGCGAAAGTTCGTGTCGTTTCAGCCTCAGACTCACCATATCTTTTTGGATGATTGCTAATACCCACGCGCTTTGCGATTGCCGTTGGGCACGGATTATCGGATAGGACAATCATATCATCGAAAACATTTTGGCGAGATCACGGCCACCTTCGGTTTGGTCACCCACGCCATCTGGCCGGCTTCGATACGCTTAAGCACGCTAAAGGCCAGCAGTAGCTTGTATGTGCTGGCAGAAGTAAACTGCTTGGCGCCATTATATTCAGCATGGCGGCGCTTGCCAGAAAGCTCCGTCAGAGCGATACCAAAGCTACCCTTTTGCCCCTCGGTGTATTGGCTAGAGCAAGGCGGAGTTTCTCGTCCGAGCCAGCTGTAGTGCTGGACTGGGTGCTACGGGCTGATTGCACCGCGGCATGGATAGTGTCGCTCTTGCCAATCAGATAATCTGCTATTGCCTGGCGGGTAGCGTTGTAATCAGCTGCGCTTGGCGTGAGCGGCCACTGGCCCCGCCCCAGCCAATGGCGCCACCTGCGTGCGCAAGAATTCTTCTGAGGCAGCCGAATCCAGCGTCACCTCGATACTATCCTCAGGCGTGGCAAAACGCAGCCAGCCTAGTATGTGGGCGGGATAGTTACCTGGCGCTCGCCAGATGGGGCCATGCCACCAGCGTGCCCTGGGCGTGCTGCTCGATGGTGCGCTTAAGCTCCTCGGCCTGGGTATCACCTACACTCGGCTGCAGGGGCGATGCTGGCAGCGTCACCCGCACCGGCTGCTGAATGCTCGGCCGGGCAGCACCCAGGGCTTTGGTGAGCTGCGCTCGTTTGACACTCGGCACCCTGCTTGCTCGGCACTCACCATAAGCTAGTGCCGTCCACTCGTAGCTGGCATTTTGAGGGCTGGATTTTGCAGTCTTCGCCAGGGTATCGGTCACGTAACGGCTCAGCGAGCGGTATCTACCTGGTACTGTGGCGGGTGGTTTGGCGTCAGCCAACGGGCCCATAACGCCGAGGTTGGCACCATACGGAGCCACAGTGGCGTAACAGCCTGCTGGACCCGCTGGCGGTTACTGGCCGTCACACCCAGGGCATCAGCCTGGATACTGGCTAGCTGCTGCTGGGAACCTTTAGCCTGCAGAATAATCGCTGCTTGGCGGTATTTTGTGTCTAAATAATCTACTCACGTGCGCCACCGATTGGCCACCAACGGGCTGGCCATCCATGACGAAGAACAGCGGCATACGATCCGCCATTACCACAACCTGCAGCGTCGATAAAATAATTGCTACAACACCTACCGCGCCCCCAGTCGGCTCAGGCGGTAATTGTGTTATACCCAACTCAGTAGCCGGCGGCGGCGCTTTTGGTTGTAAATTGTACGGGATTATGCGAATAACCCCTCGCCATACTTGATAATAATCCCTGCACTCATAACAACAATAATCAGCCACAACAGTAGGGTGTCGTAATCTTTACTCACCCATCGAGCCAACCGGGTATGTAGCCCCACCGGTAGGTATAGATTATTATACACAATGTTGTAACATGTCATTGCATACAAATGTCGTCGTAATAGTAACAACGAGACACCATGGGCACAGCGCCTGGATAATAAACATACTAATAAACAACAGCATGTAGGCGAATAGAAAACCGAGCGTATAGCCAAGCTGGGCAGCGAACATAAAGGCCCGTGGGAAGCGCACGCCCGCTAAGCCGGCAATGGCCACCGTAATGACAACTGGCTCGGCAATCAGCCCCAAAAAGCTATTAGGGAACCCGAAGAATGCGGCCGACGGGTGCAAGCTAACCGTAGCGCAATTTACTACAGCATTCAGGCTACAGCTGAGCTGGGCGTTAGGGTTGGCTGCTAGGTGTACGGCCTCGATAGAGAGCACCAGCGATGCCAGCAGACTAAGGCAGGCACCGACCAGCATACTACCAAACAGCCAGCGCTGGGCGCGGCGCGATAAACCCCCCGGCTGCTGGGTCGTCTTGCTCTTTGGCGCAGTAGTATGCAAAAGACTGGCGCGACGCAGCAGATTGGGCTGATTTAGACTTGGTCATAATATTCTACCTCGTTAATTAATGGCATTGGTAGCCCCTGGGCAATAAACTGCATGGTGCCGTCATCGCGCGTGGCGAGCACCGCCGGGTAGCGCACGATGTCGTACACTTGGCATAAGGCGCGGCCCTCTGGCGTATCGGGGTCGATGGTTGTTAGGCGCTCGGCCAGTGCGGCGCTGGTATTCATGCCAGAATTCCTCGGCTGGGCGGGCCTGCTCGCTAGCTGGCCGGTAGATCAAGCGCACCATCATGACTGCGGCTCCCTGCTGAGCATGCTCGTGGTGGGCGCGCTATCCTGGGTGTGGGCGGCCTCTTGCTGCTGGGTGAGCTTGCGCCGAGCAGCCAGAATGTCCTCGAACTCATCAAGGGTTGTAAAGTCATAGTAGACGCTAGCAAAGCGCACATAGGCCAATTTTCGTTGCAGCCCGCCAGCATGTTCAGTACCACGTCACCAATCTGCTGGCTGGTGATTTCAAGCTCACCAATCCCAAATAGCTCGTCTTCACTGGTTACACAATGCGTTCAACTTCAATCTCGGAAGAAAAGAACTTTGCTAACCGACTGCTTAATGGCTGCCTCCAGCTTTTGGCGGTCGAATAATCTCGCGCGAGCCGTTCTTTTTCAGCACGGCAATGTTGGGCTTTTCGACCCGCTCGTAGGTGGTAAAGCGGTACTTCGCCGTCCAGCGTTTCGCGGCGGCGGCGAATAGCCTGGCCATCGCTCACCTCACGCGACTCAAGCACCCGGCTATTGCCAATACGGTAATCGTCTGTGCGGCTCAGTAGCGGCTACTCGTCTTCATTCATTTGGCGCAGCTTTTTGCGGCGGCGTAAGAAGGCCGGCATATCGGATTCATCGTCCTCCCTCGGGCGGCTGGTGCCAGATATCAGCTGTTTCTTCGGCTGCAAATTCTGCTGCTACTTCATCACGGTTATAGGTCCATATCGACCTCTGGTACGTCATCGTCTTCATCGTCCTCTGGGGTGGTGGCTGGTTTGCCAGCAGCAGCCTTGTCCCACGCAGCACATTAACCTGCTCCTCGAAGTGCTCGCTATCAAAGCCAGTTGCAATCACGGTGATAATCAGTTCGTCCTCAAGATCGGGCTTGAGCGTGGCACCAAAAATAATATTGGCATCCGGGCTGACTGCATTGGTAATAATCTCGGCTGCCTCTTGGATTTCGCCTCATGCTCATATCGTAGCCACCGGTTACGTTAAACAGCACACCCTTGGCGCCTTCGATCGACACCCTCAATCAACGGGCTTTCAATCGCCTGCTGGGCAGCCAGGGCAGCGCGCCCTCGCCGGTTGCGCGGCCAATACCCATCAGGCCGAGCCCGCGTGGCTCATAATTGCCTTCACATCCGCAAAGTCCAGGTTGATCAGGCCATGTTCGGTAATCAGCCCGAAATCCCCTGCACACCCTGGCGCAGCACATCATCGGCGATCTTAAAGGTCTCGAGCAGTGGGCGTCCGCTGGTCAATCGTCTGCAGCAAGCGGTCATTCGGGATGGTAATGAGGGTATCAACCTGCCGGCTCAGGGTGCGCCACAGCAGCCCACTCGGCGTTCTGGCGGCGCTTTTCGCCCTCAAAGCTAAATGGCTTGCGGCAACGCCCACCACCAAACACCCATTTCGCGGGCGATTTCGGCTACCACACGGCCGGCACCAGAGCCGGTACCGCCACCAGCGCCGATGGTCACAAACACCATATCGGCGCGCCGCTCAGGGCTTCGCGGATTTCGTTGCGGGATTCATTGGCAGCTTGTTCGCCAACGTTCGGGTCAGCGCCAGCGCCCAGGCCACCAGTGGTATCGTGCCCCAGGTGGATTTTTTAATATCAGCTTTAGAATTATGCAGCGCCTGCGCATCGGTGTTCATAGCAATAAACTGCACACCGTTCAGGCCGGCTTCTTTCATACGGTTAACAGCGGAGCTGCCGGCACCACCAACGCCAACCACCTTTTATACTGGCAAATGTTTGTATTTTCTGCTTGGTTTTACTTCAGGCATTGAACCCTCTCCCCACTAATTCTCATCTTTATGTAGTATAGCAAGTTAAGCCAACCGCCGCAAGCTAGGTGCGGAAACGGTTCAAAAAGCCCTTCAGGCCCTCTAATCTACTACTGGTTGGTTTATTACTTGGTACATGTGCTGGCCCTTCTGGTGCGCCTTCGCTATCGATCACCATTAGGCTAACTGCTGCTGCGTAGGCTGGGTCAGCCAACTGCTCTGCAACACCCCAAAACCTTTCGGCTCCCCTTCTTTACGGCCAGCTGCAACCGCGCCTTGGCATAGTCTGCCAGGTGGCGCAGATTGGCTCCACCGCCAACAATCACCACCCCATTGGGTAGCTTGCCTTTGCGGCCCGCCTTTTGGAACTCCTCGTCAAGATGCTCAAAAATTTTCATCCAGCCGTGCTTCGACAATCTCATCGATATCCGTGGTTGCAAACTGGTGGCTATCACCACCCACCTTGACCGTCACCGTGCGCGGCTCGGGGTGCGGCAAGGCCGAGGCATACAGCAGCTTGACTTGCTCCGCTACCTCGGGGTCGGTGCGCAGGCCAATTGCTAAATCATTGGTAATATTATTGCTACCAATTGGCACCACGGCGGTGTACTGCAAATCACCTTCCTCAAAAATCGCCAGGCCGGTCGTGGCAGCCCCAAAATCAATCACGGCCACGCCGTTTTCGATCTGCTGCTCGCTGAGCACCGTGCGGGCAGCAGCCACCACACTCACCACCGTATTATGCGGCTGCACCGAGGCGTTCTCGGCCGCTTTTTGCACATTCACATACGGTGGCATCAGGGCAGATACCACGTGCGCGTTGATCTCGAGCCGCGTGCCGGTCATACCCAGTGGGTCCTTACTACCATCCTGGCCATCCAGCCGGTAACTAAACGGCACCAGCTCTAATATGTGGCGGTTAGCTGGCACCTTGCCGCTGGTGGCAACGTCTTCGAGCCGGGCAATATCCGCCGGGGTAATTTCGTGGTCACTGGCACCAATCGCAATCATACCATCGGTTTTAGTACTAAGGATATGGGCGCCATTAATACTCAGGGTGGCTTCATCCACCTGGTAACCGCTCATGCGCTCGGCCTGGCCAAGGGCACTATCGATCGCCTTAGTTGGGCCCCTGCAAATGCATCAACGGTGCCTTTGCGCATGCCGGTGTTGCTGGCTTCACCCACACCAACAATGTTTGGTACGCCCTGTGAATCATCAACAACAGCGACCACACAGCGTACCTTGGTGGTGCCGATATCTATGCCAACTGCATATCGCGAGGAGTCTTGCATATCTTTTATTATACAGTTCCCCTTATGGTTTTACAACACGCCCCCACTACGCTTTTGGCAGAGCGGACGGGTCCTGGGTGAGAATTTCTGCCCCAGTTTCGGTGATGAGGACAGTGTGCTCAAAGTGAGCGCTTAGGCTGCCATCGCGGGTCAAGATCGTCCAGCCGTCCTCCTGGCTGGTGCGAATTGCCTCGCTGCCAAGGGTTGCCATTGGCTCAATCGCAATCAGATCCCCGGCGCGTAGCACAGTGCCAGCGCGCGGCAAGCGGTAGTTGGGTACATCGGGCGGCATATGCATCTCGAGGCCCACGCCGTGGCCAACCAGCTCGCGCACAATGCCAAGCTTGCCCTGGGCCAGCACAGCTTCGATAGCGGCGCCGATTTCTTCCGTTGTAGTGCCATCACCATGGATGGCCTGAATGCCCGCATACAGGCTGCGCTCGGTAGTAGCCAGCAGGTGCTTTACCGCCCCAGTTGGGATTTCATCTACCACCATGGTAAAGGCGCTATCTACCTTCATGCCGTGGTAGGTAATCACCAGGTCAGAGCTGACCACATCGCCGGTCTCCAGCACGCGCTCGCTTGGCACGCCGTGCACAATCGCATCGTTGCTGCTAATACAAATCACGCCCGGGAAATCCGGCACTGGCTCGCGGTAGGTAGCCTGGGCACCGTAGTGGCTAATCCGCTCAGCCACGAAAATCATTAATCTGGCGCTCGGTTTGGCCGGCTGTGACGTAATTACGAATATCACGGAAGATATGCGCCAGAATGCGGCCACCATCACGCATAGCCTGTAGCTGCTCTGGCGTTTTTAAACCCTGTAATTAGATCTGGCATACGCTGCTTACCCTCATTATAAATACGGTCGTGCACTTCGCCCGCGGTGCCGGTGCCATCAATATGCACAATCTTGACGCCGTCTTCGGCGAAGGTGCCCAGGACCGGGTACATCTTCTGGCGGTAAATTGTCATGCGGCGGGCAATTGTTTCGGTGTGTCCTCCATGCGCTGGCGCTTTCGCTAAGCGCTGCATAATTTCGGCTTCGGGGACCTCAAGCGCCACCACCAGGTCAATCTGCTGCTTGGTTTCTTCTAGATAGCCCGATAGCCAGGCGGCTTTGGGCTTTGGTGCGCGGGAAACCATCCACATAATATTGGGGAACTGGCGGCGCTTGGCATCGGCCACGGCTTCGGTAAAGACCTCGTACGTCAGCTCATCATTAATAAGCTCGCCGGTTTTTAGCAGGCGAATTACCTCTGGGTCGCTGCTACTGCGCAGCATTTCACCCGTTGAAAAGCCATTTCCACCCCCTGGCGCACAGCCAGCATTTGCCCCTGCATGCTTTTTGCCAGCACCAGTCGGGCCAAATAGTAAAATCATCTTAGTTCCCTTCTGCTGAGTTTGCTATAGCCTGCTTGGTAGGCGGGCCAGCAGCGCGCCATCCGCACGACTGCCAAACTGGGCCTTAACGGCGCCAATCACCTGGGCCCATCTGGGCAGGGCCAACGCTTGGTAGGGCCGCTATAGCGGTATCGATTGCTTGCTGGAGCTCCGCCTCGCTGGCAGGCTCTGGTAGGTAGCGGGCGAGAATATCAATCTCTGCCTGCTCGGGCTCGGCCAGCTCTGGCCGGCCATTCGCCTGGTAGAGGCTGATACTTTCGCGGCGCTTTTTGATTTCGCGCCCAATCAGCTGCTCAACATCGGCATCAGCCAGCCCGTCATCACGCTTACCACGAGCAACTTCCTCGTTCAGTATCGCTGCCTTCAGATTACGCAGTGTATCGCCCTCAAAACGATTGCCGCCCAAAAGAGCGGCTTTCATGTCGTCCGAGATGCGCTGGGCCAGGCCCACGCCTAACGTGCACCCCAAGGCGCATTTTTTGCATCTTTTCGGCCTTGCGTTCCTTGCGCACAATGGCCTTCTTGCGGCGTTCTGTCTTGCTAATTGGCTTGCTAAAGCGCATCGAGGCCTTGGCCTCTGCCAGAACACCACTTTTGCAGTACCCGGCGGTTAAAACGGCGAATAATATTTTCGTTCGCCTCTTTCTGATCTTTACGTGTAACTTGTACCATATCACGTTTATTCTACCAGATGGGATGCCATTACACAAGCACCCGGCTGTGGCCGCGACGTCCTACCGCTCACGCAGCCGATATATCCTGGCACCACCGCACCGTCCGGCACCACGCAGCGGCTCGTACAGGGCAGCAAAATCCGCCGCTCTAGGATGCTAGAGCGCTCACCCTCTGGCCCGGTGATGATGGCATGCCCACCTCGGCAATGTTCTCTGTCTCTACGTAATGGTGCGAAAGTCGAGCACGCTGGTATCGAGGTAGTACGCCATTAGCCAGCTGCCCTCGTCCACTAGCTCACTCTGTTCAATCGGCTCAATATGCTGCAGCCGGCCCTCCACCGTGCGCGAGCCGCGCCACTCATTCAGCATGGGGCTAAACTCGCCACCACCCGCTGGCCGGGCTGGCAAAAGTACTCGCTGGGGGCCTGGAACGCCAGCATCTGCAGGCAGCGGCCAGTGCTATCTTCTAATGTGAGCTTAACGTGCTGCCCATCACTGCCCATCTGGCGCATCGCTACCACCGTAGCGGCAGGGATGCGCAGCACCGGCTCGGGGTTGCCATTGCCAAAGGGCTCCATCTGGGCGATACCCGCCACCAGGGCTTCGTCAATCTCGCTAAAGTCAGGCACCGTGACATCAGCCTGGGGCAAGAGATGGCGCGTTTGGTCGCGCAGCCCTAGCGAATCATAATACTCATTCACTCGCTGGCGAAAGGCGGCGATCTGCCGTGTCTCGAGTGTCACACCAGCTGCTGCCGCATGGCCACCGCCCCGCATAATAATATCGTCGGCGGCGCGCACGGCATCGGCGGCGCTAAACACACCAAAGCTACGCGCACCGCCCTGTTGCCTCCCGGCCGCGCACCCCAGGATGAAAGTGGGTTTTTATACCGCTCCACTAGTTTAGAGGCCACAATGCCAATCACACCGTGGTTCCAGCCCGGCTGGCTCACGACGAGGACGGCTCGGCGAAGCGCTCGGCTTGCTGGCAGGCCTGGGCAAAAATCTCATCCTGGATCTGGCGGCGGCGCTGATTGAGCTCCTCCAGCTTATTACTGGCTGCCAGCGCCTCCATACCATCCTGGGCCATCAGCATATGCAGGGGCGTGCTCGGCGGTATCTAGCCGGCCGGCTGCGTTCATGCGCGGTCCCAGGCCAAAGCCCAGGGCTGCGGGCGTTAACGCTGCGCGGTCAATGCCACCACCGCCATCAGCGCCTTCAGTCCGGTGCGGCGCTGCTTCTTCAGCACCTCGATCCCCCAGTACACATTGGCGCGGTTTTCGTTTGTTAGTGTCACAACGTCACAAACCGTCCCCAGCGCTACAAGATCCAGCAGCCACTTTTTCGTGCCCCGCTGGCAAGCCCGGCAGCACCGTCTGCAGCGCCTGCACCAGCTTAAAAAGCCACCCCGCCCCGCACAGGTCGCGGAAGGGTAGCGGTGGTCATCGTACTTTTGGGTTAACCGTGGCAATGGCCGGTGGGCGGGTCGGTGCCACGTTGTGGTGGTCGGTCACGATGGTATCAATGCCATAGCGCTCCTTGGCATAGGCAATCTCCTCATGGCAGAGGCTGCCGCAGTCCACCGTCACGATCAGCTTGGCCCCCATCGCCGCCACCTTATCGACCGCCCCCATCGTCATGCCATAGCCTTCTGACAAAGCGATTGGGGAATAAAGGCCTGCACCGGGGCAAAGCCAAAGCTAGCAAAGGCATCAAGCAAGAGGGCCGTTGCGCTCAGGCCATCAATATCATAATCGCCATACACCACAATCGCTTCGCCCTGGGCGTGGGCCTGCACGAGGCGCTCCACCGCGTGGTGCATACCAGGCAGCAAAAACGGGTCGTGCTGGTGGGCGTCATAGTCTGGATGCAAAAAGGCCTGGCGGGCAGTGTGCGTCGTCAGGCCACGGCTGCATAGAATACGCTCCAGCAACTGCCCTGGCATCAGGTACCGGTAGCTGGGCGCTTAGGGCGGGCAGAATGCTGCTGGGATTTAATCACAATACTCTGCAGCTCCTTAAAGATCGGGAACTGCTTATTCGTGCAATAAATTTTGGTATTGCCCTGCTTTTCACTTAATAAAAGCCCACCTTTTTCGAGCTTTTTGAGCTCACGTTGAATATTACCAGGATCCTCTTTAATCAGCTTAGCTAACCCACGAACATGGGTGCGGAAATCTGGGTATTTGGCGTATACGACGACAATTTTGCGTCGGACCCTGGAAGTAATGAATACATCTAACATATATAACCACCTATCTTTTCTGTATCATAGCACAGTTTTTACAACACCGCCTCGCCTATTTTTGTGGTTTTGTAACGAAACGCTACGTGCAACCTGCGCGTTCTATCACCCCCGCCAGCGCGTATAATAAAGCTATGTACTACTCACCACATTGCCCCAACCATACTCGTGCGGCGAGCAGATAGCTTTTACCCTACCACACCACGCAGCCACTGGAGCCGGGGCATATTGTGACTATATCCCGATTGGTACGCGCGAGTGTGTTGGCATTGTGCTTGGCCCCACAACCGCTTTTCAGGCTTTGCCACACAAGCCTGTTGGTGCCGTAGTGGAGCCAACACCTCACTCACGCGCGCCTCATACAAACCGCCCAGTGGATGAGCCAGTACTATCACGTGCACCTGGCGAGCTGCCTGAGTGCCATGCTGCCACGCGGCCTTACTTCACTCAAACGACGGCGCGTACTGGGCAGCTACCGCACTCGCTCCACCAACCAACCGAGCAGCAGCCGAATGCCAGCCAGCAGGCCGCCATTACCGCGCTGCTGCAGCAGTCAGCCACCACCAGTTTGCCTCTACGGTGACTGGTTCTGGCAAACGCTGTGTATAAAAAGTTGCCCAGGCGATGCTCAGCGCTGGCAAAAGCACAATTCTGCTGGTGCCAGAAATTGCCCTCACCCACACATCATCCGCGAGCTCACAATGCTATTTGACCCAGCTGATGCGCTTGTCGCCCACTCCCAGCAAACCCCCAGCCGAACGCTGGCACGTCTGGCACCAAGCACTGACCGCCCGCACACCCAAGGTGGCACTGGGCCGCGCTCAGCGTTGTTTTTCTGCCACTACAAGATTGGGCTCATTGCTATCGACGAAGCCCATGAACCCAGCTACAAGCAAGATAATACACCGCGTTATTCGGCACTCCGTACTGCCACCATGCTGGCAAAATACCATGACGGAATTACAACATTTGGGAGTGCTACCCCATTAGTAGCTGATTATTATTTTTCACAACAGGGCGTATTCCCCTTATTACGCTACTCCCATAAAGCTACAAAAACAACATCACCCCATATCCGTATTATTGACAACACCAAACGAGGTAGTTTTATACAACACCGATTTATCTCTGATACAGCTATAGGTATTATAAACAACATGTTAGCTGATGGTCGCCAGACACTGGTATTCCATAACCGTCGTGGCACAACTTCTACAACGTTGTGTAAAATATGCGGTTGGATGGCTTTGGACCCCACAACTCAAACGCCACTCACGCTCCACGCCGACACCCACCAACTCAATCAGCCATATAAGCGGCTACGCAGCACCCGTTCCGACCAGCTGCCCAGAGGTGGTTCTGTTGACATCATCTCATAAAAGGCATCGGTACCAGTTGCTCAAACCGAGCTAAGCCGGCTCTTCCCCAGGCACGCATTGCCCGCTTTGATGGCGACAGTACACCCGCCGACACACTGGCCGAACGCTACAGCGATATCCACGCCGGCAAGCTAGATATTATTGTTGGCACGCAGATTCTGCCAAAGGCTTGGATCTGCCGCATCTCGGCCATGTGCTTATTCCGCAAGCCGATGCTGGCCTGGCGCTGCCGGACTACACTGCCCGCGAGCGCACCTTCCAGCTGCTCGCTCAAGTCGTTGGGCAGAGTCGGCCGCCGCCAAGAAAAACCGCCGTGACCATCCAAACCTACCAGCCCCATCACCCCGTCATTGCCTGGCGGTAGCCAGCAAGATTACGCCGGCTTTACCACGATGAGTCTGCCCAGCGAGCCCGCAGCATGCTCGCCACCATTCAGCTACCTAGCGCGGTTTACCTGCCGCTACAAAACCGAATCTGCCGCCATTCGTGCCAGCCATAAGCTGTACCGCGCTCTGCAGCAGCATGCGGGGGCAAAAGCGTCACTATTATGCGCCCTACCCGCGCTTTTTATGAATACCAGCACGGCAACTACCATTGGCAGATTGTGCTGTAAAAAGCCCGACCTCGCCGCAGCCTGCTGGCATGGCCGAGCTCACCCCAGCTAATAAATGGCAGTGCACGAGCTTGACCCAGCTACCTTGCTCTAGCAACTTCGTGTAAATATGGCGATTAGGCACCAGCCAATCATATACTGATAATAAGCTGAAGATTTGCTTGTGTTTAAATACAAGCACTGCTATAGTAAAATTACTAGTGAAGCAGCACATACGAACAACCCCGGGCTTTACCATTGTGGAACTAATTGTAGTGATTGCCGTGATTGCAATCCTGGCCACCATTTCTGCGGTGGGCCACCGGAGCGCCCAAACCGATACTCGCGATAACGAGCGCAAAGCCGATACCGAGCTGGTAGCCGCCGCGCCTCGAACGCTACTATGATGAGTTCGGCTCCCTACCCGCTGGAATGATCTAACCTGTAACGATGCCGGCAGCGATGACCCGTCGCGCCCGGCCAAACTCCTCAATATACCAGTGCAGTCTATCATCAACCCAGATTCAGGTACCAAGCCGCCCAAGCACGACCTGACTAATACTGGCACCGAGCCAGGTGATACCAAAACCCTACCTATACCGGGCGCAAAAGCAAGATGGCAGCCCTGTGCCAAAACCGCAGCGCCGAAGCCCCTGCACACGCTTTAGCATAGTGTATATGAAAGGAAAGCGACGGCTCTTACCCAAACGGTTAAATCCCGCTACGGCTGGTAGACCCTCGCGCCCGCACGCACACCACTGCGTGCTAGCACGCGCACACGACCCGCGCCTCTATTGCCGCCCCCGGGCAGGTACGCTATACTAGTAGCAATGAAAAAAAGAAGATATTATCACACTGCCCAATCCCCATTTGCGGCAAAAATCTGCTAAGGTGCATGTTGTCACGCCTGAAGCCGAAGCCCGTGCCCGCGAGTATGATCGCGGCCGCCGTTGACTCGGGAAAAATTCTCGCCCTGCACGAAATGCAGCGCCGCCCTGGCTGCGGGTACAAATTGACCGCCTGAGCGCGCTCATGGCGTGCGCCATGATTTTGACGATAAAACAACAAAGACTTTATGGTGCTATTCAACCCAGAAATCGTCAAATACGAAGGCACCCTCACCACGAACGCGAAGGCTGCCTGAGTGTCAAAACATCTCACGGCCGCGTACCCCGCTATAGCACTGTGCGCGTCAAAGCCATGGACGAACAGGGCAATATCATCCGTATTAAGGCACGGGGCTTTTAGCCCGTGTGCTGCAGCACGAAATTGACCACCGTGGGACTGGCACGTGTTTATCGACCATATTAAGGACCAGCGCGATGCGTTTCTTTGAACTGGACGAGAAAGGCGAACTCGCAACCGCTTGATTATGACACCTCACATCAAAGCCAATCGTATTCTCTGGGGACTGAGGATTTTAGCGACGTTGCAGCTCAACCAGCTGCTCGCAGCCGGCTTTTGCTGTGCGCCTGGTCGTGACCAGCCAGATACACGCCGGGGGCGTGGCAGGCACTGGTTGCGCCGCGCGTGAAGCAGACCGCCCCTGGCCCACGCTATTCCGGTCCTGCAGCCACGCAAGCTCAGCGATATCACGCCGCACATCCAGGCACTGGGCCAGCCAGTGGGCGTCCTAGTCAGCCACGGGCGATTATTCCCAAATCTATCATCGACCTCTTTAACCCTGGATTATTAACCCTACACCCGTCGCTCCTGCCAGCCTACCGCGGCCCGACCCCTGATTGAGCAGGCTATTTTAGATGGCCTACGCCGCCACGGGCATTAGTATTATGCGCCCTAACGGCCCAGATGGATGCTGGCCCAGCTCTACAGCCAGCTGACCCACCCGCTCACTGGCACCGAGACCCAGCCCGAGCTTTACGACACCCCTGGCGCGTATTGGCAGCCAGGAACCAGCCCAGGTGCTGCTGGCTATCATGCAGGGCAAACTCACCCCCAGCCACAAGATGACACCCAGGCCAGCTACACCCAGCTCCTCACCAGAGCAGCTGGCACGCTTGACCCTCGCGCAGCATAGCGCCCAGCAGCTTGAGCGCGCCACCCGCGCCTCACCATGACTACCCCAAGGTGCGGCTACCGTTTTGTGGCCAGCAGCGGATTGTACCCTGGCTCACACGGCGACTGGAGCCGTCGCCATGCACCATTGCCTGCCTCGGTGGCACCTGGCTGGCGGTGGATGAGCTCGTCGCACCCAGCGGCCGCCGCATGGGCGTGGCGGATTTCTTACGCGGCCACCGCCCGTAACGGCACGTTTTAGGCGCTCTGGTGTACGTGTAGGCACATGCCACGCCCCCCCCTTTTTAGCGGGGCCGGCAAAACCCCCGCTCACGCCATGTAGCCATCATACAAACAACCCCTGGGCCATGCAGCTGGTATGTTATGAGCTCTTTATTAAACGCCGCAGCGCTCCTGCCCTAGGACTGAGCTAGGATCTGGTCGCGGCTGTTCATAATCTTCGGCTGCAGCGTCCGCCATGGTCTGGTCACAACGTCGCGGTAGTCCGGCCGGTTCAGCTCTAGCCACTTGGTAGCGGCAAATTCAGCCTTGAGATTGCTGTCATCCGTGGCAGATTGCTCGCTTCTACCAGGCGCATAAACTGGGGATCCTGGGCATATTCGGGGACATTGGTTTGCAGCCAGGTAGTGAGCTCTGGCTCCTGGCGATCAATAATAGCTTCAAACTCGACGAGCTGCTCATCGCTCATGCCACTGCTCAGGCGCTCGCCAACGCGTTCAGTTAGCGATGCATACACCTGCTCCAAAAAGGCAGCGCGCTGCTCTGCCGGCAGATTCTCTAGGCCAAGCTCTTGTAAAAATGTTTCGTCTAGTTTAAACATATGATCTCCTTTGTCCCTATTGTATCAGTGTTTATGCTTACCCAAGCGTGCGTTTTTACCATTTCGCGTGAAGAACTCTAGTGTATCGCCCTCCTCTAGCTGTAATTTGCGGCTGGTTTTCAGGCTCAGGCCACACAGCTCGCCCTCGAACACGCCTCCTTGGCCTCGGTCTGTTGGCGCTGCACCTTGACGACCTCGGCTTCATCAATCACCTCATCGCCGCGGCGTGCCCGTACCAGCAGGCCAGCGTATATCTTACCCTTGGTGACTTCGCCACCAGCAATCACCTCGTCCTTGGTTGTGCGGAAGATACCCTTCACCGTCAGACTACCAATCTCCGTCTCGACCACCTCTGGTGCTAGCAGTGCGCTCCATACGGGCGCGGGCGTCATCAAAGCAGTTCGTAGATCACCTTATAGAGGCGCACCTCGACCTTATCGCGCTGGGCCAGGGCGCTCACCGCTGGTGGCAAATCAACATTAAACCCATAGACGATCGTCTTGCCATCAGCCGCCAGGCGCACATCGTTTTCCGAGATATTACCAACCCCACTACCCACAATGTGTAGGTTTATAGCACCGCCGGTTTCTACCAAGCGCAGGCTATCCATCACCGAGGTCAGCGAGCCCTGCACATCCGCCTTGACAATAACGCTAAAGTCCTCGGCATCGTGCTTTTGGTTCATCATTTTGAGCAGATCGGCGCCAGTCACGTTGGTGCTAGCGGCAGCCCGGTCGCGGGCGATTTGAGCCTTTTTGAGCGGCGGCTCGGGCCTGTTTTTCGGTCTTGACGAGGCGGAAGCTATCGCCAAACTGCGGCAGCGACTTAAAGCCCGTCACCGTTACTGGGGTGGATGGACCAGCCGTCTTCAGGGCCGCCGCCTTATAGTCCACCATGGTGCGTACCTTGCCGTAGCTGGTACCAGCCAGAAGTATACTGGGTGGTTTCAGGGTGCCCTGCAGGTCTGGATCAGCAGGCCCACCACCGAACCTCACCCTGCTCATATGGGCCTCAATCACCAGGCCCTGGCCGGCACGTCTTCATCAGCCCGCAGCTCTTCCATATCGGGCCACCAGCAGGATATTTTCGAGCAACGCATCGAGATTCTGGCCGGTCTTGCACCGATTTCTACTATAAACTGTATCGCCGCCCCATCTCTCGATTCAGGCCGTGTCGCTGGCCAGCTGCGTTTTCACCAGCTGCGGTTGGCGGTTTCTTTTATCCATTCTGTATGACTGGGCTAATCATCTTGGCATTGGCATTGTGCGCAAAGCGAATCGCCTCATCGGTTTTGCGGCTTAACGCCACCATCCGCCGCTACCACAATCACCACCACATCGCGTCAGTACTGCACCGTGCTGGCGCAGTGCCGCAAAGGGTCTCGCGCCCTGGTGTATCCAGCAGGGTGATTGGCCGGCCGTTTTAACCGTTTGCAGGCGCTAATATGCTGCGTAATCCCGCCCGCCTCGCGGGTTAGCAACACGCATACGCAAGAATGGTATCCAGCAAGCTTTCGTTTTACCATGGTCCACGTGGCCACATCACCGCCACAATCGGTGGGCGCCCGTAGCACTATCCGATAGCTGGTAGCTCTGCCACGCTCAAAGGCCTGGCTTTCGGCCGGCTTATGCCTCAAGGGTAGCATCAATGCCGAGCTCTCAACAATGATAGTCGCAGTCTCAAAATCAACCTGTTGGGTGGACTGGTTGCGCGTAATACCATTTTTGAACAGCTCGCTAATCAGTATGTTGTGATGGGAGATTGAGTGTCTCTGCAAGCTCCCCAACGGTAATAGAATCACCAATTGATACATGATTTTCCTACATATACACTCCTCTCCCGCCTACCGGGCTATTATAACATAGCTTGTGCCCTTGCCACGCTAAATCTTATTTTTATTCTTTTCACAAAGTCCCAGTGGAAATCTTGCGTGGTTATCCTTATCGATATCAAGTACCACAAATTCCCTTTGCGCTCGTTGAGGGTAAACACCTTCTCTGGGTCGGCTATCGCTGCCACTGCCCAGCTCTGATACATGCACCAGCGCTCAATTGCTGGCTCATCTGCAGGCACCAAAATGGTGTGATACGTGTCACGGTACCTTCAACGGTATGCCGCTCTTGGCAAACTGCAACAACTTCTGTCAGCCATGGGTCCTGGGTTAACTGCTTTCATACTGAGGCTGAGGCGGTCTTTACAGTCGGCGATAATCTTGCACTGACTCGTCCGCCAACTTTGACGTAATCGCCAGGGTTGTTCACGCGCCCTGCGCTAATCTTCTCAGAAATGTACACCAGGCCTTCAATACCTTCAACGTTCGCAAAAGACACCGGAAATCAATCCACACCGGTCACTAACACTTTCAACGGTAAGTCACCCACCGATAGCTTCCGAAGCGCTCAGCCAGCCATCCCGACGGCTTCTTTCTCGCGCAAAGCATCGGGCTTATTAGCCTTGCGGTCAGCGTCCAGAATATGAACTCTCGGGTCGGCCAACCAGTGCGTTCAGGCGCTGCAAAATCTCGTCCTTATCGCTGGAGCTAACCTCGTGGGTAGTGCCTCAGCCGAAAGCCGCGACACCGGTGAACCACGAATGCCTTGCACCTCACCAATAGGCCACCACGGTTTGCATCGTAGGCTGCACTGATATCTCGCCAGCTCAAGCTTTCAGCGATGACCTCTCCCGCCGCGGTCCCCAGCGGCCTTGCGCAGGCTCAGTAGGTCATGCCGTTATCGAGCCCGCATCCACCACGCTGGCGGTTACTCATCACCCTCGGCACATATACGCGAAACCCAACCCCGTGCGGGTACAAAGCCCACACCCTGGGCACCTAAATCAATTTAATACTTGTGTTTACGCAGGCTCAGAATCGTCCCAGTGACGACCTCGCCGGCAGTTAGTTGCTTAGCGCCTGCATCTGCTGCAGCGAGCAACTCATCCATTGTTACAGTGGCTTTTGCCATAAGTCTAAAAAGACTCCTTCCTTAATTGCTATTTCTTTTGGCGCCGCCCACCGAACGTGTAGCGCTAGCAGGCGCGCGCCAAAGGTTACCATCTCATTGTAGCGTACCGGGGCTTATAAGTAAAGCCAAGCGACCCCTGGTAATGCGCACCACGCGCTCGCCACCGCATCAGTGCACTGCCCTGCCGCCACGGCCGGGCACGCGGGCTCCCTGGGCAGGGCACCAAAACCACCAGGCTTGGGTGTAACCTGGTGGTTTGATGCAATGATACGAACGAGTGTACCTACCGGCGGTTAAAGTGGTAGTAGTAATAGCCAGCACCGATGATCGCCATCATACCCACAAAGCGGCAGCCACATCGAAGGCACCAGTCTGTGGCAATTGCGCCTCGCAGCTTCCTGCGAACGCTCGCTGCCATGAGCGATCGGCCCACTGCCAGTTGCCTGCGGTTTGTTTTCGGCCGCTTTCTTGGCTTCTTTCCTTCTTCTGACTTCTGCAGCGGCCACAGCAGCGCGGCGCTCGGCGCAGCGTTTCTCCCTCTACCTGGCGCTTTTTGCTCTTCTTCCTTTGGCGGCACGTTCCTTTGCTACCTGGGATGCCTGCTGAGCTTCAGTCTTTCTTTGGCTTGCTTGGCTTTTTGCTCGGCAGCGGCTTTATCAGTGCTGCTGGTGTTTCGTCTTGCTGCTTGAGCCAGCGGCGCTACTGTGCTACTCGATGATGCACTACTCGATGATGAACGCGAGCTTGATGACTGGCTGCTACTTCGCTTGGTGGCTACCGCCCGCTGCCTGCAAGCTGCCGTTATTTTCGCTCGACGACGTACTACTGAGCGCAACCTTGTTCTGCTCGCTACTACCATCGTGCCTACTGTTTTTCGCCAGCGCACTGTGCCAGCGGTGCCTCGCTACCAGCAGTACACACTCCACGACACTAAACGCGACAACCGATCCTGACTTTTTACGCATACGCCCTAAACCTCTTATTGTACCCTATACTTATTAATTTTACCTATTTCGCTGGTTATTATACGGTAATATATCCCGTTTTTGCAAGGGCTTATCTCGGTAGCCGCTGCTATGGTACACTAGCAATATGATGGTTGTGTGGACACCGGAGGAACAAAAACGCTCGTCTGCCGCATGAGCCAAACGGGTGAAATTTTACAACAACTGCGCTTCCCAACGCCGCGCCAGTATGCCGCCTACAGCGACCAGCTTATTGCAGCAATCACATCACTTGCCGGCGGTGAGTCCGTCACAACAATCAGCCTGGCACTACCTGGCGTTGTAAAAATAACGTAGGGCTTTTGGTGCCCCAAACCTGCGTGGCGCGATGTTGCTGTTGCCGCAACACTACAGCCACACTGGCCAGATGCCCGCATTGTTGTCGAAAACGATGCCAACCTGGCTGGCCTGCACGAAATCAGCTACCTGGCACCAGCCCCAGCGCTTGGGCTATACATCACTATCAGCACCGGTATTGGTATTGGTGCTGTTGTGAATGGTACAATTAGCCCGGCCTTGCGCCATAGCGAAGCTGGCCATATGCAACTGTTGTGGGATGGACGCTTGCAGGCCTGGGAAGATTTTGCCAGTGGCCGCGCCATCGCCGAGGCTTATGGCAGGTACGCAAGTGACATTCACAACCCCGCAACCTGGCACGAAATTGCCCAGCGTATTGCCCGTGGGTTTGTTGTATTAATACCTACATTGCAGCCAGATGCCATCGTGATCGGCGGCAGCATCGGCGCCTACTTTAGCCGCTACCAGTCCGCCCTTACCGAGCACATTACCCACCACACTCCAGCCGGCATCACGCAGCCCGTACTCAGCCAGGCAGCCAGCCCGCACCACGCCGTCATTTATGGAGCCTACCGCCATGCTCAGCAGCAGCCAGCTTGCTAAGCAGCTTGCCGCGGATTACCCACAGCTGCACTTTGCGCCCGGCGAGCAGGATTGGTGGGATAGCCACAGCCAAACGGTTTTTTACCACACCACACCGGCCGCCTTGCTCCATGAGCTTGGCCATGCATTGCTTGGCCATACATCGTACCGCCGGGATGTTGAACTTTTAGCCATGGAGCAAGCCGCCTGGCACAAAGCCCGGCAATTAGCACCGCACTACCACGTTACGATCACCACCGACACCATCGAAGACCATCTCGATACTCTACCGCGACTGGCTACACGCCAGCAGCGCGCGCCCGCTGCCATGTCAATGGTGCCGAGGTCGCGCCCCACACCTACCTGTGCCTGGCCTGCGGGCAACGCTGGCGTACCACAGCGCCATTCACAGCCGTGTGCAGCGCCGGCTGTGCTAAGCCCCGTGCATAGCAAAACCAGCGACCACCCGCGCCGCGGTGGCCCTGAGAGCCAGCTCCTTTCCACCTACTCACACATAGCTTAGCTATGCAAAACCACCCGCCATTACCGACGGGTGGTTTTTTATGTCTCGTAATCTAGTTAGGCAGCGTCTTGCAAGCGTGCACCAACGAGCGGTGCTGCCTGGCCAACGACCGCTACCAGTGGCTGGTCGGCTGCAGCGCTGTCCTCTTCTTGCCACGGCGGCTAATGCGCCACCCTGGCACCTAGCAATACGCGCTAGAGCTGGGTTGGCGGCAGCCACCAGTGCGGCCCTTCTTGCCACCCATTGCCCGCAATCCGGGCATAAAAATCTGCGCCGTGCTTGGCCTTATTCGTTGCTGCTGCTTTGGTACCGCCGGTTTTTGTTCCTGCCATAGTAATAATTTCTCCTCAGTTTTAAAAAGATTTCCACAGCCCTAATCTGGGAAACCCTCGCTGATATAACTCACATGTGATATGTGGTAGTTATAAATATAACACAGCTTGTGCTTTTTGTCAACGCTACGCATAAGCTTTATATGTTGTGAAAAAACTATTGCACATTACAGCCCGGTGCGCTATTATAAGATTAGTTCATCCACCACAGCGATGACGACACAGTGAGGTCTTTACTGTCTCCTTGACGGTCCCGGCCCGGCACGATACTATGTTATCACAAAACAACCCCAACTGCGAGAGGTTATTTTATACTAGTAATAATGAGGGGCTGACTTAAGGCCTCACTGAGCATCTATTGGTTAGATTATACTGACTGTAGCCGAGCGTATTATCGACACCGACATAGCTTAGACATACTAAGAGCGCAAAGTACGGGCGTTTTTATATAAAGCGTTGACGCAGCAATGTAGCGCTCACCAGCATCACAGCTACTACGTATCAGGACTACTAAGGGAATCCTATCTATTTATAATTTATGGCTGCACGCGCCCGCTATGGCAATACAAGCAAACGTTAAAGATCGGCGCCATGTGCAGCCTGGGCCACACAAACAACATATCGTTGATCTTACTTTGCTCGTACCACACACTAGCACGTATACATAAGTCCGCGCGAGACCCACCAATTCCGTGTCATGTATCCCACAGATACGCACCTACTCATCACACCTTAGCGCACGACAGGGCGCATCTCAGTGATTGAAGGTACGTGCATGATAGCTGCGCAGTGGGCAGGCCCGCTACCAGCAGCCCTACTGTGCATACGCATAATAACTAAAAGAAAAGGCCAATCCCTATTAGGATGACCTTTTATAATTCTGGCACCGTCACAGTTTCCACCAAAAGCAGTATAATCGCTGCTGGGAGCTTAACTTCTGTGTTCGGAATGGTTACAGGTGTTTCTCCTCGCTATGGGCACCAGTGAAGGCTTTTAAAAGACACTTTGTGCTGATATACGTCATCAGTGGGTCAAAAAGCCTCGCTTCGATGTCCAAAACACGGTTGTTTTACATTGACGTTGGTGTGTATACACCAATTACTAGTTAAGTCTACCTTATCCGCGCTGTTTATGCAAGAGCATACAGGCACAGACAAGGACATAAAAAGGCAATGGGACTGTTAGTACGCTTCAGCTCCATGTGTTACCACACTTCCACCTTTGCGCCTATCAAACTGGATAGTCTTTTCAGTGTCCTCATAGGGAAACCCTTATCTCTGAAGTGGGCTTCGCGCCTTAATATGCTTTCAGCGCTTATCCCTTCCGAACATAGCTACTCGACAATGCAGCAGGTGGCCACAATCGATACACCAGAGGTTCGTCCGCCCCGGTCCTCTCGTACTAGGGGTAGATCTTCTCAAGTTTCCTATCGTCCATACCGGATATAAACCGAACTGTCTCACGACGTTCTGAACCCAGCCTCGCGTACCACTTTAATCGGCGAACAGCCGAACCCTTGGAAGGTGCTCCCCTCCAGGATGTGATGAGCCGACATCGAGTGCCAAACAGCGCCGTCTATGTGAACTATTGGGCGCTATAAGCTCTGTTATCCCCAGGGTAACTTTTATCCGTTTTGCGCTGTCGATCCACATTCATGTACAAATGTACGTACAGCGGATCACTTGCTCCGACTTTCGTCTCTGATTGGAATGTACTCCTCACAGTCAAGCTGGCTTGTGCGCATACACTATCACTTCGATTTCCATCCGAAATAGCCAACCTTTGAACGCCTCCGATACTCTTTTAGGGAGGCAACCGCTCCCAGTTAAACCACCCACCGATACACGGTCCTCTAACCGGATAACGGTCAGAGTGAGACTCAAGATCACAACAAGGGTGGTATTTCACCAGTGACTCCACAAATACTGCTATCTGCTTCAGCGTCTCCCACCTATGCTACACATGTTGAAACCCGGATCAATGTAAAGCTGTAGTAAAGCTCCATGGGGTCTTTCTTTCGTCCTGGTACGGACAGACGGCATCTTACCGCCAATGCACTTTTCACCGAGGCCTTCGCTGAGACAGTGCCCACATGATTACTCCATTCGTGCGGGTCAGAACTTACCTGACAAGGAATTTCTGCTGCACCCGAGACGGTTATAGTTACCGCCGCCGTTCACCGGGGCTTCAGTTTCCAGCGTGAACCAGTCCCCTTAACCTTCCGGCACCGGGCAGGAGTCAGCCCCTTATACATCCACTTTCGTGTTAGCAGAGACCTGTGTTTTTGATAAACAGTTCCGTGGGCTCTTTTGCTGCGGCCCCCACATCGTTAGATACAAGGGTTCGCGTTCAGAGACCATACTTATAATCCGTATGCTCGTGTCTCAGAAATTATCGTTTAAAGGTTACTCATTACCCTAAACATTCACTGAGTGAACGCGGCTTCTATCCACCGAAGTGGGGCAGACCTTATCCCGAAGTTACGGTCGCTGATTGCCAGAGTTCCTTAGCGAAGGTTCTCTCGTAAGCCTGAGTCTACCTCGACCTCGAGCACCTGTGTTGGTTTGCGGTACGGGCGGCTATACCCACGCGTACACCTGCTTTTCTAGCCAGGGGCGTTCGCCAAAATCGTAATTCCTAAGAATCACTTTCACTCCCAATGCCTTCCGGCACGGTTGGACGGATAAACCATGAATCCGCTTCGACTACTTCCCCGTGAACAGTGTACAAAGTATAACCGGTTCAGGAATATTAACCTGATGTCCATCGCCTACGCTCTGCGCCTCGGCTTAGGCCCGACTAACCCTGAGATGATTACCATAGCTCAGGAAACCTTGCTCTTACGGCCGGCAGGATTCTCACCTGCCTTATGGTTACTCATTCCAGCATTCTCACTTCCTACCGCTCCATCCAACTTTCCAGTTGAACTTCGCCGCTGATAGGAACGCTCCTCTACCACTGTATGCAAAACATACAATCCATGTCTTCAGTAATACGTTTAGCCCGTTACATTTTCCACGCAAAATCTCTTGACGAGTGAGCTGTTACGCACTCTTTAAATGAATGGCTGCTTCTAAGCCAACATCCTCGCTGTTTAAGAAATTTCACCTTGTTTCCCACTTAACGTACATTTAGGGACCTTAGACGATGGTCTGGGCTGTTTCCCTTTCGAGCACCGATCTTAGCACCGATGTTCTAACTGCCGTGGTTACACACATGGTATTCGTAGTTTGTTAAGGGTGGGTACCGTTGCCAGCCCCAGTCCTTTACAGAGCTCTACCCCCATGTGCTACTAACACGACGCTAGCCCTAAAGCTATTTCGAGGAGAACCAGCTATCTCCGAGTTCGATTGGCATTTCACCGCTAACCACAAGTCATCCAAACACTTTGCTGCGTATCCTGGTTCGGTCCTTCACTACCTGTTACAGTAGCTCAACCTGCTCATGGTTAGGTCACCCGGTTTCGGGTCTAATCCCGTACACTACACGCCCTATTCAGGCTCGCTTTCACTGTGGCTCCGCCAACTGCGCAACCTTGCGCACGAAATTAACTCGCTGGATCGTTCATGCAAAAAGCACGCCGTCACCCGAAGGGCTCCGACTCCTTGTAGGCACACAATTTCAGGATCTATTTCACTCCCCTCCCGGGGTTCTTTTCACCTTTCCATCGCTGTACTAGTTCACTATCGATCGTATATTATATTTAGCCTTGGCTGGTGGTCCAGCCGGATTCAGACAGGGTTTCTCGTGCCCCGCCCTACTCGATAAAACATATATAAGGTCAGCGTCGTTTTCGCGTACACGACTTTCACGTTCTTTGGTTAGTCATTCAAACTATTCTGCTAACCACGCCGATTTTTACCCTTACCAATTAGTGATAGCTAATTGTCGCGAGTCAGATTACTAAACCGAAGTTTAGGCCTCTGACTTGGTCATATGTAATATCACAACCCCTTATATGTATTCGTCTATCAACTTATTTTGCCTAACTAAATAGGCAAAAACATATAAGGTTTGGGCTGTTGCGATTTCGCTCGCCACTACTTTCGCAATCGTTATTTACTTTCTTTTCCTCATCCTACTAAGATGTTTCAGTTCAGATGGTTCCCGCCTCATGTCCCTATGTATTCAGACAAGGGTAACACGACATGACTCGTGCTGGGTTTCCCATTCGGAAATCCCCGGATCAAAAGCTTGTTGACAGCTCCCCGAGGCTTATCGCAGCCTTCCACGTCCTTCATCGGTAATATACGTCTAGGCATCCATTGTGTGCCCTTGAGTACCTTTTTATGCATTGACTTAACTAGTAATTGCTATATACAACTACATGCCGTCAATTGTAAAAACTCATATTTCTTCATCAAATTGTTAACGATCGTACTCTGTTAAGAGCACATCTCAAAACACCCTCGTGTATTCTGTAATGTGATCTTAACGGGCTTATTCATACTACCACACACACTGCTGCATGTAAAAGCCCTTTTTGCTAATTACTGTACAGTTATTTACCACCTAGGTAATAAGCTGTACGTTTGTGTTACCACACCGCCAGAGGGTTCCCCTGTTCGAACATTCGCTTAACTGTTAATTGATTATAGAGCCTTTATTTATAATTTTGCAAGCCCTTTTTATGACTTTTTGGCTTTTTATATGCCTGAGTGACTGGGGGTGTGATTCGGTAGGCGTAACAGGGGTCGTTGGCGATATATCGGCCACGATACTAGCCATCAGTTGCGGGCCGGTGAACATCATTCCCGTGATAAGCGCTACCGCATCGGCACCGGCTGCCAGCTTAGCGCGGGCATCAGCTGGGCTAAAAAATACCGCCCACGCCAATAATGAAGAAGCGCTGGCCATACAAACTACGGGCGCGGGCGATTAGCTGGTTAGAACGCTGGTAGGTCACTGCCCCGCTGAGGCCCCCGGGTACACACGGTGGCAGCTCGTCATGAAGACGCATGCGCTGACGGTCCTTTTCGAGGTTGGCAATCGTCAGCCCATCAATCGCGTGCTGGCTAGCAATCACAAGTAGGGTCATCAAACTGAGTGTCGCTGTGCGTCAGGGGCATTTAATCGTCACTGGCAGGCTATAGCCACGGGCAGTTATCGCCTGGGCTAGGAGTCGAAACTGGGCAGGCTGGCTAAATAACTGATCATCACAGACATTCGGGCAAGAAATATTAAACTCCAGCGCCGCCACTTGGCCACTGGCTACCAACCCTATCGGCGCACTGCAGCGCCTCATCAACCATAGCGGCTGGGGTTTGATCAGCCTGGGAGGCCACCAGCGCAACCGAAGCGATCACCGGCATACTACCCCGCTGCCGCTCGGTCTGGCGCAGGTTAGCAATCGCCGCTTCAACGCCATCGTTAGCCAGGCCCGCATTCACCACCAGGCTTTTCGTGCGGGGCAAGCGGTAAAACCACGGCCGGGGGTTGCCGCGGCGCGGCCGCAGCGTCACTGAGCCAATCGTCACAAAGCCACAGCCCAGTGCTGCGAGGAGCGGGGTGGTTTGGGCGTTTTTATCAAAGCCAGCCGCAATCCCAACGGGGTTGGGCAGGGTTAGGGTACCAAACTGGCGCGTGACGCCCGGTGGCTGGGCGGCAATAGTCGTGCGGGCTAGCCAGCGCACCACGCCGCAGCGCTGCACCAGGCATATAAACCGGACCATACGCTGGTGTACGTGGTCAGGGCTGATACGAAATAGTACCGGCTTTACCACCCACCGGTACCCGATGCCAACGATATAACGCCCAAATTTCATAGCCCTAGTATACTCCCTCCCCACGCCACAGACAAATCACGCCCGGCCTAAAATACATCACAACAATCAAAAAGACGGACCGGCCGTCTTATTCATAGCAATACAATATATGGTGGGCGATGAGGGACTTGAACCTCCGACCTCGTCATTATCAGTGACGCGCTCTAACCAGCTGAGCTAATCGCCCATATGTGTGGTGGAGTGCCCCAGACCGAAGCCTGGTTCACCCCATATATGGTGGAGCGTCGGGGACTCGAACCCCGGACCCCCTGCTTGCAAAGCAGGTGCTCTAGCCAACTGAGCTAACGCCCCATCTACAACATACATGTCCGCACTGAGCGCCCCTTGTGTGGGCTACCACGCTCGCGAACATATACAATATTAGCATAGATTTTTACTGAGTACAAGAGTATAATAAGTACTATGCAATATCATTTTTGACTGGGGATGGTTTATCGGAGGCATCCCTACTGATTGTCGCAGCCGCGCTCTTCATTCGCTTCCACCGCTGGGTGGCAGATAACTTTGGTGCTGGCTTTGGTGACTACGAGCGCTACAAGCTCTACGGCCTAATTGGTGTCTGTATTGGGTTCCTAGCTTCCCTCAACATCGTGCCGCCATTTATCCTGAGCTTTATCGCCCGTTCACTCTTTGGCGGCGGCCTGCGGTAACCCATCCACGATCTCACCCTCACCCCTGCTTTCTGTATGAAACCAGGGTGTTTACCTACCACACAGTGCAAACAAAATACCCTTGCCGGTATCGACAAGGGGTGCTCTGTATTAACAATCTAGTTGTGCAAATCATCAAGCAGTTACAAGTAGTGAACTTTGTCTTGGCTGGTATACCAGCTAATTTATTGTGTAAGCTCAGCACAATAACAAGACCGACCTAGCTCTACCAAGGATTGCTCGCTTGCTAGGGCATCGTAACTCCTCAGAAAGGAGGTAATCCATCCGCACCTTCCGGTACGGATACCTTGTTACGACTTAACCCCAATCATGCCCCCCACCTTAGGCCGACGAATCGGACTTCGGGTGTTGGTCACTTTCATGGCTTGACGGGCGGTGTGTACAAGACCCGGAACGTATTCACCGCAGTTGCTGACCTGCGATTACTAGCGATTCCGACTTCATGGAGGCGAGTTTCAGCCTCAATCCGAACTGGGACAAGCTTTTGGTGCGATTTGCTTCACCTCGCGGCTTCGCTGCGCATTGTACTGCCATTGTATCACGTTTCTGGCCCAGGATGTAAGAGAAATACTGACCTGACATCATCCCCTCCTTCCTCCCCGTTACCGGAGCAGTCCAACTAGAAAAATCCAACTAGTTGCAAGGGTTGCGCTCGTTGATGGACTTAACCAAACATCTCACGACACGAGCTGACGACGGCCATGCCATCATCTGTCACCGAGTTCCAAAAGGCACAGTCTACTTTCGCAGACCTTCTCGGGATGTCAAACCCTGGTAAGGTTCTTCGTTTATCATCGAATTAAAGAACATGATCCACCGCTTGTGCGGGTCCCCGTCAATTCCTTTATGTTTTAGCTTGCGGCCGTACTCCACAGGCGGGATACTTTTAACGCGTTAGCTTCGCTACTGAAGGGGTCGATACCTCCAACAGCCAGTATCCATCGTTTACGGCGTGGACTACCCGGGTATCTAATCCGTTCGCTCCCTCACGCTTTCGTGCCTTAGCGTCAGAAATGGTCCAGTAACCTGCCTACGCCATTGGTGTTCTTTCTAATATCTACGGATTTCACTCCTACACTAGAAATTCCAGTTACCTCTCACCATTCTCGAGTTTGCCAGTTCGAATAATAGTCTGTATGGTTGAGCCACCAGGTTTCACTATTCGCTTAACAAACCGCCTACGCAACTCTTTACGCCCAGTCACTCCGGATAATGCTTGCACCCTACGTATGACCGCGGCTGCTGGCACGTAGTTAGCCGGTGCTTATTCATGAGTTACCGTCATATTCTTCACTCATAAAAGAAGTTTACAACCCGAAGGCCTTCATCCTTCACGCGGCGTTGCTCCATCAGGCTTTCGCCCATTGTGGAAGATTCCTCACTGCTGCCTCCCGTAGGAGTCTGGGCCGTGTCTCAGTCCCAGTCTGGCTGATCATCCTCTCAGACCAGCTATGGATCGTCGGCTTGGTAGGCCATTACCCTACCAACTACCTAATCCAACGCAGGCTCCTCCCCAAAGCGCATAAATGCTTTAATCCGAAGACCATATGCGGTATTAGCTACCCTTTCGGGCAGTTATCCCTCACTTTGGGGCAGATTCCACGCGTTACTCAGCCGTCCGCCGCTCGCCGCCAAGTAGTAAACTACTGCGCTGCCGCTCGACTTGCATGTGTTAGGCACGCCGCCAGCATTCATCCTGAGCCAGGATCAAACTCTCCATAAAATGTATCGCATCGTGAGGCGATACGGCTCTTTTATCAAACCGACGATGATTTGCACAACTAAATTGTTAATGATCTATTATCATCTGTTCGAACTCCACAAATTGTGTTCGTTGTTTCCGGCTTTGTGCCGTCAACCAGACTGATACTTAGTTTACCGTATGACCCCGCTCCTCGTCAACACTTTTTGAAATTTTATGTTATATAAAACACAACGTAGCCAACAATCAAGCCGAGCGTAGCGCCAGCACAGACTTCGAGCGGTGTGCGACCGCGCGCAGCACGTGGTTTTGCCACCAATAAACCGGACTTATCGATGATCTGAGCGATGGCCTCGCCTTGCTCCCCTGCCGAGCGCCGCACCCTGACGGCATCGTGGCAAAAATCAGCGCCACCAGGGTTGCAATAGCTGCCGCCGACGAATGAATACCATCACTCATAACGACCACAACCCACACGGCCCACGAAATCGCGGCGTGCGAGCGGGCATGCCGCCGAGAGATAAACAACTGGCGGCGTAGATTTGGCCGGGCTGCCTGCGTACTGGCAGCGATGGCGTATTTAATACAGTGGAGCAATTAACCACGAGCCGATAATTGCCAGGACCGAGCGCGGAATCACGACAGTGCGGCCTCTGGCTCGGTGGACTGATCAGCCATCAAGCCAACCGAGGCAACAGCATCGCCCTCACCAAGCTTCATAATACGCACACCCTGCGTGGTGCGGCCGAGCGATGGAATATCTTAAGCCCGACTCCGAATCGCTTGGCCCTTGGATGAAATCAGTAGTGCCTCGACGTCGTCTTCTTTGATGGTCTTGACCGCAATAATCGGGCCGGTTTTGGCCGTCACAACCGCGGCTTTAATGCCAATACCACCGCGCTTATGGGTTGGGAAATTAGCTACCTTGGTGATCTTACCATAGCCTTGCTCCGATACCACCAGCAACTTGCGGCTATCATCTGCCACATCCATGCCAACCACGCTATCATTCGGGCGCAAGCGCACCCCACGCACCCACGTGCCACACGGGCCCATCGGGCGCACATCAGCCTCGTTCATGCGCACTGCCTGGCCAGCCGAGGTTGAGATAATGATGTCATCATTACCACTACTTGCGGATCCAGCGCAGCTCGTCGCCATCATCCAGGTTAATAGCAATCAGGCCGTTAGTGCGGATATTGGCGTAATCCTTAAGCGGTGTCTTTTGATCGTCCTTGCACCGTCGTCATAAATAGGTAGCCATCATCGGTGGCGTCCTTCTGGCGCTTGATAACCGCGGTGATTTTCTCCTCTGGCTGCAGTTGTAATAAATTCACCACCGCAACACCCTTGGCGTTCAGCCCAGCAGCTGGTATTTCGTACGCCTTCAAGCGGAAGACGCGGCCCCGGTTGGTAAAGAACAGGATCCAGTCATGCGTATTCGCCGGCACCATATGCTCAATCACATCGGCTTCCTTGCGGTCATACCACGCTTGCCCTTGCCGCCGCGGTTTTGCTTGCGGTAGTCACTTAGCAAAAGTACGCTTGATGTAATTTTCACCCGTTAGTAGAATGACGGCCTCTTCTTCGGGGATCAGCTCTTCGTCGCTAAAACGTTTACCCAGCTCGTGGTTGATGATTTTGGTGCGGCGTTCATCGCCGTACTTTTCCTTCATTTCGAGCAGCTCGGTCTTGATAATGGCCGGAATTTCATTCTCGTCCGCCAAAAATCGCTTCTAGTCGGGCAATCAGCGCCAGCAGCTGGTTCAGTTCATCTTCAATCGCCTGGCGCTCTAGGGCCCGCTCAGGCGGCGCAGCTGCATAGCCAGGATTGCCTTGGCCTGGATCTCGCTTAGGCCAAACTTAGCCCGCAGGTTTGTTTCGGCTTCCTCTTGCGTCTTCGAGGCGCGGATTGTTTTAATCACCTCATCAATATGGTCAAGGGCGATCTTGTAGCCCTCCAGGATATGGGCGCGCCTTGGCCTTTTGAGCTCGAACTCGGTCCGACGGCGCACCACCACCTGGCGGTGATGGATGAAATTCCTGCAGCATATCGTGTAGACCCAGGACCTTTGGCTGAATACCATTCACCAGCGCCAGCATGTTGTAATTAAAAACTGGTTTGTAGCGCCGTCAGTTTGTATAGTTGGTTGAGCACTTTCTTGGGGTAGGCGTCCTTCTTGAGCTCAATCACAATCTTGACCTGGCCACGGGCAGTTTCATCGCGGATATCGCTAATGGCCGTGATCTTCTTTTCCTTGACGAGATCAGCAATCCGCTCTACCAACACAGCCTTATTAACGCCAAATGGTATTTCGCTCACCTACAATACGGTGGCGGCCACGCTGCTTTCCTCGATATCGGCAACGGCCCGTACCGTCACGCTGCCACGGCCGGTCTGGTAGGCCTGCTTCATTGGTGCACCGCCACAGACAACAGCACCGGTTGGGGAAATCTGGCCCCTTGACGTGTGCGCAGCAGGGTCGTCGATGGTAGCGTCCTTGTTATCAATTAGTTCTATTGAGGCATCCACCAGCTCGCCCAGGTTGTGCGATGGAATATTGGTCGCCATGCCCACAGCAATACCAATCTGGCCGTTCAAGAGCAGGTTCGGCAGCTTGGCGGGCAGGACGGTTGGCTCCTGCAGGCGGCCATCGTAGTTATCGGCAAAGTCAACCGTTTCTTTATCGATATCGGCCAGCATCTCGTCCGCTGGGCGGGTCATGCGTGCCTCGGTGTAGCGCATGGCTGCTGCCGGGTCGCCATCCATCGAGCCAAAGTTACCTGGCCATCCACCAGTGTGTAGCGTACCGACCAGTCCTGGGCCAGGCGCACCATAGCATCGTAAATAGCGCTATCGCCGTGCGGGTGGAAGTCACCCATCACCGCACCAACGACGGTGGCACTCTTGCGGTGCTTGCTACCAGCTCGCAAGCCATCGCGGTTCATGGTGTATAAAAATACGACGATGTACCGGCTTGAGGCCATCGCGCACATCTGGCAGGGCGCGCTCGACAATCACGCTCATTGAGTAGCGGAAGAAATTATCCTCCATAACCGTTTCGAGCGTGCGCTTTTTCGAGCCCTGGGTATCATCGGCCGCTATGGCGCCTTGGGGCGCCGCCTGGCCATTGCGTGTATCGTAGTCGATATCTTTGTCGTCCATAGCTATACGTCTAACTCTCTAGTTTGGCCCCCTGGGCGCGGTTTTGGATAAAGTTCTTACGGAGCGATACTTCGTCCCCATAAGTTTGGTAAAGATGGCATCGGCTGCCTCGGCGTCCTCAACCCGCACCTGAATCAGCACGCGGTTTTCGGGGTTCATGGTGGTTTCCACAGCTGGTCGGCGTCCATTTCGCCAAGACCCTTAAAGCGCGAAATTGTCACGCCGGCTTGCTTGATTTTATCATCACTGGTATCAGTACTCGCCTGGCGGGCAGCTTTTTCGGCAATAATACGGTTGAGGATGTCATCGCGCTCGTCCTCGCCATAGGCATAGATTTTCTTCTGGCCCCGGTTAATGGAATACAGCGGCGGCTTGGCGAGGTAGACGTAGCCTGCCTCGACAACTTCCTTCATGTAGCGGAACAGGAAGGTTAGCAGCAGTAGCAATGTGGCTGCCATCAACATCGGCATCGGTCATAATAATGATTTTGTGGTAGCGCAGGCCGCTGATATCAAACGAGTCACCAATCCCCACACCAATCGCCTGGATGAGCGCCACGATCTCTTTATTGGCGAACATTTTATCGAGCCGTGCCCGCTCGGTGTTCAGCACCTGACCACGCAGCGGCAAAATAGCCTGGGTTTTGCTATCGCGGCCTTCTTGCCGAGCCCGCCGCCGAGTTACCCTCCACAATGTAGAGCTCACTATCAGCCGGCTTTGCGGATGAACAATCCCATAGCTTGCCTGGCAGGCCCATGCCGTCAAGCGCACCCTTGCGAATAACGTTATCGCGGGCGGCGCGGGCGGCCTTGCGGGCGCGGGCGGCCAGCAGGGCTTTTGCCCACGATCTTTTTGGCGACCGCTGGGTTTTTCTCTAGGTAGTAGCTAAAGTACTCGTTCATGACCTGCTCAACGTAGCGGCGCATTTCGGGTTGCCGAGCTTGTTCTTGGTCTGGCCTTCGAACTGCGGGTCCGGTAGTTTTACCAGGATAATCGCTGTGAGCCCTCGCGGATATCATCGCCGGTCAGGTTATCTTCCTTTTCCTTCAGGAGGTTATTCTTGCGGGCGTAATCGTTAATCACGCGCGTCATCGCCGAGCGGAACCCGACCAAGTGCGTGCCGCCATCAGGGGTTAGCACGTTATTGGCAAAAGGGCTTTTACAAGCTCCACATAGGTATCGTTATACTGGATCGCTACCTCAACCATACAGTCTTCTACCTGCTTTTCGACGTAGAAGATATCCGGGCTGAGCACATCCTTGCCAATATTGAGGTGCTTTAACGTAGCTTTTTAATACCACCATCAGAGTAGAAGGCGCGGCGCTTGTGCGTGCTCATCATGAGACGGCGGCATAAATCCCTTAGTAAGGTAGGGCCTGGTGGCGCAAGTAGCTCACAACCCATTTGTAATCAGAGTAAACTGTTTCTTTAAAGATAGTCGGGTCTGGGTAGAAGGTAATGCTGGTACCGGTGGGGCGGTCAGTCTTGCCAACCTTCTTGAGCGGCTGAGCAATGCCACCACGCTCGAAGGCAACCCGGTAGAGCTGGCCACCGCGCACGACCTCGGCCACCATCTTGGTAGATAGCGCGTTCACCACGCTGGAGCCCACACGTGCAAACCAGACGATACCTTGTAGCCACCGCCACCAAACTTACCACCGGCGTGCAGCACCGTGAGCACGGTCTCGAGCGTGCTGAGGCCGGTTTTGGGGTGCTTATCCACCGGGATACCACGGCCATCATCGGTAATGGTAATACCGCCATCAGCCAGTAAGCGCACGTCCACACGCGTGGCATAGCCAGCAATGGCCTCGTCGATAGAGTTATCAGCAATTTCTTTAATTAGTGATGCACACCATCGTAGCCAGTGCTACCGATGTACAGACCAGGCCGCTTACGGACCGGCTCGAGGCCTTCTAGGACTTGGATTTGCGAGCCGTCGTATGATTCGGCTTTTGTTTGTTTCGCCATTATTCCCTCACTGTATCTTCGAATTTCAGCTATTTTCAACTACCCTATTATAGCCAAAAAGGCGTAATTTCTCAAGTTTACCGGTGTCACGCCCGGTTTGGCGGCCCGCTACTTGCCCCGTAGCACACAAAAACCCACGGCGTTGTGGCGCCCTGGGTTTTGCAGTAATATAGTGACTTAGCGTAGCGAAATACGGACTTCGCCGGGGTCAATGCCGGTATCATTTGGCTGGCTGGCGGCGCCGGGGGCGCGGCGAGGGTGGAGGGACTGACCAAGGCTACTGCCATCGCGCGGCTGCGGTGTTGGCACACTGACCGTTTGGGCTGGTGTGGGCGTACCTGGCTGCATGGTTGGCATTGCTGGGGGTACCGGTGTGGGGGTAGCCGGCGGTTGACTTGGTGCAACTGGGGCCGGTGTGCCGGGGCTTGTGTGGTAGGACTCGGCGGTGTCGTCGGGGTGCAACTGGGCGCGGTGGCTTGCCAGGGCCGAAGGGTCCAGATGGTTGCGGCGCTCCTGGTGCCGATCGGTGGGGTCGCCTGGCCTGGTGCTGCACTGATTGGTGGCGTGCCCGGCATCGGGCCGGCTGGCTTGGCCAGGCTGTGGCGGCGTCATATACCAGGGCGCTGGGCACCAGCCTGCTGGCGTTTAGCAAGCCACTCATCCAGGAAGGACGAGCCGCCGGCTGGCTTAGCCTGGCCCGGTGCGGGGCCGGGGGCAGGTGCCTTGGGCTGCACGGCTAGGGCGCTTGCAATCTCCCGTTCAACCTCGCGGCGGGGCCGGCCAAACTTAGTAGCCGAAAACTTCTTCATGGCTTCGCCCAGGCGCTCATTAGGGTGCACCATCGGTGGTGTAAACAGCATACTAAACGGCGCAGACGGCGTATTATTAATCATCACACTAGCCACACCCTGGAAGTTTGGCATCTTGATGATATCATCCATTGTAAAAGACAGGTTCAAAACTTCTTTACCAGCAGCTCGGCGTCGGTCGTACCAATACGGCCACTAATGACGGTACCAACGTTACCAATGATTGCCTCGCGGATTTTATCCGTCAGCTGGGTCATAAACTGGTTGGCCAGGATCAAGCTCAAGCGGTACTTACGGGCCTCAGACAGGATTGACTCAAAACTTTCGGTCATAAAGTTCTGGAACTCAGTCCACATAGAGGCTAAAGTCCTGGCGCTCGGCTTCGGGCATATCAGCGCGACCCATGGCAGCGGCCTGGAACTTCATCACAAAGATAATACCGAGCAGCTTAGAGTTCAGCTCGCCCATTTTACCCTTGGATAGGTTCACAATCAGGATTTTGCGGTTATCCATGATATCACGCGGGTTAAAAGCCAGATTTGGTCTGGCTGATGATATTGCGCATGGCAGTGTTGAAATAAACGGCCCAAACTTAGATGCCACCCAGCTGACTAGCTCCCCGCTTCGCTCGACTTTTTGCGAAGCCGGCCATTCCTTGGTCCAAAACTCCAGCACCGTGGGGTCGGTTACGTATTTGAGCTTACTCTTCATAAACTCTTGGTCCACCAGCAGCTTCGGAATATCGATAAAGGTGCCGCCCGCTGGGTCGCTCATCAGCAGCAGCGCCGCATTACGGAAAAATATGCTCCAAAGCGCGGGCCCCACGATACCGGTGTGCCCCTGGTCGTACAGGCCGTAGAGCATATTAATCGCCTCTTGCACCAAAAAGTCCTTCTCGTCCGGCGAGTTATACTCAAACATATTCAGGCCGATTGGGTTATCCATATCAGACGGGTTAAAGTAAATAATATCCTCGGCACGCTCACGCGGGACTGCACCCATCAGCGCCTCGGCGGAATCACCGTGCGGGTCAATAAAGCAAAGCCTTTACCGTCCATCATATCCTGGAAGGCAAGGTTTTTCGAGGAACTTCGATTTACCCGTACCGGTCTGACCAATCATATACAGGTGGCGGCGGCGGTCGTTATCACTCAGGCGGATCGCCTTGCGCACGCCACGGAATTCGTTATAGCCCAGCAAAAAACCAGTTTCGACGATATCGGTTGGGCCATCCACCTGCTTGCTCATCTGGCGCTTGACCCGCGCAGTTGGGATATTCTTTTTGGTCTGGTAGAGTGGAAGAGCGTGGCAAGCTCCACACTATTCAGCACATTGGTGCGGATGCGTTGCGGGAAAAAGCGGAAGATATAGGGACGTTACCAAATCATCCACATTGTGGGTTGGTACAAAGCGCAGGCCGTTGCTGCTTGGCGCATCAAACATAGAAAGGCAGCCACCACCTGCTTCATCAGGCGCTGGAATTAGCCGCTGTATCGGATGACACTACTAGGCGCACCAATGTTTCGTAGCCTGGATAGCGGGTTTTACCTTCGATGAGGTCAATCTGCTGCTGCTCCAGCGAGGTCAGCTGGGTATCAACGGCGGCTTCGCGGCTTTCGTGCTGATCCTGGCCCGGCGCCTTCCACAGCGCCTCGGCCACGCCACGCACCATCACGCCATTGCCGGCCTTGCGGCCACTGGTGCGATCCTTTTTGATCTTCTCTCACCTCAGCGATGGAATTCTTCGTCCAGCCGTCCCTCGCCGGGCGCACCAAAAACTGAATCCCAATCCCATCCGCCTTGCCCGCGGTCGAGCGCGCATTGAGGAGTGCGCGCGATGCATCACGCTTGGATTCCTCGTAGGTAAGGATCGGGTAGGCAAAAATTCTTCTTAGCACAAACTCGCCGCCAATCACCCCAGTTGAGCGGCTCTGCTCGCTAAAGAGCGTGTGCTCCTCGACCTCTTCGAGCGTGGCTGATGGATGAGCGGCTGCCACGGCCTGCTTAATCACATCGAGCAGCACCACCGGCACTACGGCGTAGTAATAAATCAGGCCGCGTTTAGCAATAATTTCGAACGAAACATGGCGCTGGCCATAAATACGGTGCTTAAAACCCTTTTGCGCCGTGCTAGAAATAATGTTATACATCACCTGCGCCTGGGATAGCATTTCGTCTCGTGACGTCACGCGCATCGCGGCCACCACCATCAAGGTCTTCGCTACTGGGTGGCAGGGTGGATGAGCATTGGCACCATCTTCAGGCCACGCTCGTAATTCTTGGCCTCACGCAGGCTATTGCGGTACCCCAGATACACTAAAATAACCGCCACAACTGCGATGGTTAAAAAATAGCAAACGCCCCAATCAACACTGCTAACATATTGTACTATCCCACCTTCTTTATGTGCTTGTTATACCGCTTGGCAAGGTAATCGCGCTGCAAAGCGGCAATGGCAGCTCGCGCGAGCGCGGGTCATCGACCGTTTGCTTGATTACTTGCTTGGCGCGGTCGACCCACGCTTTTTCTATGACATCATCATCGCTAGCGGCAATCGGATTCCCGTGTGCCACTGGCGGACGGGTTGGCGCCTGTGGCATGGGCAACCCTGCTGGGGGTGCATAGGTGGCGGTGGGGGCGGCAGCGGGGCACGCTACGCTCAGCCGGGCGCGGGCGCTCCTGCTGTTCAAAGCGGCGGTTATTCTGCTGCTCGTGGTGCGGCTGAGGCCCATATTCTGGGGGCGCGTCGTAGCGTGGGCCGGTATCAAACTGGCCCTGTTCGGCTGATCGTGGCGCCTTATTAAGCTCTGGTTGCATACCTAAATTATACCATAACAGGAAAGGACTGTGGTAGGAATTCTACGCAGTCTGGCGCGATACATATGCAACCAACAATAAGCAACACGAGCGTAAGCACAATACCCAGCACATCGAGCTTGCCAACCGATTTAAGACTAATACACACATTGGGGCCCAGCGCCACAACAGACGCATAGTAATAGGCCTTCTTAAAAAGATGGCTGGTGAGCCGGGCGGGACGTATCAGCGCCGATCATATACCCAACCAGCAGCGCACCGTAGTGCACCGCAAATGTCATGGTGGCCACAAGCGTCCCATACAGTAATACATACACTCCTAACACTCCAGCTGCCCCTGCACGGGCCGGTGGAATTGTGTTCAGGATATATATAAGCGCTAATGCAAAAATTAGGCCAACACCAAAAGTTATTCGTTTTATCATTATAGTTATCAACTCATCAAGGTGCCCGCGTAGCATTTACACATGGCGGGTAGCTCCGGCAACCACCGCTATCAATAAAAGGGCGGGCGAATACTACCACCGGTGCGCTACACGGTGCAATTGACCGCTCGGAATAATCCGAGCACAAACGGCTCATGTATCGTTACACCTAGTATCGTTGCTAGCTCGTAAGCTAGGAATTAACTAGGGTGCAACAACCATGCTGCTCATACGCCAGCGAGGCGGAGCGTTGGCAGTGCCATTCTTACAACAGTTCCATGGTACTGCCAATTACCCGCCAAAGCCAGTCATTATCGCAATGACCCGTACCGTGCAGCGACCGTATTATTAGCTGAGTTTTTATTAGGGTTAGTATTGGTAATAATAATTTGTTGTGGTGGCTTTTTGTTTTTGTAAAAGCTTACCCGTTACTATAACAAAGCGCTTATTGTTTGTCAATGTATCAGTGATAATTTACCAGTGTTGTTTTATTGCACTGGTTATAACGGGCTCCCCTGCAGCTGTCACTCTTATTGCCAAATACCCAACATTGGTGTTGTTACTGCCCTACTACCCCTGGTGGTGCCTTTACTATTCATTATAGGTGATTTATTTACAACTTTAACTGTGACCCGGCTTTCGTTGCATATTGTGCTACATTTTTTCGACCGCTTTTACTGCGCGCACCGACCCTTCTTAGCGTTGTATAAAGCATAACGTAGCGCTATATACAACAGTTTTTACATTTTCCTTATGCTTTATATTTTACAACTTACCGGTACTAAGAGGGTTTTCCACATAGGGTCATTTTTACTACATAATTCTTTTGGCAAATCGTTGACACCCACCGTTATCTAGCTTATTATAAGAGTAGCTTCTGAATAAAAACTTGTGCAGGAGCTCAAAAATAAACAGAACACTCTTACAAAAACTCCACACATAGAAAACAACCGTTCCTCGCAGGCGGTTGTTTTTTAGTCCGCATGGATAACGACTACCAAGCCCACACGGGTCACGTGCTGCCCTCACGGCACCCACACAAAAACCCACCAGGCAGGGTGCCAGGGTGGGCATGCAGTAATAAGTATGGTGGAGCTGCGGGTACTGCCCCGGTCCACATGGTAACGAATATTCATCTACAGGCATAGGGACTATTTGATTGTTTATAACGGTGCGGGCTTATAACTAGCCCAAAATACCCGCCGACGTTACGCGGCACGTTGTCCCGTATGTATGGCCGCTTCGCACACACACGGTAAGCGACGGCTATATAACACTCACCGTACCCATGTCGCCGGGGCACGGGAATGATCGCCATATACTAAGCGGCGATTGGCGCAAATGCCAACTTAGGAGCGAAAAGCGCTCTTAATGTTTGCAAGTGCGTTTGCAAAGGCTGTTTTTGCAGTTAGGGTAAATGCATTACGTGCATGATTCGACCTGCCGAATATCCTGCTAATGTCCATGTGTCGAAAGCTATATCAGCCCTCAATACCTTTAGTATAGCGCATATCGGTGCCGCTGTGAATGCACCGCCGGCTGCTTGTATAAATCCCCACCCCATGCCATACTATAGCTATATGGTAGCAACTGCAGCGTGTATTGCACCGGTTGGGTTCGAAGGTGAGGTTGTGGATGTCGAGACAGATATCAAGCGCGGCCTGCCTGGCTTGCAGATTGTCGGCATGGGCAACAAAAGCCATCGACGAAGCCAAGGAGCGCGTGCGCAGCGCTATTACTAACTCTGTATTTAGATATGCCAGCCAGCCGGGTGACGGTCAACCTCGCCCCGGCGGAGCTCCCCAAAGATGGCTCGCACTACGACCTAGCAATCGCCGTTTCTATTCTGGCAGCCAGTGGCCAATTACAGCCCCACGAGACCGAAGGCGCAGTATTTATTGGGGGAGCTGGCACTGATGGCTCTATCCGGCCGGTTAAAGGCATTGTCTCGATGCCGAAACGGCCCGGGCGAGTGGCTTCAGCTCACTCTTCTTGCCAGCCCAGAATGCAAAGCAAGCCCAACTGATCCAGGGTATCCAGCTCTATCCGATTCGTACCATGAAGGAATTATTCCTACACCTTAAGGGCGAGGCTCGCCTGAGCCCACTCAGCAGTAGCCAGCCGCCAGCACCAGCCGCCCCGCCGCAGACCACGCTGGATGATATCTATGGCCAGGAGCAAGCCAAACGTGCGCTGACCGTTGCGGTCGCTGGGCGGCATAATATTCTGCTGACGGGGCCGCCGGGTTCTGGCAAGACCCTGCTGGCAAAAACCATCGTGAGTCTCCTGCCGCCGCTATCGTACCAAGAGCAACTCGCCGTTACCAAAATCCACAGCCTGGCCGGCGAAGTGGTTGATGATATCATCAGCACCCGGCCGCTACGCTCACCGCACCACACCGCCAGCCGCACCTCGCTGATCGGCGGTGGCACCAAGCCGCGCCCAGGGGAAATCAGCCTAGCCCATTTAGGCGTGCTCTTTAGATGAGCCACTCAGATACCCTCGCTCTGTGCTCGAAGCCCTGCGCCAGCCGCTGAGGACCACACTGTCTCTATCACCCGGGCCGGCGGCCAGGCTACCTACCAGCCCGCTTTATGCTCGTTGGCACCATGAACCCCTGCCCTTGCGGCTTTTTTGGTGACCCCACCACCGAGTGCCGCTGCAGCACCAATCAGATCCTGCAGTACCAAAAGCGCCTGTCTGGCCCACTGCTGGACCGCATCGATCTTACTATTAGCATGCCGCGCGTTGATACCAAGCAGCTACTTTGACCACAGGCCAGCGGCCAGACCTCCCAGCACCAGCAGGCCACACAGTTAATTGCCGCTGCCCAAAGCTGCCCAACAGACGCGTTACAAACGCTGTGATACCTACAACAGCGACCTCACCCACAGTCAGCCGCAGCAGCTCGGCACCCTCACACCAGCAGCCAAAGCCATCCTGGATAAAGCCAGCGACGCCCTCGCGCTCAGCGCACGCAGCTACGTCAAAACGACCAAGGTTGCCCAAACGATTGCCGACCTGGCTGGCTCGGCGCACATACTGCCAGAACATATCGCCGAGGCCCTGCAGTACCGCTACAACCCCGTGGCTCGCCTGTAAAAACTACCCTTGCGAATTGGGCCTGTTTTTGGTAGAATTGTGTTTGAGTAAATTCAATTACTCGTCATATTAGAGCAAGCAAGGAGGCAGCGATTAGTAAATCAGTTCGTATCAATGAGCAAATCCGAGCAAAGGAATTGCGTGTAATTGGTACCGATGGCGAACAATTAGGCATACTCCCACTAGCCGAGGCACGTCGCCTCGCCGATGAGGCCGGTGTCGACCTGCGGAAATATCGCCAAACGCGAACCCTCCGGTTGCAAAAATCATCGATTGGGGCAAATATCAGTACCAAAAAGATGAAAGAGCAGCAAAAGAACCGCAAAAAGGCTAAGGCCAGCCGAGCTAAAGCAAATGCGGCTTTGGGCTTAAGATTGGGCAGCATGACCTCGAGATTAAGCTGCGCAAGATCCGTAAATTCCTCGCCAGCGGTGATAAGGTCAAGATTATGGTCTTCTTCCGCGGCCGCGAAATGGCTCACAAAGAGCTTGGATTTGAGCTCATCAACCGGATCATAACCATGCTTGAAGATGACGCAGTGGTTGGACAAAAAGCCTCAGATGGCTGGGCGCAATCTGAGTATGACGAGTAAGGGGTAAATAAATGCCAAAGTTAAAGACCCACAAGGGTACCGTCAAGCGTGTCAAGCTGACCAAAACTGGTAAGGTAACCCGCCAGCGAGCTTTTGGCGGCCACTTGCTTGCCAAGAAGAGCAAAAGCCGTAAGCGCGCCATTAACACCGTTGCTCAGGTAGCAGGTGGTATGAAGAAAAACGTTAAGACTGCACTGGGAGTAAAATAATATGCGAGTTAAACGAGGTGTTGCAGCACGTGCAAAGCACAAGAAAATCTTAAAAGCTGCCAAAGGCATGCAGCATAACCGAACCCGCAGCTTCCGCCTGGCTAAGCAAGCGATTCGGTCCCTGCAATACGCCTACCGCGACCGCCGCAACAAAAAGCGCGATCTGCGTGGCCTATGGATCACCCGTATTAATGCGGCAGCCCGCCTAAACGGCACCACCTACAGCCAGCTGATGGCCAGCCTCAAGACTAAGAATATCGAGCTTGATCGTAAAAATCCTGGCTGAGCTGGCTGCGACTGAGCCACAAACCTTCGCTGCTATCGTCAGCGCTGCCAGTGAGCCCAGCCACACACTATCCTGCACAATAAAAATACCACCGCCTCTACCGGTAGTGGTATTTTTACATGGAGCCAACAATAAGCCGGGTTCTGTCGTGAATGGCCATCTATCTCAGCCACACCATTGCTAATGTGGTCGAGCGGATCACGGCCTGGGCGAGCGAATAACTCATGATGCCCACGCCCCTTGCAGCAGACAGGGTTTACCCGCGCCGCATGTCACCATGCGTTGCTGTGAGCTCTTACCTCACTCTTTTCACCCTTACCTAGTGGCCTGATCCTCAGGCGGTATATGTTTCTGTGGCACTTTCCTAGGGTCGCCCTCGGTCGCCGTTAGCGACTGTCTTATTCTATGCTGCCCGGACTTTTCCTCTTGCTGATACCAGCAAGCGGCCATTTCGTTGACTCCTTTCTTGTGTCACGGATTCCACACCAGAGCACAACCACCAGGAGCCAACCAGACTATCCGTAACAGCAGATATATCAACACAAAAAGCCCAGCGCGCGACGCTTGATATTCCCTCGCGTATGCAAGGTGGGTGCTCGCAGCCTAATACCACGGTACTAGACCATATAGAGCTCCCTATCATATGATGTTAGGAAAATCATATACGCCACTCGCTGGGCTTGGTTTTTAGTATACTACGTTTTACATAAAAACGCCAAACACAGCTGCAAACAGCCGAATCAGCTGCTGCGTTGCCACACGCATCACCTGGCCAATCTGGCTACTGGCAAACAGCACCACTACAAATACCAGCATAACGCCGTATTGCTCAATCAGCTCCATAGCGCGGCGCACAAACTCTGGCGCCAAGGCATACAGCACGCGCGACCCATCTGGCGGTGGAATTGGCAGCATATTAAATACGAAAAAGCCCAGGTTAACAGATACCATCACAGCGAGCATATGCCCAAGGCCAACCAGCGGGCTCAGCCCTGCCAGCACCAGCGCACCATAGGCAAAGAAGGCAATCACAAAGTTCGTGAGCGGCCCGGCCAGTGCCACAAGGGCCGCGCCCCATTCACCACCCTTAACATTATGCGGGTTAAACGGCACCGGCTTGGCACCACCAAACACCGGTGCGCCAATCACCGCCAGCATGAGCGGCAACACAATCGTCAGGAACGGGTCGATGTGTTTGATTGGGTTCAGTGTCAGCCGGCCTCGTGCTTGGCAGTATTATCCCCAGCCAGTAACCCATAAAGGCGTGCATGGCCTCGTGCAGCGTCATCGAAAGCAAAATCACGCCGAGTATCAGTATAATATTTAATATATCAATTTGCATCTTTCTATTATACCACCCCGGGCGGGCGCCGCCTACGCCAAGCCCGAGGTATTGACGCCACCGCCAAAACACGCTACAATGGGCGGGATAGTTTAAATAATAAGTGGAAGAAACCTATGGCATCACGATGTGAACTTACTGGCAAACGTGCCCAGCACGGCCACAATGTTAGCTTCTCGCTCCGCCGCACCAAGCGCGTGTTTTAAGCCAAACCTACAGAAGAAAACCTTCGTAGTGGATGGCCAAAAAGGTCACCATGACCCTCAGCACGCAGGCTATCCGCACACTGAAGAAAAAGGGCGTTTTGCCCAAAGAGCGGTACAGCCACCATCTCGGCCAAAGCACAGTAAGCAACAGCACCTCCGTTACGCGGAGGTGTTTTTGTATTTGAGTGATTCACACCAATCACTCCCCTATAGCCGTGCACAGCAATACCCCGCAGTATCGTAGCGCTGCGGGTATCAAATTATCGAATATCGAGCTTGTAGCTACGGCAGCCTAAGCGCTCCGAGCAAGCTGCACAACCGTCAGCGCCTCTGGTAGTGACTGGGCAGATTTGATTTTGTACTTCGCCACTGACTCAACCGGGGCACCTAGTTCCTTGGTGTAAGGTTTCGGCCGTATCCTGCGGCACCTCGTAGTGGGCGGCTTCATCAGCGTAGTGTACCGGGATAACCACCTTTGGCTCCACCTGGCGCACCATGCCGGTGGCGCTGGTTGCATCCAGTGTGTAGCCACCGCCACCAACTGGTACAATCAAAATATCAACCACCCCAAGCTGCTCGAGCTGCTCGTCGCTGAGCTTGGGGGCAATATTACCAATGATCGCAATATGCACGCCCTGGACCTCCACCCGGTAAAATGGTTGCCAGCGGCTCACTGCCTGGGGCATCAATATGGCGCTGGGCGGCTACCCCGCGGATCGAAAAATCCCCGACCTCGTACTCACCAGGGCCTTCAAGTGCCAGCTGCGGTGCTCTGCCCGCAGCAAAAAGCGCTCTTCGGTGCCAAGCTCAACCGCATTCTTCACCACCACGTCTTTCAACCCGGCGAGCGATATCTTGGGGTCCACCACTAGCGTCGTGCTGCTTGCTCGTTATCACAATGCCATTCGCGCCTTTATATTCAATCTCAAACATCGTCGTCTCCTTATAGTACGGTTACTTGGTGAGCAGCTGCTCGTTGTCCACCAGCACCGTGTGTTTATTTTGTAAAATTTCGGTAATGAACGGTCGCGCACACTCAGCCGATAGTGAAAATTCATCGTAACTTAGTGTCGTATAGTTGATTTTCCCGGCCTTCGGCGCGCTCAATTTTTAATCAGCGCCTTTACCTTTGGTGGTTGCCAGCTCGCCCACCAGCAGTAACCAGCACTGCGGTCGAACCACGTACCAGCACGCCGGATGCAATGGCAATCCGCAGCTAGGCGGGGCCTCAACCTCGCTAATCCAATTACTCTTTGGCGCCACTGCCGTGGTTGAGTCTGGGCTGACGTTGGCAAAGATCGCTCGCATCGGCACATAGTGCTCGTAACGCTGGTTTTACTTCGTAGTAAAAGCTTGTTATCGGCTTCTTTACACGTAATAATGCCTACATTCAGCATGTTGGCTAGCTCACGCCGGACAGAGTTAATCTGCTCGTCAATCAAGCGGGTAATTTCGCGCACGTAAAAAGACTTGCGGGTTATTCAGGAAAAGGTGGAGCAATTTTACCCGTGTTTTAGAACCAAATAATGCATCAATCATCTGTTTGTTGTCACTTAATCCCTATAGCACCATTGTGTCATGGGCTTTGCTTTTTCGCGAGTTTTTGTGCTAAGAATTGTTCAGCCTCGTCTAAGCCCAGCCAGGTGATGAACGGATCGCCGCAGCCATGTTAGCTGCCGCTTTGCCAGGTGCCAATCACGGTAAAAACTGTTCACGCGCAGTGGCCGCATCAATCTCCCCACAGAGGTAGCGCCGCATAATTGGGTACAAATATTACCCGTCATCGCTTCGCTATTCAGCCACTACAATGTGCCCACGTTTTTGCCTCCTGCGCGACTGCGTGATCAAAAATGTGTTCGGCCCGCTCAGCAATACGCTGGCGTAGTACATCCCGTTCTGTTGCTATTCCTACAATGATAGTGCCCGAGAGCGGACGTTGGCGGCGCGGTTATTTCGTGCCCTTTTGCTCCAGCAGCCGCACCAGATGGCGCTTATTAGCCGAGTTAGCCGGCAGTGCCGGCCACGCTCACGGCAAAGCTGCATGCAGCTGCGTGGCAGTAAGGGCCCGCTGTCAGCTTGCCCGCTCAGCAGCGTCCGGGGCGGCACCAAATTGGTAATCGAACACCACCCCATCCACATATATAGCCAGTCCCCCCAACTAGGAATGGCACTGCACCACGGGCACGAATCTGGGCGATTGTTGCAGTAGCATACGCCTTAAAATCTGCGGCACTAAAACCTCTTCACCTGGCTCGACTAAATCAAGCCCCCAGTGCGGCACCAAAGCGCGTTCCTCAGGCGTTGGCTTAGCCGTCCCAATGTCCATACTACCTTTATACACCGTGCGGCTATCTGCACAAATGATTTCGCCATTGTAGCGGCTGGTCAGCCGTACCGCCAGGGCTGTTTTGCCACTGGCGGTCGGCTCCACAATTACCACAAGCGGCAGTTGCGGTACTGGCTCCTGCCCGTCCATAGAGCCCTCTACGACGCCGTTTCTGTAGGCGTTGTGTTTGCCACTACACTGTATGTTTCAAGGTACGATGCTAGTTGTTCTAATGGCAACGTTAGGCTCATCCTGGTGGGTACGGATACTGACGTGGCCTCGCCGCTTGATCCTTTGGCCCCACTGATAATTTGTATTGGGATTTTTGCAGCAGTTGCCTTCGCGGATCTTCTTACCCAGCGACCTCATTTCGATCATCTATTGTAAAGCGCACATCGTTGTATTTAATTGGTTTCATTAGTGTAACCTCTGTAAGAACCGATGCTATTTTATCAACATAACCCTGAACACTGTCGTTAATGGTGAGGACACGGACTTGCTCTGGCGCCGCCCATAACGGGAACCAGCCGCCCGTGTGCTCAATGAAGACACTCAAGAAGCGCTCGATTGAGCCGAGCAATGCACAGTGAATCATAACTGGTGTTGTAAATGATCCATCACTTGTAGTGTACTGCAAACCAGCGCTGTGGCTGCACAAAGTCAAGCTGCACGGTTGCTACCTGGTGCTCGCGGCCAATTGCATCCGTTGCCATAAAGTCAATCTTTGGCCCGTAGAAGGCTGCTTCGCCTGCCTGCTCGAAGAACTCAAGCCCGACCTTTTCGACCGCTGCCTTTAACTGGCCCTGAGCCGATTCCCACAATGCCGGGTCACCCAGGTATGCATCCGATTCATCGCGGTAGCTCAGGCGCACGCGCAGCTGCATGCCGATAGTGCTGTAGAGTTCACGGGCCGCCACGAGCAGGTTATTAATCTCGCCTTCAATTTGGTCCGGCCGGCAAAAGACATGGCTATCGTCTTGCGTTAGCGAACGCACGCGGTTTAGCCCGCCAAGCTCGCCGGTTTTTCGTCGCGGTAGTCGGTTGTTGTTTCAGGTAGCGCACTGGCATGTCACGGTAGCTGCGTGGGCGCGAAGAAAAAATCTGCGTGTGGTGCGGGCAGTTCATCGGCTTGAGGGCCATTTCGTCGCTGGTTTCTTGACTCTTCACGAGGAACAATTCATCACCAAATTTTGCCCAGTGCCCACTCGTCTCGTACAGATCCTTTTGGTAATGTGCGGCGTCCACTTTCTGGAACCCGTGCTTCTGGCGCAGCTGGTTAGAATACTCCGCTACCTTATCGCGCAGGATGGTGCCACGCGGCGTAAACAACGGCAAGCCAGCACCAACCAAAGGCGAGGTTGTATACAGATCAAGTTCCTTGCCAAGCTTGCGGTGATCGCGCTGGCGGGCAAGCTCCAGGCGCTGCAGATGAGTCATCCAGCTCCCTGCGTGGCAAAGGCGACGCCGTACAGGCGCTGCATCTGCGGGTTATGCTCGTTACCACGCCAGTAGGCGCCCGCTACGCGCAGTAGCTAAAGGCACCCACATCACCGGTATTAGCAACGTGCGGGCCGCGGCACAGGTCTACAAAGCTCCCATTGGTGTAGAACGAAACTTCCTCGACCGCGCTGGCACCATCGGCAATCGTGCCCATAGCAGCCGCATCGAGGTCCTTAGCCACTGTCGTACCAGCACGTTTTAGGTCGTTCAGCAACTCCACCTTATATGGTTGGTTGTTGGCTTCAGCCGAGCAATCGCCTCATCGATTGGCACCGTCGTGCGTATAAAGTCCTGCTTTTTCAGCAATGATGCGGCGCATCGTCTATCTTAGCCAAATTGCTGTTCGCTAATCTTCGTTTCGCCCAAGTCAATATCGTAATAAAACCCATTGATCGACCACCGGGCCAACGCCGAATTTTTGCCTCCGGCCATAGCCGCTGCACAGCCCGCAGCAGTAATGTGTGCCAAGCTGTGACGCGTGGCATGGAGCTGTTCATCGCTCATATAGAATCTCCCTTTTGGTTAATATAAAAAGCACGCAGGTTATACGTGCGTCCTCGGTCTAGCGTGTGGCTTAGGAGGTTCCACCTTGGCGATTACTCTTGCCCCGGCTGTTTTACGTGCGCCGCAACCGCTCCCACGTCGCTCGGGGGTGGTTGAGGCCCTCGTCAATACGAGTGCTTTTTATGGTAGCAAATTGTGCCCAAAGCCGCAAACGCCACACTCGCCCGTACACCACTGTGGTGATATGTCACACTGATAAGTGAGGGCCAGCTTTCCTATCTACCGCTTGCAGCTGGGCGCCGCTTTTTGGTACAATCTACTCCACACGGACGATTAGCTCAGTTGACTGAGCACCACATTGACGTTGTGGGGGTCAGAGGTTCGAGTCCTCTATCGTCCACCATTATTGTATGCATCACAACCACAGGTTCAGTTACAGATCTGTGGTATTTTTGTACTCAGGCGCCCAAAGCTTCTTTCCCTGCTCAATTATCTGGGTAATGTTGTGCATTTTATTCTTTCGTTTGTTATGTTTGTATTTTACTTATCGTTGTATTATTTTTACCCTGTTATTCAGTCCTTTTTGTAGCATGATGTTTATATAGCTACAGCCACTATCCTCTACTAGTACCCTATTGCACTAGTCACAACTTTTGTATAATTCCCCTTTGGCGTTACACAATGTACTCAGTACCCTTGTGGGAGTTGTTAATTATACATCTTAATCTGAAAGGATACAGCCATGCTCTGTGTGGTTAACAACAACACTCTGGCAGTCGTTGATGACGTCAGCAAAGCAGACGAAAACCCACTGCCTTGAGTGGCAAAGGATAGCCTGCAAGGTGACTTGCAGGCTGGAATCGCGTGGTCAGTTCCCCTCATTATATTGGGGGTGATCATTAACCTCTTCCAGATGAATATCACTGGAATCGGTGCGCTGGTGATAGCCGCCATCCACATGATCTGTGTGATGGCGCTGCTGCCGCTGGTAATGACGAGGCGAAAGTCACTCGCCCTGAAATTGTAGTTTACCATGTAGCCCCTGCTCATTGCAGGGGCTTGTATCAGTAACTCGGGATGGCTCGCCACACCAGCAACATAGCGAGCCTAGTTATCATCATTGCCGGTATAATCGGCATGGCGGTAACCACCCTCATGACTTTAACGAGCATACCAGCAGCCTGGGGAGCTGTGCCGGATGCGCAGCTACGCAGATAACGCTCGCGCATTACTCAGCACAGATACCACTACTGCACTGCCCAGCTGGCAGCTCGTAGAAAGTACCTACGATTACGTCCGGCGGTACAACGCGGTATGCAGGCAGGACCCAGCCACTGGAGCAAAAATGGATGACGCCATCATCCAGTACGCCCAGGCGGCTACGGAAGGTTCCGGCTACACCCGCATGGGTGCTTCGCCGGGCGTGGCCAAGGCGGTGGAAGAGCGCATTGATGACTGCACCAGGCAGCTCAGCAACAAATAGCTGAGTTGCAGCAGCTCCACTACGATACGCTCCGAGAGGCATCTCGCCTGCAGGGATGAGCAAGCAGCCTATATCGCCACGCAACATGCTGTCCTGCCAGACAGCATGGCGGGAAAGGCTGGCTAGCAGCCAACCCCCGACCCTACGATAGAGGCCAGGCCAGGCCCTAGCCGTAGGGCATCCGTCCACACCCACACAAGAAAGGGACCATTATACACAAAGTATAGTGCCGCTATGGCACCCGGCCTGTGGCTTGCCGTAAAAGCCACACACTACCTAGCAATTATTCGGCGCAGCAACGAAAAGCAGCCCACACACGGGGCTGCTTTTATGTACGTGCGGCGCTGTATTACGACTCTTCTATCATCTGCAGCCAACCGCCTGGCTCCTGCTGCTTTTTCTTGGCAGCCTTCATGGCCTCTACCATGGCGTGTGGGTCCAAAATCACCAGCGATTCCCATCATCATATCCACTACATCGGTGTATGATTCAACAACACCTGACTCGTTGGTCGATGCCCGCAGGCCAGTCGGCATGGTATCATCAAGCTCTAGGCTGAGCAGCGCCGTGTGGCCATATTCCTACTCTTTACGATCATCACCAGATGTCGGCTGCGTATCAAGCTGCGCAAAATCAGGCAAATGCATCACCGTCATACTTTCGCTCCCATACCCCGCTGGAATAGCACGCTCGGCATCACCCACCGTCGGCATCCCACATAATCTCCTGGTCGTAGTACGATAGCTGCTTGTTCTGCAGCACCGGCCCGTTTGGCCCAATTGAATGAAGCGTGGGCACGGTGACTGTTTCACCGAGCTCGATGCCTGTGAAGGTACGATCACTTGTATGCGTAATGTCGTTGCCTTTGCTCTAGGTAGGCATACAACCACAGTGCATACAGCTTAGATGATACCGGACGGGCCCCAGTAGACTCAAGAAGTCCTTGCGGCGAGCCAGCTGCTGCTCGTGTTCAAGCCTTATTGTCTGCTCTTCTTCCTGGCGCTGCATCTGCTCATGCATAAGCCTATCTGCCGCACGGGCAAGTGCATGGTGCATCCGACTACCAGGGTGCGGGTTAACCTCCTGGCTTGGTTCCTGCTGCGGAGGCGTTTCTTTTGGGGATCGATCGAAGAATTTCATCATAAGTATATAGTAGCATATGTTGTGGTGCAACGTCAAACGTTGCACAGCCTTCACACCAAGCACAGGCATTGACTTTGGTTCCATTTGTTGATATATATATCAGCTCTCAGCCAGAGAGTTGTTCTTATTCGTTCCGATCGATAGAAAGGATTAGCACCATGCTATTCTTGCTCGACGACCGTACTGTGGCGGTTGCGCCACATGTTAGTAAGCAGAGGAAACTCTGCTGAGCCGGCGCGATGAAGACCTAGCCTTCCGCCTGGTCTTCGGTGCCGTATGGGGGCTAAGCTGCCCAATTGGCAGTTGGGCCGCTGTATATGGGTCAGATGGCGACGCTACCCAGGCGCTCCTAGCGCCTTCCCTGGCAGATCTTGTGATTGCAGGGGTTTTGCCTTTTTTATCACAATAGCCATCGATCCGCGAGGAGCCGCTGTTCGCACGGCGCGGCGCGGCCAGCCACCGCGCTTACGGTGGCGGTATGAAGAAATTGTCCTCGCGGTACTAGGGTATTGGTACCTGCCCTATGGCGGTGTTTGGCGTAATGGTCTATCAGACGACCCTCGTTTACAAAGCCGCTGGTGAGAGCTTGCTATCGGTAGCGATTGCCGCTGCGCAAATTATAGTCGGCATTCGTGTCGGCTATGCAATGCCATACCTGATATGGCGGATGTACTGGCATTTACCAAGCGGGTGCATTTGAATGGCAAGGCCATTCTATACGCCGATAGCTGGGGTGATACTCCCCAGCATATCCCCACTCACAACCCAAAGGGAGTTCGTCCGCAGTATAACCAAACCTGCCGAGCGAACCCCACCAGTCGCTGACGCTATGATACAGCGCTCGTCTCGTATATCGCCGAGGCTCGGGAAGCCTTAGGGTGTACAGCGAAGCGTCCGAAGATATCCGAGGCCAAGCGAAGGCGAGCTGACTCGCCTACGCGATGCAACCGTGGGCCGGTCAGCGGCTACTATATGGCGGCACCTGGCTGCCATCAATGCACAAAAGCTTGAGGAGGAATGTACGATCCAAGAGCGCGAAAATCTGCTCGCTCAGCAGCGGGTAGCGGAATCCGACAAAATGCTGAGCGAGTGGCTCAGCAAGAAAGGAGCGAACTATCAATTGTAGTTAGCCTGTCAATTGCAGGCTAACTGCCGGCCCGTGGCTTGCCGTAAAAGCCACTTTTTATTTTGGTATTATTTTTGGCCCTATACCCCGCCGTAGCTGCCACTGAGGCAGGCTGTATGGGGCTGGTATCAGTCCGTCCACAGCCGCCTGGGAGTTATCCACTAGTAATTTTTATACCGATATGCCATTATATAGACATGATTTGCGTATATTGCTTAGCCCCCGATACCAGCGTGGTTAATTCGCGCCCTCACAAAAAGCACTCCCACGTGTGGCGCCGGCGGCGCTGTGCTACGTGCCACCGTACCTTCACCAGCTACGAAGAGGCCGCGCCCAATCACTTATGGGTTATGCCCGGCAGCCAGTGCCTCCTACCAGTGCAACCACGTAGCAGCACCAGGCCACAGTCCCAGCCTGCCCCGGCCACGCAGCAGTCCCCCCAGCGGCCTAAAGGCGCCCAGGAATTCAGCCTGGGTACGCTGACGGTTTCTATCAACCAAGCCTTTACCCACTGTGCTAGCAACCACGGCAGCACCAGCTACAACCTAGCCCGCACCGCCGTGCAGCAGCTGGCTAAACGCGCCGCACAGGCGCAGCAGCAGTATACGCTCAGCACGGCCGATATCGCCCACACGACCCACCAAATACTAGCGCTACGATCCAGTCGCAGCGCTGCAGCATGGTGCCCGCACTGGTATGGCTACTTTGCGTCGCCGCGCCGCCGTCCACCACTGCGCACCAGTGGCGGTAATTAATTTTGCGTACGCTCGTCGCGGCCACCTTTCGGTCACATCAAACTTATCAAGATAGCGCCCACACAGCAGCCGCGTCTGGGCATTCAGCCCCGCCAGAGGGCACCGTAGAGGATGGACGTTACCGGCATCAGCACCCACTGGGCCAGCATCAGTAGCGAACGGTGGCGCTTATAGCGGGCTGGGCGCGGGGCGGCATCTTAAAGGAAATAAAGATCGTAATAATCAGGCCAATCATCGCCATCATCTGGACGCTACTCACCACATTCGGCAGCTGGTGGGCCGGTAAACTCTTGGTTGAATCTGGATTAAACAGCAGTGGAATCCAGCCACCCACCGCAATGATAATCGACATGGTCGCCATGCTAATATGGCCATCCACCAGCTCCCAAAAACTTCACAAAAGCCATCCAGTAGCGGCACCGGGCGGTTTTTGTTAAACACCTGCGCGCCTACGTGAGGCAATATCTGATGCCCGTACGACCAGCGGCGCAGCTGCTTAAACTGCGCGTAGAGCGTCTTGGTATAGGTTTCGCCCAGCACAGCATCCTGGTAGATTGGTACATAAATCGGCACCACATTGTACTCACCCTTAAAGAAGAAGTAGCTACGCCAGTACTGGTGGCCGTCCTCTACAATCGTGCGAGTGCTCCAAAAGTTCATGTCGATCAGGGCGCTGAGCGGCTGCGAGTGCGAGGCAAAGTTGCGCAGCTTATCGGTACGCGAGGCCACAATCAGATTCCAAAAGGAGTTACCGGTAGCAATCACACGCATAGGTGCCGGCACATCCCAAATATTATTCAAAAACAGCGAAATCGGCTGGTAGGATGACTGCTTACGGTTTGGCTGCATAATGTAACTGTAGCTGACGTAGTCAAAGTAGGTTGGGTGCGGGCGGTTATCGCAGTCCAGGGTGGTAACCATCACATTGGCTGGGTCAGTGCCTGCCTTGCGTAGCAGCTTGGCGATATATTTACCAGCGTAGGTAATATTGCCGCCCTTACCAACTACCTCGCCAGGTAGGTCGGCCGGGTGCTTCACCAGGTGAAAGCCGGCAAATTTATGGCCGTAGCGCTGCTGCAGGGTGTGGGCCGTCTGCTCAATCCCCTTGCCACCGCGGGCCTCGTAGGCAAATGCAATAATCAAATTCTGCTTATCCACCGTGGTGTCAATCAAGGCCTGAATCGTCGGCTCGATGACCTCCAGCGCTCGTTATAGGCCGTTACAATTACCACGTGGGTAATGCTACTTGGGGCCGGGTAATCCTGGGGGGCGGCCAGTACTTTATGGATATTTGCCAGGTGCTGCTTGCCATTAAAGCCTTCGTCTGGCTGATCATCCAGGCGTTCAGGGCTGCCTGCGGGTCGGCTAGGATCCATCAGCCGCTGGTGCCAATCCACCTGAATAGCCGAGCCATACCAGCGGTAGCCGCGCACGGTGTGCCAGCCAATCCGGATAGCCTTGACGAACATACCAAAAATCACCAGTAGCACATAGATACTGGCAAGAAACGGGCTAAAGAACGACAATATAAACGGCAGCAGCAGAATAGTGTAGCTTAGCAGCGCCGGTAGCATTTCAAAAACCGGTACCGCTTTGTGACGTTTACCAAGCGGGATTTCTAACGACTCCATACAATCAACAACTCCTTTTTGCTTATGACAGGCTGGCCACAGCGACACTTTTACTGAGGATAAGCGCCAGATACAATCAGTACCGCGATGGTTGCCCAGCCACACACGCAAGGCAGCCTGGCGGCCACGCTCGATGAATAATTTTAATAATCAATGCGCGTGCAGCACCCCCACCATAAAGCCAAACAGGCAGATAGAAAAGCAGATATGTCCACTGGCCGCGCTCAAAGAACGAGCCCAGGAAGGATGAATACTGCACACTCACCTGCAGTTCGCTTGGTTTAATCGTAGCAGCAAAATATCAAAAAGGCAATGGTAACAATACCAGAGTGTAACTAGTACCGTCAAAACGGATTTATCGTAGGTAATTTGCTTAATGGTGGTGGCGATTGAATCCTTCATAATCAAACACATCTGGAGCCGCTGACCGGACTTGAACCGGTGACCTACGCTTTACGAAAGCGCCGCTCTACCAGCTGAGCTACAGCGGCATCCACTGACTGTATTATACCACACGCGCCAGCCAGCGCCAAACATATTCCCCTTGCCTCGCGCCATTTGTGCACTATAACACATAGTTTATGCGCCCGTAGTGAAGATGGCTCTATCACGCCTCCCTGTCACGGAGGAGATCGCCGGTTCGAACTGGTCGGGCGCGCCATAAAGCTACCACACGGAAGGTGTGGTTTTTGATTATCAATCCACCACGTATCTGGCCCCGCCAGCGGTTGCATTCCGGTAGCGGCTACTGGTATAATTATAATTAATATTGCCAAAGGGAAAACCACCAAGTACATATGAAACGATTTTTAATTACGAGCGGCTTGTATCTGAGCGCCCTTGTCATAGGGCTGGCTTCGCTGACGCCAGTAGCTTTGGCAGCGGCTCACGCGTATTCGCCGAAACCGACAAGCCTACCTATAATGAGGACGACACCTTTGCTGTTAGGGTCTCATGCCAGCTCCGCTAACCGCCGCGGGTTCCGTACACGTGTGGACTTTACCTTCCCATCCAACCTGGTTACTCGCCATCAAGACCGAAACCGGTGGCTCGGCCTACGGTGGGCACGCCTTTAAGAATAATAATTTTGGCCATAATCAAGGCCGCATCACCTACATTGCCTTCCCTATCCCGGCCCCAACTGGCGATAAACTGCCGATGTTTACGGTTATCTTTAAAGCCAAGAACACCGGCGAAGTCAACTTTAACTTTACTGGCAACACAGTCGTCAACGACTCGGCTACCAGCGCAAGCAATCACAAGGTTGGCATTCAGGTACCAAGCGCACCGCAACCAGCTCAGAATCAACCCCAAAAACCAGCCGAAAACAAGCCAGCCCAAAAGCCAGCTGCCGGCAACCGCGGTGCTACCACAACCTCGCGCACACCAGCCCAGGTTTACCCTGGCGTAGGCAGCATTACCCAAACCAGCCCTAATGGCAATAATGGCGCCAACCCGCAGTCAACCCAGCATGGCAATGTGCAGTCGCAGAACCTCAAGAACGCCAGCCAGATGATGCCAAGGTTAACCTGCAGGATTTTCGCACCACTACTAAGTTCACCACGATCGACATCACCTGGGGACAAACCACCCGGCCGACACTACGCTGGTATATGGTTCTAACCCGAACGAGCTCCAGCACACCGCCAAGGTAGAAAAATCCGGCGATAAGCAGTTTTAAAACCACTGAAGGATCTCCTCCCGGCGAAAAATACTACTACCGAATTGATGGTAAGCGCAGCGGCAAGGATGAAACCTTTACCCAGCGGCTCGCTGGTAACCCAAGGCTACCCGGTAGAAATTACCCTGATGCGCGATGGCCAGCCGCTGACCGATGCCACCGTTACCTTTAAGGATACGGCCGGCTCCTTTCACCAGCGACACCGAAGGCCGCCTCTACTTCCAGGTCAAAGACGGCACCTACCCACTGACCATCGAAAAAGACGGCTACACCAGCGAAAAAGGAAATTACCGTTAAAAAGGCCGAGATCAGTGGTGATGGCAAGGTTGCCACCCAAAAGATGACCCTAGAGCTCGAGCCCGCCCCGGCTACCAATAACACCGCAGCCGCTGCTGGGCGCATCATTGCCATCGTTGGCGCAGCTGTGCTGGGCCTGGCAGCCCTGGTTGGCCTGTTCCTATTCATCCGCAAAAAGCGTAACGAAAAAGGCCGCCGAAATGGGTAATATGGTTGTGATTGAAGATAGCTGGCAAACGCCACCCGATGAATACGCCCAGTACTACGGCAGCGACGCTGCGCAGGCTGATGCTACAAGTGAGGACGCAGCCAACCAATACGCCACCCAATACGATACCCAGGGCACCCCAGAATACGACCAGACCTATGCCCTCACGAGCTACAGCGCTAACCCCTGAGCTCGACCAAATGTACGAGCAAGCCTACGCTCAGGATAACCAGCAGCAGCCGCTCTATGACTATGGCTACGAGTACGACCAAAATTACGACCCATCCCAGCTGCCAATGCCACCAGAATATAGCGACTACGGCGCTGGCCAGGACACGGCCTACGCTGCCGAGCCAGAGCCCGAAACGGCTCCACCGCGCTATAAACCATCGACTGATGCGACTTACCAGTACCCCAGCCTCTAGCTGCAAAACCCCTCCGCTAACCGGAGGGTTTTATATGGGTGATATCTGGCCCTACAGGCTCGGGATCGGCGTACTGGCTGCGTGCGAAAACAACTGTAGCGCTGCTCCACAACGGACCAGTTAACAACCCTGCCACCAAGCGCTGATATACTCAGGGCGGCGGTTCTGGTGAGTCCAGGTAGTAGGCGTGCTCCCACACATCCAGGCTCTAGCAGCGGCTCTGGGCCACCGAGCTGGACTGGGTTGTCTTGGTTAGCTGTTACGGTAATGGATAGATCCGGCATCAGCCACACCCAGCCGCTACCAAACAGGGCTGTTGCCTGGGCATTAAACTGGGCCATAAACTCCTCGACGCTGCCATAACGGCGGGTCAGGTCTTTATACAGATCCATCACTGGCTCAGGTGGCTGGCCGCCGGGCACCATGCTCTGCCAAAAACAAGCTGTGGTTATAGTGGCCACCGCCGTGGTTGCACCGCTGTTCGCACGCTGGCTGGCAGCTGCGACATATTCCGCAGCAGCGCCACGATATCGCCACTGGTTTCGACACCAGCTTGCTCCAGCGCCTGGTTTAGCTTGGTAACATAGCCCTGGTGGTGCATGTGGTGGTGTAGCTCCATAATCTGGCGGCTAATCACCGGCTCCAGGCTATCGTGACGTACGGTAATTGTGGTAATGTAAACATAATCTCCTTTCTTCCTGCTGATCGTGTGTACTAGCGCCGCGCCAGAGGCCCTAAGCAGCTTAATTACTGCCCTTGGGCCTGGCCGCTGCCCTGCCTGTTCGGCGTTTCGAGCGTAATGTAGCGCTTAATTGCCCCACGGGCCTCAAGCTGGCGCAAGCGGTTAGCAAAGGCCGTCAGCGGCACCTTAATGTACTGGTAATTAATGCGGCCGTCCTTATCTTTCTCGATCAGGCGCACAAGTAGTAGCCATCGCCCTTGGTGCTCTTAACGGGGCCAACCACTTGGCGGTTTTTAGCGTGGCTGCCAGGGCTGCCAGGCCACCATCAATATTGGTTTTCTTCACCCAGCCAGATGCCAGCAGCTGCACGTTCTGGTCGCGCTTACGGGCCTTTTTCGGCGTAGAGCTGTAGCTCCTTGCCTGGCTCCTTTTTGATATCAGCTGCGATATCAGCCGCAGTAGCTTGGGCCTGGCTATCGATATGGTAGGTCACCGCCTGGCGCAACAGGTTCTGCTGCAGCGAGTAGCGGTTTTCCTCGCGGGTTTGGCCGTAAATTTGCAGCACCGAGCGGTCGTAGGCCTCCTGGCTAATCTCACCCTGGGACGAAGCCGTCTTGCGTAGCTCATCGATGCGCTCACTCACCTGCTGGTTACTAACGGTAATCCCCTGCTCGCGGGCAATTTTACGGGCGTAGGCAAGGTTAATGGCATCCTTCATGGCGCTTTCTTTGTAGAAGGCATACTGGGCTTTGGCCTCGGGGCTGTTATCGGCGTAGCTATTCTGCTGCGGAGTTTCCTTGGTACGGATGTAGGTCTGGGATGATTTAAAGCCAAGCAGGTAGTCCGAATAGCGCACCGGCTCACCATCCACATTGGCCACTGGTAGCGGTATCACCTGGGTCAAGCGGTAGAAGAAGGTGCTGGTGGTTTTCACTCTGTAGAGCGCCCAGTATGTCACACCACAGAAGATAACCAGCGCCAAGGCACCAATAATCAGGGCATTGGTAATCAGCCGGCGCTTGGTATACTGCACCGGGTATTTAAACTTGCGGCCGCTGGCAAGAATCTGCTCGCGGTATTCGGCCACTGTTTCGTTGGTAATATGCTTTGGTTTTGGCTCGGCTTTACGGCCAAATTTAGGCATGGCTAGTTTCTTCTTCATACAACTCCTTTTGGTCAGCACCAGCAGCATCAGCTGCATCTTGTAATATATTATACAGCTTATGGGGGTGATCCGCATTGTGAATTACCAAATCCCCCACGTAGGTCTGGATTACCAAGGTGCCAAAGCCAAATAGCTCGCCGCTAAAGCCCGGAATTTGGTAGCTAATGGCATTGATTTTGGCAAGCTTGATTTTCAATTACATGCGAGCCAAACATACCCTGCTGCGTTACCCTGGCGCAGGCGCTGGTCAGTCAAAATAAAGATAGAAAAATACCAAATAATAAAGTGGTAGAGCAAATATTACCCCACCAACCACGAGGCCAGCCAGTGGCAGCAAAAACAGCTCGAGCTGGGTTTGCCAAATCAGTGGCGGAATGGCCGAAATTGCAAATGGCACCAGTAGACCCAAGAAGCCTTTTACGCATAGCGATAATATGGCGGCGGAAAACAAGCAGGACTTCTTCGCCCTGCCGCTGACCTTCGAATTGCGTGTTTTGTAAATGCGTTGCCATCCTGGTGGTTTACCCTGGTACCCTGGGCAGGAGTCGAACCTGCAACCTTCTCCTTAGGGACGGAGCTGCTCTATCCAATTGAGCTACCAAGGCACCCTTTTTATTGTAGCAATAATGGCCACAAAACGGAAGACGCCGCCCCTACTGGCAGAAGCGCTCGCTGGCGGACTGGTACATATAGAGTTCGTCGTCGCTAAACCAGTGGCTGATCTCTTGGCGGGCCTCGCTTGGGTCGCCGCTGGCGTGAATCAGGTTCGGGATGGCCTTATCCTGGGCATCAGCATAGCCAAAGCTAATGTGCGAGTAATCACCGCGGATCGTCCCCGGTGCGGATGATTTAGGCTCGGTGCCGCCCACCAGTTTGCGCACCAAGCTGACTGCTTCAACACCTTCAAACACCATGGCAATGACGGGGCCTTGGGTCATAAAAATCAAGTGTAATAGTAAAGGCCTTATCACCACGGCGCGTGACCATTTTACCGATTTCTTCGTAGTGGGTGTAGTAGTGCTCGCGGTTCGGGGCCAGCATCTTGGTGCCGATGATCTTTCAGCCCAACCCGCTCAAAGCGGGTTAAAAATCTCGCCCACAATACCACGCTGCACGGCATCTGGCTTAAATACCACCAGGGTGCGCTCGATTTGACTGTTGCAAACTTGTTCCTTATCTGCCATAGGGTTCTCCGTTTAGTTTACTTTTAGTATAGCAAACAAGCCGCCTAGTGCGCTATGCTAATAGTATGTATACGTCCGAGCTTTTGTATGATTATATTGAATCGCTCGAGGTGGAGGGCGGCCGCAGTAGCCGCACCGCCGCCAACTACACGCTGTATTTGCAGCGCTTTATTGAGTTTACGGACGATATCAAGGTGGGTGATATTGAGCGCGAAACCATCCGCAAGTACCGCCTGTGGCTCAACCGTTACCAGAACGAGCACGGCGAAACCCTTTCTACCATTACCCAAAGCTACCACTTGATTGCCCTACGCGGCTTTTTGCAGTACCTGATGGAACGCGATATTGACTCGCTGGCGCCAACCAAAAATTAAGCTGCCCAAAATCCACCGCAAGCAGGTTACCTTTTTACACTTTGATGAGGTGGAACGCCCTACTGGGCGTCATCGATACCAGCACCGAAGCCGGCCTACGCGACCGAGCGATTATCGAACTATTATTTTCGAGCGGCCTGCGCGTGAGTGAGCTGGTAGCCCTCAACCGCGACCACGTCAATACCAAGCGGCGCGAATTTATGGTGCGCGGTAAAGGCCAAAAGGACCGGCCGGTCTTTGTTAGCCAAACAGCCGCTCAGCGCCTTGAAGACTACCTAGCTGCCCGCACCGATAGCCTGGTGCCGCTCTTTATTAGCTACAGCCGTAATTCACGCGCCACGAGCACCAGCGGGGATTTCCGCCGCCTAAGCGCCCGCAGTATCCAGCGTATGATTAGCCAGTACGCCCGCCTCGCTGGCATCACCAAGCACGTCAGCCCCCCATACTATGCGCCACAGCTTTGCCACCGACCTATTGATGAACGGCGCCGACCTACGCAGCGTCCAGAGCATGCTGGGCCACAGCAACATCAGCACCACGCAGGTCTACACTCACGTCACCGACCAACACCTGCGCGATATTCATAGTAAATTCCATAGTAATCGCTAGCACTGGCTACGGGTTGCGCACATCCGGGCAGGTTGTACCGGTGGTTTGGCTATCGAACTCATCAGCACTATCGGTAATAATATAGGCCTTACAAATTGAGCCCGGCGAACTGAGCGCAGCCCGTGGGTATGGTGCCTGGGCATGGGACGCATCCTCCACCCGCGCTACCACCCTGGCGGTACATTGTGCCGGCCCGGGCAGTCACGTCTATCTCTGCCTGCACGTTGCGCAGCGCAACCGGCTGTCCATTATGCAGCAGTTCGAGCTGGATATCCGTCGCGTTATAAAGCGCGGCCAGGCTCAGGTACGTTTTGGTGTGGCTATCGATTGGGCGCGGCAATGTTATATCCACCTGGCAGCGAAATTGGCTTGGGCCCGTGCCGGCGCCGCTGCAACGTACTGCCTGCGGAGCATTGCCTTGGTCGGCCTCACTGGTTTCTAAACCAGTGTTATCGGTGCCAATTGGTTTGTGCATATCCGGCGAGGTTTCTCCTTCAGTTTGTTTTTAAGCCAATGTGACCGCTTGGTGAACCAGCCGGCCCGCTCGTGATTGGATATAGGAACACGCTGCGGCTATCTTCGTCGATCGTTTGTGGCTTAATCGGTTCATTGGCCGCGTGCTGAATCGCGCCAACTCGCAGCACCGTGCCGTAGCTATTCCATTGGTTTTTTGGTGGCAGCTTAAGCGTGTTATGTGGGCTATAGAACAAGGCTGGATTAGTACCACGGGCATTGTGGCTCGGGCTAATTGGTCGCTTAATTTTATCGTCGTATTTAACCCAACTCACGCGCACAGTATTAGCCTCACTGGCAGCTTCGAGTGGCACAAGACGTAGCGCCGAGTCTGGCTGCAAACGCCCACGGTAAGCGCTAACATTAGGCGTAATCTTTACGCAGGTGTAGGCTTGATCTGGCGCTGTATCAGCATCGACCTTTTTAATTGGCAGTTCTGTTTGGGAACCGCTCACACCCAAAGCTTGTACCAAACTGGCGCACCCACCAGATTGCACCGCCGCAATAATACGGCTGCACTGTGCGTTGTGGCCTGCACTCTGCTGCTGGCAGCTATAATACTGAGCCAGCAAACGCTTAGCATCTTCCACACCAGCCTGGGCAGCGTCGCGTGCACTCTGCGAAAAGCTCCGCTTGGCTAGCCCGGTTCTGGTCCGTCAACATCAGTATCGTAAATCCAACCGTTACCACCACACATAAAAAGCGATGCAAATATTACCACAAATAATGCGACTGCTCCACTTCGTACTTTCTGTACGCACTGAGTCATTGTTGACATAATCATAACAGGTATTATAGTCCTCCTGGCCAGCCCGGGCAATAAACTGTAGCGTGTTAATTGCACAATACTCTGCCTGGTTCGTACTCGCCTGGGCCGGTGGTTTGCAGCGAGCATCTTGTGTAGTTATATTCTCATCACCCATCGCCGTACCAATTGTTAGACGAATGTTGTAATATGGTCCGGTAATCGGCTGTGTTGTTTTATTCGGCGCTGAGCTTTTTGGCAACAGTATCATTCTGTGGTGTCGTAATTGTAAATTTGTACAACATTAAATTTGTCTCCCTTCACCAAAAACATTGAAGTATTTTTACCATACAACACTGGTACCGTAATACCGTTATTGTCGGATTTACTATACTTTATAAAGGCTGTAATCGCTATCCTCCACACGCATAAACCGTACTGGCTGCATACGATTACCCCGCATACGAATATACTGGACACCCGGCTTAGGTGTTGCGTTATTTGCAACTGGTTGCAAGTCACCTGGGTCGGCAAATGCTGTGCGTAGATTCCACACATAGCTGTACGTGCCTGTACACAAGCGCCCGCCAACCACCCTGGCCGTGCTCATTGTGGGCAACGTAGTAGTGTTGATTATGCTGACTCGCCTGAGCCAACCCTACAGCCACACGCGGCGTCTGAGCGGCACCTGGCGCGTAGTAACCAACCACAAACGGGCTGGCACCACCCACCGACTGCTGCAGGTCCCGCACCACCGTACGCGCCACTGTATTAATCTCACGCAGCGTACTGCCTTTATTATAGAGCCGCATCATATGCTGTGTTGTGGCTGCTACCGCCACCAGCAAGACACCAATAAAAGCCATCGCCAGCATAAGCTCAACCAGCGTAAAACCACGTTCTGGTGGGCTAGATGGGCGTAGCATTATTCTACCCCTTTCGGCATATATAGACGCACAATAGTGCCCTGAACACGCCACCGCGCACCAAGCCCAACGCCCGGCCAGCAGGCCCGAATATGAAAGTCGTAGGCCACACTGCTCTTTAAGGCTGCTTCCTGGCCTTGAACGCCATGTGGGTCACCCGTCACACGCACAGCTTGCACCCACAACATATTGCTAACGCTATGCCGGACCGTATTTTTCTGGTGGACGCACCTGGGCGTAGGTATCAGCCGGCGCAAAGTAATCCGGGTGGGCACCGTAGCTAATAACTTTGCCCGTTGCAGGGTCAATAAAGAAGGCTTTGGCTTGGTCGGCCTGGGCTGCAAACATGCTCGTATTACCGGCTTTATGGGAGTTATCGCCAAATGTACACTCACTGCTACTAGCTAGCCTGCCATAGTCGGCAGCTTGGGCCACAATAAGCTGCTTGGTTATATTATCCCACTGGCTGGCAGCCCGCTGCGAGGCGGGTGTACCGAGGCCACTTGCGCTACTAAGCTTAGCCGCATGTAGGTGACGCAGCAGCTCGGCCTGGGAATCAATTTCGTTGCGAACCTGCGTGGTTTCGAGCGACGTTTGGGCCGCATTGATGCCACGGTTCATGACCGCCATCGCCCCCACCGCCACAGCAGCAAACACTGTCATAGCAAATAATACCTCTACCAAGGTATCGCCCTGGTGAGTTCGTGTATATTTTACCATTTGTGGCATTGTTTGCCCTCCTGTTGCTCAAGATCAGCGCTTGGAATAATTTCGACGTCGCCCGGGCCGGTCGCTAAACCAGCAATACGAATAGCCAAAACGCCCCCAGGCCACAGTGTGCCGCGTGGCATGCCAATGCAGGCCACGGTTTTATCATCCACTGCCTGGGCCTGCGGGCCCGTTGCCGTAAGCGTCGTTAAGTCACGTGGTGAACCGCCAGCTGTAAAGATAGCGCTCCGGCCACTCAGCTTATACGAACGCACAGCTCCATCCACCGGCGAGCGCAAGATCAGCAAAGCGCTTGTAATATGCGGTGACGCCGGTGAACTACCGGGTGCATAGGTACGTAAAACCCCAGCTGGCGGCATAGGTATGGTGGAGCGACTCGCTCGAGTGCAAGCTTTCGACTTCGTACCCATCCAGGCCAGCCAGGGCCGAACGTGGCTACTGGTGTACGTAGTACACGAACAGACTGATTACCCGGGCGTGGGCGGGCAACAACTGGCCAAGTATCGAGGCTCATGGCACCATCCGGCGCCGAACCAAACTGCAGCAGGCGCCCCACATAGTAGCAGTCGCTCGTTCCTGGCGTCGTCGTTCGGCCGCCACATGGGTCAGGGCCGGTACGCTGGTTGCTCAGATTATAAACTGCCTCAAATTCACCAGTTATTGCGCTACGAATTTCCTGCACCCCTGGCGGTATTGCTGCGATTGCACCTGAGCACTCACCCCCGCCATAATACCAGCTAGCAACAGGCTGCTCAGGCCCAAAAATAACATCACTTCTATAATGGTAAACCCACCGCGCTGGCTCCCTAACATAGTGGCTTTATTATAGCATAAGCCCCATAGTGTGCCGAACAGCATCTGTTGGTACCAGCTAATCAATTGCGGGCCAACCAGCATGGCAACCATAAAGGCAGCGATCAAAAATGGGCCGAATGGCACACGGCTGCGGCGGGTAATCGTGCCGCGCACAAGCCCTGGAATAATCACCATACATCCAAAGACGTTAGCCAGAACACCACCAAAAAGGTTTTCGCCAGCTGCTGACAAACAGCGCAAACGGCACCAGCAAATAGACATCACCAAGGCCAACCCACTTGCCCTTCGATACAAAACACAGCAGGCCGTATAGCCCCGGCATCAGCACTGCAGCGATACCGGCATGGAACAGCACCGCGGTGATCGTCACCTGGCCGGTTATAATCAAAAATAAGTTTTATAATAAGGGCAATGACGCCTAGGGCAACCGTAAAGCTCGTGACAAGGACGTACCATTTAGCATCGTACATCCATTGCATTGCTAGTAGGACGATAGCAGCCAGCCACAATAGGCTTACGATGGCCAGACACACCACGGGTAGATTAGGAGTAAGCAGTGTATACGAAGCAGTAAAGGCCAAACCAACACTAACTTCGGCCAAAAATTCCATCCAACCAATTGGTTTACGGCAGCGGCGGCAGCGGCCCCGCAGTACGAGCCAGCTGATAACGGGAATAAGGTCGTACCAGCACAGTTGGTAGCCACAACTAAAGGCAGTGCGAGCGGTCCTGCGGGCACCAACTGCCGGCTGCTTAGCCAAACGCTTTTCGAGCGGAGTGCTCGCGAGTTTTGGGTTGCGGCGTAGTTCGGCTGCCCGGATCCGCCACACGCTGGCAGCTGCAAAGCTCCCCATTGCCGCCCCGAGTATAAACAGGCCACACTGTATTACATATTCCATATCTCTCCCTCTTACCTGGTATTTAATATTCAGCGCAGTGCTGGCCGCCACCTTCTAGCTTAATACGCACAGCGCCGCTGCGACTGCCCAGCCCAGCGCTACTACTAAAGGCCACCAGTGCGCGCTGCTGCCACTTTCTGCGCATCGCCATCACAGCGGCCACCGGGCGTTACCAGGATCTGGCCACCGCCAGCGCCGCCATCGAGCTGGCGCACAAATTGGTACTCGCTACCGAGCGGGTCGGCAAAGCTGGCGCCACTGCCGCTACCACCGGCCTTGAGCGTTAAATAATCATCCACAAACCGCCCAGCACCGAGGTTGCGCGACTGGCCACTGGTAGCAAAGGGCGCCCGGCCGCGGTTATTGGTTTTGTAGTCGGTACTGGCGCTTACTAGGCGGCTGATATCGTTTTTGCGAGCGGTATCGCGCTGGCTACGCTGCAGGGCCGGTAGCGCCACGAACACCATCAGAATAATCAGCCCCGCTACTGCCAGCACTAGAACAATTTCGATAATAGTAAACCCCTGCACGCGCCTTCATAGTTATGCTTATAATACGCTACCGGCGGTGGTTTGTCTAGCGCCCCAGGCGAGCAGCCGCCCGCCGACGAGTGGCCACGGTACCGAATGCCGAATGGCCCGAGGGCTACACCTGGCCACTAGTGGTGCTGACAAGGCTGTAGAGCGGGAAGAAAATCGCCATAATAATACCGCCGGCCATAGCAGCCATCAGGACCATCAGCACAGGCTCGAGTGTGGTTGAAAGGGCTTTGACTTGCTCGTCCACCTCACCTTCGTAGACACGCGCCAGGCGGCCCAGCATGCCATCGATCTGGCCAGATTTTTCGCCAATTGCGACCATCTGCGGCACTAGCGGCAGGATGTACGGCTGCATACTCAGCGCCTGTGATAGCTGCGCCCTGCCCTTCACCTGGCCGGCGGCAGTGGTAATACTAGCGCCAACGTAGCTATTACCGACTGCGGCGGCACAAATCTGCAGGGCATCGAGCACCGGCACGCCACTGGCGAGCAGGGTTTGGCCCGTGCGGGTAAAGCGCGCCATATAGAGCCGCAGCGCCAATTGCCGCACCAGGGGTAGCTGCAGTAGTATAAATCCTGGGTGCGCTGGCCCGCTGGCGATACAACATAGCTGCGCCCGGCTGCCACTGCTACCACTACCAGGGCCAACACGCCCCACCAGTACTGGCTGGTAAAGGCAGCACACGCCACTAGCACCTGGGTGAGCCAGGGCAGCGGCTGGTTCAGGCCTGCATACAGCCTGGCCACCTGCGGCACGACCGTGAGCATCATAAAGGTAATCACGGCAATAATCACCACCAGCACAATGGCCGGGTAGTAGAGCGCCCCCCGCACCCGGCGCATGGTTTCGGTGGCGGCTTCTGCTGATCCGCCACGCGGGATAAGGCATCGGCCAGCGTACCAGAGGCTTCGCCAGCCCGCACCATCGCAATAAACACACGGTCAAACACCGCGGGTGGCGGGCAAACGATTCCTCGAGCGAGCGCCCGGCTTCAACCGCCGTTAGCACATCCTCTACCACCGCACGCATGCGCGGGTTAGCCAGCTGGTCGGCAATCGTGCGCAGGCTCTGGGGCCAGCGGCAGGCCGGCTTCTAGCAGTGTGGGCCAGCTGGCGGGTAACCGCAACCTTTATCCTTAGTGGTAATGCGCTGGCGCAGGCGCTGCAGCCAATTACCAGCGGCTTGCTCGCGGATACGGATCGGCGTTAGATTCTGGGCCAGCAGGGTACGCGCGGCGGCCTGCTCGCTTTCGGCCTGCACCACCGAGCGCACCGTTTGGCCGCTGGTATCGTCCTGGCAATATAGCTATAACGCCGCACGCATCACCCTCTACCCCCGAATAATCCGCTCAAATTCACCTAAATCAACCGCGTAGTTGCGGGCTTCTTCGTACGTGACCGTACCGGCCTGCACCAGGCCCGCTAGCGTCCTATCCATCGTTTGCATACCAAGCTCGGCGCCAGTTTGGATCACGGCATCTAGCTGGTAGCTCTTGCCTTCGCGGATGATATTACGCACCGCCGAATTAGCAATCAAAATTTCGCTGGCCACCACACGGCCGCCATCGATGGCCGGCACCAGGCGCTGGCTACAAATCGCCATCAAGATATTCGATAGCTGGGGCCCGTACCTGTGGCTGCTGGTGTGGCGGGAAGACGTCGATCATACGATCCACACTCTGCGAAGCGCCATTGGTATGCAGGGTAGCAAACACCAAGTGGCCCGTTTCGGCAATGGTAATGGCAGCGCTAATTGTTTTGCAGGTCGCGCATCTCACCAATCAGCACCACATCGGGGTCCTGGCGCAGGCTGGAGCGCAGCGCCGCGCCAGCGAGTAGGTATCGTAGTGGACTTCGCGCTGCACCACCACCGACTTTTGCTTTTATGCGTAAACTCGATTGGGTCTTCAATGGTGATGAGTGGGCTGATTTTTCGCTGTTAATCTTATCCACAATCGCGGCTAGCGTGGTGGATTTACCACTACCAGTTGGGCCGGTTACCAGTACTAAAGCCGCGTGGGTAATTAGCAAACCCGCCACCGCAGCGGGCATACCAAGCTCGCCAATGCTTTTGATTTCGTTCGGGATCAAGCGCAGCGCCGCGGCCAGGCTACCCCGCTCGTGGAAGGCATTGACGCGGAACCGCCCCAGCGTCCCAAAGGCAAAGCTAAAGTCAAATTCTTTATCGCGTAGCAGTACCTGGCGCTGGTCGTCATCCAAAATAGCAAAAATCAGCTTGCTGACGGTGGCGTCGTCCAGCACATCGGTGCCAGGGGATTGGCATCAGGCTGCCATCGATACGGATCATCGGCGGCAAACTAACCTGCAAGTGCAGGGTCCGAGGCCCGCCGGCGCACGACTCTTCGAGTAAAAATTTCTATTCGCATATCTTGGTTCGTCATATTCCCCTTTATACTGTGACGCGATTTACTTCTTCTAGTGTGGTGATGCCATCAATCGCCTTCAGGTAGCCATCCTGGCGCATGGTAACCATACCTTGGGCGCGGGCCAGCTTTTTCGATTTCGCTGCTGGTGGCGCGGCTGGTAATCAGCTTTTGGATGTCTTGGCTGATGGTCATAACCTCGTATAGGCCAATCCGGCCGCTGTAACCACCTGGTGTTTCGGGCGTGTCGGTGCCCTCGGCCAGCTGGTACTCGGGCCCTGGCTGCCAGTGGCAAGCTGTGGTAGCCTCAAATCCTCCGCCACTATGGTAGCTTGGTTGCTGGTTTGTGGCAAGATTGTACCCACGGTTTGGCTAATCATACGGGCCCTCAAGCTTGGTGGCAGGGCGAGTGGTGCGCTGCTCGGCCACACGGCGCACCAGGCGCTGGCCAATCACCGTATTCACCGTGCTGGCAATCAGGAAGGGCCTCAATCCCCATATCTAGCAGGCGCGGTAGTACTCCGGCGGCGTTATTGGTGTAGCGTGCTAAATACCAGGTGGCCGGTTAGTGCCGCTTGCACCGCCAAGTTGGCTGTTTCGCGGTCGCGGATTTCGCCCACCATCACTACATCGGGGTCCTGGCGCAGAATACTGCGCAGCCCACTGGCAAAGGTCAGCCCCACATCGGTATTCACCTGGATTTGGTTCACCCCGCTCATTTTATATTCTACCGGGTCTTCGAGCGTGATGATATTAATCGATTCATCCCTAATAGCCCGCAGCAGGGCATACATGGTCGTTGTCTTACCGCTACCGGTTGGGCCAGAGGTCAGCACCATACCACTGGGGCGTTTAATACCCTGCTCCACCGCCCGCAGCGACCGGCCAGCTCAGGCCCATATCGCCAAGGTCAAAGTCCTGGCCGGTTTTATCCAGCAAGCGGATCACCACCTGCTCGCCCCATATCACTGGGCTAATGGCAATACGCAGGTCAACTTCTTTATCTGCCACCTTGACGCCAAACTGGCCGTCTTGCGGCACGCGGTGTTCATCAATCTTGAGCTCGGCCAGGATTTTAACACGGCTCACCAGGGCTGGCTCCAGGCTTTTTGGTAGATCCATCACCTGGCGCAGCAAGCCATCAATCCGAAAGCGAATCACCAGCTTATCTTCGGTTGGCTCGATGTGGATATCGCTGGCGCTGGTTTTGGCAGCGTATTCTAGAATCGTACTAAGCGCCCGGCTAATCGGCGAATCCTGCACGATTGTCTTCACCCGGCTGGCAAGCTCTTGGCGGGTTTCCTGCTGCGATGCCTCGGCGGCGGCGTCTACCGCCCCCAGGTCGGTTTTATACTGGGCCAGAACATGGCGCACACTCGCTTCAGAAGCCATACACACCTTCAGCGACTGCTGCATCACGGTGGCCAGGTAATCCACCGTTTGCACATTGGCAGCATCTACCATGGCTACCGCTACGCGCCCACTAATAAACGCCAGCGGCACCGCCATAAAGCGCTCGGCCAGCTCGGCTGGTAGCGTAGCCAGCACGTCTTGGTCGATACGGGCCCGGCGCAAATTCACATAGGGAATGCCGGCCAGCTCCGCCTGGGCATGCACAAGCAGCTCAGTGCTGGCCAGCTGGCGCTCACGCAGAACATCCACCAGCGGCCGGGTGGAACGCTCAGCCTCCTTGGTAGCATCGGCCATGTCACCGGCTGTCACCAAGCCTTCGCCGACCAGCAGGCGGGCCAGGCGGCTACTAGTAGCAGTATCCACACGCGCAGCCATTAGCGGCCGGCTCCTTCGGCCCGGGTTTGGTTGGTTGCCTCGGTGTGGCCTTCAACGTAGACTTCGACTGTTGGGTTCAGTGCCCGTTCGTGGAAGACGCGGCGGTTAACCGTCACGCCCTGCTGGCCGGTTACCATCACACCGCTCACGTCCTCTACCTTGGCTTGCTGGCGCCCGATAAGGCCCAGCAGTAGGCTCATCGACCATGGCGGTAACGGCCATAGCGACTACGGCTACCAGGATAGCGCTGGCGTATTCTGAGCGTCTCATCGTGCCTCCTGAATCGTCTTAACCCGCAGTGATACATCGGCCGGCGGGTAGTAATACGTCACACCGCTTAGCTGCACCGTGACCGATTGCCCACTCGCCACGCCGTTCATGGTGTGGATAGTCAGGGGGCGGATTGAGCTTTCGGCCCGTGTCAGCGCCTGGCGTACGACCTCTGGTGTACCCGAAATACTGGCGCTAAAGGCAATCTGGCCCAGCCCACCAGCGCTTGGTTGCTCACTGGCTTCACCGCCCGGTGGGTCTACCGATAGCGCATCAACCGTAAGGCCCGGCACGCTAAAGACTTTCTTCTGGAGCGACGCGCCCAGCGCCAAGCGGTTTTCATCCGCCGGCATCGCATCCAGGATGGTCTGGACTCCGGGGGCACTATCGCTTGAACGGACCTTTTTAAGATCAGGGCTGGTGCTCAGCAGGTTCATATTGGTGCGTAAGTTCCCCAGCGCCTGGGCATTCTTGTGGATGGTACGGGCGGTAGCCTCGCTTTGTGCGCCAGCACGGTGTGGTGGAAGAGCCCAGCCCGCACCACAAAGCCTAGCGCTACCAGGGCTGATACCCAATACAACACCGGCAGCAGCCACCCACACCAGCACTGTGCGGCGGGTTTTGGTGGCAGCATGCTGGCGGCGCACCATGGTATCGAGGCGGTTTGGCAGCGGCATTAGGTGTTCCTCCGGCCAGCTGGCTTAAAAGAGTTCCTCTGCAAGCGCTGGTGCGAATCCGTTACATTACCATTACCAAAGCCCGCGTACCCGCAGCACATCATACTGCTGGCTCAGGAACCGCTCGTCGTGGTAAAGCTCACCTTAAAGCTCACGGCCTTGGCGCCACCACTATCAGCATCAACGTAGGCTAGGTCGCGCAGGGTAATATCACGGGCAAGTAGCTCGTTTTCCTCCCCAGGTGCCCGCGTCACAGGCGGGGTTTGGAGCTCACTAGGTACAGCGTCATTCTTGGCTGGAATAAAAGTAAAAGCGCGTGGCAGCCAGGTTCTTTTTAAAGACATCAGCCGCCTCGAACCCAGCCCGCTCCGTCTGCACCGAAAGCGTCATGGTCTTCTGCTGGCCATCAACGCTAAAGGCCGTAATAGCCACGCTACTGGGCGTGTTCTTTAAGCTAATTGCCCCAAGCAGGCTAAAAATACGCGAGTTCATCTGCTTGGTGGCGTGGGCTTTATCAATCTGGGCCAGCTGGTTATTAATGGTCACCATCTTGGCGACATCCGGCTGCTTGCTAAACTCCTGGTGGGCGCGGGTGATATCACTGGTGGCGCTCGCTAGGAGGTACTGCTGCACGCCGAACACATACACGCAGGCCAGTAGCAGCAGCCCGGTACTGATGACAATGCTGGCGCCAGCCAGGGCAATCACCCGGTTGCGGGCGCGCTGCAGCACAAGTTGCTCGCGCTTGGCACTCGGCAGTAGGTTAACTTCATCATACGCCCCTTTGCGCAGAGCCAGCCCCACTGCCGTGGCAAATTCAAAATTCCACCGGCAGTACTTTGGTGCTTAAGTCCTGCGGAATGGTAATAGCGTGCCACGGGTTGGTGACTTCGGTCGTTACGCTCAAGCGGGCAGCAATGTACTCTGGCAGCAGCGGTATCACCCCACCGTAGCCAGATAGCCGCACTGTTTGCACCGCTGCACCCGGGCAATTCGTCTGGTAAAAAGCGGGCGGATTTACTAATTTCGGAGGTTAAGTTATCGAGCGCACCCTGCAACGTCCGCACCACTTGGCCCTCGAGCCTATCCTGGGCCAAGCCAAATTTTACAATAAACTGCCGCGCCTGGGCCGGCTGTACGGCTAGGTGCTGCACCAGGGCTGCCTCCATAGCCTGGTAAGCCGCCAGGCAGCGAGCGCACCAGCACCGGCTTTTCGCCGACGGTTACCACAATATCGGTAGCAGATTCACCAATCATAACCATAATATGCGCCCCGGTGGCCTCGCGGGGTAGCAGTGCCCGCACCATGGCAATGGGGTTGGGCTCAGCAGCAATCACATTCAGGCCGGCCCCGTCCACCACTCGCACCATCATATCGGCGTACTCCTTAGCGGTGCTGGTAATCAGCACCAGCTGCTTATCTTCCCCGCCAGGTGCTGGGGCCCAGCACAACGTAGTCATACTGGGTATCATCCAGCGGCATGGGCAGGTACTGCTCGGCCTGGTATTTAAGGGTGCCAGCTAGTTCATCCGCACCCATGGTCGGCATTTCTATCACCGTGGTAAAGGTCTTGGCTGATGATAGCCCAATCACCACATTGCGGGCCGTCACCCTGCCCTGCGCCACCACCGTTGCAATCGCGGCGGTAAGCTTCTTCTGCTGGGCGGGCGTGCCAGCTGCGAGCGTGCGGGCATCCACCGCTGCATAGCCAACATGGCTCAGCCGGCAGTGCGCGCCCTGGTGCACAAGCTGCACCAGCCGAATTGCCTGGGTACCAATATCAAGCGCAAAGAATTCGCCCAGCCCTTTTACTCAGTTTCATACTGGCTTTATTATACATAAGCGTTACCAGCGATTGCAAGGCTCTTACTAGCCCCATCGGCGGGTTTACCAGCCCCTAGCAGCTGTAGTACACTGGCTAGGGTACCACGCCGCACCTACCCCAGCGGCCACTATGTAATAAAAGGAGCCCTAGCTATGAGCCTCATCTATCGGTATTGTTGGCCTGCCTAACGTTGGCAAATCAACCTTGTTTAATGCCCCAACCAATAATGATATTTTTAGCCGCAACTACCCTTTGCCACCATCGAGCCCAATACCGGCATTGTGCCCGTGCCCGATGAGCGCCTGGGTGTACTAGCCAGCATGTACGGCGCAGCCAAGGTGCTGCCCGCTACCGTTACCTTTGTCGATATTGCCGGGCTGGTAGCCGGCGCCAGCCAGGGCGAAGGCCTGGGCAATAAATTCCTGGCCAATATCCGCCAGACCAGCGCTGTACTACACGTGGTGCGTGCCTTTAGTAGTAGCGATATTATGCGCCACGATGGCAAAACGGCCGCTAGCCCCAAGGACGATATCGATATCATCAATACCGAGCTGATTCTTGCCGACCCACAGACTATCGAAGGCCGCTTACCCAAGCTCCAGAAGGAAGCCAAGGCCAACCCAGCTGCCCGCCCCCGTATTGCCTACCTCGAGGAACTTGCCCAGCATCTACAAGCTGGCACACCGCTTTTCGCAACCGCCGCAGCTGGACCACGACGCCACCCGCGACTTACACCCACTCACCGCCAAGCCGGTGATTTACCTGTTCAATGTTGACGAAACTGGCCTGAATGATGAAACCCTGCAGGCTGAGCTACGCCAGCTGGTAGCGCCAAAGCCAGCTTATTTTTCGTCTGCGCCGCGCTAGAGGACGAGCTAAAAGGCCTGCCGGCTGATGAAGCCAAGGAGCTGCTAGAAAGCTACGGTGTGCAGTCATCCGGCCTGGAGCAAACCATTCAGGCCGCCTACCACACCCTTGGCCTGCAGAGTTACCTCACCGCTGGGCCCAAAGAAGTCCGGGCCTGACCATCCCCGCGGTGCCACTGCCCCACGCCGCCGGTGCCATCCACAGTGACTTTGAGCGCGGCTTTATTGCAGCCCAGATTATCAGCTACCCCCGACCTGGTGGCGGCCGGCAGCGAGCAAGCTGCCAAGCTAGCGGGCAAGGTCCGCACCGAGGGCAAAGACTATATTATGCAGCCGGACGACGTAGTAGAGTTCCGTTTTAACGTCTAATCGCCATATCGACACGAACTAACCAATTGTGATGCACACCCTGGCCCCGGCTAGGGTGGTTTGCGTATTGGCATGGCTCTATATAGGCACGGCACACCAATATACCACCTATGTGATATACCCCAAATAGTGCTATATCACGTGGTGAGTTACACTACCACTACCCCGCCACAACCAAAACGACCCCTGGTATAACACAAGGGGTCGTTTCATACACCAATCGCGTGGTGGCTAGCCACGCAGGCGTAGCTTATAAAAGCGCTCAACATTGCCTTTAGCGCCCGCCACCTGGCTATCGCGCTTGGCCATAATCACAAAATACTGCCCAGCCCAAGCCTCAAAGTCGGCCAGAATCCGCCGGCGCATAGCATTGTTCTTTACCACGCCGCGGGTGGTCTGCCCCGGGCCAGCCTCGAACTGCGGCTTGACCAGCGGCAACCAGCGTGGTGCGTGGGCCCATAGCGTGCTGAGCCACGTGTGGTAGAATCTGGCGCAGGCTAATAAACGATACATCGCCCACAATAATGGTGGGGAGCTCCGGCGGGATAAAGTCGCGAATATCCGTCTTTTCGTGTAGGCAAATCCGTACATCGCCGCGCAGCGTGGGGTGGAGCTGGTCGGTGCCAACATCGACTGCATAGACGCGGCGAGCACCGTGCTGCAAGGCGTAATCGGTAAAGCCACCGGTGCTACTGCCGATATCCAGCACTACTGCACCGTCAAATTGTAGGCCAAACGTCTGCGCCACGCTTGCTAGCTTCAGCCCAGCCCGGCTCACATATTGCTCGTGCGCTTGTAGCTGCAGGCGTGCACCAGGCGGCACCAAAAAGCCGGGCTTTGTGACTACCCGGCCATTTATGGTTACCTGCCCCAGGCGAATGTAGCTTTCGGCCTGGGAACGGCTCTGTACGATGCCCAGACGGGCCACAGCGATGTCTAAACGCTGCTTAACCCCGTAGGTGCTGTGCTGGCTTGCCCGCGGTCAGGCGCGGCCTGAGCCGGCTGCGAGCTACCAGCGCCCGCAGCGGTGCCTCGGCCGGCAGTGCGGGGGCTACTTTTTGCGCTCACGGTAGTCGCCAGTGGCGGTATCGACGCTCACAATATCGCCTACCTTAATAAAAGGCTGGTACCTTAATTACCTTGCCGGTTTCCCAGCGTGGCATCCTTTAGCACACTGCTGGTAGTATCGCCCTTCACCACGTCCTCGGTGTAGGTGACTGCAAAGGTATACGTTCTTCGGTAGCTCTACGGTAATCACCTTACCGTCAAATAGCTGCAGGTTAAGGGGTTCGCCTTCCTTCAGGTAGCCCGCTGCGTCATCCACAATAGCTGCGCTAAGCTCAAACTGCTCAAAGCTTTCGGGGTCCATAAAGTGGTAGCTATCGCCATCACTATACAGGAACTGGACTGCCTTATTAGTGACATCGGCAGGCTCAATCTTATCCTGGCCCTTAAAGGTTTTGGGGATGACGCTGCCATCAATCAGGTTTTTAAGCTTAACATTCACAATTGAACCGCCGCGGCCCATGACCTTTTGGCACATATTCAACGACGCGGTAGGGCTTGCCATCAAGCTGGCACACCGTACCCTTTTTAAATCTGTTGGTTGGTACATGTAGGGTAAGCTCGGTTTTAGTTATTGGTCACAAATGGTAGCAGGGCAAGGTGGCGGGCGCGCTTAATAGCCACTGCCAGTTGGCGCTGCTGCTTTTACACTCAGGCCGGTCTTGCCAATTGGCTCAATCTTGCCGTATGGGTCGATAAACCGCTGCAGGGTTTTTACATCTTTGTAATCAAAAATATGCTGGGATATCCTTTTTAAAACTTCTTTGCCATGGTTATAACTCCTTAAAATGGTATTTCGGAAAGATCGATTGGTGCGTCATCTATGGCGCTGGGGGCTGGGGTGCTGGCAGCTTGCGCAGGGGCGCTCGGGCGGCTTTGGCCACCACCGGCGCCGTCGTTTGGCCCGTCAAGGAAGGTCACGTCAAAGGCCACCACCTCCACGCGGCTACGCTTTTTGCCGGTGTCTTTATCTTCCCAGCTATCCTGGCGCAGGCGGCCCTGCACCAGGCAGCGGCGACCCTGCTTAGGTACTGGTTAACCAGCTCGCCGGTCTTTTCCCAAGCAGTCACATCAAAAAAGTCTGCTTGGTCATCCTGGCCCTGGCGGTCCACTGCCAGGCTAAAGCTAGTAACGTTTTTGCCACTGGCGGTGGTGCGCATATCAGGGTCGCGGGTCAGGCGCCCCATTAGTATTACTTGATTAATGCCCCTAGCCATATCGCTTTCCTCCTTATATTATTCTGCGTCTTGCGTGTCTGCTGGTGCCTTCTTGGCAGCGTCGGCAATGCCTGGCGGCCCCTATGTGGTTAACCGTTACCAGCAGGTAGCGCAGCACGTCGTCGGTAATATTGAACGTGTTGCTGATCTTGAGCGGTGCCTGGGCTGGCAGGCTCAGTTCAAAAGTACACGTAGTGTGCAAAAACTCTGCTGGATCTTGTAGGCCAGGCGCTTTTTGCCCCAAGCGTCCTCGCTGGTAATGCTGCCGCCAGCTTGGGTAATAATATCGCGTGCACTTGCTGCAGGCTGGCAGCCCTCGGCCTCTTCCTGGCCTGGGCGCAGCAGCACGGTTAGTTCGTATTCCTTCATGATATCTCCTTTGGAATCCTTATGGATGCGTATACCTATGGGCGCACCAAGGCACACCCGTAGCACACGCAGGGTTACTATACGTATGCCATTATACCAAATTTGGCTGGCGGTGGCTACACCGCCCCCATGCGGCGCCCGTTGCTAGTGGCCTTGGCTATGGTGGCGGGGCGCGTGTGCCGCTTGCATTTTGCTGCGATCCGTGGTATATGTAAAGTTGACCCTGTTCGCCCGTGCAACCACTAGCCCGGTGTGGGCGCTGTGGTTGCACTCTTCCGAAAGGAATTCTTATGGAAATCTACGTTGTCTCCAACTCCGGAGAATATAGAGCTGGTGAAGTTTACGGCTGGCGTTGTCGGGACGCTACTATACTTCGGTATAGTACTGGTGTTGTGGCGCATCCTGTGGTGCACCGCAACCCAGCTGAACAGCCCGGTGATGAAAGTCACCGGGTTGGTAAGTTACTGGGTAGTGTGGGTCCTCGCGCTAGTCGTTTGGCTAGCATTGGATCCCTCTTCACCGATGCTAGCATACTTGGTGTGCTAGCCGGCATGATCATTGCAGCGATCATCTGTATAATGATCGCTATAGAGATCCTTATCCGTGCTTATATGCACAAGCAGCAGGACGATTTGAACACCACGAGGAGGTGCTGATGTGAGATTCTGGGTCTCACTTGCTACAAGTGGGGCTTTTATTATGTGGTACAATCTTAGTATAACCATTAATACGAAAGGGAGTTTGTATGCCTACCAAGGACACTACTTCATCAAAAAAGGCGGCAACGCCAGCACCCGCTGCCGCACCCGCAGCACCGGCGGCGCCAAGCGCACCGGCCGCACAGCCAGCCCCACAGGCCACCGGCCCCACTCATTAACCAAGCAGCTGCCGTCGAGCTTCTGACGCAGCTACCTATCCCCTACCCAGCTGCTCGTGGTCGCTGGTAGGTCTCGCGATTGTCAACGCCAGCAGCCTAATTGGCATTATCAATATTGGGCTCGAAAAGCTCTTCGCTACCGGCAGCGGCACCAGCAGCCTGTTCGCGAATGCCATGGCCGGCAGTGTGCAGGCGGTATCCGCTATGCTGCAGGCCTCAATACTAATTGTGGGCATCCCCGCGCTCATCTTCCTAGTAAAGGTTGTTAATAAATACGAAGACTCCGAGCCATGGCGCACACGGCAAAAACTCCGCCGCGCTACCTACGCAATTGGCGCCACCCTACTAGTCATTACCCCGCTTGGTACCATGGTGCAAATGGTATTTAGCCTGCTCAGCTGGTGCTGGCAGCAACGTTGGCGCAACGGTGCTACGCGTGCTGATTAGCAGTATTATTAGCCCTAACGGTTGTTGGCGGTGCCCTGTATGCGCTGGTAAACCTCGCGCCAGCAGAACGCCAGTACCGTGCGCACCATCTTTATTGCCGCAGTTGCTGTTGCTGTGGTAATGGTGCCATCTCGCTCTCTACCAGGTGTATACCAAGGGTGTGAGCGATAGCAGCTCACGCTCACGCAGCAGCAGTGAATCCCTGCGTGACTACTAGCACCGGTGGCTACCGCTCACGCTCTGGCAGTGGCGGCAGCTGGTCAGATATGTAGCGAGCGCTTACATCCGGCTCTCATAAACGTCAAAACCCGCCCTGTTACGGGCGGGGTTTTTGTGTGCATGCACTAGACAGGCTGCGGCCTCAGCCGAGGCCCCTAGCCTGGGCGAGGGGCTACAAGGTAAGCCGCCAGGCACGCTACAGCGAGGGGCTAGTGCCGCCGGGCCTATTCTAGCTCTTCTGGGCTACTAACCAGCACCTCGCGCGGGCGGGCGCCATCAGCCGGGCCAATCACCGTGCTCCTCGAGCTCTTCTATCAGGCGGGCAGCCCGGGCGTAGCCAACGCGCAGGCGGCGCTGCAGCAAGCTAGCGCTGGCCTTTTTACTTTCGATCACCACACGCAGGGGCGTCTTTATACATGTCGTCGGTGCCATCGCTGCCGCCGCCGTCAAAGTCCATCACCGCCGCCCTTGCCGTTCAGCTGCACAGGCTGGGCTACGATCTCGTCGTTATACTGCGGGCGGATTGTGCCCGTAAGTGGGTCGGTGATTTTATTCACTTCATCGTCCGTTACCCAGGCACCCTGGATGCGCTTAGGCTTCGCCCATTTGGGCGGTCTTCATCAGCATATCACCATAGCCCAGCAGCTTTTCGGCTCCGTTTTGGTCCAGAATGGTGCGGCTATCCACCTGCCCAGCAACAGTAAAGGCAATGCGGGCTGGCACGTTGGCCTTAATAAGGCCGGTGATCACATCCACACTGGGCCGCTGCGTCGCGAGCACCAGGTGAATACCCACGGCGCGGGCTTTCTGGGCCAGGCACGATCGAGCCTCTACATCGCGCGCGGCGAGCATCATCAGGTCGGCCAGCTCGTCAATCACAATCCCGCAATATAGGGCATGGCGCCTTCCTCGTGCTGCTGCATATTGCCGTTTTTCGTCGGCTACGCTAATGGTGCGGCCACGCTGGGCCAAGCGCTGGTTATAGGTTTTGATATCGCGGATTTTTCTTCTGCCAGCAGCTTGTAGCGGCGCTCCATTTTCGTTTTTACCGCCCATTTTCAGCGCGCTGATGGTCTTTTCGAGTTGCTGATAACAGTCAGCAGGTGCGGAATGTCTTCGTACGGTGCCATTTCTACCTGCTTTGGGGTCCACCAGAATCAGCTTCATATCACTGGGGGCTATTGCGGTAGAGCAAGCTAGTCAGCAGGGTGTTAATCATGACCGATTTACCAGAGCCCGTCTGCCCGGCAATCAATAGGTGCGGCATTTTATTGAGCTCACCACCACGGCGCTACCCGAAATATCCTTACCAATTGCAAAAGCTCAGCGGTTCGGTAGCGTTCTTCCACTGCTTTGATTCCAGCACGCCGTAGAGGCGCGACATCCGCGGCCCGCACGTTCGGCACCTCGATACCGACTGCCTTTTTGCCCGGAATTGGTGCCTCGATACGCAGGCTGAGCCGCCAGGTTGAGCGCAATATTGCTTTGTTGGCAATGCGCGTTAGCTTCACGCCGCTTGGTGGGGCGCAAGGTGTACTGGGTGACCTTAGGGCCAATATTGGCGCCTTCCATCTCGACATTAATATTAAACTCACGTAGAGTATCCTGATGATCTGCGCGTTCGCCCGCACATCACCAGTATCAGCCGGGCGCTGCTTTTTCGAGGATATCCAGGCTTGGTGGCTGCCAGACTGGGGTCACTGACCGCTACCAAGGCCTGGCGCTGCTCACCTGGTGTCCTGTGTAGCAGCCCCGGCACCCTCAAAGGCTGGCAGTGCGCTTTTTCTTTGGCTCTTTATCTGCACGTGCGGGTTGGTTTCGGTTGGCACGCCCATGTTCGCGGTAAAATCATCGCTCAGGGTGCTCTTGGCAGCCGGCTGCTCATCGCGGTTCTTGTGCCCGCCACCAAAGCTCAGGCGAGCCTTCTTCGCGCCGTCCTTACGCCAGCATCAGCAGCAGCCAGTTTACCGGCTACCTCGGCATTGGCTTTGTCTTCATCTGTACGAGGGCTGGCGTTATCCAGCCCCACACCGCCCGCATAATGGTAATTGGTGAGGTGCGCACAATAAAGAGGATGGTGATGGCAATCAGCAGCATATACAGGAACACCCCGACCGAAGCACTCACCAGTGGTAGCATCAGGTAATCATTCAGGGTGCGGCCCACCCAGCCACCGGTTGGGTGCCCGTGGGCATCGTGCAGCAGGCCAAACAGCCCCGCAAACCACACCAGCACCAGGTAGGATGCGCACTTCATAGCCAGGGGTAGGCGGTTATCCTCTGCCCGGAAGATTTCTACCGCCACATACATACACAGCAGCGGCACCACGTAGACGGCGTAGCCAATCAGCCCCAGGCTAGCTGCCTGCAGCCAGTCCAGCACCGGGCCCCCTGCCCCACACCAGGTCACAATATAGAGCACGGCCACGGCCAGCAAGGCCACGGCCCCAACTTGCGCCCAGAACCCCGGTGGCAGCGCATGCTGCGGGGCAGCTGGTTTTTGGCGGTTGATTTTTACGGCGGCGGGCAGCCGGCGTGGTTTTTGCGCTTTTAGCTGGCATAAGTATAGTCCTTTTTGTTCGTTTTTAGCTAACGTATTTGACTATATTATGGCAAAATACACATTTTACAAGTGGTTATGATCACTACCCTCCCCCGTCGTTCTGATGCTGCAGCACTTGGGTAATCACCACACCGCTTCATAATCCATGCCACGATATACCGCACGATATTCTTTTTCAAAAACTCGTAAAATTATGGTCGGCGCCCATCAGCTCATATGTATCGAGGCTTGGCACATATCCAGTTACTAGCCCAAGCGCTTGCCGAACAGGGGTAATTAGTGCTAAAATCTTCCGACCCATACGCAAGCAAAACCGGCTGCTGTATGCTCTTCAGTTGCCTAAAAAGGCATTATTACTATGGCCCTTTGCATATGGCGCCCGTTTAAACGGGAACATGTCGGTTCCGTTTTCGTTCAGTAGCTCATACAGCGACTGCCACGATATTGGGTGGTCACCAGGGAAATATTCTGGCGTAGTACGAGACGGCGCGGGCTGCTCCGTTGCTTTTCTTGAGATATTTTTATAACTTGCTCGCGCGTATCAGCAGTATACCTCGACCGCCGCAGCGCCACGTCATCACCACCAGACAGCAGCACCGCGCCCGCGACAGGTAGTGCATATGTCGCACGGCTACTCAGCCCGTATACAATCTTGTTTGCGCCAGTCGAATGACCGACAAGCACAGCAGAATCATAACCACTCTGGCAGCCCACTTGATAACGCCCGAGAGATCGTAAACAAAGTCACGTATAACCTCATACGCCATGCCACCCATATATGACTGCCCTGTACGGTATCGAATTTCGTCATACAGCCAGCGCCCCGGTTATTAAAAAGCGATAAAAATCGAGCCCGTGCTGATTGCATAACCTACCGAATGCTGTCAGTCAGCGTGGGGGTGACCTTATGATGGAAGAACTACCCGCGCCATGGACATATACAACCACCTGCGTGCCACCCGCAGCATACCACAATGCAGGCAACAAAACCCGTCATCTGCTTGTACCAGTATGTGGCGAAGCTCGCTCATGTTCGTTATATTCCTCTTTGATACTTTTACACCAGTAAGATCAGAATCCTTGTGGCTTCCTCCTATCAACGCTTTCTATCTTCCCTGCCACGGCCTCAAAGCGTGCACGAGCGCAGAATGCATCCTAATCTACCAAAGCAAATCCATCTCGATTCGCGTGGATCAAAAGGTATCTATTAAAACTATCGCTGATCTGCATGGCGGTCTGTCTCCTTCATGTGTAAGCTCTGCTAATAGCTGGTCGCGGCAGCGCGTTTTTGGCCTAATACGCTGGTACTTTCGCGGTGGTTTTAGGCTCGGCGACTTCGGTATCGGGCACTTGCTTAGGCGGGAACTTTTTGGCCGGTGGGCGTTTGTATTCAGCAGGTGCAGCGTCGGGCGTGGTGGTAGCTTCGGGCGCTGAGCACTGCGGCGCGCACGGCTACGGCGGGGCGAGCCTCGCGGCGGGCAGTTTGGCTGCTGCCGCAGATGCCGCGCGGCCACCACCGACTCTCGTTAATCACCGGGATAACAATCGGGCGTGGCGGTTTGGTCGCGTACAAAAGATGGGTGATTTCGTCTTTAATCTCCTTCTTCAGCACATCCATATCCACCTTCTTGCCACCGAACGAGCGCGCCACCTTCTGCCGAGATACTGGCGGATCAGGTTCATCAGCTCCTCGCTATCACGCAGGTAAAATAAAGCCGCGACTGCTGATATGGGCTGGTCAGCAGCCGGCCGGTACCACGCTGCACGGTCAGCATCACCACAAAAATGCCCTCTTGGCTCATGTGGGATACGATCCTTTGAGCACAACCTCCGATACCAATCGAGCCGCTATCATCATACATCACCCCACCCACCTGGATACGGCTATTTTTGCGGGCGCCACCAGGGGTAATTTCAGCACATCGCCACTATCGCACACAAAGATATGATCACGCGGAATAGCGCAGTCCTTTTTCGGCTGGCTCGGCGTTGTGCACCAGCATGTGGAACTCACCGTGGATAGGCATGTAGTAGGTTGGGTTCAGAGCGGTAATAAAGCTTCACGTGGTCGTCGTAGTAGCCATGGCCCGATAGGTGCAAGGGCCAACGCCCGTTAGGTGAGTTTTTGACGTTTTGGATCACGCGGGGAGCCTTCGCGCATCAGGCCATCAACGGTGCGCACCACGTACTCGTTGCCTGGGATGGCGTTTGGCTAAACACGACCACATCAGTGTTTTTGATCGTGACGTGGCGGTGGGCGCTGCTGGCCAATATGCGGTTGAGCACCGCGTTAAACTCACCCTTGGCTACCGGTACACACCAGCGTAAACTCTTCTGCCATCCGGGTGTTTAATCAGGTCTTCCATCTTTACAATCCACATCCAGCAGAGATGGTACTGCCCCGGCCCGCAAGGCCACCTCCTCAAGGTTCTGGATCATACTATAGCCAGCAAAAGGCCACCTTGCGCCCAGCCCGCTTGGCCTCGTTAGCATACCCTGGATACGGTGGATCTGCGAGCTAAAGCAGCTAATAATCAGGCGGTTATGCTGGTACTGCTCCATCACTCCGGGCCAATGCTCTGTGGATATCGGGCTCGCCGTGGTGGCGCGGGTGCCGGCGCTTTCAGTTGGTACTTTCGTTCATCAGCAGCGTGATACCCTTTGGCCGCGATTTCCGTCAGGCGCTCTAAGTCAAACTTTCTGTCATCGACCGGGTTTTCAAACGCCAGTCGCCGGTATCCACCAGCACACCCAGTGGCGTCCGGATAACCACCGCGGTACTATCTCGGGATCGAGTGGTTCACCCGCACCAGCTCTACGCTAAAAGTCAGCAGCTGCGCGCTCCGTGAGCTTTCGTTAAGCTCGTGGTACTCTGGGGGTAAACGAGCCGTCGGTTTCTCCATAGTGCGCTTTCAGCATACCGATGGTAAACTTACCGGCATACACCCGCGCTGGGGATTTGCCAATAAAATGGCGGAAGGGAGCAATATGGTCCAGGTGCCCGTGGGTGAACACGTGCCCGCGGATTTTGTGCTTGTTTTCGAGCAAGTAGCTGATATCTGGCGTGATGTACTAATACCCGTAGTCGCTGCCAGGGAACAAAAAGCCTATCCACCACGATAATTTTCGTTATCGTACCTATGGCCATCATATTTTTGCCAATGCCCATTTCGCCCAGGCCACCAATTGGGATCACGCGGAGCTTGGGGCCCTGGTTTTGGCTGGCGCTTCCACTCTGCCATGCTAAACTGGCGGCCTTCGTAGCCATTGTAAATCGATTTATTAACCGGGATATCAATCGTGCTGGCTGGCACGAGCATTGACGCCCTCCGATACCCGCCGCTGGGCGCGAAAAACTTCGCCTTTACGCGTCGTCGTGTGGTTTAGTGCCGCAATATTAGACTTTTTCTTGGCATGTGCAGCTGGGCGCTTGCTTACATCATCGGCCTGCGCCTGGGCGAGTCGTCGTTGCCCCATAGGTATAGTTCCCTTCTAATTACAATCTTGATTTTTGCTTAAGACCAGCCCGTTCACGCCCCCGAGCTCGCGCTTTGCCTGCAGTAGTTATAAAATTAATGGTTATTGTACCAAAAGCTGAGCTTAGCGTCAAGCAGCCAGCCGCCTGAGGAGCCCAGGGAGCCCACGCGCCAGCCTGGTTGCCCTAGGCATCACTGAGCCGCCGTCATCGCCGCACCTGGCTTGACTTTCGCCCATGTATTATATATATATCAACCTTTGGCCGCACATATAGCGTTGCGGCAGGGTTGTTCCCTGTTCATCCTACCCGGAAAGATTTTCGCCATGTTTACCGGAGCTATACGTAAGATGCGCCGCCGCCATAGTTGGAGCCTGCGCTCTGGGCAACGGGGGCGTGTGACGCGCTTGATACTAGCTATGAAACAGTCAACCCATGGGTTGACAATAAGTGTCAGAAGTTCAAAGTGAAGACGTATAACGACCCCCGACATCTGGTATGCCGGCCGTGATAAGGTACTAAAGATGTCTTCGGTCTGGAAAGTCGCGAAAGAATGACCGCTCCAGCCAGCAGCGCCAAACCAATACCGGCGTGGCAAGGGTCACTTCGTACAATGGCGGCTGCCACCCATGGCAGCCCTCTCAATAGCGTTTGCCGATGTTACCACAGCCACGCTGTAAGCGCAAACTGGCGTTGGTCGCTGCCATCCCATCGTGATACAAGGTCATCTTCGAGGTGGTGGTAGATCAACTCGAAAGTATCACCAGCTTCGCGCTGGACATCAGCTGGCTTGACGAGTCGCTACAGGCGCGACTCCAGCACAACAGTCATAACGGATATAACTTGTATACCCATATGGGCGAACTCCGTATCGGGCTATCAATGGTGAAGACCGATCCCATAATAGATCTGGTTCACGTCTACCCTTGACAGACTCTGCTGTCGATGGGATTTCGAAAGCACCATCACCGGTGCACACACCGAAACTCACCGCTGAGCAATATGCTCAGCTGGTGGGGACGATCTGAGCCCACCACACAGCTGCGCACAACCGAAACGACCGAGATTAGGGACATGACAGCATTCTCACGTACCACAGGCAGTGGGGCTTTTTATAGCACCCAGCCCAGGCCGGAGTGCCAGGCTTTCACGCTATACGCGGCATGTGGCAGATTGACCCTGTCGCCCTCAGCATCGTCTCTGCGCCCGGTGCGGGCGCGCCAGGCTGCACCTTCCGGAAAGCGAGGGATGATGAAAAGAAGATACTTTCATGATCCTGTTTATTGTGATGGCGATCATCATTTTTCTGGTGATCGCTAAGAGCTTAGTATGCAGTTCGCCTCACGCTCACCACCGCGTGGGGCTCTCACCGTAGCATGCGTCCAAGCCGCCAGGCCCGGCCGAAATCGACCGTAGTGGTCCCGGCCGCCAGGCACCTGGCGGTCGGTGGCAACACCAGCCTGGCGGTAGATGTTTATCACCTTCGCTGCACAGCCCTCGAGGGCATCAAACCCCGCCATCATCACCACCAGCGCTGGAATCGCGTGGTTACCAACCAGCGCAGCGCATTAAAGTTACCACGCAGGCCGCCGACATGGTGAGTAGTAGGCACCGCCGCCGCCAATCATCGGCGCCGCCGCTGTAATCAGGCTGGTTACGGTAGCGCGGCAGGAACCAGGCAGGTGAGCACCTCTGCCCCGCCCGAGTAGCCCGCCAGCCGGCCACCCGGCGTTGCAATATTATAGCGCTGCGTATATGCTTAACGAGCTCGCCCAGGTCAGTGGTAGAGCTATCCCATGCTCACGCGCTTTTGGTGCCACCCATCGGGCGTTTTAGGCGCACACCAGCACCATGCCACGCCGCCGCGCCGGGCATTGGGGCATAGGCCTCGGCAGAGTACCACCGGTTGCTTTGCCAAATCACCGCGGCCATCGCCGTGTAGGCAGATCATCAGCAGCGGCGCCCGGCTGTTGCCAGCCAGATGCTGCATACAGGGTGGTGGTACTCGCTGCTGCCACCCGCGCCTGCCAGTTCACGTAGGTTTGATCCGCCAGGCGGGCCACCGCCACCATTGGTGGCGCGCGCGTGCGGTCACGCCGCCGCCGCCTCGCCTGACAGTGCCGCCACCAGGCTTGGTCGGTGTCTCTGTCGCCTGAGTCGGCATCGACTCTTGGCCTTGTTGCACCATCTCGTCAATCATTTTGAGGATTATATCGACAAACTCTTCATAACGGGTGGCTGGTCACATCCGGTGCTGAACGCTGCTGCTGAAAATGATGAGGGGCGGCACAGGTGTGTAAAGCCGCCTGCGGGCTGCGTGCTGCCAGCCACCAGGCGCACACCAAGCCACCTGCTGATCGCGCACCGCTGCGCTGGTACATCACTTTCGACATAGCGCGAAGCCGCCGGTGCCATTTGGCGGCGCGCGCAATACTCTCAGGGCGCCCATGGCTACCTAGCCCGTCATATACAAACAACCCCTCGCACCAGGCGGGGTCAGGCGGGTGCAGGTAGCAAGCGTTACTCTAGCCGCGGTAGCTGACATCGTTGCAACGGTTGGTAACGGTGCGGCCCAGCGGCGTTCCGCCTGGCAAGTGTTAACATCGGCATCGCTAAACTCCCTACGCAGATCACGGCTACAAAATCGCTGGCGGCTTCCGTCAGGGTGCGAGCCTCTCGCGGTGAACTCAGTCTGCCCTTGCTCAGGCGTGAGCTATCTCGGCTTCAACCGCATCAAGCATCTCACAAAGGCTTTTGCGCATTTCTTCATTGCTGTGGTGCCCCTTGCGCCGAGGTTGCGATGGTATCGCTCTTGGCATCCTTCAGGCCTTCCATAGCCTTGGTACACTTGCCAGCGGCTTCGCCACTCATGCGAGGACCTTTCCTCATCGCCACTGCTTTCAACAGAGAGGCGCGGCGCACATTACCGCAGTCTTCACCGACGCTCTGCATCTTATCCACTTGAGCCCATCAGCTCATCTACCTTCTTTTCGAAGGTTTCGCTCTTCTGGTAAAGGCTTCGTACTTTTCTTTAATTTCGTTGTCGGCCGTCATGACCTTCAGGTCCTTCAGCTTAGCGGCAGCGTCCTTATACTTATTGAATGATTCTTGGAACCGGTCTGCGTTGGCACTACTACTGCTGCTACCATAGCTGCTCCTACTAATCGCCGCTGAGCGCGGCGCCACCGATGCGCTATAGGTATTGCGGACTTCTTGTATGGCCTCGTAGGCCTTGCGGTAATCTTCTTTGTTCGGCCCCTGGAAGAAAAGCATCCATACGGCAATCAGCACAACCAAGATGGCAACGATACCACCACCAATCAAGAGTGGCTTTTTGGAATCACCGTGTTGCTGGGTGTCGCGGCCGGTGCGGGCGCGGACGTATTAGTTGTTGCGTCGAGGTTGGTTCTGTGCCATGTACCTTCTCCATTAGTTTATTTTGTAATACTCACCCAGTATAACAAACTTTTATGCTTATTTTTCGTCTTCATTGCTATTTACACAACATTATTATATACTTACTCAATGAAGCCGGCGCTGTCCACCCGCCCGGTTTGTACCTGTTATGTACCTTACCCAAAGGAGGAGCCGATGGCTCTACTTGCTCACCAGGCAACGCCCGCTCATTCTCGCCCCCAGTCGAAGCTTCCGGCTGTGCTACCAGCGCTTTGCACCGATGCAGCCGGGGCAGCCCTACCGGTCACCATTAACCAGCAGGTCCCCTGCCTCACCCGGTACCAATGCCGGGCGATGGGGCCCACATGGTACTACAGCGCTACCAGCAGCAGGTTGCTGCGCGCCAGCCAGATGCACTGCCGCTGGAGCAGGTGGAGGTATTCTACCTGCCCGCCCAGAGCCTGGCCGGACTGCTTGTGTACAATCAAGCCCACAAGCCAGTCCTGTACCCGCCGGCAGCTGTTCCCGTAGCTAGGCCGCCAAGCGCTTGACCCGTCAAACGCTTGGCGCCTCGTGGTGAACCGGGCCATATGGTCGCCGCCGCGCAGCAGCAAGTCTGGCAGTCTGGGCCCCGTATGCCCTACCAGGCCATCTTCCGGCGGCCACGCTTTCAGGACGCATGGCAGGTTGCCTGCACCTTTCCGTAAGCAGGTGACTTGGCGCAATCCTAGCACGGAGCCGCCATCAGGCATCTCGCTCGCACCTTACAACGCCACAACCCCACCAGTCACCTGGTGGGGTTTTCTCACGCCGTAGCGCGAAGTGTTCGTGTTGTATCGTGCGGTGGTTGCTGGTGCTACGCGGCTGGCTGCTCGACGTTCTTCATAGTCAGGCTCAGGCGGCCACGCTCGTCGATGCGGTGAGCAGTACGGCCACAGCTGGCCCTCCTGCAGCACATCCGTTACCTTTTCGACCCGCTTGTTGCTTAGCTGGCTAATATGCACCATCCCATCCACGCCAGGCAGGATGTTTACAAAGGCGCCAAAGTCCTTAATCGTCACCACGGTGCCGGTGTAGGTGCGGCCGACTTCGCGCTCTTCCACCAGGCTTTTGATCCAGGCCAGCGCCTTCTCGATCGCCTCGCCATTAGGGCTGGCAATGGTAATTAGGCCGTCTTCTTTAATATCCACCTCGGCGCCCGTTTCGCTGGTGATTTTATTGATGGTTTCGCCACCCTTGCCAATAACGGCACCAATTTTTATCCGGGTTAATCTTAAGCTTTTCGATGCGCGGCGCGGGGCCGAGCTGCCGCGTGGGCCAGGCAGTACACCCAGCATGTGCTCTAGGATGTGGGCGCGGCCAGCTTTGCTCTGCTCCAGCGCCTGGCGCAGCACCTGCACCGGCAGGCCATGCACCTTCATATCCATCTGCAGGGCGGTAATACCCTTGCTGGTACCCGTCACCTTAAAGTCCATATCGCCCGCAAAGTCCTCGGCGTCGGCAATGTCGCTCAGTACGTAGGGCGTGTCACCATCCATCATCAGGCCCATAGCTACACGCCAACCGGGGCCTTTGATGGGCACGCCAGCGTCCATCAGGGCCAAGCAGCTACTACAGGTGGCCGCTATGCTGGTGGAGCCGTTCTGGCTCATGATTTCTGTCACGCTGCGTGATGGCATAGGGGAATCTCTTCGCCTCGGCAGCACTGCCGTCAGGGCGCGCTCCGCTAGGTAGCCATGGCCAATCTCACGCCGACCGGGCCGCCCAGGCGCTTGACCTCACCCACCGTGTAGCCGGGGGCGTTGTAGTGGTGCATATAGCGGCGCTCGCCTTCGTTACCCCATGGTATCGACTAACTGTGCGTAACTCAGCGGTGCGCAGCGTCACGATATTCATACCCTGCGTCACCCCGCGGGTAAACAGGCTGCCCGTGGGTGCGGGGCAAGATCCCAACCTCGCTCGAGAGCGGACGGATCTCCGTCCGGGCGCGGCCATCGCGGTGCGCCTCCACATCGCCGCGGCGCACATCGTTGTGCAGCGCCAGGGTAAAGGCTTCTGTCGTACTCATCACGCACCGCGGCGTATTCCCTCGCCGTCAAGGCCCAGCTGCTCGGCCATGGCCTCGTGGAAGGCCCAGCGGATTTCGTTCACGACCTCATTGCGCTCGGGGTATGGGCGGCGAATCTTCTCGCCCAGTTTGCCATCAACCCACCGGGTCAGCCACGGCTTGGATGTCTTCATTTGGCAAGACGAGCTCGTATTCCTGCGGCGCCGGCGCCACCTTATTGGCAAGCTCGCGCTGCAATGCGATCGCTGGCTGCATGGCTTGCTGCGCCCAGGCTATGGCATCGACGATGACATCCCCGGGCACCTCCTGGCACCAGCTTCACCATGGTAATGCGCGCGCTCAATGCCGGCCACCACCAGGTCGAGGTCGGATTGCCTGCGCCCTCTGGGCTGAGGAAGGCTTTAACTCACCATCCACCCGGCCCACGCGCAGGCCCGCCACTCGCTCCATCAAACGGCGTGCCCGTCAGCATCAGGGCGCCGCTGGCGGCAAACCATCGCCACCATATCGGGGCGAAGCTCGGTCCATGCTGAGCACGGTAGCCACCACCCACTTCCTGGCGGTAACCTTTGGGGAAGAGTGGGCGGATCGGCCGGTCGATCAGGCGGCCAATCAGCACTGCTTCGTCACTAGGCCGGCCCTCGCGCTTAATAAAGCGGCTGCCGCTAATCTTGCCCGAAGCATAGAACTTCTCTTCGTAGTCGATACTGAGCGGGAAGTAATCCAGCGTCACCGGGCGGTTGCTCACCTGGGCGGTGCCCAGCACACCGTGTCGCCATAGCGCACCAGCACACTGGCCGTCGAACGAAAGCCAACGCGGTTGACCTCCAGGGTCAGGGGCCGGCCGCATAGCTCGGTCGTTACGCGTATAATGTCTTTGCCGCTTGGGTTGATAATACTCATGTTTTTCTCCTTTTCTTGCAGAGAGTAACAGGTAGCACTTTGGCCAGGCCGTCTGCCGAGGCAAGGCTATCGATCATCACTATCTGCAGTTACCCCCTTTAGTATAGCACACCCGTGCTATTATTACAGCGATTGCCAACCGCTGACTGGTGCGCTGTACTATTGAGCCAAGTAACCAAAGGAGGATACATGGACCAACCTCTATCGCCGCAACCGCACGCGGCCTGCCGTGCTTGATGGCCGCGTGCTTGCCGTACAACACGCCACCGCCGATGGCAGCCCTGCTACTGGGCGCCACCTGGTGGTGGGGCTGATGCGGGTGAACGTCTCGAGCAAGGCCTGGTGCGCAGCTGATTGAAGAAACCGGCATTACCCCACGCCTAGGCAACCTGTTGTATATCCAACAATTTAGTTCACCCCGTGGCCGGCAGCATGGTGCGCCCGAGCAGCTGGAGTTTATTTATCACATCACCAACCCACAGGATTATCTGCATGTTGACCTCAGCACCACAACCCACGGCCAGCACGAGCTAAGCTGCCGTGAATTTATCGACCCACATACTCATACCCTGCCGATTTCTACGCACCGACCTGCCGCTTGACCACTGGTAGCAGCGCCAGTACGGGTGATAAGCTACCCAGCGCACTACACAACACCCGGCTCTGTGGCTCTAACCAACAACGTGGTGCCAATTACACAACCCTTCTACGATGACATACAACACCGCATATAGCGAGGGGTGTTGTTGTATATACTGACAGGACCTTACTGGCGGCACTTGCGGCTCCGAGCGGCGGCTGTGGTACAAGATAGCGGCGGTGGCGGCAATCACGCGTTGCAATACATGCCACAATAAGGCTGATTCCTTGCTTACCGAACCCGGTATTTGGCGCCCGGTGTTAGCTGATTGCTGTGGCTGACTGCTGCTGGTGTGGGCCTGAGCCTGAGCGCTTGCTGGCTAGAGCCCTGCGCCATGGCTTCCGGCTGCGCGCGCCACTATGAGCGTTGAGCCAGCGCTGCGCGGTAGCAGTGCGCGGCGGCTGGGCCGGGGTAGCGTGGCTGGTAGCCGTAACCTTTAGGTCAATTCATCGTTACAACCAGCTGGCAGGGCACTGGCTTACCGATGATTGGCTGCGTTTGCTGGCGCTGCGAGCGCTGGCCGCCATATCACCGAAGAAGCGCGATAGGTCATCATACGGGCTGCCATCGTGGCCACCAGCCGTGCGCCGGTATCACTCGTAGCAAATCCAGCTGGCATTGCGCTCGGCGACTTGCAATCAACTGAGCCATGCCCTCGCTGAGGTCACATCGCGCACCACATGGTACCGCTTAGCGGCGTTGGCTGGCCCTTTCCCATGCGGTCTTGGGGTTCCAGTCGGCATTGTTCAGGTACTCGTGGCAGTTGTTCCGCATTTAAGAAGATATCGCCATACGGCACAAGCTCATTATCTGGCAGGTGGGTACCTGTGGCTGCGATAACCAGTGCACCTGGGTGCTTTTGACCTTAACGTAATTGTACAGGTTGGCTGCGTAGCAGACGGTTTCACGGGGGTCTGGGGCGCGACGCCGTGTCAAAGAAGATGCCGCCTGCACTTTTGTACATGCTATACCATTTATCGACTTGCTTGGCCATGGTCTGGATATCAACCGTTTGGTAGTGGTGAATCACGTAGCCAACGTATTTCGTCTTCTTGCTGGTGACTTCATCGATCCTGGCCAGTGTGAGCTTTTCGTCTACCTTATCGCCCGGGCCGTTATTCGGGTTCATCACCACCCATGGCACTGCCCGCTCGCCGGCCTGCACAGTGGCATTCCAGTAGGTATTCGGCTTGCCGGTGGTGCGGTGCGGGTAGCTATAGGCTGGCGGCAAGATAGACTGGCTACTGGTAGCCGCCTCGGCACCAACTGGTGCCAGCGCTGGCCCATAATCGACTGGCTGCGGCCACGGCACCAGCGGTAAACCGCCACACGTTTACTTTGTGTTTATGTTCTGAGTTCATATACTCCCCTTCACAATAGTCGTTATGGTATACGGTACGGCTATTGTATCATAAGCTTTTTTGTTTGAAAAGCTCTAGCGCATCAATGTGCGTTCTGCGCTACAAGCTGGTTTTACTGAGTTTTTACTGAAGAACGGCCAACAGATTCCTAACCCCGCCAGCGGCGCTGGGCACGGGGGCGCGTCAGGCCGTAGCCGGCTGCGGCCAGCGCCAGGAGTACCAGGGTTGATGCCGGCACCCGTAGCGTAGCGCGGGAAGCCGGTGTTTGCGCCTTGAGGTCTGGGGTGTCGGCCAGCTCTTTTGGGACAGATTCACCGCCGGTTGCTGCTGGGGCCTGGGCTGGAGCCGGCGCGCTTGGTGTGGTTGGCGTCACGGGTTGTGGCTGTGGCTGCGGTTGCGGCGTTGGAGCCGGTGAAGGAGCCGGGCCGGCACTGGAGCTGGCTGTGGCTGTGGCACAGGTACTGGCTGCGGCACGGGTGCTGGGGCCGGCAGTGTGCTTGGCCCAGCAGCTACCCCAATTGCCTGGCGCTCGCTGGCGCTGAGCAACTGTATAGCGATGGTTGGCATTTTATCATCACGTACTTCATCCGTTGCCAGTGGCGTACGGTTGTAGTAGCGCTTATTAAAGCTAGCAATGGTGTTCTTGCCAAGTATATTACCACCGCGCATCTGGCCATTAAACTTAACGGCGTAGGTCATATCGCTGTTGGCACCGTGGTTAATGACGTTCCCAACCGCCAGCGATATTAGCACCGTTTTCCAGTGTAATACCACCGTATTCCAGCGCCTCGCCCAAAGCAGCGTTCTGCAGGCCAACCGGGCCAATTTCCGTTAGCAATCAGTATGTTGCCTTCGCCTTCAATCGCAATACGTGGTTCCAGGCCGAGCTGGTGAAGTTCTGCACAGCCAAGTTGCCGTTGGATGAAAGCGATAGGCCATTATCAAACGATGGGTCAGTCACGTTGCGGGCTACAATGGCGTTATCTGCACCCTTTGTCAGGCCAATGCCTTCAAAGTTGGTGTTTGATTGTACACATCTGGATATGGTTGGCAATGATAGCATATCAGTTGGCCCACCAAGCTGCGTGGCGTGAGCACCAATCCCATGCCACCCTTTAATGCCGGTGATACGGTTGCCAACCACCATGGCATGCGGCGAATTATCCTTGACCAGTACGCCAAAGCCGGTGGTTTTATCGGCTGCTCAGCATTCTCGACCACGGTATCCAGCACCAGTAGGTTGGGTACCGCGGCCTGGCGCGCCGTAGCCTGGGGCCACAATACCAGCTTGGCCAACGTTCTTAATGGCTGTTTTATAAAAACTGAATCGTATCGGCGTTGGTTGGCTGCACAGCGTGGACTTCTGACCAGCCAGGCTGCCACCGCATATCCAGAATAAACTCACTAAACTGCACCTGGTTTGTTTTACCACCAGAGGTCGACATGATCGCTGGGCGGTTGCGGTCCTTGGCCCCATAAGCACAGTGCGCGTACTCTGCCGCGCACAAACTTTTGCTGGGCTTTATCCAGCACCACCGTACCCAGGGGTGTACTGGCCTCTGGTAGGTTGATGATACGGATCTTCGGGTCATCGAGCGCTTTTTGTAGTGGCGCGGTAATATCACCACCCGTTATGGCCCACGCGCCCTGGCCAAGGTTGGCGGTCATTTTCATCCGTGGCAGCTGGTGCCTGTAGCAGCGCCCGGCGGCCATCGCTCGGCCCCATTCACCCGCGCTGTGACTTCTTCTGCGGTTGGTAGTGTGCGGTTTGGTGCTGCCTGAGCCGACACCACCAGTGGTGCCAACGCTGGCCAGCACCAAGAATTACCATTGCTACTCCGGCGGCAATCAGGCGCTTAGGCACGCCCAACACACCGGCACGTTTTCGTGTACCTGCATATTTGTTTCCACAGATTTGTAATTTCCACATACCAGCACAAGCATTTTCAAAAAGGAAGCATTTTGTAGTTTTTACTACAAACAAAAACACCCCGCACTCTGGGAACGGGGTGTTTCAGCGCTCATACGCCTGCGGTTATTTACGCAGGCCGAGCTTTGCAACAACTGCTTTGTAGCTTTCAAAGTCGGTACGCTCAAGGTATTTGAGGAGGCGCTTACGCTACTCACCATCTGGACCAAGCCGCGACGAGCTACAAAGTCATGTTTATTGGCTTTTAAGATGCTCTGTTACCCTTTGATACGAGCCGTCAAGATGGATACCTGTGCCTGTGGGCTACCGACATCCCGCTTGCTGACCTGAGTCAAAGCAATCGCCTTTTGCTTGTTTTCTTTAGTAATCACCCAGCTATTGTACCATGTGACGCCAGCTGGGGCAAGCGCGTTAAAAATGGCCTGGCCCCAGCCCGGCAGCTCGCCCTACTGGCGCCTTCGCATGCGGTAGTAGATAAACAGGGCACCAGGCTACCACCGCGATGATCAGCACGATGATCCCCACGGCCAGCCAGATCAGACGGTTTGGGTCAAACGCACCCTGGTCCTGGCTCTGCTGCTGGTGTTGCTGTGGTGCGACGCCGTTATCATCGTGGCTGCGTGACTTCTTCTTATCGTCCTTCTTCTGGTGTCTTCCTTCTTCTTTTTCGTCTGGCTTGTAGGTGCTATCTGGCGTACCTGGGGTGGCTACCTGCGTGGCCTGCATTGCTAGCAACAGCCGCCCGCTGGTCCGCATTCAGCAGGGCAATATGGTAATCCGGTGCGCTATCGCCAATCACACGTTTCGCTTGCCAGCGGCTTTTATTAAACTCAGCTTTGTTCCATGCAAACTGGTTGTGGCCGATTTTATTGCTGCCGCGCTGGGCTTGGTTAAATTTAACGGCGTACACCATATCACCACCGGTGATTTTATTGCCGCTTACGGTGTTACGCGTACCGTTTTCTATAGCCACGCCAGCGTAGTCGTTGTGCTCACCTAAGGCATGGTTTTGGTGCCCAACGGCTGTAACCTCATTCGCCACCAGCATGTTGCCCCGCCCTCGAGCGAGCAGCCATGGTTCCAGGCCGAGCTGACAAAATTCTGCACCGCCAGGTTGTTATTGGACGATAGCGAAATACCATTATCGAACGATGGCTCAATCACATTGCGCGCTACCACCGCATTGTGGGCACCCTTGGTGAGGCCAATACCCTCAAAGGCCGTTGCCGAACGCACCATACTAATATGGTTACTAATGATCGTCATATAACCGGCGCACCCACCTTTGGCCGTGCATGGGCGCCAACCCCATACCACCCTTTACGCCAACTACGCGGCTACCAACCACCTTGGCGTGCGGTGAATTATCCTTGACTAGTACACCAAAGCCAGTCGTCTGGTCCGCCAGGCCAGCTTGTTTCGACCACGGTATCCAGTACCAGCAGGTTGCGTACCGCCGCCGGCACCCAGGCCTTGGGCAAGAAATGGCCGACTGCGCTACGTTCTTACAGCTCATCTTGTAGAACTGAATATCGCGTGCATTCGTCAGCTGGAAGGCATTCTGAGTTTTGCGGCCAGGCTGCCAGCGAGCATCAAGCGTAAACTCAGTAAACAGCAGCTCGGCCCGCTCACCAGAGGTGTTCATAACGGCGGCTGTGGCTGGCTGGCATCGAACACTAGTGTCGTGAGGCTGCCATTACCGCGTACTACCTGTTCTTGGCGGCGTTCAGGCTAATGGCACCGATTGTAAAGGTACCCACCCGGCAGCCCAATAACACGCACATTCACCATCATCCAGCGCGCGCTGCAGCACCCCAGTATATTGCCACCGCTAAACCGCCAGCCATCACTGCCGCTTAGCCACCGCACCAGCCCTCAGCCTCGGGGCATTGGCATCAGCGAGCCACGCGCTGCCTGCTCGGCACTCCGCCACGCGCTGCAGCATAGCCTGGCCCTCGGCCTGACTGGCCCAAGCCCGCCCAGCCGGTACAACCAAGCTGAGTCCCATTGTTGCTATTATAACTACAGCAGCAAGCTGGCCGTACCGCGCCCGCTGCCAAACATTACCCACCATATTTAACGTTTGTTGCTTCACATTCATCCTTTTGTAGTTTTGTTTACCACACAATAACCTAATAATGACTGTGCCTATAATACCACACCCGGCCAGCATGCCCAAAACGCCTGCTTGATATTTAAGCAAAATTTTAAGTAAAGAATGTTATGCAACCTGAGCAGCTGGTGGTAGATCTCGCCCTGGCATACCCCTGCAGCGACGTGACCCGCTCGGCTGGTACGGCGGCAAACTCAGCAGCCCGCGCCGTATCAGGGCACCAAAGGCATCAGCTGGCAGCACCAAGCCATGCTCAACGGGGGTCAGCTCAGCACTATAGCCAAGTTGCTCGGCCGGCTGGGTACCGGTTAGCTCACCCGGCACCGCTGGCGTAGCGTCAGCAGCATCGGTAGGTGTATCCACTGGCTGTATCGAGAGCAGCATCGGCTGCGGGTGCCTCTGCCCGTGGGATTGCCGGTAAGTTTTCTAGCAAAGCACCGAGCTCTGCCAAGGCGGCGTTCGTTTGCTGCTCAATCTCGGCAAAAAGCCCATGTAGCTGTAAATCCGTTCCCGCACCTCGCTGTTTAGTTGGCTCACATCAACCTCACCAGACCGCACATCCAGCAGGAATTGCTCGGCGGTAGCGGCTCGCTAGTTGGCGATTCATGCGTATCCAGAATATCACCGCCCGGTGTTTCGTCGTTATATTATCTACTACCGGTGCGGTCGTCCTCTATGCCGGCACGCAGTACCCGGCTGGTGGCCCGAGTGCGCAGGCGCTCGCTATTCTGCGGCGTTACCGCCAGGCCCAGGCGGTTAAACTCACGCTGCATGCCCGCCTCGCGAAGTTTGCAGCTGCAGGCAAACTTACCCGCTGCTGGGTGGGTGCTATGTAGGGCTTGGCTCAGCTGGGCGATTTCGGTGCGGCTGGTGCCATTTGGCTCGTCCTCGTCCTGTATATACTGGGCGTCCTCGCCAATCTGGCTGTAAATATTATTGATATTAACCGCCGCGGTATTGAACTGGCCGCCAGGGGTCGTGCTATCTGTGAGCCAGTCATCGTAGAACTCGGGCTGGCTGCCATCACTATCCATGCCGTACAAAGCCTCGATTTTATCCCGGTCAGCCGCTGCCTCGGCCGCTGTACGGGCACGGGAGCGCTCACGTCGGCGAGCATCAAAAGGGTTAAGCTCAAACGGTGATGGCAATGGAGTGAATGGTTTTGTCATGGTATAAGCCCTATATTTATGGCGTAATTGTACCAAGTTTTAGCCCATACGTCAACTAGCTATGCAGCACAGCGCAACCAAACTAAAGAATGGTTAGCAAGAGTGAGCGCTGTAAAATTAAGTAAAAGAAATGGTATAATATTACATAATGTTGATGAAAAGCAGGCCTGAGTTTGATACGATCACATCATTTGATGAATTTAGTAAATACTATTGGTATCGTGAAGAGCTTTTACATATATGTCAATCTTTTGGGATTAGAATCGAAGGGCACCAAGCAAGAGCTCAACTATATTATTGAACAGTACTTTGCAGGTAATTTGATTAAAAATCATCAATAAAAACCAAAAGAAGCAAGTAAAAATATTACTTTAGATACGCCTTTATTAGAGTGTGGATTTTCCTTTAACGCAACATTCAGAGAATATTTTTCCGTTGTAACAGATACTTCACTTTTTAAATTTACTGCTGATATGGCAACAGCTTGGAGAAAAGTAAAAAGAGAGAATAATGTAAAATTTACTATAAAAGATATGCTCAACGTTTATTATGGAGAATCAGACTATGCAAAGTATGATAATTCAGTTTGTCAGTGGAACCAATTTTTAAAGGATTTTTGTGCAGACAAAAACAGTTATAACTACTCAAACAAATTAAAAAGTAGCTGCCATTCTTTGAGGGAAATAAGAGATTCAAAAAAAGAAAAAACCTATTCAAAGAATCTTATAGCTGACTATGAATATAAAATAAAAGACTATCACAAGTAGATAATTCTCTGCTTGCTTAGCTCACACATGACAACACCAACTCCCCCACCGCTTGAATCCCTACCCAGAGGCGCTCCGCCTGCGCTATGCTGTGCTGCAGCTGATTGACACGCTGATTATGCAGCGTAATATTGAAGCGTTGGACCGCCTGGGTGACGTCACTTTAGAGATGTTTAGTGCTCATATCGAAATCGAAGAACTGAGTTTAATTGAAATAACCGGCTATCTTGGCGATGCCGTTCAGCAGCTACAAGCAGGCAAAACGCCCGAAGAAGTCTTGCATGCTCCGCTGCGCACAATGCAGGATGACATCCAACCACAGCAGGAAGCAGAGCCGCCCCACGGGGCAAAAATAGCTCAACCCATCCCCCTATGCTATACGCATAGGGGGTTCTTTTGTGGGGGCGCTAGAGCTGGATATCAAGCCGGAATTCAGCCGTGTGGCCCGGGGCTAGGAGCTCGCGGGCCGGGGCGGTTGGCTCATCTGCAAAGCTATTGCCAGCTAAGGTCGGCTCTATACAGATGTAGTGGCCGGGGTGGGCACTCCATAGCGCCACGGTAGTGAGGTTTGATGATACCAGTGTGTAGTTATTATCACCATGGGTAAGGGCTAGTTGGCCAGATGTACGAATAAATTGGGCCTCGGCGTACTCGACCGCATTGTAGGGTGAGCCATCGAGCGTAAAGCTGCCATCGCTACCGGTGGGCAAAGCAAAATATGGGTGCCAGCCCGGGGCCAAGCGCACCGGGGCATCAGCACCATTGGTGGCAGTCAGCACCATAGCCAGGCCAGTTGGTGCCAGCTGGTACGTGATGGTAAAGGTAAGACCACGGTAGCCGCCTTCATCCACCTGTAGGGTCAGCGCCACCATACTATCCGTCTGCTGGCTAACCTGCCAGGTGCTGGTACGGCCAAACCCATGCTGGGCCAGGCCGGACTCACCACCAGGGCCAAAGTTCGGCATGCACATATGGCAGCCACCACGCCAGCTACCATCTAGCTGTTGCCGCGGCATTAGCACATCCCGGCCAGCCCGTGCATAGCTGGTCAGCAGGGCGCCATCTGGGTCCACCGTTATAGTTTGCTGTGTGCGTTACATTGTATCATTGGGTATCCTTTCAATCTGTTATACCGTAATCTGCTAAGCGCTGCGCATCCGTCACCTGCCAATCAGCGATACTCAGGCGCCGCAAGCTACTGCAGTACGCCCCGGTGCCCAGCGCCTGGCCGATGTCCTCTGCCAGGCTGCGTATATAGGTGCCGCTACGACGTGTGCGTATGGTAAGCCGGGGTAGCTGTACTCACCAGTTCGATGCTGTGGATAGTAACCGGCCGGGGTTCCAGTACCGGCGCCTGGCCCTGGCGCGCCAGCTTGTAAGCCCGCTGGCCGTTAATTTTTAGCGCGCTAAAAGCCGGTGGCCGCTGCAAAATCTGGCCGGTTAGCTGCTGCAGCACCTGCTGGACCTGCTGCATGCTTGGTGGCACAGCCCCTGCCTGGGGGGTGATCGTGCCTTCGGGGTCGCCCGTGCTACTCGTGGCCCCAAGGGTGATGGTCGCCTGGTAGACCTTGCTGAGCTTAGCATAGCGCTGGGCGTTTTTGCACTCTTTGCCCACAACCAGGATCATCAACCCAGTTGCAAATGGGTCCAGCGTACCGGCATGCCCTACCTTAAAGCCGCTTTGGTGCAGGGTTAGCAGGGGTCGCCTGAGCTTTGGCCTGAGCCGTCAGCACGCGCCGCAGCCGCGCCACCACGCCAAAGCTGGTCATACCCGCTGGTTTATCTATCAGAATAATGCCGTGTCTCATTAGGGCCCTATTATACCACTATTATCGCAGCAAACGGGGCCCGTCGCACGGCTTGGTAGCAGTGCATCGGGCCCCGTCGTGCGGTATAAGCGGGTATGTAAGCGGCGTAAAAGGCTACGCGCCAGGAATGTGGAACTCGCCCGGGTCGCTTGGTTTGGCTGATGGCGCCGCCGGAGCCTTCGTATCCTTGCCACTAGCTGGCGCCGTTGGCGGCAGAATGGTGCCAAGGTTTTCTGGCGGTAAATCAGTACCCGCACCCGGTAGGTCGCTAAAATCTGGCATACCGGTTGGCAGCGGTGGCAGCTGGCCAAAAATCTGGGATCGGTGGCGGTGGTGGCGTGCCAGGTAGCTTGCACATCGCTCGGTGGTGCGGTGGTCGCTGGCAGCTGCGTGGTCTTGCCACCGGCTGGCTTTGGCGTGGCTGGGGCAGTCGTAGGCGGCGCTGGGGGCTGGATCGGTAAAATTCAAAGCTCGGCATGGTTTCTTCTGCCAGGGCCAGAGCATCCAGGGCTGGCGCCGGTGTACCACCAGGCTGGGTCGGCGCTGATGCCTTGGTGGCAGGCTTGCATACCAGGCCCGCCCAGTACCACTGGCGGTGAGCTCAGCGCTGGCTTTGGCTGGTAGGCTGTGCGGTGGCCGGCATTTCGGCCTTTAAAGTCCGCCAGGGCGCTATCGATCGCATCACCAGCTAGTAGGTCGTTATCTTGGTACGGGGCTGGCGTGGCTGGGGCGGGGCTTTAGCTCGCTGGCAAGCGTCATCGCCCTCGTGGTGGGCACGCTCCACGCGGCGTTCTTCGGATCGCTTCAGCGCTGTATCAAACGCCTGGGCGGGGTCATATTCTTTACTTGGGTCAAATTCAATTTTAGATGGATCAATCTGGGACGGGTCAACCGGCTGTGGCGCTGGGGTGGCTTTTTGGGCTTTTTGCTCGCTGTATTCGCCTTCCTTGCCTTGGGTGCCCCCTCCCGATTGGGCCGACTTCTTTGCTTGCTTTTAGCTTGGCGCTCGGACCACCTGCAATATCGCCGGTCAAGCGGTGACCGCCATCATCTGGTTTAATATCGAGCACATTGCCCTGCTTCAGCTTAGCGACGATCAGCTGCTGGTTAGCACCAGCTGCCATCAGGTTCGCAGCTACCGTCATAGCGTGTGAAGTGGTGCGGTCATTACTAAAGCGGTCCGTCGCGGCCACCACGCCAGTTAGCAGCGCATTGGCCACCCTGCTGGCTCATGGCGCGCTCTTCGCTGAGGTCTTCTACCAGCTCTGTGACGAGTTCGCAGACGCTACTAGCGCCCGTAGTTGGCCCAGTCAGGCGCACCCAGCTGGCTTTCGGCTTGAGGCCAATGGGTTGCCACCACCGAATCCTGCAAGATTTGGCTATGTGCTGCCACAGCTTTATCGAGCGCTGCCTTACTACTCGCCCCCAAGGCAAGCACCATTTCAACGTTATAATCACCCTTGCTGTAGTGTAGATCCTTATCGGTAATCACGGTGCGGTGCGGGTAACGAAGATTTTAACCAAATCGCCATCAACCTTGTAGCGTAAGTGGTCGGCCTTTTCCTTATCGAGCGCAATCACAAAATCGCGTAGGCTATCAACCGTTCGCCTCAAAGGCATCCTCGGCGTGCAAAAAGCCCATTGCAGCTGGTACAGTGCTGCTAACCACCGTCGTGGCGTGTTTACCAATATCATTCAGGAAGGTCGTGAGCCCAAGCGCGGCCGATAGTTCATCGACGGTTGGGTCCCGCCCAACGGTTACCAAAATGGTATCCACACCCGAATATTATCAACAATTTGTTCCTTTGCGCCCAGCATGTGCCCTTCCTTTATTTACGTTACCGTTACTAGTGCATGTATCTTACCAATGTACCATAAGCATGATTTTTATGCAACGCGTGGGCCGGTTCCCCTGGCCGGCTGGCTTTACTTTTTGCCTGCTTGGCTGTATAATGGCGTATGATTGTAATATAAACCACTTTATAGAGTACTAGTTATACGTAAGGAGCAGTATGCCAATTATCAAATCAGCCATTAAGCGTGTTAACCAAGCCGGCAAGCGCCGCGAGCGCAACGTTGCCCTCAAGCGCGATATTAAACTTGCCACCAAAGCCTTTTTGGCCGGCCCAAGCAAGCAAACCCTGGCTGCCGCCCACAGTACGCTTGATACCGCCGTTAAGAAGAAGCTCCTAAAGGCCAACACTGCTGCCCGCCGCAAAGCTCGTCTGAGCCGCCTGGCGAAAAGAAGCTGGCGTTAGTCTGGCCGCCCAGCTGACCCTATAGCATCACACATCCAACACCCGCTACGTAATCAAGTGGCGGGTGTTTGCTAGAGCCCAGGGGCGCGCGTCGAATACAGGGCACACAAGCAGGCCCCCAGCCTGGCGCTGCAAATCCAGCTACGAGGTGGCGATTTTTACCAGCACCGCCTGCAGGACCAGCCAGGGGTCAGCTGGTGTGTTTTTAGCTGTTGGTCTGCCTGGGCCATTATCGCTACAATCCGCGTCAGGCGCGGGCGGTCTACCTGCAGCTGGGCTAGTTGGCGCAGGGCGTACTCGCTAGCAGCGATATCACGCGCCACTCATGGCTGGCGGGGCGTCATCACCGTTAACGCAGCCAGCTGGAACACCTGGGCAGCCAAGAGGCCAAAGGTTTGGTAGGGGTCGGCTAGTTGGCGCACGGCCGCAAGCTGGCGTAGGACCGATATGGTCTCGCCGTGCACCGCCAGGTGTAGCAGCCGGAACACATTGGCCTGGGGGCTGGCTGGCGTGACGGTGCACCAGCTGGCGTGTGATGGTACCAGGTGGCTCCAGGCGGCGCAGTTCTTGGCTCAGGCGCAGCTGGTCTACACCAATCCGGCGCACAAGCTCGCCAGCGGCCGCCACATCGAGCTGTATGCCCCGCTGCTGGGGCCCAATCCTGCAGCCACGTGCTCGCCGCACCGTCTGCCGGTCACCCAGTGGCGTTAGCTCCTGCATCAGCGCATGGGCTTTCAGCGCCTTATACGTCTTGGTGCGTTTATCAAGTGTGCCCTCTACCAGGACGATATGGTTGGTATGACTGGTGCTGCCATTGGCCGCCCGGTGCCTGGCAGCGTGGTAGCTAGCTGGCCCACGGCCTGCCACAGCTCGAGGTTGTGCGATGCCCGGCGGATAATAATCAGCCGCCTCGCTCGCAAACAGCGTTGGTGCGGCAGCTAGCTCAGGTAGGGCGGACGCCACAAGCTCCTCACCGTCGTAATACTCTGGCTCTACCTGGCTACGGGCCACAAGCGCCGCCAGGGCTTCGTCAATCGCAAATTGGTTGGCGCCATATATTACCTGCAGCATGCACTTATACCTGGCACTGCGGGCACAGGTGCGTTCCCCGGCCGGCGTGCTTAATTTTAATAATATCGTGGCTACAGCGCGGGCAGGGTTGGCCATCGCGGCGGAATACCCACGCATGGTCTAGGTACTGGCCGCGGCCACCCTCGGCATTGACGTAATTTTTATCGGTCGAGCCGCCCTGGCAATCGATAGATTCATACACTCGCGCACCGCGTGGTACAGCTGCGTCAGCTCCTGCGGCGTGAGACTCTGACAGTGCGGCGGGGGTCGATACGGGCCCGCCACAGGCTTTCATCAGCGTAGATATTACCAATACCCGCCACCACGGTTTGGTCTAGCAGCGCCGCCTTAATACTGGTACGCGCCCGGCGGGCAAAGCGGGCCGCAAACTGCTCTGGCGTAAAGCTATCTTCCAGCGGCTCGGGCCCAACCGTGCGCATAAAGGCGAGTTCCGGCACCTGGGCGGTCGGCAGTATGCATCCAGCCAAACTTACGCTGATCGTTAAAATACAGCCAGCCTCCCCCGCCAAAGCCAATGCTCACGCGGGTGGATGCATCGGGCAGTGCCCCAATCAGCGATTCATTTGGGTGGCCCGCACCAAAGCGCTCGTCTTTGTACCAACATACACTAACTGCCCGGTCATCTTGAGGTGTACGGCCAGCGTGTAGCCACTGCTTAGGTCTATCAGCAGCAATTTCGCCCGCCGGCGCACATTCGCTATACGCGCACCATACATAAAGGCCGCAACTTGCTCAGGCGCATTTGGGAAGCTTTTGGGGCTACCATGCTCGCGCACCTGCGCAATTTTTTTGCCCACAATATAGGTATTCAGACCGCGCCGAACGGTTTCTACCTCTGGTAATTCTGGCATTAAGCTACGCCCCCGTGGCCCAGGCAGGCGCTAGAATAGCCCACGTAGCTGCGATGATGACGACTCACCATTACGGATGTTGATCTTCTTGATCAGCTTGCGGCTTTCTGGGATTTGCTGCAGGAACAGTTCGCTAATGTAATCAGCCTTGGCCTTAAACGAACCCCGAATATTACGGCAGGTTGTGGTCCACAAGCGCTTCACGGTGCGCTCGTTCTGCAAAATCTCAAACTCCATCACCTTACCATTGGCGCAAATCCCACGCGTATCATCAGCATTACCCGTTAGTGGGTCGCCCTTCATCATATCAGCGCGGTTAAGGGCAAATACAAACTCCTCGTACGCCTTGGTGTTATTATCCAAATTCAGGTTATCTTGCGGCTGGTCCAGGTAGCCTTTGTAGGTCGTCATACTGCGCTTGTTGGGCGAAATCGTTATCTGGTAGGAGCGGAAGGATTCATCCGCGGTAATACCACCGCGTACTGTCATACGCACTGCCCTATCCAGCGATGTCGATAGCAAGGCTTCCTCGGCTTCCTCCTGCTGGGTTTTGGTCTGCTGGCTAGAATTTTGTGAATCGCCACCCATAACAGTGCGCACAAAAGCCACAATTGCCGCGACGCTAATCACCACAATCACCACAATCAAAATAACCGGAACCAGCTGTGAGTTTCTACCGTGTTTCATACAGCTTATATTGTGGCACACTACCCGGTAAACGTCAATCTGTTTGTGCGTGATTTATACCTGCTGCCTGGTCTGTAGCGCGGCTTATGGGTGGCCCTCAGCGAGCTACCAACACCCTGAAACGCTTGCCTTTACTGCCTTTTTAATGATATATATATATTAATCTTTTGCCTGATTGCAACCTAAGCTGCAGGCACAAGGTTCGATCTTGTACACCCAATCCCTAGAGAGGATCTTTACCATGCTTTGTATGCTGAATACCACAACCTTTGCACTGATGGATGACGTCAGCCCAGAAGAAGAAGTCTTCTGGGTGATAGCAATAAGCAAGAAGAGGACGAAGCCGCCATATGCTTCGTCTTTGGTATACTGTGGTCGCTATCGGCAATTCTGCCGATAGTAGGAACTATACTATGGATGGACAACAGTCCATTTAACGGTACCGAGGCCCTTTATAAAGGGTCTTGGCCATCTCCTTGTGGCCACCTTTATAATGATGTGTAGCCAGCTGGGATCACCATTGACGATGGATGAAGATGATTTATCATTCATCACACCAGCAACCGAGAAAGACGCACCGATCATTGAGCCATGGTATCGTGTTCTCATGTGGTCCAGTGTTGTATTATTGCTTGCCACTTTTAGCTGGGGAGGTTTATATACTAACCCTGGCTGATGATTGGGTAGCAGTTACGCTTGTGGTTATATCCATAGTGATCAGTATATCCCTGCTCTGCCTCTGCTGCGGCGCTGTATGTTCTATGTATGATATACAGCAGAAGCAACAGCAGGTAGCTAAACGTGTCCAAGCTGAGGGAAGATTATTCTTCTCTAGTTGGCACCTGAGCCATGACCCGTTGCCATTTAGCCTGGTAGATCCAGCGCGCTTTGTGCGTCGATATAATGACGCCGCGCGCAAGACGCCAGGTATCGGCAGCACCATGGATGCTGTTATGGTAGACTACGCCAGCCAAGCAGAGCGCTTGAACCCCTACGAGCTTGTCGATAAACAGCGCGAGGTTCGTTGGAAAGTCCTGGACTTGCTCGAAAAGTATGAAGCCAAAACCTACAAGGAAGGAGTAACAGACGCCTAGTGCCATCTAGGCTCAGCACCGGCTTGTGGCTTGCCGTAAAAGCCACTTTTTTATTGGTATCATCTGACCCACTCGCTCCTTATAATAGCGAGCGGTGTACATGGCGGCTGAGCCTACAGCTCGCCCCAGTCCGTGCCGGTGTGGATATCCACCTGCAGGCGAATAGGCAGCTCCGGTGCGATCTGTTCCATAGTGGTTTTGTAAGAGGTCAGCCACCTGGGTAGCGTTACCTGCGGGGCACTCGACAAGGATGGAATCATGGATTTGCAAAATCTGCTGGCCCAGGCCCGCCACATCCTTTTCTACCGCAATCATCGCCCGTTTCATTAAATCTGCCTCTGTGCCCTGAATCGGCATATTAGCACCAGCGCGGCGGGCAGCCCTCGCGCACCAGGTAGTTGCTACTAGCCACATCCGGCGGGGCGGCGGCGGCCAAAGCAGGTTTCCGCATAGCCGGCCGTTTTTAGCCTGCTCTAGCGTGGCATCAATATAAGCGCGGATCGGCGCCCGCAGCGCAAAGTAATCATCAATAAACTGCTTGGCCCGCGGGATACTCATGCCAGTTGCAGCAGCCAGGCCATGCGGGCTCATGCCATACAGCACACCAAAGTTAATCACCTTGGCGTGGCGGCGCTGCTCTGCGCTCACCTGGTCCATCGCGACACCATACACCTGGCTAGCGGTTTTGGTGTGGATATCAACCCCGTTGTTAAAGTCAGCTATCAGGGCTTCGTCCCCGGCCAGCACTGCCGCCAGGCGTAGCTCGAACTGGCTATAATCAGCGCTTACCAGCACATGGCCGGGCCGGGCCGTAAAGCCACGGCGAATCTGGCGGCCCACCTGGCTGCGAATGGGGATATTCTGCAGGTTGGGATGGGTGCTGCTCAGCCGGCCCGTGGCGGTTACATCCTGGTGAAAGGTAGTGTGGATGCGGCCATCATCCCCCACCAGCCGCGGCAGAGCATTTACGTAGGTGCTGAGCATTTTAGCCAGCTCGCGCGAGCGTTCAATCAGCTCAATAATAGGGTGCTGGCCGCGGAGTTTATCCAGCTCCTTTTGGCCGGTACTATAGCCAGTTTTGCCCTTTTTAATCCCTGTGGTTGGTAGCTGCAGTTTGCTAAATAATACCTGGGATAACTGGGCTGGGCTAGCAATGTTAAACTCGTACCCAACGAGTTCGTGTATATCGGTAACTAACTGCTGGTACTCTACGCTAAGCTGCTGGTGGAGCTGGGTAAACACCTGCGGGTCAATCCCCACGCCGCGCTCTTCCATGGCAACTAGCACCGGCACCAGCGGAAATCAAACCCGCTGTAATCCGTGCTAGGCGCGGCTGCGCTGCCAGGGCCTCGGTTTGGGCATCGTAGATATTCCACAGGGCAGCCATCACCACAGCGGGGTCATCCGCGGGCATCATCAGGCTGGCCTACTAGGGCAGCCGAGCTACGGTCGCGAGCAAGCGGGCTGAGCAAAAAGGCGGCTTGGCACATATCGTGTAGCTTCGTGATGGTAAGGCGTACCCCCGCCTGGGCCAGAGCATGGAGTGTGGATTTTACATCGTAGCCCACCACACAAGCCTGGGCAAGCCGCTGCCACACGCTGGCGGGCACCACATCAAGCGCGGCGGTGTACACCTGGCTGCGGCGAGTCGATACCGCGACTGCCCGCCGCTACGTGGATAAGAGCCGGCTGATCGGGTACGCAACCAGCTCATCGCTACTATCACCGGTGGTGGCAGCGGCTGCACCTTATGAGTGGCTGAATGCGCGCTGGCACGTACAGCCCGGCCGGCACCTGGCTGGCCTGTAAGCGGGCTGGCAAGCGGCCCAGCAGCGAGGTAAACTCTAGATCAACCAACTGCTGGCGCAACTGCTCGGGGTCCATAAGGGTAATATCCATGGTTTCCTTATCGAACGCAACCGGGGCGTCACACCAAATCGTGGCCACCTGGCGGCTGAGGGCAGGCGCTGTCCTTGCCAGCAATCAGCTTTTGGCCCAGGCAGGTTTAATATCAGCGATATGCTCATAAATGCCATCCAGCGTGCCGTACTGCTGCAGCAGGGGCCACGGCCGTCTTCTCCCCACCCCTGGCACACCAGGGATGTTATCGCTAGCATCGCCCTTTAGCGCCTTTAGGGTCCAAAAACTGGCCAGCGGCCACACCCAGCTTGGCTTCGAGCGTAGCTGGGTCGTACTGCTCGATATGGGCCAGGCCACGCTTAAGCGCATACACCTTAGTGAGGGGCTCACTAGCTGGAGCATATCGAGGGTCACTGGTAACAAGGCAGGTTTCGACCCCGGCGGCTTCGGCCTGGGCTGCAAGCGTGCCCATAATATCATCGGCTTCGTAATCATCGGCTTCGAGCAGCGGCCAGCCTAGGGCCTCCCAGCAGCTGGTGCAGTACCGGGATTTGGGCAAAGAAATCAGCCGGCGGCTTTTTGCGCCCGGCCTTGTAGGTGGGCAGCAGCTGCAAGCGGCGGCGAATACTGGTACCCTTTTTATCCCACGCCACACACACGTAATCCGGCTCAAGCTTTTTAATAATTTCGATTGCAAGGGTTGTCAAAACCCATACACCCCACCGGTTGGGGTGCGCTTGCTTGGTACTAAGCCCTGGCATGGCATAATAGCCGCGGTAGAGACGGATTTGCCATCAATCACAACCAGGCGCTTGGTCATATAGCCTTCTTGCTCTTGGCACGCTTTACGCGGTATAAGCGTGCCGGCCTGGCGGGCAATGTCGCGGCGCTGCTGCGTACCGTACCACCATACACGCCATGGTCGCGGGTGTCATGTTGCTGCATTGCGTATTCTGGGCACTCTGCCCGCACCTCGCACAGGTTGCACACCTTCAGAGCCAGCCGCAGCTCGGCACGTTTTTGTTTTGTCGCAGCTTACTGGGAAGAAGATGTCGCTTGTTGGCGCGGCCCGGGCTATACCTTCCTGGCCGCGGCGCTGGGCGTCTTCGTTCGGCTGCTGGTAGGGCTGTATCGAGATCCGCACAAGCCGCCCGGCTTCCCATTTGATTGAATTATGTCGCATGTACTTAGTATGCCTGATGAATGCCAAAAACCAAGCGGTGGTGTTATATACCCCAACTTGCTACAATAGGCCTATGGAATCCACAAACGATGTAAAAATTATTGCCTTTGTCGGCATGCCGGGGGCTGGCAAAAGCTCTGCGGTAGACTATATTAGCCAGCGGGGCTACCCCACGGTGTACTTTGGCGGCGTCGTGCTGCAAGCCATCAAAGACGCCGGCTTGCCGGTAACCCCCGCGAACGAAAAGCGTATGCGCCAGCAACTGCGCCAGGATGAAGGCAAAGATGTCATCGTCAAGCGTATCAGCCAGCAGATCCGCCAACTGATTGCCGAGGGCCACAGCCGCATCGTGGCCGATGGTCTCTATAGTTGGACCGAATACACCTACCTGCAGCGTGCCTTCCCTGGGCAGCTGTACGTGATGGCTATCATCGCACCGCGCGGTTTGCGCCACCAACGCCTGGCCCAGCGCCCAGAACGCCCACTCACCCCGGCCGAAGCCCTGGACCGCGACTACGCCGAAATCGAAAACGTCGAAAAGGGCGGCCCGATTGCCATTGCCGACCACTACATTATGAACACCGGCTCGCTCGAAGATTTGCACACCAGCATCGAACGCGAACTTACCGCTAGTGGGATATAGCATCCTCCGTAAAAACATCGCTGCAGCGCATGGGTAGGATTTCGTTAGCATATCCTGCAGCTCACCCGTCAGTCGAGCTTGCAGTATATGATAACTGGCCCGGCCACCAGCTTTTTGAGCTACCTTAGTAAACGGGACCCACTCGGCGGCAGTGATTTCATCATTCGGAATAGCTAACGCGGTAAGCGGTAGCTGCGCCGGCAGCTTCTTGCAAAAGGCAATATTAAAGCGGTCTCTACTGGCACCATCGCTACCAGTATAAATAACAGCTACTATGTCTTGTGGGCTTAGTTCAAGTACTAGGCCAGTTTCTTCGGCTAGCTCGCGCTGCGCAGCTTGCACCGGCGACTCGCCCATATCTACAACACCGCTCGGGAAGGTCCACTCATTCTTATAGCTAGCCTTCACCATAAGTACGTGATCACCTGGCGCTACTAACGCAACACATGCACGCTGTCATCTTGCCTGGCGGCGTAGTGCCCAGGTATTGTTTTCTGCCGCTGTAAATACCTTTATCGGCCACGCGGGAAGCTCCTAATTCAAATATTCGTGGAGTTTTTTTGGCGTCCTATGTTTGCGTAGCTGCAGCCAAGGCCCTGGCTTCGATCTGGCGGATGCGCTCACGTGTGACGGCAAACTCCTGCCCGACTTCCTCGAGTGTGTGGCTCTTGCCGTTATCCAGGCCAAAGCGCATTTTTGACGATCTTCTGCTCGCGGTCACTTAGGCTTGATAGGAATCGCCTGCACCTGCTCTTCAGCAGCTGGTTCGAAGCCGATTCCTCTGGCGTGGTGCTATCTTCATCCTCGATAAAATCACCCAGCACGCTGTCTTCTTCCTCGCCATCGCGGCCCACACCAGCGTCCAGCGAGTGAATATCCTGCTTAATCTTCATGACGTATTCAATCTTGCTTGGCTCCATATCGAGCTCCTTAGCTAGCTCGTCCATCAGTGAGTTCGCGGTTTTGGCTCCTGGGTCGTGCGCGCGCTGGGTGCGCAGCAGCTTATTGATGGTTTCTACCATGCACCGGGATACGGATGACGCGGGCTTGGTCGGCAATGGCACGGGAATCGCCTCGGCGAATCCACCAGGTAGCGTAGGTGCTGAATTTAAAGCCCTTATCGGGTCGAATTTTTCGACCGCCCGCAGCGAGCCCCGTGTTGCCTTCCTGAATCAAATCCGAAAGTCTCAGCCCACGGCCGCTGTAGCGCTTGGCACACTCACCACCAGGCGCACAGTTATCTCGGCCATTTTTATCCTGGCGCGCTTATCGCCTTCTTTAACCTTTGGGCAAGTTCCAGTTCTTCATCACCCGTCAGCAGGGGATTTTACCATCCCGCGCAGGTACAGGCGAACGGAATCGTCGCTGACGTCATCTAAATACTGGCTATTAAGCGCGGCTTCATCCAGCTCTTCTTCTTCGGCCAGGTCGGCCAGGTTCAGTTCCTCAAGGTCAGCCATATCCGGTAGTGGCGTCTGGCTCGGTCTGGCGCCGGGGCGGCAACAGGTGGCTTGCTTGGTGTTGGTGTACTCAAAGGGTGTCTCCTTTCGGTTGTTTATTGAGCGCTTGTAACTCGGCTATAAGGGCACGCACCTGGGCCTCATCGCCAGCAGCCTCGGCCTGGCGGATGTCTCGGTTAACTGCGCGTTGTTGTTTCTGGTGTTCTGCTTTTTGTGCGGCGAAGTGAGTTGCTTGCTTGCAGCAGGCGGTCCTGGCTGCTCCAGCTGGCGTATTGCACATCGGCCCGTAATACTAGTATTTTCACATACTGGCTATAATTTTGCAACTCTGGCGGTATGGCGCCGGCCGGCAGCGGGCCGTGCGCGGCCAGGTAGCTGGCAATAGCCTGGCGGGCTTGGCCATGCAGCAGCGCTATAACCGGCGGCGTTAGCAGCTGGGCCACGTCCGCGTCTATCAGCGCTAGGGCCAGGAGTGTATCGGCCTGAATATGGGGTTGCGGCTGCGGCGTGGGTGCCCCACCCGGGCGGGCCTGGGGAGCGCGGCGGGGCGTTTTGAATGATGGCGGCTGCTGGCTGGTAGTGAGCTTCTGCCGTACTGCCTCAACACTGGTGCCGGCAATGGTAGCTGCCTTGATGTAGGTAATGCTCGCGCTCGACTGGGTCGGCCACATGATGGATCACCTTAGCGGCGGCACTGGTAAAGGCCCGCTTGCCGGCCGCGGTGGCCATATCGTGCTGCTTGTGGTAGTGGCTTAGCACCCAATCAAGCACCGGCTGAAAGTGGGCATCAATCGCAGCTTGCCAGGCTTGTGGATCACGCTGGGTCAGCTCATCCGGATCCTTGGCCCCTGCTGGTAAGGGTTATAATACTCAGCTCTGCCCCGGCAGCTTGGGCAATCCGGGATCACTCGCTCGGTGGCGTCCAGGCCGGCTTTATCCCCATCGAACGCCGAGGCGCAGCTGCGGGCTTAAACGCACCAGGGCTTTAATATGGTGCTCCGTCATGGCTCGTGCCAGCCGTTGCAACCACCTGGCGTACCCTCGCCTGGTGGCTGCTCAGTCACATCCACATTGCCTTCAACCACCACCGTGTAGCCATGGGTCCGAATAGCTTGCTTAGCCTGGGCAAGGCCAAATATATGCCAGCCCCTTATCATACAGCAGTGTTTGCGGGGTGTTTAGGTACTTGCGCGCGCTTTCATCCGTGCCAAACCGCCGGCCCGTAAAGCCAATTACCCGGCCGCTTGGGTCCATCAATGGGATCATCATCCTATCCTTAAACAAATCCCCCACCAAAGCGGTTCACCAGGCCAGACTGCGCTAGCTCCTGGCGGCGAAACCCCTTACCCACCAGGTAGTTCACCAGCCCGTCGCGGGCGTTTGGCGCATAGCCAATCGTAAAATCCGCCACCGTTTGCTGGCGCAGGCCACGGGTTTGGGTAACGTAGGTAATAGCCTGCTTGTTGTGCAGCAAACAATACTGGTAGTAATGCGCCGCCAGGCGGTGGGCCTCGTACAAGCGCTGCTTGCGCGCCGCGATACTTTTTGCCTGTGCGCTCTGGTATAGGCTAATATCAACCCCAGCCTTACGGGCCAAATGCTCCAGGGCGCCTTTAAAATCCAGGCCTTCCATTTCCATCACAAAGCTATAGATATCGCCACCCTTGCCGCTACTAAAATCATGCCAAATATTCTTATCGGGGCTGACGAAAAAGCTCGGTGTGCGCTCACTCGTAAACGGGCTCAGGCCCTTAAAGTTGCGGCCGGCGCGCTTTAGCTCCATATACTCGCCTATCACATCTTCGATATTGAGCCGTGCGCGGATGTCTTCTTTGGCCTCTTGCATACCCCTTATTATACCACCTTAGGCAGCCAGAATGCCCCGCCGGCTACTTGTGCCTAGGGCCATGGTTATGGTTAAATAAGGGATATATGTACCCAAGCTCATCACCCCAGCCCCCAGCACCACAGCCAGACCCCCACGCAGGGCCGCAGCCAGGGTCTACCCCGCCGCCAACGCCCTACGCACAGGGGCGGCACCTCACTCGCCATACGGGCCATCCCAGCCGCCTGCAGCCCTAACACGGCTGCGCCCCAGGGCTATACACCACAGCCGCAGCAGCACGCCCATAGCCAGCCACCGCATTCGCAGCAGCCAGCTGGCTACACACCGCCGCAGCCGCACCAACCGGCCAATTGGTACACGCCAGAGCCCAGCCCGCAGGACTACGCCCCAGCTAGCGTGGATGCTTTACTTTGCAGCAAGCCCGCGGGGCAAGCCAACCGCAGGCTCACGCTGGTGGCGGGTACAGCCCCGGCGACCAATACTCTATGGAATACCTGGACCACATGGCTGGCACAGCCGGCGGCCCTAAGATTGAGCGCAAGTTTATCATTGCGGGTGCTGCCGTTGGTGTCATGCTGCTGGCAGCGGCCGCCATCTTTATCTTTACGCCCAAAAAGGCCCCCACAACGCAAACGCCCAGCCGCCTTTACGGCACGATTGTCGATACGCAAAAGGTCACCAAGGATGCCGGCAAGCGCATCAAAAACAACCGGCTCAGATCTATCAATAGCACCCTGAACGCAAGCCTGGTAAACGCCAGCACCAACCTAGAAAAAGCCGCTGGGTGGGCTTGGTGTCGATACCAAAAAGTTGCGCGCGACGGTACAGAAAACGGAATACCACGACCAACGTTTGGTCGATAAGCTTGAAGACGCCCGCTTGAACGCAGTATACGACCGCACCTACACCACCCAAATGGAATACAAGGTTAAGGATATCCAGCTGAATATGCAGGCTATTAGCAAAGCCGGCACCACCAAGGAAGCCAACGACGCCTTTAAAAAGATCGACACTGACCTTAATACCGTCATAAAAAGCCTAGAAGAATACCGTAAATCTGGCGCTCACTAGCCATGCGCACCCGGGCGCCAGCTACGTGCCCTAGGGACAGGCGCAGACCGCTGCCACTCCTGCCCCGCTACTCTGTTACCAGGCGGTAGCTGAGGCGGATGAGGTCCTGGATTTCATCCTCCGTGAGCTGCCCGCTACAGATGATGGTAATCCAGTGCTTTTTATTAAGATGGTAGCCTGGCAGCACAGATTCATAACGCTGCTGCAGGGGTTTGGCTCAGGCGTGGGTCGCACTTAAAGGCTTAGGCGCACTGGGTTGGTGCCCTCGGCAATCAGGGCAAACATACGTTCCTTCTGCCCCGGCACGTCTTTATGGCCCACCTTGTACACGGCAATCTTTTCGCCAAAGGGGTAATCCAGCCAGGCGCCGGGCATCGTCAAAATATAATCTTCCAGCTGCTTGTGGTTCATGCTACGCGCCCTTTCTACCAGCGTGAATTTTGGTTAAATGATATTTAAGCTCGGCAATGCCTGCCTTCGATATCACCCAGCGCGCGGTGCTCCTCTGGCTTGGCAAAGCGCTTGCCATATTTGCCATCGAACACCACCTTCCAGGCACCTACATCCAGCATGCGGTAGTGCAGGCGTGCGTCAGGCGCGGCCATTCGCGGGCAATGAATTTTACGGTCCTGGTGGATGGAATTACCCGCCAGCAGCACCGGCTCGCTCGGCGTAAAAACGCTGGGCAATAAAAAGCCAGTAGCTCGTCCTCCACCTGGGCGGGGCTAAGGCGAGCCGCGGCATTCTGTTGCAGCAAGCCATCGCGCGCCTGGGGTGGGCATCCCAAAACTCCGGCCCACCTGCATACGCTCCGCCACCAGCGCCGGGGGCACATGCACCGCCGCCTGGTAGCTGCCGTACTGGGTAAAATCCCAATCCGTGGCAATAGCCGCCACCTCAAGAATCCTATCATGCACCGGGTCCAGCCCGGTCATCTCTAAATCTACCCATAGCAGGGTTGCGCGCGTCGTCATGGTATTAGTATAGCATAGGGAAAGCCGGCCCTTAAGGGCCGGCTACATAATGCAATAGATTACTCCTTATTATACGGTTTGCAAACCTTGGTGGTAGCTTCCGCGATCCGCTCACCCGCTACACGCGGGTCCAGGATACAGGGGTTACCCCTGAAATCCTGCTGGATCCAGTTCTTACCATCGAAGTAGATGTATGCATCATCTTCGATGAAATGAACCCAATTACACACCTCCTTGAGGTGCTTGCGTCGTCGGACACGCTTTCGCGGGACGGTGGGTCCACGAAAAACTCTGGCGCACCGGCGTCGTAGTCGTACAACCTACCGCCAATGACACCTGAGGCCTTTCATCCAGGCGTCTGGTCTCTACCGTCGACAACAACTGGCAGATAGCCTGCCAGCAAGACCTCGAGAATATCGAGGCTTACGCTGCTGGTGCCACGGTACGTGACTGCTATGCTAATGCAGTCACGCTCCAGCGCGCGGCTGCCAACCGGTCACGGTGGTGGCAGTGGGCGGCATATGGGCGTTAAACCACCTACAGCTACTCACGCTCTAGTAGTTCCTCAATTACATCGATAGGGTCTGAAATACTCCAGACTCCATATCAAAAGTAGAAGTTAAAGGCATGGTGGAACCCCTTTTTCAGGTTCCAACTTTTGAATGAGGACCAAGTCCCCATCCAAAAATTGCTCCGGTTAGGTTTTCACCCTAACCAGAGATTGCCTTTAGACCAGTGTGGCATTTCCATCCGCGCCAGGACCTCCTGGCTATTAATGGCCGGGAGGGTTTCCCAGTCAGTAGCAGGAATGAACTTCGGGTAAACAATGGTAGCCATTTTAAGCCAACCTTTCTGGCACTATGCCAACAGGAGCTCGACCGTTTCGAGCTCTCGCCTCTCCCACAAAGGCGCAGAAAGCGCGCCACGTAGGCGCGGGCACAAGCAAGAGCTCGAAGAGTAATCTATACTGTCATGTACAAGCTTACGACTCGCGTACGGCTCCCGCCGCTTTCGGTAAGCTAATATATATATCAAATTTTTTGCACTCCTGTCAATTCCTCTGCGCTGCATAAATTACGACCAAAACCCCCGCTCGCCTGCGCGGGGTGAAAGAATTGCTACCATAGTATCCCATTCCTGCTGTAGTATTCAATGGGATCAGCCCGTGAGGCTGGTTCCCGGCTCGGTATGACATCGCGGGGTCGGTCCAAAGACCGAACTCTGCCTCGATGCACGTGAGGGCTCCTTGCGGTTCTCCTCGCGGACCTCATCGTCGATTTTGGCGCTTCATCAACCACCAATTCGGCAATATCAGCTGGCATACCGTAGTATTCCAGCCAACTGAACTCTTTTGCAAAGCCCGTATGACGGGCCTTGCTAGCACGAGGGTCAAAAACTTTTTACCACAGAAATCTATCCATTCGTAATGATAAATGTCTCGTTGAGACATTACATCCTCGCGCATCTGCGCGGGTTCGTTAATGACTGCAGTATAATCAATGACAGTGCTCATTGTGAGGCATCCTTCCTGAGCGCTCGCGCGCCTGCAGAAGCTCCCTGGAGCTCCTTACCCAGCGACGACCGACCAGCGGTAGTCCTCACCGTGCAAGGAGCCCACATAAGCACTACTATAGTAGCTAATGTGTAGGTGCAAGCCATTCTGAGTACCGTGCCGCAGCTATGCTGCAGCCAGTGTTCTATTTAAGGCTGACGTAGGTATACCAAAATCCTACCTTTCCGTCAAGGGGTAAATAATTTAACCTATAACGCAAACAAAAACACCCTAGCTGGGTGCACATAATAATACCAAGGGAACAACAAGCAGACCAACCCAGCCAGTAGGCTGGCGCAGATACGCGCGAAGCTTGTTGTTCTACAGCTACCCCATCACATATGCAATGACGCCCAAAAAGGCGCATAGCACAAGGCTCCATGTAGCCCCAGTAAACCAAGTTTACCAAGGACATCCTGAACCGAAGCCGGTTCAGGAGATTCCTCAGAACCTCAGCGAGGTTGTTCGCCTCACTAACGAAATCAAGGCGGCGAGCAAACTGCTCATCGAGCTCGCTTCAGCCTCGGCTGCAGCCGCCTCCATCTCGGAGGGGCTTGGAGGGACCATTGGAGACGCATTGCCTCCATTTTCTCAATCTCCTCGTGAAAATTGAGGATGGTCTGGGCAATTCGCTCTTCTTCGACGCGGCTTCGCGAGCCGCCTGGTGCTGCTGGACGCTGCAATTGCAGCGTCCAACTCAACGCGTTGAACTTCTTTTGGACCTCCTTTTGGTACTTATTGCCTCTTTGGATATAGTAGCAGATTTGTCGCTCGCTCCTGGAGACTCTTTCGAGTTCCGGAATCGAGCCTTATCTTCTTGGTACAAGACAAGGCCGTCGGGGCCTTGTTCGCCTCATCCCTCTGAGGCAGTATAGTACATAAGCATCGCAGGGAACTCGAGGAGTTCCCTGCTACTGAAGGTACATTAGGGTCCTCGTCAGATAACCCACTAGCAACAACTAGTGGGTGACCATCCAGAAAGTCATGCAGGATGGGGAGCATCCTGCATGACTTTCTTTGCCTGTTCGGCGTCCTTGAAGGGATAGCCAATAGATCCATGACATCTCCCCCATCATAAACTATCGACTACAACCCCTCTGAGAGGGACCCAAATCCCATCGAACTGACTCGACGAAATTCGGCGGGTAATCTTCGTCAACTTCGAGAGAGAAACTCTCACAAAGTTGCTTGACGGTAGGAAGGCTATATGCTAAGGAAAAACATGACAAAAAGCTTTCTCCACCCCGCAGACAATGCGGGTGTGACGTATCTGACGTACAAGATGAGGGTGTAAGGGCACTGCTGCCGTAAGCGCCGCACTAACTATACACCACTAAGCTGCCTTGCATCTCATCTTGTACTTGGCCTGTTTCGTCAGTGCAGTCCGAGCGCTGATGTATGGGCGCTGCTAGGGACTAACCCTATGTATATCAAATTTTTTACGCTTATGTCAATGAGTGCTATATGCACAACATACCAGGCCTACACAAAGGTGTCAAACCTGCAATGGCCAGATTACGGGCGCGGCCACGCAGGCTAGTCAAAGCAACGCCATCCACCCAATCGCTATAGCGCCAGGACTCTGCTTGCTCTTCTACCTGCTCTAAGTAGCGGCTCACCTGCTCGGCCAAGCTACTATCGCGGAACTGAAAGTCCGTTTCCTGGCTCAGCTCTATAGCAACATCCACTGGGTCTTCCGTAAAAACCGAAGCGGCTCTCGTTCATAAATGCGTCCATCACTCCAGGCATTTTATCGTTATACTGGGCTGCTTTATTCAGTGCTAAAGCGTACAAAAAGCCCCAAGTACCGTGACGGTCAGGCTCAAAGCCGGGTGCATAATCACCCTTTGTTATACTTGGTTTTAAAGACAGACTTAAGCACCATTGCCTTAAAGCTCAGCTTAGGGCCAACCCTATATTCTGTACCAACTATGCTCGTAGTCAAAGTCATCTTCAAACTGTGCAGGGCGAGATTATTTTGTACCCTAAATCATCAATACACTGCTGGCTGGCGATAATTTTGCCGCCTGCTACCAGCACCTCATTCATAGTAAAAATCACGCTGGTTAAAGTGAGGTATCCAACTCAGTCGGCATAATACCGTGGTCGTATGCAGAATCATCTGGCATAAAGTGCTGCGATAGCCGCTGTAGCTCGTCCGCCTCAGTCATGGCGATATCAGCAATTTGCAGTAGGTCAATATCACGCACCGGCACATCCTCGCCAAAATAGCTGACGCTGCAAAATTGCCCGGGCAGCCCCGCCCATAATGGCAATATCAGCACGGCAGGTCACCGAGCTCAGGGTAGGCCAATTTCTTCTAGCGTCTGTGGGTTTAATTCACGACTTGAATCCTATCGCCCTCTGCTTCCTCTAGTTGTGCTAACCGTTCACGTAGTACCACCTGGGCAGGTTCCTGCTTCTTTTGCTCCTGCTGGTGCAGGCGCTGCAGGCGGTTACGGTTGTGTAAATGCTGTATTTGATTGGGTGTTACCATGGCGTGCGGTTCCTTGCTGTCGTTGATGTTGCTATGTCAATGATGTGCAAATTATACCACAAGTTTAGCTTTTTGCCTATAGTCTGTTGGTTGCTTCAATTTACTCACTACGCCCTCTTTTTGCTGTGTGGCGAAATTATTTGTGTATAACATATTTATTCACTGTACTTGACGCTGTGGCAGCCTTTCATAATGTAGAAAGAGAAAAGGCCGGGCAAAACCCGCGCCTTGTAGTCAGTTGAGTTATCCTATTCGATATAACCGCATTCGGCTGCTTCTTCGGCGGCGCGAGCAGCTGCACGAGCTTCGCGCTCTGCAGCCTGCTCGGCTATACCAAACCTTGGCATCGTGGCGGACTGTCTTTTAACCAGTCCGTCTCGATACCCTGAATAACATTAAGCATCTCTTCTTTAGGAATACGAATATCATGCCGTTTTCAAGAAGGAGCCGCCAACTGGAAGGCCCATCTTCGCCCTCGATAAGTATAGTCGAGGGTGTCCGTAAACAGGAACGTAGCCCATGAGCATCTTTTTGTGAGATGCTCGCGGCTCAACTCCGCGGGACACCAGGCAAAGCCCTGGCCCACGTAGTAGGGGCTGGGTCGTCCTTCAACAGCCAAATGCCTAACCTGTGGTGCCAAAGGCTTCCGTACCGTCCGTCTTCACACAAGACGTCGATACCTTTAAGCTGCTTTTGCAAACATTCGGCTTAAAAAGCCAGCGCGTGAGAGCACTGCTCATAGTAGCCGGGAGCTTCCGCCAGCAATTTACACTGCATGACTTTTTATACCCACAGTCATCGTACCACTCAATGCTGGCACTCCTTGAGGGCGCCAAACTCAGCTTTCAGCCCCGCCCAGTCGCGGTACTGAAAAGTTGCAATGCCTGCTGCACTTTCCTGGAGCTATCAGACTCCAAAAAGTGTGACAAACTCGTTCCGGCGGCCGCATATATCGCTGCCCTCAGCGGGTGTGGTGAGGGACAACGTCCCTCCTCAGTGACTAAGCCGTAGATGTTCGGCAGCACTTCGCTGCCAATACCGTACTGCAGTTTAGTGGACGTGATGTCCACAAGAACTGCTAAGTTGACCAGACCGGCCGGGAGGGATGATACCCTCCCAGGTTAAGCCGGACCGGGAACAATAGGTTCGGCGGCCGCCGAAGCTATCATGCGAAGCGCGCGCGCCTTCTCTGGCCCGGCCCTCGTAGTAGGGCGGGAACGGGAATAAATCCCCACCTGGCCAGTGGCCAGGTCCAGCAACGGCAGCCTTGCGGCCTGGGTGTTATATACAACATCAGTGCTCGCGACGAGCTCCTACTGGCGCACATGCGCCGACGTTGCGCTCGATCATTTTCGAGCCCCTCATTCCCTGCTGCATGCCTGCTGCACGGCTAGGGAACAGGAGCTCGAACCCAAGATTATGGTGTAACTAACTCACTAGCACAAGCCAACACCTGCGTACGCTCCGCCGTGTACCTGTAAGCTAATATATATATCAAATTTTTGCCATATTTGTCAATATATTGCTTTTATTCCAAATAGTGATATATATATCAGGTTTGTATAGCAATCCCGTGCACTGCCTTGTACCTTGTTGGTTTTACTCATCGATGAACAACGTTCATCCGACCGAAAGGTTTTTGCTATGTCCCACGGGATCCGTATTGTTGACATCAACCACAACGGTATAGAAATTGCCACTAAAAAGGGTGATGCGCTTTTACCAGCTTATCCGTCCGGATTTTATATCCGAAGCCGACGATAAAAGCAAATTTTTCGCTACAAACTGTGAGAAGCGAGGATGATGCACAACCTGGTGTACATTACCCGTAAAGAGCTTTTTCATTACCAGCCACTGGCGATCAACCGGTGGCCGGTGGCAGAGATATCTTCTTGAGTGTACCTGCTACGACGCGGCTAAGCAGCACCTAGCTGATACGGGTTTAGATTCTAGCTGGTCCCCCTGAGAGCCAGCTAAACGAATAGTGTACGATATAAGAAAAGAGGGTGGCGAAGCCATCTTCTGTAGTTACGTCGCTAACGTAGCACATGCTATGTTAGCGAGTCAGTACCGGTACGCCGACCATACCCTATGGGATAAGTTGCTAAACAGCTTTTTACCATGAGTTTGCTGTGCCAGCCTTTTTGGACAGTTAGAGGGCGAACGCACAGCAACAACGTGAGGTATGGTTATATTCACCTACCCGTACACGCAAAGAAGATTTAGCTAATACGGCCGCCAAGGCCTACTTGGCTGCACGGCAATCAGCTTGACTAGTACCCACTACTCCCCTGCACTACGCAGGGGAGTTTTCTTATGCAAAAACACCACCTCTCCTAAATGAGAGGTGGTGTATGTCGACGTAAGGTAGTATTTACGCGTCCTTCTTCTTATCCAGCTTATCTAGCTTTGCAAAGTGAATGATGAGATAGATAACGAAGGCGGTAGCAGCCAGAGTAATGAAGGATGATACGAGATGCACCCCCACTTAAAATCTGCGCTACGGCCAGCTGAGCTCAACGTGGAAGCTGGCGGCCTCCAGGCCCTTTGCGAACCAACAACGAACTGTACCACTGGGCTAATAAAAGCCCTCTACCAGCTTCTTCACGGTATCCCCAGCAGCGGTACCAGTGCACAAAACCAACGGCCAGGCCAACCACGCCTTGCTCGCGGATGAAATTCATAAACCCACCTAGGTGCGAATTCTCAAGTTTTTGCTTAGCTGCGGCTGCTTTTTCGGCTGCAGCTGCTACCTTTTAGCCGGCACCTTTGCACCGTCCTTCTTTTGATGTTGCCATAGTATATACTCCATTGTTGTATTAGTAATAAACGGCGGTGGTCCCCGCCCTTGCATACAGCATACCATACTTGCATAGTATATATAAGCATAATCTGCTTACAGCCTGTTAGGCGCCTGAATACCCAAGGTAGCTAGGCCAGCTTTGAGCGTGCCTGCATAGGCAGCTACCAGGCCGGCCCGGTGGGCTTGCTTGGGGCTGCCAATCACTTGGTTGTGTTCGTAGTAGCGGTTAAATTCCTGGGCGAGCTCAAACAAGTAGGTGCAGATATAGTGTGGCTCCAGGCTGGTAATAGCGCGCGATAGCACCCGGGGGTACTCCCCTAGCTTGCGCACGAGGGCGCGGTCCTCACTATACACCTGGTGTATAGCCTGTGGTGCCTGGCCGTGCTTTTCTAAAATCCGCTGAGCGCGGGCATGGGCATACTGCACATACGGGCCAGAGTTACCATGTGGCTCACCGTTTCATCGATATCAAAATCAATATCGCTACCGAGCTTGTAGCGGGCAAAGGCGTACTTAATAGCACCCAGCGTCACGATACGGCGCTGCTCTTCGCCCCTGCACTAGCTCTGCCACCCTTGCGCTGGACTGCGCTAATTACATCGGCCGCGCGCGACTACATTACCCAGGCGCGAGCTCATCTTTCTACCATCTGCAAAGCGTACCGTGCCGTTCGTGAGGTGGGTCACGGGTGCCTTTAAGTTGCAGGGCGGAATGTTTCGCTGCGGCGTACACCACGCGCATGTATTCCTTTTGGTCGTTACCAGTTAGCAAGTAGCGCTGGTCAAAATTATAATCCTGCATTTCGAGCCAAATTACACCGATATCTTTGGTTTCGTAGGGTTGGCAGGCCGCGGCGGGTCACAAAACACGCGGGTGTGGAGGTGCCGGTCGGGGTCACCCTTAAACACCACAGCGCCCTCTGATTCGACCAAATTACCCTTGGCCAGCTGCCGCTTTACCTCGGCCATGCCAACGGGGCTGGTTTGGCTCTCTGGGTAGTAGCGCATGGGGTGACCTCGATTAGCTTATAGAAGGCATCAAAATCAAAAGCTCCACTGGCGGGTTTGCCAATCCATCTGGGCCCAGTGGCGTGCTGTGCTCGTCCTGCTCAGTGCAGGTTGTAGATTGTCTGATAAGCTCATCGATGGCTTCTTTGGCGGCTGGGTCTTCCTCGTAGGCACTGGCACCACGCACATAGCAGCGGCTAATCCAGCGGGCACGCTCAAACGGCATCATCCGGCACCTCTACTAACGCACTCGGGGTTGTAGCCACCCGATAGCGCCTGCATACCCCACATACACTTGGCAACATGCAGGCCCACATCGCCGCCAAAGCTAGTACGCTGCAGATCGGCGCCGCCCTGCTCCATCAGTCGGGCGACAATATCACCATAGATAGTTTGGTATAAATGCCCGGTATGTAGCTCCTTAAAAGCATTGGGGCAGCTGTATTCAAACACTAGTTTTTGGCCCGCATAGGGCGCGTGAGTCGGTGCCGTCAGCCCCGCCAACAGCGCCTGGGGCTGACGGTAATGTGAAAAACCCCGGCCCGGCAACCTCAACCGACTGGTACTGGCCAGTGGCAGTTAATTCAGCAGCAATCGCTTCGGCAATCTGGCGCGGATTTTGGCCCACACGGCCCGCCAGCTGCAGTGCAACAGTAGTGGTGTAATCGCCAAACTGCGGCTCCGGCCGCGTAATGGTCGGCTCAACCGATTGCTGGTACAGGGTTTGTATAATAGTCGTTACGTGTTGTTGTAGCTCATTCATTACCACTACTATAGCACGCCAGCGCAGGTGGTACCACTCAGGCTAGTGGCCAGGCTGGGCATAGTGAATATAAAGCCAGCGCTGCCCGGCTGCGGCGGGGCGAGCTACGCGGCTATTAGCTGCAAGCCACTCACCTGCTGGGCAAGATACCCCAGCACCGCGGCGTCATCTTCAATATCGATCACAATCGATGTACGGGGTGATTGGTTTGTTGCAGTCGTTTCCATAGAATAGTAACTATGGTAGCATAAAAGCTTATATACTGTCGAAGCTTTATGCACTATACTGGGACTACCGCTTCGCACTCGCCTACAGGCGCTTACTGGCACGCACAGCCTGAATCAGGCCAACGAAGAGTGGATGGGGGGCGATGGGGGCGTGAGCGGAACTCGGGGGTGTGCCTGGGTGCCAATGATATAGCGGGCTCCCGGTGCCTCAACAAACTCAACCAGCTGGCCATCCGGGCTGGTACCGGTCATTGCTAGCCCGCCCTGCTCAATCTGCTGGCGGTAGGGCTAGGTTAACTCGTAGCGGTGGCGGTGGCGCTCAGTTATATTGGTACTGCCATAAGCCGCAGCCACTTGGCTACCAGGTGTTAGCACGGCCGGCTGGTTGCCCAGGCGCAGCGTCCCGCCGGTTGATTCCTTACCAGCTTGGTCAGCCATAATATACACCACTGGGTGCGATGTGCGCGGATCAGCCTCGCTGCTGTGCATCAGTCGCACCACCACGGCGGGCAGCGGCAATCACCAGCGCCTGCATGCCAGGGCAAAATCTCCCAGGTACGGCGTATCGTGTTCCAGGGCGTAGGTAGCAGCGGCAATCTTGCCTTCCACCGCGCGGGCACCAAACCCACCTGGCACCAGCAGGCCATCGACGGTAGCAAAATCCGTAGCCGTGACACGCTCAGCATCAAGCCAGCGAATGTCCAGCTGCACACCCTCCTGCCAGGCAGCCGCTTTTAGGGCCTCGATGATCGATAGGTAGGTGTCGTCGTTCTGCAAATACTTCGCCACCAGGCCAATCGTCATATGCGGCAACCCTTGCGCTGCTGGCGTTCTAGCAATGTTTGCGCAGTCACTTAGGGTCTGGCTGAGTGTGATTATTAGTAAATGTCGAAGTACACTATGTGGCCCACTGCCTGCAACAGTCAGGGCACCTGGTACACACTAGGCACATTTGGCTGCAGCACCACGTGGTCTTCTGGTATACCGCCAAACAGCGCAATCTTGCTTTGCTACCTCGGCGGGTGCTGGCTGCTCGGTACGCACTACCACGCAGTCCGGTGTAATACCAAACCCACGCAGATCCTTCAGTGCGTTCTGAGCCGGCTTTGGTTTTTAAACTCGTGGCTTGCGCTAATATAGCGCACGCACACCACGTGTACGTGAAGGCAGTTACGGCGGCTCACCCGGCCAGCAAACTCACGGATAGCTTCGATAAAACCAGACCCTCGTAGTCCCCCACCGTACCACCAATTTCGACCACATGCACATCGCTGCCAGCACCCGATGTTTCAATCTGCTGCTGAATCGCGTTGGTAAGGTGCGGCACCAATTGCACTGTTTTACCATGGAACTTGCCCGCACGTTCATCATCAATCCGTTGGCGCAGCAACCGGCCGCTTAGCGTCGAAGCTTCGCGCGTCAGCTCACTATCCAAAAACCGTTCGTAGTGGCCAAGATCCAAATCGGTCTCGGCGCCATCCTTGGTTACAAAGCACTCACCGTGCTCGGCTGGGTTTAGCAGCCCAGCATCAACGTTTAAATACGGGTCGCACTTTTGCACGCTGACGCGCAGACCTTTGGCTTGTAGCGTTGCGCCCATGGCAGCAGCGGTGATACGCTTGCCTACGCCGAAAGCACACCCCCGTCACAAATATATATTTTCGTGTGTGTTTGGCTTACTCATACTTTGTATTGTAGCACGGATACGCGGTAGCGCGAGCCATAGCTCTACCTGCTATTCGCAGCCCCTCGCCAAATGGTCAATTCAGCCGGGTCGATTGGTGCTGTGTCTCGCCCCACGTTGGCTTTGCCGGCGTGTCGTAGCCGCAGCCATGGCCGCATCAATGGCCGCTAGTCTTCTAGTGTCATTTCATCGGTAAACATTTTTGTTGCATTCATGACTATAATTCCTCCCTGTTCTATTGTGATTCATGTGGCAAAATACCACAGCCCATTGTTTGATTTTAGCATCCACCTGGCCAATCGGTAAGCGGTAGGTATTGGCCTGTTGTAGATTACTCGGTAGTGAGCCGTAGCATTCCTGCCACTGTTGTAATTCCTGTTGTTGTACCCCTTGCAACTCTTGTACGACCCCCGTTATATACACACCTACAGAGCCCGTCCCGTTCGTCTGGTGAAAAATAGTGCAACACTCACTTTAGACTGCTGCCGAGCGTTGTGTGAATGCACACAGTCGGCTGGCGAGAACCAGGCAATCTGCTCACCGTTGTATAAAGTGCGAGTGGCGTGGCCTCAAGGCGGAGCCATCGCTGTCGACCGTTGCCAAAACACCAACGTGATTCTGGCGTAGAATGTCATCGGCTGCTGTGGTATTTTGTTCATCGTATACTCCTTATCCTCTATGTTGTGGTATTCACCTCATAACTCGTATTGGTGCTCTCGAAGAAGTTCACCAGCTCCAGCGTGTCGTTGGCAGCGGCCATCCACTTGGCCGGGTTGGTGACGTTATACTCTGGCTCAAAGCCCAGCTCTTCCAGCCGCCGGTCGGTCAGTACATCACATATTGGTTGACGTAGTCGGCGTTGAGGCCCAAAATGCCGCGCGGCAGCATGTCTTTTGTTATACGCCTTCTCGAGCTCGACGGCTTCCAGGATCAGGCTGCGGATTTCGTCGGCAAATTCCTCGGTTTGTAGATCCGGGTTTTTCGTGCAGGATGGTCAGCAGCAGGTTAATGCCAAACTCTAGGTGCAGGTTCTCATCCTTCGTCACCCAGTCGAGCAATGTGCCAACATTGCGCAGCAGATAGCGGCGGCGGAAGCTCATCCCCACCATAAAGCCGCTGTAGAACCAGATCCCCTCTAGCACGATATTATATGCCACCAGGTTGCGCACAAAGTCCTTCTTGCCCTCTAGCGTCGTCGATCCATCCGGCGCTCCTCCGTCATGCGCGTAACGTATTTGGTCTGGAAGGCGGCTTTATCGGCCAGGATTTTGCCCCAGCCGGCCGCATAAAATTTCCTCACGGTCAAACGGGAAGGTCTCGATAATGCATTCCGAAGGTCATAAAGTGATTGGCCTCTTCCCACATCTGCTTCGAAAGATACAGGTGGCACTCAGCGGCGTTGACGCGGGGTAAATACCAAAAGCCGCGATTTATTAATCAGCAGCTCGTTGGGGTTGAGATAGCTAATCACCGTCTTCAAGGCGTGCTTTTCGCTCTCGCTCAATTTTTCAAAATCCGCCCAGATCCTGACTCAGCTGCACCTCATTAGGGAACCACGTGTTGGCCACAACGCTGGTTGTACAGGCGGTACGCCCAGTCGTAGCGCACCGGCTTGAGCTGCAAGCCATCACGTACGCCTGATCCTAGAATGCCTGATTGTTGCTCCGTTGCCATAATTACTCCTTTTCTACTGATTACTTATTGGCTGGTGGGCGCTTCCTAGCAAAGCCAAAGCCAACTTTGCGCGCATCCTGCTGACGAATTTTAGCAGCCTTGTTAGCGGCTACGGTCGTCTGTTCGGATTGATGCCGTGGCTTCACATGCAGGTAGTACGTCGTCTTGAGCCCACGGCGCCAGGCCTCGGTATAGATATCCATATAGTCATCGATATTACGCGTTGCCAGGTACATGTTGCGGCTAATGGCTTGGTCGACCCACTTCTGCGCCCGAGCCGCAATCTCGATAAAGGCATAGGGGCTAATCTGGAAACTGGTTTTATACACCGCCTTGATGTCATCCGGATCTCGTCAATTGTTTGAATATCGCCCCTGGTTAACGAGGTAGGTTCATCCTTCACCTGCTGCCATAGTTTACGGCGCTTTAGCTCGCGCACCAGGTTAGGGTTAATTTCCAAAAACTTACCGTTGAGGGTGCTGCGGCTAAACATCTGGGCGAACTGCGGGTCAAGCCCAGGCGTAGTGCCAGCTACGTGGGCAATATTAGCGGTAGGGGCAATTGCCATCAAGGTTGCGTTACGCATACCCTTTGTTACCTTTTGGCGCAAAGTATCCCAGTCTAGCCGCATAGTTTTATCAATTTTTACACGAACTCCGCGATCGCTGGCTAACGTATCGATTGTATCAATTGGCAGCACGTTTTGCTCCAACCGCTACCTTCAAACGCTGGGTAGGCCCCGAGCTGCGCGGCGCGCTCGGCGGACTCATCAATCGCATGGTAGCTTATAAATTCCACCAGTTGATCAATCAGCTCGTAGAGCTTGCTCACTATCGGTACGCCAGGTGCAGCCGCTCCAGCATCGGTTGAGGCCCATCACGCCAAGGCCCAGGGCGCGGGTCTGCTGGATGGCCCGCATTGCCTGCGGCACAGCCAGGCTGGCTAGTATCCACCAGGTTATCGAGCTGGCGAACAGCACTGCGGGTACTGGCCTGCAAAGCGATCCCAATCCCACGCTACCATCTGGGCTAGGGTGGCGGGCTAGTTAATACTCACCAGGTGACAGACTGCAATATGAGTCGTTATCTGCGGCAAGGTCGATTTTCGGTGCATAAGGTTGCTTAGGTGGATCACACCGGTGTTGATAGCAGCGCGGGTGCTAATGGTATCCTTCAGGTCAGCCACGGGTGGCTGCTGGCTTCGTGGGTGTGTCAGGATTGAGCGCAGCTGCGCGCGGGCTGGCAGTTTTTAAACCGGGCGATTTTCGCCGGCCTCGGCCTGGGCTACGTAGTGCTGGTAGCGGCGTGAAAACGCCTGGCCGTAAAGCTCCGTTGGGTCCATTACCTCGGCTGGGTCGAACAAATACCGCCAGTCTTCATCCGCCTCTACCCGCTTCATAAATTCATCACTAATAAACACGGCAGTATTTGCCAGGCGAGTCCGCAAATACGGGTCGCCCGAGTTCTGTTTCAAATCAAAAACTGCTCAAAGTTCAAATGCCAGTCTTTCCATATACAGCGCCGCTGCACTGCCTTTTGCCCCTTGCGGCTAACAGCAAACAAGGCCGCATCAATCATCTTCATAAAGGGAATCGGGCGGTGCTTTCGGTATTGATGGTGCGCACTGGGCTACCGGCTGCGCGCAGTTTCTAAAGCCAATCCCAATGCCGCCAGTGCCCCTAGCGATCCCACATTGTGTCGCGCACGCTCTGAGGCAATCGATCTGCCATCGTCGTCCACGTTCATCACAAAGCAGCTCGAAAGCTGCGGGTGGGCGCACCAGCATTTGACCCGGCGAGAGCCGCCGGGCGGTAATCCAGGTTGGCCATGTGCTGGTAAAAATCAAGCGCGCTAGCGGTCGGGTCGGGCGCGTTGTAGCTCAGGCCCATCGCAATGCGCATATGCGTATATTGCGGTACCTCCAGCGGCTGGCCACTCCCCTTGCGCAGGGCGTAGCGGTTTTTGTTAGTTACTACGCCAAGGTACTTGCTGAGCTCATCCTTGCTTGGGTCGATAGCGGCGGCCAAGCGGGGAATATCAAAGATCGCTGCATCATTCATGCGCGCATCCAGCAGGCCAAGCCTGGCGCCACGCGCTAGGTGCGCAAACTGGCTGCGGTGCAGCTCGGCTAGCTCAGCCGGCGTTTCGTAGCTACCTAGCACTTGCTGGTAAATACTGCGCAGGAGCAAGCGGGCGGCAATGGTGTCGTAGTCCGGGTCGTCCTTCACGTTCTGCAGGGCCGCATCAATGGTGGCTTGGGTGAGCTGCTCGGTCGTGATACCATCAAAAATCGCCTGGGCAGTATCGCTGGCAATCTGGGCCACCTTTTCTATCTGCCCCGGTAGCCCTCGCCTCAGCCGCCAGCAACCTGCGGTTGAGCCGTGTACTATCAAACCTACTCACGACCGCCGGGCTCTTCCACCTGTATTTGCGCCATTATATCCCCTGTCCTCCTTCTGATTTTGGGCATAAAAACAGACCTTACGGCCTTTCCCTCGCCCCATTTGCTTTGTGTTGCTATTGATGGTGCACTACATATATAGTGTCTACCTTCTATAATAACCACTATATATGTAGGTTTCAAGCCTTTGGCCGGGTAAAATTCACCACACAGTTTATGCTCTTACCCTACTACCCCAGCACGCGCCTAACCTAGCGGCCTGGTGGCACATAAAAACCCGCCGGCCCAGGGCCTGCGGGCGCTACGATTCTATGCATGGCGGAGAGAGAGGGATTCGAACCCTCGGTACCTTGCGGCACACTTGTTTTCGAGACAAGCCAGTTCAACCACTCCTGCACCTCTCCACGCTACGCCTAGTATAGCACACATCCGCTCAGGAACCCTGCATTATGCCAGCCGGCTTGCCTTTAGATGGGCGTCATCGTCACCTAACCCAAGAAAAGCCCCGCTCGTATTGAGCGGGGGTATCACCTCCTAGGTTGTGCGGCCTTTGTAGGATACAATGTATCCATACTACGCTCAGTTTGTATAACTGAGCTGATTTCTGTGCAATGCCCGCCTTTTTGGCGAGCTCCCTGCATTTTTCAACCACCGCCTCGCCAGTTTGCTCGCGACGAAGCTGGTACAGGTGCCATGCCTGCATCGCTCCCCGGGGTTACAACGGACTGTACCCGGAATTGGTACGATTTCGTGAAACCGGGTTCGTTCATCCGGTGTCCACAGTTCGATGTGGACAGCTTCGCGCTGAGCGCCAAGCTCGGTTGTTTCGAGAAAAAAGTCACCTCCTTCCTCGAGTCGGAGTACCCAGCCGGTACCTATAAGGTCCCTCTCTGACTGAGAGAATCCAATCAACAGGGCCTTCTGCTAGTGGCATAATTCCAGCCATAATGCAAACGCCTCCTTAGGGCATTGAGCAAACAACCTGGCGCGGGGTTGCGCCGAGGTGCACCTTACACTGTGTAAGGTACCACTACCATACCATACCATACCATACCATACCCTACCATACATATAGCTATAACGCAAAACCACCGCTTGCATAGCGCAAACGGTGGTAATAATGCCGTGGTACACCCGACAGGATTCGAACCTATGGCCTTTGGCTCCGCAAGCCAACGCTCTATCCAGCTGAGCTACGGGTGCGTATGTGGGCTATTATGCAGGCTGTACCCCCGGTGGCAAGCCCGCCGCCGGGCTCGCCATGTGTGTAGGGTGCGCTGCGGCCGGGCCAGTAGCTACCCTACCCCGGGCCAGCAGTGGGCTACAAGCGCAAGGCGTTAGCAATTTTATCCATTAAATCAAGCTTCACGGCTTGGTTGGGCAGCTTTTGGGCTAGTAGATCTACAATCACCTCGCCCTTATCGGCCGGGAAGTAGACAGAAAAGCCCGGCATCCAGCGCTGCACCGGTATCAGCATAATGGTATTACCCTTGCCATCATGCACCAGGCCAAAGGCTTTGTAATCCGCAAACTTCAAAAATTGCTTATCTACATCAGGCCAGTATCGGTCATGGGTATAGGTGATGGTGCGGGCTGGGCGCACGGACATCACCACCAGGGCAGCGGCGATTGTTACCGCCAGCACCGATACGGTAAAAGGATTTCATCAGCAGGACATCGACCGCAATGATAGCCACCACCAAAAGAGCCAGTATAATATACCACGCGTATTCTTATCTCGGCGAGATATACCCTTTGGCACTCCAGCTAATTTCTGTGCTTACTACCACCCTGGGCGTTCGGTGCTGAGGGCTGGGCGGGCAGTTGGGGCCCTCGCTTCTATCTGCCCCGGTTTGGTTACCCGAGATTGCTAGCCTCTGGCTGACCCTGCATACCAGCAAGCGGATCCATAGCTCCAGTGGTACATGGCGCCCCTGTGGGTTCTGGCTGGGGCGCGCCCCGGCACTGAGGTTGTGTTGAATCCTGCGGCATGCGTGCTGGCACAGGCTGGGTAGGTTGAGCCGGCTGGCGGCGCTGATCATTCGGTTGGCATAATGTTAGTATACCATGAGTATTATTATTAATATCCGTGCGCGTCGCACCGGCGCTGCCCTATGGCACGGCACCGGCCCGTGGTACTCGTTCTGGCGGAAGGAGAGGGATTCGAACCCTCGAGAGGTTTGCACCCCTACACGCGTTCCAGGCGTGCCAGTTCAACCACTCCTGCATCCTTCCCTACCTGGTATTATACCAAATTTATACGTTTATTATTCTAACGGTTGTGATTTTACCCGCTTTTCCCGTATAATATAGGTGCGATGACAAAAACCGAACCAGTAATATCTCTTACGGGCATTATTAAGCGCTACGGCGTGGGCGATGCCGAACACACCGTGCTTGATGGTGTTGATTTAACCGTGAATAAAGGTGAATTTATTGCCATTATGGGGCCAAGTGGCTGTGGTAAAACTACCCTGCTGAATGTGCTTGGCCTGCTGGATAAGGCAGATGAAGGCAGCTACGAACTAGAAGGCAAGAGCGTGTCCAAGCTTACTAGTGCGCGCTGTTCGCATATCCGGAGCGATAAAATTGGGTTCGTGTTCCAAAACTTTAATCTGGTTTCCCGCCTATCGGTGATCGATAACGTGGCCTCTACCGCTCACCTACACCGGTATTCCGCGCCTAAAGGGCCTGCGTATGGCCAGCGATGCGCTCAAGGCCTCCACCTGCAGGAGCGCGAGTACTACATGCCTTAGCGCAGCTGAGTGGTGGGCAGATCCAGCGTGTGGCGATTGCCCGCGCCCTGGTTAATTCCCTCGTCCATCATCCTGGCGGATGAGCCAACTGGTAATCTAGATTCAAAATCCAGCCATATTATTATGGAAGAGCTCAGCGATATTCATAAGCGCGGCAACACCATCATCATGGTGACCCACAACCCAGATATCACCACCTATGCAGACCGCGTTATTACCATGCTGGATGGCCGCATTGCTACCGATTCAAAGGAGCGCACGACCAGTCGCGATAGCCAATCAGCTAAGACTCACAAAACCAGCCAGGCACCAGCACCCACAGCACAGTGCCTAAGACCGCTACCCTGGGCGACCACCGCAAGGACGACCCGGACCCATTTAGCATGGGTAGCCTGGTGAGCCAAGATAGCGATGAAGACAAGCCCACCGAGCCAGCAGCGGATGACGCACACGAGCACACCACACCGAGCGAAAGCACTCAGCCCGGATAGCGAGCCAGCTCTTAGCATCGCCACCAACCAGCGAGCCCAGCCCTCGCTCTAGCAAAAGAGAAGAAGGGCAAAAAGCGCAAACATCAATCTAACCACCAGAAAGCGAGCAAATAATGCGTTTCACTAGTTGCTAACCACATTCGCAACGCCAACGAGGCCCTGCGCGCCAACCGCCTGCGCACCCTGCTGACCATCCTGGGTATTACGCTTGGTGTTGCATGTATGACAACGATTATGGCCCTTAGCTACGGCGCTACCGAGCTGATCACCCGCCAGGTTGATGATCTTGGCGGCAATATTGCAGTGATTCGCCCCGACGCCCCGCACGAGCTCGCTAGCATCTCCAAGCTGTTTTCTACTATGGCCGGTGAATCCTGAGCGCCAGCTCACCGACAGAGACACGACTTCGAGGCGGTGCGCGCGCACCGATGGCGTTGTGCACGCTGCCCGCTGATGTCCACTCACCGCCGCTATGACCTCCAGCACCGAAAACCGTCCGCCACTCCCCAATTGTAGCCACCACCGCTTTAACGACATTGCGCGCTTTGAACTACGCGAAGGCCAGTTCCTCGAAGAAGACATGAGCAACAGCGCGGTGGTGGAATTGGTAACCAGCTCGCCATCAACCTGTTTGGCACCGAACAGGCCATTGGCAAAACCATGCGTATTCACGGGCAGCAGTTTACCGTGCTGGGGCGTGCTCGCTCATGAATCATCCGATGCACTATAATAATTTTCGATGCCAACCGGGCTGCCTTTATCAGCCCTCGAAAAACGGCAAAAGCTTTAATCAAGGTGTGCCCAAAATCGCCAGATTAACGTTCAGGCCAAGGATGCCGACACTCTGAGCACTGTAACGAAGGAGCTGACCAAAAAGCTGACCGAAACCCACCATAACGAAACCGACTTTACCGTGCTGCGTGGTAAATCTATCGCCGAGCCAACCTCGCGGCTATTTAGCACCATTGGTATTACTACTTCAATCGTGGCGGCTGTATCACTGCTGATTGGCGGCATCGGCATTATGAATATTATGCTGGTGGGCGTAGCCGAGCGCACGCGCGAAATTGGTATTCGCAAAACCGTCGGCGCCAGCAACTACCATATTACCATCCAGTTCTTGATTGAATCCCTGGCTATGAGTGTCAGCGGTGGCATTCTGGGTCTTGTGCTGGGCAACGGGGCTGCCCTGGCTGTCAGCAGTATGCTGCCATTCGCACCTGGCATCAGCTGGCATATTCCAGTGGCGAGCCTGGGTGTATCCATCTATTAGTAGGGACGCTGTTTTGGCCTCTACGCCCTGCGCGCTGCTGGCGAGGACCCGATTGTTGCACTACGCCAGTACCACTAGGCCGCACGCTACCCACACGCTGCACCCCTGTACAGCCACTATATTATTGCAAACTACCCCCGCTTAGTAGCGGGGGTATTATATGCTTACCTGGTACTTGACACAGGCGGCACTAGCCGCTATAGTAAGCCTTAGCCTTCGTATAAGGTCAGGGTTGTTACTATAAACAATCAACGCCCGATGCACCAGGGCTTTGAGGTGCCGCACCCCAGGAAGGGGAATTTGACATGAATGCTCGCGACCTGTATAACGCTGTTCTGGTTTTAACACAACTGAGAAAAATCGTACCGCCAGGTCATCTCCCTGGCCGGTACGTCCAGTAGTACACTGTTGCTGAGTGGGGGTTTCACTCAGCAACGGATCACGCATTTTCAGCAGTCATTGAGCTGCTGAAAAGTATCGGCTAGCACGCTGATTCTGGCAATACGACCAAGTCGCTGCTTGAGGTTATTTTGCCTCAACAGTATACAACACGTAAAGCACAAACCCATAGTATCACTATAAACTACGGGCAGCATGTACTAAAAACAGAAGCGTTTCCTGTAACGCTTCATGAAGATTTTCGAGTCCCACCGGAGGTGATAGACTATCTTCGTCAGAAGGCTAACAGGTTCTAACTAACTTATAGCCTCCATCCCCCACCCAGCCTTACCCCTGGCTTATATGCCAGGTGCGGTTTGGCCCGGGTGGGGGCTTTTTTGTACCAGATTAATCCTCTGCCAGCACGGCTTTCAGTTTCTCGATCAGCTCCACCGGTGTGGGGTTGATACCGTCTCAGAATAGCCGTGTAGATACTTGCAGAATCCGCCAGCACACTCGCCCACGGCATCTGGGGCCAGCACCGTGTCACCCTGCAGGCTCACCACATTAGCCTTGGGGCGCTTACCACTTAGCAGCCGCTCGCTGGCCACAAAGCGCTTTTAATCGCTCGTGCTCGAACTGGCTTACTAGGTCAAAACACAGCAAATGGCTTTTTCGACCGGGTGGCTCGCCCAGCCCATAAATTTGCATTGTGGTTAAATTCTGGCAGCTCATTGCAAAAGGCCACATTCTTGGCGTTTTCGTTCCAGCTAATCTTCCACTTATAAGCCACCGGTGCCATCAATGTGCCCGGCGTAAAAAAGCTAGCCGCTTTTGCCAACGCCGCTGAGTGCAATTTGCTAGCGGCGTTTTGCTCGGTTGGTACACTGGCTAGCCACTGGCGGCTCTCTCGCCCGTAGCCAGTCGCTATAGCTGGCAACCGGCTGTGGTAATCCTCACTCACATACACCAAAGTGGCTGAGCATCTTTAGCACGGCGCGCACGCCATATAGTGTGGTCATGCGTGGCTGCATACCGCTCGGCAGCACCGCGTTGCACACATCCTGGGCTTGGGCGTCTTCGAGCAGCTTGCCACCGCTGGCAATTACCGCCACCGGTGCGCCATCTGCTCGCAGCTTTGCTGGTAGCGGCTGAGCGTTTCCTCGGTGTTGCCAGAATAACTACTTGCGATCACCAGGGTGTTGTGCCCAACGTAGCCTGGCAGCTCGTAGGTGCGGCACACTTCGATACTCACACCCAGCACCGGTTCCAGCCAGTTCTTCACCAGCAGCGCTGCCAGCGCCGAGCCGCCCATACCAGCTACCACAACGTTGTTGATTTTACGGTGATCATGCGCAGCGTTGTAAATTTCTACTTCGGCCGCCGCTTGCTGCCACTGGTTGGCAGCTACCTCTAGCGCCTGTTGTGGATCACGTTGTTGTATAATTTTACTATCATCCAGCATATTCACCCTTCTTTCATATTGCTTATGTCTACGTACAATGATACAATATTTATAGAAAGAATGTAATACACAATTAGGTGCTGAATATTCAACCAGACGACAATCAATCCAACAACATGACACTGCGTTGGCTGGCGCACCAAATCGCCAACCCAAAGCGAAAAAGGAGCCGCCACAGCGGCTGCAAGTACTAACGTAAAGAAGAGTGAGGATGGTCACGCAATTAGACGATGTAAAAATGGCAGCAATTACTCAGCTTCGCCCGTTGGTTGATAAATTGGTATTACCAACCGAAGAGAGAAGTTCGATACGTACCTCGTTGTTAACCGTACAACAGATGACGAAACCTTGATCGCGCCGGCTCATCGAAAAATCGCCCGATTGAGGACCCAAGCCGCCGCGCTATGGACTGCCGATATCATTAAAGAAATCGACCACCTGGCGAATAAATCAAGCGCGCAAACCAACAGCCAAATCCTTATATTCTTTCCATGTGTAAACCACCCGCCTACCCAGCGGGTGGTTTTTATATGGCTGACGCCTGCCCTACCCTGAGGCCCTGGCGTTCGCGCGGCACACCACGCGCATGCAGTGGCGTCACAACCCTACGCAGCGGTGCAACCGGGCGCATGGCCTGGGCTCGCCACGCATCATCGCGCGCCATTAGTGGCGGCATATTGAGTAGCTGGATGCACCAGGTAGCGGGTAAAAGCTCAAACGTTTTCCAGACTGAACCGGCGCACGGTGGCCGATACACTAGCCCACTTTGCAAGTAAAGCGTCAGAAATCAGAGAATCCTTTTATTCATGGCGTGGTAAATCGGCGTTAGCTCGGCATCATCCATAAAGTCCCAAAAGTGGGCGTTCTTCTGGTTTTGCGCGAATATACAGGTGCGACAGCAACCGGTCCACGGGGCGTAAATACCAGCCGGTCGCAAGAGGCAAACTATGGACGATCCGCCGATAAAGCAACGCTTGGTCTGTACGGCACGACACAGGCGGGTACCGCCCAACTGGAACCTGCTGGCCGCGAAAGCAGCCAGTTGCGGTGTGGTCAAAATTGCACAGCACTGCCAAAAAAAGATTGGGATATTCCCATAAACATGTCGCAATAATTAGCCGGTTTGGCAAGCTTCGACAAAGATCGGTGTCGTTATCATCACACGAAGGCCGGCGGTAGCAGAAAGAACGCGCGGGTTATTGCAGCGCTGCCACTCAGCCACCAAGCGCCTGTCCCACCCTTGGCAAACCGCATGTGCGGAATCTATCTGTAGGTAAAACTCGCCCTATACTGGCGGTCGGTAATATTGTGGCCACCCCACACCGGTGGTGAATCGCCAACATCGCAATCCGAAACCGCGGGTCGTGGGCATACCGCACCGGCCGGGTTTTGGGCCATCCTGCTGACATGCCAAAGCGCAAACGTCTGGTGGCAGCATAGCTGTGGCACGGCGATGAGCGGCAGCTCGTCGTCCCGGTAACTGGCGATTGCACAAAGATGGTATACATACCTTATTATATACTGACTCCACAATGGCGAGCGTTATATAATACCCATACATTGGCAACCCGGCCAATTGTTCTTTTTCTAGGAGGAAAGACTGTGTCTGTTCTTTTTGTTAAAAATTCTGACGATTTAGCACATTACGGCACCACTGCTGTGATGTTTGACGACATCATGGTTAATGGTGCGTCAACGAAATATTGTTTGACGAAAACATTAAAAAGGAATCACGCACATTGTTTTTGCGCAAAAGGAGGTGATATTTTAGAAGAACCCAAGCAGCTGCATCAGCTACTTGAAAACATGGGGGCCGCGTCCCCGCTTCTGCACATCGTAACCAACATCGGGTCAACCCGGCCCGCGCAGTCGCTGCGCGATTACCTGGCCGAATGACCTAAAAACCCACCCCATATACCAGGGGTGGGTCTTTCATTGTGGCCTACTACCCACAGTGCCTGGGCCAAACTACGTAGTCGGCTGGTCCGGGCATTGAACAGCCACAAGGATGGTGTATATACCACATCATCCCCATGTTGGCATACCGTCATTCCAGTTATGCGGCTGGTTCCTTTTCTGGCATCGTCAACCAATTAAGGCGCCCATGGTTGCCGCCGTAGCCGCAATCGAAACGGCGTTCTGATGGCTTCCTTAGTGACGGGCTGGGCCAATCACCCAGCTTTACGTCCACCAGGCTGTAGCTTCTGGCTGCATAACGTTCACACCTTGGCCTGGCTTATGGCCTCTACCATGAGCAGGAGCTTGGCCATTGAGGCCGTTGGTTGTGTGTAATCTGCACGAATGGCTGCTTAAGGGCGTCTTTAGATAACCTGCCAGCACTGCGCGAGTTTAGTACCATCGGCCGCAATGCCAGCAGCCAGGTTCACCAGTGACACCACCGCCGGACATAATGCCTCGGCCAGGGCGCTGTTGGTTGCGGCAACGGCATCGTCAACGCGGAAACTTCTTCTCGTCGATTTCTGTTTCGCATGGCACCACCTACCCTTTTAACCAACCGCAACCATACCGCTCAGAGCTGCGGCGCGCTGCTCGTACTGTCGCGGTCGAAGCTGCTGGTGGCGCTTTTCGGCCTGCATGGTGATTTGGGCAATGCGGGCCTCGACGGCATCTTTGCTACCGGCGCCTTCTATAATAGTGCTCGTCCTACCGACGATTACTTTGCGGGCAGAACCAATTACTTCCATACCAGTGTTATCGAATGTCTGCCGCGCTCTTCACTCACAACCGTTGCACCGGTCAGCACAGCAATATCTTCAAAAGACTTCCTTGCGGCGTTCGCCAAAGCTTGGGGCTTTAGAGCCACGCTATTAAACCAGAGCTTATCAGCACCACGATGCTCAGGGCTTCACCCTCAACTTCTTCGGCAATCAGCACCAGGTCCTTCTTGCCCGCTTGAGATAGTTTCCAGGATTGGCGCCACGTCCTGAATGCTGGATAGCTTTCATCCGTTACCACCACGGCTGGCTTTTCGAACACAGCTTGGCGGTTAACATCCGTTACGAACAGCGCACTGGTAAAGCCGCGGTCACGCCAAAGCCTTTCGACCACTTTCGACTCCATTTCGTCGACACGGTTACCACGCGTCCTTGCCGATCTTTTGGCAATCACCTCGGCGACTCGATCACCAATCTCTTGGCTACCGGCAGAAGGTCGCTACTCGGCCACGCAGCTTGACCTTCGATTGGCTCGGTTGTCAGCTCGGCCACTACTGCGGCCAGCTTTTTCAATCCCTTTACGTAGTTCCTGTGGGTTGTGCCAGCGGCAATCAGGCGGTTGGCCTTCAGGACGTTGTAGGGTGAGCACCGTCACAGTGGCAGGTACCATCGCCAGCTACCTTGATTCAGCTTACTGGCAGCTTTAATCGCTCTGCCCCAACCCTTGCAGCCCAGTTTGTCGTCGTTTCGGGTAGATCCAATTATCGCCACCGTTACACCATCGTGCGTCACGGTTGGCAACTGCTAGCTTTGCTGACTACCTTACACGCCCTTGGGGCCGTGAGTTACCTTTAACGGCATTGTATGAGCCCGCGCCGCCTAGTACGTGGCACGGCATCATCACCGTACTTTTCGCCATTGACAAATCGTTCTCCTTTCTATACCGCTGCCAGTACGTCATCTTCCTTCACAATCAAAGGCTCCGCCATCTACCGCTAGCTCGGTGGTGGTGTATTCTTTGTACACAATGGTGTCACCCACCGCGACCGCCGTCACCTCTGGGCCCACCGCGCCACTGTGGCAAAGCACTGGTTTTTCTTTTCGGAGCTTCAGGCAAGAACAAGCCACTGGCTGCTCTTCCGCCCGCTTGCAGGGTTGCACGCACGCAGCTAGCCAGCGCTTAATTGGCGACCATGTTGCGTGTCCTCCGTGCCCGTTTGAATTAACCATGTAAACTTACCATTGCATGGAAACAGTGAGCACTTGCGGGTGTGATGCGACTCACGCGCCTGCTCGTGTGGACCCGGTATTATCACGGGCGTAATTGCGCTGGCGCTGCTATAATGCCATTGAAGAAGGCCCGAGCCATCGCTTCGCGATGGACGAAAGAGAGTTAGAGCGCTTACGCTGCAGCAGCGTTCCGCCGGGAGGACAGCTGAACCCAGCTAGCGCGAGTGCGGTTTGCACGCCAACGCCGGTACTGGCGAGGCGTACGGCTCGCAGCCTCGCTGCGGAGCCGGCTGGCCAGCGGGCGCCCGATGAGCAACCGCGTAATTGCCGAAACAACGTTACCGCGCGCGCGAAAGCAGGCGCAGCAGGCCAGCCAGCGAGGGCCTTTCGTCGCTACCGGCGGCAGAATTGCAGCACTTCACCAACAGGCAGGAAGACTCGACAACCAGGCCGTTACCGCTGCTGAGCGCAGCGGCACCGCCACGTTGGATCCCAGTGGAACTACCGCAGCGTCGCCGAGCTGATGCTGCCCTTGCTTTCGCCGCCACTGCTTGAGCCCGCCGTAGCCCAAAGCAGCGGTGGCCGCTGTAGGGCAGCGCAGTCTTTCTGACCGCCCTGAGGAAGACGGCGCCGGTTTCGCGTTGAGCCAGTTTGCTTGGCCGGTGTTGCATGGCGTGCTCGGCGTGCAGGCGGAAGCCGGTGCCGGCGGCAGAGCCTGCCACGCGGCGCCTCCTCCGCCAAACACGACGCCCGGCGGTTCCAGGGTTTACCGCGCAATGGTACCGGTATCACTCAGTAGCAGGAAGCCTCCGCGGCTTTCATCTACAAGCCCCTTTGTTGAGGGCTCGTCTCAACCCATCTGAAGCCAGGTATTGGCGGGGCACCGCCAGTGAAGCTGTCACTGTCCACCCGTAGCACCGTGACGCCCAGTTTTGACTCAGTCCCAAACCTCGCCCCAAATCTGGGACTTGCATGACCGACGGCCTTTATTTCTCGAACGCCGGTGGGTTTGAGCGACTGCACAGATGAACTCGCTGTTACCATCCGCAATCTCACCATTGAAGACTACGCAGCTCATTGCTTACCAGCCAGAGCTGGTAAGCACCTGGACCAGAAGCGTTTATCGAACCTGATGGCCCACTCATGGGCGCCAGCTCATGGTGCGCTGATAACGCAGCCGCAGTCGAGGACTACGGTCCCAACGCAGGGTCTTAGAGATCTGTTGAAACCGGTGACGGCATGAGGTAGGTCACCGATTTCAACCTGTAGCCACGGAGGTGCTACATCGCATCTCCAATGCGATACACTTCGCAAAAGCGAAGACTCGCTTTTGCCGGCGCTGGCCTGATAATCCCAACCCACGGTTGGAACCTTTCAGAAAGATGTCATAAACACCTTCCTGGAAGGCGAGAGTGTGAGTTTTCCGGGAAGGTCAGCCGTAGCTACTCCCTTTGTTCATCGACAGCCGTCAAAGGTCACATTGATCTCGACCAGCTGCGGAGGGTTTGAGCCATTCTCCACGCCCACTGCGGCGCGATCTTTTCACCCTCCGCGCTGGCTGGCGACCGGCCTCGCCTGGGTCCACTGCCGGGCGCCGGTTTCAGGCTGGGGAGCCGCCGCAGCCGCCTTAGCCTGAGACTCGGACGGTGATGCGAGCGCCGCTGGCCTGCGTCACCGTTCCCGGGGAAAGCGTGCGTAGTGTCCGCGACCTCGCTGGAGGACACCGCCTCCACTGCCTCCTGGGTTGCGCCATGGAGCTGGCATACTCCCATACTGTTATTAACAGCAGCTGACAGGTTGCGGCTATCTTTACGAAAAACGCTCATCTACGTCCCTTACCTCTCAGCCTTCACAGAGAAGCACTTGTACAAGAACGTCTGCCTTATGCCACCGCAGCCACACATAGCCACAGGTTTTAGCACACACTAACAGAACAGATGGGCAGGACTATAGTACAATCTTTAGTAAAAGTCAATAACTATAATTATTTACTGCCATAACGCGATTACCGCACGACCGCTCCCAGCCAACAGAGTTAGCACAAGTTTATACAACCCACCCGCACACACCTTGCCACAAAGGCATAATCATTTCTATAATGCAAGACATTGCGCGCATCCGCCGCATGGCTACATATTCTACGGGTGTTTGCTTTATCTAATACCTGCACAACCCAGGAGAGAGGCTTGCTATGCACTCAGACTGTTAGCGAACAAGTCGTATCCATTATTTGACGCGAGTAGGATCGACCTACTCCGACTTCGGCGGCTCTCACGCGCGAAGCTTTGCGCTACGAGATCGGAAGCAACCTACCCGACGACTATTGGCCTCATCTGAGGCGACACGCGGTCCACCATCGACCTGAGAGGAGGTGAGTAACATATTCAAGCTAGAGGGGGCTTCATCGTTACATGAAGGAGCAGTTTCTCCCACCCCCTGCGCGTGTATAATCACGCACCCCGGTCAGGGCTTTTCTCCATATAAGGCGGGCCAATAGGTAATGCTCACGAATAGCTCACACATTCAAACACCAATACTAATGTCGGCACAGTGCTACCCACCAAACAACATGGCCCGGTATAATAGTGCGATAAAGGCACCACGGTAGACCAAGGAGGAAAAGTAGAGAAAGTTTTAGTAATCGTAAGCACGCAAGCCAGCGGATGAGGCGAGCCATCGCGCGGTCTCAGCGAATGGTTAGCTGGCACGCCTGCTGATGATGTGGAGGTACGTATCACTCGCCCTCGACCAGCTGGGTGTATGTGGCCGATGGCGAACGCTCCGCACCCACCACCCTACCGAGGGTGCCGCTTGATATCGCCGGACTTTGATTTGGTGCTCCTACGCAAGGTAGGTGACGCCACAGAATACGGCATCGCGGTGGCTCATTATTTACACCCAAAGGAGTGCCGCTACCAGCAGCCATGCTGACTGGAAGGCCGCGCGCTGGCCTGCGCACTTTGCACGCCAAAAGCACTTCCGCATGCCCACGCACCATCTACGCTAGCCAGCAGCATTTGGCAGCCGCGGTCACAGCAGCCTGCGGAAGTTCCCGCTTATCGTGAAGGCCGATCTCGGCAGCAAGGGCAACACAACTTTTTGGTGCAGTCGTTCCAGCATATGGACGAGATTTTGCAGAGCCCACCAGGTGTGCCGATGATCGCAATCCAGGAATATATTCCAAACAACGGCGACTACCGGTTCCTGGTGCTTGGGCATAAGCTACGGCTTGTCCTGCTACGCTAAGGGTGATGGCTCGCACCTGAATAATACCTCAAGGCGGCACGGCCACGATAATTGATCTGAAGCGATATCCCGAGCGATGTGATTCAACAGCGAGCAAGCTGCCAGAGCGGCTTGAAGTGGCTGGGGGTTGATTTGATTCAGGATACCACAACGGGCGAATACTACATCTGTAGCTAACCGGCGCCGCAAATTGCCACCGGCCTGTGTAACGACGAAAAATGCTGGCCTACAGCACCATGCGATTGCTGAATACCCAGCCACAGGCAAAAGAATAAAAGCCACTTACCAATCACAGTTATGCTGAGTGCCACAGAGCACCCACGCTACCTAGGCGTGCGTATCTGTGGTGCTGGCTGCAGACGATGCAGAAGTTCACGCACAATCTGGCCATCATTCCAGGGGTTGGCGCTGGCCGTTAATAATACGGAACTGCTCGCGCCCCATGCCGGTAATAAGCACCGTCATCACCAGGGCGAGCGACTTTCAAGGCAGCCGCTGCAATGGCAGCCCGGCGGTCAGCAATTTCTTCCTGTCTTGACTCATGCCCTTTGCTACGCCCGCATCAAAGCCTCGCGAATCACACCGGGGCTCTTCGCTATAACTTTTCTTCATCCGTCACAATATACGGTCAGCCAGCCGGGCAGCAATCCTGCCCATACATCGGGCGCTTGGGCTTTTGTCGCGGTCACCCGTAGCGCCAAATACCAGCAGTACCCGACCCTTGGTAATGCGCTTGTGGATGCCAGTAGTTGCTAGCGCATCCGGTGGTGCATAATCCAATCACATCGTAGGGCTGGCCGGCGGTAATACGCCTCAAACCGCCCAGGCACGCCCTCTAGGTTTGCCACATGCCGGTGATGACATATCCTGCTGCTCACCCCAGCAAGTGAGCCACGCCGGCCGCCGCGGCCATGTTGCATAGCATAAACATTCCAGGCAGTAGGTAGCCAGTTCGCACTGGCGCTTGGGCCGTCGAACTCAGGCGGGCTTTCGCTACCCTTTTGTATAGCTTAGTGGGCTATGCGGGCATCGGCATCAGCGTCGCGGCCATAGGTGATTTTTTGCTCGCTGGCTTGGTATTTATCGAAGAAGGCAAACCATTCATCATCCCGGTTCAGCACAATATAGCGCGGTGGCGGCTGAACACTCTACTTTCGCCGCCGCGTATTGCTCCATCGTCTTACTGGAGTCCAGGTGGTCCTGGGTAAGATTAGCTCGCGGCTGCAACCTCAATCGGCACGCCATCGCTTGTGCTGATCCAGTGCGCTGGTGATTTCGCAGCACCACATAGTCTGACGCCGGCATCGCGGGCCTGGGCAAAAACTGCCGCATACGGGCGGTGCCGCTGACCGTGGCGTTCAGGTCATTGTGAAGTTGGCGCTGGCCATCAACCTCAATCAGCGCGGTCGAAAATACTCGTCGCGGTAGCCGCCAGCCTTTACGATTTCGTTAATATAATTAATGGTTGTGGTTTTGCCATTGCGTGCCGGTCACAGCAATTACGCGCAGGTGCCGAGCTCGGGTTACCAGCGCCGCCACTAGGGCAATGCGGGCGCGGCGGTAGGTTTCTTTCCAGCCCACACGCACAGCGCGGGCGGGCAGCAGCGCACGAATCTCGTTTTACAAGAGTATCTTTCATGTTAGTTAGTATAGCACCGCTGAGCCGTTTTGGGCTATATTCTTTGGCTGGCAGGCGGTAGGCGTTTCAAAGCTCTGGCTCATACATCATGGTATTGTGAGGATTTTAAGCATAGAGAGCAGTTAGACGAAACCGCCGCCGTAGTAGAAAAACGGCCAGCGGCCGTTTTAGTAATGTGGCATTCACAGATTGATATTCATGCCAACTATGGCGCGCGTAGCCGGAGGTCGCAGCCTGCAGCACGTGGAGGTCGCCACCGCGGAAGTTAGCGAGGCACCTGCCCGCGCCACGTGCAGCTGGGATGATATCGATGCACCTGCCACCTACGCGCCGGGGCTATCAGGTTCGCTGCTGATTGCAGTATTACGGCTAAGACAATCGCCCTCATGCTAAGCCGCTCTACCCCTATTCATCGCTGTCGAGGCTCATGTGTATGCTACACCTTTATCACCAGCAAACTGGTAGTGATTTAGCGCTCACCAGCCGTGCGCCCCGCAGTTCCCACTCGCTGGCGCTGATCGCATCCGGCGGGCACACCTGGCTGGTATTATTCCGTGGCCATGGCGACTTTCGGCTGCTGGGGCACACGCAGGATGACGCCGTAGGCGAGCTGACAAGGTCGCCAGAAATTATCGGTCTCCCTACCCCGGCGGGCCCAGTATTGCAGCGGCGGCCCCGCATGGCGATGCCCACGCCTACCGGTTCGCCACCGCACGGCTGCAGAACCCGTGGCGATTTTTCATTTTCTGGCCTCAAGACGGCCGCGCTGCGCCTGGCCCAAAGCATCACCGCTGGCGTGACCATACCTTTCCTCACACCAGCTAAGCGGAGCGTCTAAGCAAGCAGCAGGCAGGATATTGCGGCAGCTTTCAGTACACCGCCGTGCGCACATTGCGTGCGGGCGACCCAGCATGCCTACCGCGATTACCAACCGGCCAGTGCGGATTGCCGGTGGCGTGGCCGCCACGACCTGAACCAGCGCCAGCAGCTGCGCCAGCCATTGACGCACCCATCGAATACGCACCCATGCAGCTCTGTACGACAACGCGGGTCATGGTGGCTGCCCTGCTCTACTATCGCAGCCAGCAGCAGCAACCGGTGGACCCATACAATCCGAAACCTACCCCAGCTTTCAGGTATGGACGCTGAGCCACCAGCCCACGCGCCCATCACACAGCTTCGGTAGAGTACACATGCCGCGGCATGTTATGTGCGTAATTAATACATCATTTTAAGGAGTTTTATGCACTATTTACAATCCCCCGCTTGGGCCGCCTTTCACACCGCCCTGGGCAACAAAACCTTCATTCGCAGCGGCGAGGGCTGGCACTACCTTGCGATTCTCGATTCTGAATCATCACGCATCACCCGTCTGTACTGCCCCTACGGCCCCCAGGCCGAAGACGTAGCACTCACTCGGCGTGGCATTGGAATCACTGATGGCCTGGCTCGTAGCCAAGGTGTTATGTTTGCCCGCGCACAGCCGCGTTTGGCACACCAGTTACCGAACGCACTATGCGCCGCCATGGTCTGGTTATGTTGACTACCGCAGCTCAGTCTTTACTTGGCAGCTTGATCTCTCTCCTTCTACCGATGAACTGATCGCGGCCATGAAGCAGAATAACCGCAGCATTTACCGTAACTATACTAAGAAAGGCATGAGCTACCGCCGCAGCACCAACCCGCGCGACATCCCAACACTTATGAAGCTGCTGCGTAGTGTCGAAGAGCACACTGGTATCACCTTCCATAGCGATGATTACTTTACCACCCACCTCGCCACTTTGCTAGAGCAGAACGCTGGCCTCGCTGCACTTTATTGATTACGAAGGCTCCCCATTGCGGCGGCGTTCGTTTACGAAGGCTCCAGCACCAACCATTACGCTTACGCTGCCGCCACTCTACGAGCACCGCAAGTTAAATGCCCCTACCGCCCTACTCGCCGAAATCATTTTTGATGCTAAGCGCCAAGGCAAGCAGCTGTTTGATTTTTACGGCATTACCGACAGCACCGATTCTTCCCATCGCTGGGCTGGGTTTACTCGCTTTAAAAAGTCATTCGGTGGGCACCAGCAGTTCCTGAGCTACACTTATGATATGCCCGTCAAAACACTGCAGTACAAAAGCTACCAAATCGCTCGCAAGCTCCGTAGCTTACAGCGCTAACACCGTGCTATAATACCAGCAAGTCAAGCACGGTCGCTACTATATGCCGTGTTTTCACGTGAATAATAAGGAGTACATATGAAACTAGCCAAAGCCTATGAGCCAGCTCAGTACGAGCCAGATATCTATGCCATGTGGGAAACCGCAGGTGTGTTTAACCCCAAGCCAGCTGGGCAGGGCGAGCCATTCAGCATCGTCATGCCGCCACCCAACGCCAATGGGAACCTACATATTGGCCACGCACTAACCATGAATTACCAGGATATTTTGGTGCGTTACCACCGCATGAAAGGGGATAATGCTGTCTATTTACCAGGGGCGGATCATGCTGGTTTTGAAACCTGGGTTGTGTACGAACGAGTCCTAGCAGAGCAGGGCAAAAGCCGGTTTGATTTTTCACGTGAACAACTCTACAGCCAAGTATGGGACTTTGTCGAAAAGCAGCGCGGCAATATGGAGCTTCAGTTACGCGCCTTGGGTGTTGGTGCCAGCTGGGATAATTTAACCTTTACACTGGACGACAAAGTTATCGATACCGTGTACGCGACCTTCCGTAAGATGTGGGATGATGGCCTGATTTACCGGGGTGAGCGCATTGTCAACTACAGCACCGCCTACCAAACTAGCTACTCTGATATTGAGGTAAATTACAAGGAAGAAGAAGGCAAATTATGGCAGATTGCTTACCCGCTTATCGATAAGATAGGGGAGATTGTGGTGGCCACAACCCGGCCAGAAACAATGTTTGGTGACGTTGCAATTGCCGTTCACCCAGATGATGAACGCTACAAACACTTGATTGGCAGCCACGCTCTGCTACCGCTTACTCAGCGCGAAATTCCGATTATTGCCGATGAGTACGTTGATGCCAGCTATGGTACCGGCGTGGTTAAGATCACACCGGCGCACGACCCGAACGACTTCGAGGTCGGCCAGCGTCATAATTTAACGCCGCTGCAGGTGATTGCTTTTGACGGCACTATGATTAATGTACCGCCGAGCTTTGCAGGCCTAAACGTAGAAGAAGCCCGCACCAAGACCATTACGCTACTAAAAAGGAGGACTTGCTGCGTGGCGAGACTACCATTACCCATACCGTTGGCTACGACTACAAAAAGTGGTTTGCCAATTCAGCCAATGATTAAAGAGCAGTGGTTTGTAAACGTTAAACCACTGGCGGCGCGCGCTATTGAGTGCCTTGAACGCGGCGAAATTACTTTTTACACCCGAAAGCAAGCGTGGTGTGTTAATTGAATACCTCAAAAATCTGCGTGACTGGAATATTAGCCGCCAAATTCCCTGGGGTATTCCAATTCCCTGCCTTTCGTTAACAAGCAGGATGGTAATGATTGGATCTTTGACACGCGTGTTGACCAGAAAGAAATCGTAGTAAATGGCACAACATATATACGTGAGGAAGATACTTTTTGATACCTGGTTCAGCAGCGGGCAATGGCCATACATTACCACCGACGCCCTTGTAGACGGGAGTGAGCTGCGGCAATTTTACCCCACCAGCGTGATGGCAACCGGTGCAGATATTCTGTTCCCGTGGGTGTCACGTATGGTGATGTTGGGGCTCTACCGCACTGGCCAGGTGCCCTTCCGGCACGTGTACTTTAACGGCCTGGTGCTAGATGAAAAGGGCCAGAAGATGAGTAAATCAAAGGGTAACGTCATTAACCCGATTGAGATTGTGAGCGAATACGGCAGCGACGCCCTACGCCTGGGGATCGTATCCAGCCGCAGTGCTGCCCAAAACCAAGCGCTATCAGTCAGCAAAATCGTGGCGGGGCGCAATTTCTGCAACAAGCTGTGGAATATGAGCCGTTATACACTAGCAAACTTGGTGACGAACCCGTATCACCACACCAGCCACACCACAAACGCCAGCTGAGCACTGGATTGCCAAGCAGCTTAGTAACGGTGCAGCTGCCGTGGCGCAGCACCTAGAAAACTTTCGCTTCGCCGAGGCAGGGGAGACTGTCTACCACGTTATTTGGGACGACGTAGCTGACTGGTATATCGAAGCTAGCAAGGTTAATCAGAATCCCGCCTTTATGGCCTGGGTGCTCGAAACCCGCTTGCGGCTTGCCCATCCCTTTGCGCCGTTTGTGACCGAAACAATCTGGCAAACGCTGCCGTGGGTGAACTCGCTGCTAGCTGGTGAAACCTGGCCAGAGCCACTGGCATACGACCCCGAGCAGGTGAGTGAGTTTGCTGATATTCGTACCTTGGTCGAGGAAGTCCGTAACGCAGCTAGCAGCCTACCAGGCAGCAAACGCTACGATCTGTTGCACCGCGGTGACGACTTTGTAACCCAGCACGCTGATACAATCGCTCATCTTGGCAAGCTAAAATCAGTTACAGTGAGTAATGAACCATTTGGCCTAAGTTAGCAGCTAGTACGCATCAAGCATGGCTGGCCGTTGATGAAGCCACGCTATACGAGCACCGTACCAACTTGCAGGCCCGGCTGAATCCGCCCAAGCGCAGCTGGCAACACTACATGCTCGGCTGGCAGAATCAAAACTACCGCGCTAAGGCACCAGCCCATTTAGTAGCCGAAACCGAACTGCAGCATCACACCACGCAGCAACTGGTAGAGCGCTTGCAGGCAGAGCTAAGCGCACTCGGCCAGTAGGGGAAGGCGCGTTGCAGCCATAGTCAGCGCTCCATCACCCATATGTTATGCTAAAACCACCGAGCTGTATGCTCGGTGGTTTGGGCTGTATCAGATACGAAGTTGTACGGTATATTGGAAATTACGCGGTTCCCAAGCGTGAATATGATCACGCCAGATGCGGTGGGCCAAACGCCGGTGCAAGCGGTGGCGGCGCTCGCGCGGGTCTACGCTCTGTAAACTTGCGCTATCGTGGTGCGTAGTGCTGGTGTGGAGGTAGCCCTCGGCTTTGTGATGATTGCTGCTAGCATCGGTTTGTGCCGGAGCTGGGCGGGCTAGGGGCATAGCTCGTCGCTTTATCGAGATTGCTGTCGTGCCAAAAAATACCCAGGGCAACACAGCCAACCAGTATGGTTGTGGTGGTATGTACGATGATATGTTGCATTGTGTTTATTCACTGTTAGGTAGTGATGTTCATATACTACCACATGTTATAAATAATGTCAACAGTATGTTGTATAGCCCCGCTACTTGGGGGTAGCAGTCGCTGTCATATTATTGACGTAAAATACCGTTTTACACTAACTATGGTGGTAGGGTCCACCACGGCAGATTTCCTGGGCGCGGTATAATTGTTCAATCAACACTAAGCGCACCAACATATGTGGTAGCACCAGCCGAGAAAGTGACCACACCATATTAGCACGCGCATGCACCGTTTCATCCACCCCGTAGGCGCCGCCAATTACCAGTACAACCGGGCGCTGCGCTACCATACGCTCGATGTGCGTGGCCAGTTGCGGCGAGCTAAACTGCTGGCGGTTTCGTCCAGCAGCATGACATACTCGCCCGGGCGAATACGCTGCAGAATTTGGCGCGACTCTGCCTGGCGTGCCGCCACACCGCGCAATGTTGAATGCGGCACCAGCACCCATTCGGCGGTAAATGGCGGACGCAAGCGTTGGCTATAGCGCTCAATACCTGGGCGTAGCCACGCTCGTGCTGCTTGCCAACACTAATGATACGCATTAGCGACTCAGCTGGTCGTTTATATATAGGCGTTTGGCCATAGCAGCCAGCGCTTGGTGGTCCGGCTCGTCATTCATGCTCGGCCGGTGGTAGAATCTCTACTGTATAAAAGGGGATGATGTGCACATGGGCGTGGGGCACATCGGTATCGATAATTTGCTGGCCCACATACGGCACGCCCAGCACCTGGCGCACATGGCGGGCAACCCGGCGGGCGGTTGCCATCACAGCCTGGTACTCCTGGGGTGGCAAGTCCCACATAAATTCAATTTTGCGTTTTTGGCACAACCAGCACGTGCCCGGGCGCTACGGGGTGAATATCCAAAAAGCCAGCGTCTGCTCATCTTCGTACACCTTATGGCAAGGGATCTCGCCTTGTATAATCTTGGTAAAAATCGATGCTTCCATACCCCTAGTATACCATCAGGGGTACACAGGTAAGCGAGTAGGGGAGTAGGGGCAGTCACGCCTAAATCAATCCATATAAATCACACGCTATGTAGAAAAACCAGCAACTGCTTACGGCAGAATGCTGGTATTATGCACATTTATGAGGAGGGGAGATTCGAACTCCAGCCACAGGTCTCCCCAGTACTAACGATTTAGCAAACCGTCCCTTTCAGCCACTTGGGTACTCCTCCGTATGGATGTATGTGCGATTTACAGGCATGTTACCGCCTGAACATCACCCATTATAACACAGCTTTTTAGCTAGACAAACAGATTGTGCTTTGCTACAATAGTCTTAACATGGCATAATAAGGAACAAATGGCACACATGAAGAAAGCATCATATCATTTCTAGCACTGGCAACGATTGGCCTGATTAGCTTTGGCACATCACAGCTCGCTGCAGCACAGTGGAACAACGGCGTGCAAGGTGGGGCGACTTCCGCGCGCGTGTTGATCAACCAACCGAACTATTTGGCGACGGCGGCATGTTCCAAAAGGTAAGCAATATTCTGCTCTATATCATTGGTGCAGTTAGCGTTATTATGATTATCTTTGGTGGCTTCCGTTACGTTACCTCTGGTGGTAACTCAGATAACATTACCACCGCTAAGAATACCATTCTATACGCAATTGTTGGTATTGTGGTTGCGCTACTGGCTTTATGCAGCGGTGCAGTTTGTTATTACCTCGTTTGCAACCGGTGGTGGCACTGGCACTGGTGCGACTGGGTTCTAACTAGTACACATTCTGGCACAAAGCACCGCCCTTCTTACTGAGGGCGGTTGCTTTTATACGTATTTTTTGTGCCGACACATAAACCCCCTCTTAGTAGAGGGGGTTTGGCTGCTTAGTACAAGCGTATAGTGCTCGGTTAGTACTCGTAGTCAGGGCCGTAGTTTGGCTCGTAGCCCTCTGCTAGATCCTGCTGGATTTTATAATGCCAGCGCAGCATGTCAGAATCAAGCGGTGTACTTCGCGCTTTGGCTGGGGTGCAAAGTGGATTTCGCGCTAACTGCTAGTTTACCAGCTGCTCACGAGCATCAGCATGGGTTTCTTCTTCAAAGTGGTTTGGGATCGATTCATGCATCTTCATACCTGGCACTATACACTGTTTATGCTAATTTGTCAATATAGTGTTAACCCTTGATGAGCGTCTTTCACGTGGAAACCTACCACTATCGGCCTGGTAGCCAGGATAATAAAACTGCACCCAGCGGGGTGCAGTGATGATACGTATGGCGGAGAGAGTGGGATTCGAACCCACGGTACGGGTTAGCGCACGCCGGTTTTCAAGACCGGTACCTTCAACCACTCGGTCATCTCTCCATAGGCGGTATTATACCACACTTTCGCGCCTGCACCTAGCCAAGTGGCTGGTGCATAATAGCCAGCAGGCTGATGTTACCGGGCTCCACGCCAGCCGACTGTAGCGCCGCTACCGCTGCCTGCATGGTGGCGCCGGTGGTCATAACATCATCCACCAGCACATAGTGGTACCCCGGGTAACGGCGCAGCCTTGTCTGCCGGACTGTATAAGCACCGTGCTGCTGCCGGAACCGCGCTGCGCGGCCTGCACCAACCTGCTGCGTACTACCGTGGCGCTGCAGTATGTGGCAGCGCGGCAAGCGGTACTGGCGCGCAAGCTGGCGCACAAGCAAGCTGGTATGGCTAAAACCACGCTGACGCACATGGTGGTTACTGGGCGGAATAGGGCACAGGCAGTAGCCTGGTTGCGCTAGCTGGGGGAGCTGCGTTGCCACCAAGCCAGCCAGAGTTTTGCTGACGGCCCGCTTGTGCTGGTATTTGTAGGCGTGGATTAGTTTTTGGTCGTGTCGCTAGCGCAAGCGCCACATATTGCTGCACACCAGCTAGGCTGCAATCTGGCCGCTGACACCGCCCAACGGCAAGCATATAACCACATAAACTACACTGGTTTTGTTGTGATTTTAATATTCCTTTTTTACAACGTTGGCATAAAATTACCCCCATAAAACCACAGCAAATACAGTGGTAGGGGCTATAGTGGCAAGTAGCTATCTAGCATTGTGATATTTACAAAATTTACAGCTACTACCTTGATTATACACACCCATTTGTTATACTAAAAGGGACTATTGTCGATAATTGAGCCCTAAAAAGTGGAGGACTAAATGGCCCGCAAAAATGATGATTTATTAATTGAAGACGAACTGGCTGCAGCATTTTAACCGATGAGGATTTGACACCCCCTGTCACGGCGGCTGCATCCATGCAGCAACTGCAACCAACCGATGAACCTACCCTGCAAGAAGAACCAGAGGATGAGTTCCCGGCCACTGGCAGTTGATGTCTACGAAACCGACGATGAACTTGTAATTAAAGCCCGCACTGCTGGCGTCAATAAGGACGATCTTGACGTAAGCATAAGTGAGGGTATTTTGACGATTAGCGGCACCCTTAGCAGCGGCGACGACACCGATGCAAACAACTGGCATATCCAGGAATGCTACTGGGGCGAATTTAGCCGCACTCTGGCGCTGCCAGTGGCTGTAAAGGAAGATGAGGCCCAGTGCTGCTCCTAAAGGACGGGGTTCTCAGCATTAGCTTCCCGAAGATTCAACAGGAGCAGGCCAAAAAGATCCAGGTCATGTGAGCCCATATAGGGCAGACAGACCCATTAGCCAGGCTGGGGGCTCAAGGCCTGGCTAATATATTACCCACAGCCGCCTAAGAAGGCATCATACTACTGCAGCGCTCTGAACGCTTGGTGACGCTCCCTGGCGGCGCGTCGAACCCATTATGCGATCATCCTCCATCTATCAGCTGTAATATACAATAAAACACCTCTGGTTTCCCAGAGGTGTTCCCTTATAACCAACCTATCTTTTGCTTAGATTCTAAGCGCCGTCACCATTAAAGGCATTGATAACGAAGCCAACGATTGCGTACGCAAAGATGGCCACCACAATACCCACGACCGCATACATAATGGTATTCTTAGCGCTGGTAACTGCATTTTGGTCACCGTTCGAGGTAGTGTATTTAATACCGCCGAAGATCAGCATAATCACACTGACGGCACCGATGACGAAGAGCAGCACGTTCGATACTGTCTTGAAAACACCTTGGTCACCGTCAAGTTGAGCTGGGGTGTTATCGCCACGGGACGATTGGTAAATCACTATTTAAGTTCCAGCCATTCTGAGCCATAGCTGGTGTTGCCATAGGCAGAACAAGTGCGCCCGCTACCAAGACAGCCGCAAACGGTGTAGCAACTAAAGCGCGTTGAAGTTTGTGTACTAATTGTTTCATATCTTCCTTTCGTAGTTTGGTTATAAAGTCTACTCACCCCATATTATATATAAGACTGTGCATAAATGCAAAGCAAAAAGCCGCATTTTGCGCGGCAATTTGCAGGGGTAACTAGGGTAATCTAGCCCTGGCTAAGACCCTTGATGACAAAGTCGACGATTGCGTAGGCGAAAATCGCTACAACCAGGCCCACCACCGCGTAGGTAATGGTGTTCTTAGCACTGGTAACGGCACCTTGGTCGCCGTTCGAGGTGGTGTACTTAATACCACCAAAGATGAGCATAATCACACTAATAGCACCGATGATAAACACAGCACGTTGGTAATATTACGGATGATGGTGCTGGCATCGCTATTGCCCGTGTTGGTACCAGTTTTATCGGCACCCTGGCGAATCGTTTCGGCAGGGCTACCGCCGGCCTGGGCAACGGTATTTGTTGATTGCCCCTGCACCATTGGGTCGGCTTGGGCCAACGCGCTTGGGCTTAATACACCCAGTACCAACGCAAGGCTTGCGGCGTAGGTACGACTTTTTTTCATATCGTATATACTCCTTTGTTAACCTATATATTACCAGATGTTGCGCCGCGGATGGTCAGATCGACAATCACATAGGCAAAAATCGCCACCACTAGGCCCACCACCGCGTAGGTGAGGGTATTCTTGGCAGCACTAACGCGGGCAGCATCACCGCTTGAGGTAATGTAGCGGAACCCACTGTAGATGATCACAATCACCGCTACAGAACCCAGCAGGATTAGCATCACGCGTACGATATTGGCAATCACTGAGTTAATATTCTGGTCGGCGGTTGATGATTTACAAATCGCGCTGTTGGCATTGCCCTTACACGAATCCCAAACCTCTACCGCTGCATGAGTCGGAGCGGGGAGGGTTGCAGTGGCTAGTGTGGCGCCAACCAGCAGGGCTGCTATCGCTTTGACGGTCTTTTGTATCATGGTGTCTTCCTCCTTACACGTTACCAATGACGTACTGCGTAATTGCAAAGGCCATTAGTACCATTATTATACCAATTACTGCGTATAGGATGGCTTGGCGGGCCTTTTGTGCCTTGGCGGCATTACCATTACTGGTGGCAAAAATATAGCCAGCAATGATGATCGCAATCACCGCCACCATACCAGTGATGGTATGACGGTTGTGAGCACGCCAGCAAAGACGTTATCGGCGCTGTGCTTGCGCACGCCGATAGCATCACTATCTAAAAACTGAGCTAGGGTTGTGAGTGCGTTATACATAATTTCCCTTATAAATTCGCTACAATTGTATTAACGATCGCCACCGAAGCCAGCGAAATCACCAGGTCAATCACGGCGTTGAGGATGGTTTTGCGGCCCTTTTTCGTTGCGCATCCACCGAGCCGTTCGATAGCATGTACTTGCAGCCACCAAAGATAATAAAGGCCAGGCTGACATAGCCCACCAGCTGGATGAGGATTTCTACCACGTTCAGGCCAATAATCCAAATGGCATTCTCGAGCGGCGTGCCATCATTACCACCAACCTTGATGTTGGATTTACCACCGCTATCGGTCATACAGCGTAGGCCGTTATACCACGCTGGGAAGGTGAGCAGGCGCGACGTACACTTTGCTACCCTCAGCTGCTGATTGGGCGTGGCTTGGCTGGGTAGCCAGTAGGGACGTGCCGAGTATGGCGCCAAGCGCAGCAGGCCCGCCAGCAGAGTTTTTACACTGTTTCATTAGAATAGTCCTCCTGGGATTAGGAATTCAATTAGTAGCGTACATTAGCGCATAGGCTACCAGGCCAATCACCACATTACGAATGACCTCAGGCGCTTTGGTTACCTGGGCTTGGTTGTCGGCCGCAGAGGCATACAGGATGGCACCATACACAATACCGCCTACTGCCACGATACCCACACCAGCCGTCAGGATACGAATAAAGAACCCGAGTAGGTCGAAGATGTAGCCACCCTCATTCTCGTTAACTTTGGAGTATTTATCGATATCATCACACTTAATCAGCGAGGTGGTGACCTCGCCACACTTGCTTTCGCCATCACGGGCGTGGGCTGGGGTGCCAGCATACCAGCACCGGCTAGCATCATGCTCAGTGCCGCTGTAAAACCAACCACATGGTGGGCCCACCAACGCCGCCGGTTGCTATATGTTTGTACCATGGCTACTAATCCGCTTATACTTATATGTATTTAATATTACCCTTATTATGCTTTTGGTCGGCCGTTTGTGTCAAGAGGTAATTTAGCGAGTAATTTGCACCTAGTACAAACCCATGGTACGATACAAGTGTTGATATTTTTATGTTGGCATATTATCAACTAAATCTGTATGGAGGAACACAGATGAATTTTAACAAACCAACGTTCAATCACGAACGAAAGCAGAAATTATTAGCCGCTTCCGCCGCCATTGGCCTCTTTGCCACCGCCAGCTGCGCAAGCGAACAATCACCAACCCCTCCACCCGAAACGTCCGTTACGTCCGTCGCACCTGGTAGCACCAGCAGCGAAACCGCCCCAACCACCAGCGAGCTGGCGGGGCCGCTAGCCGAAAAGAACGAATATAACCAATCCAGCGTTGCCGAGCTCTCGCAAAAGTTTGTTGGCCGCGGGCGAGAGAGCAACAACCCCGTCACGCAGGATGAAGCCATTGCCTTTATTACGGAGCTCTAATGCGTACGAGGCCGAGGGCAATAGCCTCGCTAAAGCAATCGATCCAGGAGGCGATTGACTCTATCAACCAGTCGCAACTTGGCAACAAAAAGATCGAGCATTTTAATATTACCGACCGCGAGGCTAGCCCGCAGGATATGGTCAATAATATGACTATCCTGAACGCCCTGGCCGCCAACCCCGATAACAAAGGCTTTGGGGCAGCTATTCATACGCTAAGCTCGATGAACAACCGCACCCATACTGGTGGCACCAAGTACTTTGACCCGGATTTCTTTACCGATAATTCACTGGCAGCCACTGGCGGCAGTAGTGGTAAACCAGCTAAGACCATCACGCTTAAAGCCGGCAAGGTCAGTGGGCTCATGGCAGTTCGGTAGTGACCCAGGCTACGGCTATGATTACACTGACCCACAAGCATCTATTGTGGTAAAGGCAAAATACCCGCAGAGCTACCTGAAGCGACCAAGAAGCCTATGCCCGCAAACCATGTTGCGTGAATATTCAACCGACCAAACGGAGCTGCTGCATATATTTGAATATGTTGTACCGGACGACGCCAGCCCATTCACCAAGCGATGAGCGAAGCGAAAGATAGCTCACAAAACGTGTGGGACCTTAAGAAAACCGTCCCAACCGAAAACAACGGCGTGTGGGTCAATACACGCACCATTATGGCAGAAGGTATTCGCGCCCGTTTTACCTAGGCACCGTTCGCCCACCGTTACACAAATACCCCTGGTCCACCCAGGGTATTTGCTTGGGGAGAGGGCAGCGTAGCCATAACCAATTGACGGCTAGCCACAAGCAGTATATTTTTGCAATGTTATTTACTTTTTGTACAGGCTATGTACTTTCGCACCTACAGAAAGGGGGTGGACAGATGTCCACTCAACTAACACACCGCCGTTACGCTCTTACTACCATCGCCATGGTGGTAATGGTCGCTATAATGGCAATCACTCTTGCCGCCTGCAAGAGTGATAACGATACTCGGCGGGAGGCCAAAAGATCGCCGCAGCCCGCCAAGATGGCTCGCTGCATATCATCGATAAACTCGATGAGAAATTGTTCGTTCCATCACCAGATGTAACTCTGGATGACATGGTACCAGAAGGCCACGAGCTTTGGTACCGCTCGGCACCAAAACCCGAGTCCGATAAAGCTATAATAACAGCTATTTTTCGGGCTACGGTGCTACCAGGAAACTCCTGATAATGTGGTTGGTCTAGTAAGCCTGACCGGCTTTGGATACAACCAAAGCCCCACCTCAGTAAGGTATACCGTTTCGGTTGATGGTCATTCCTTGACCACCTCAGATGAGGAATTCAGCCGAGAAACGGTTAAAGAAATCAGCCAGTCTATCACTATTCCTGCAGGTGAAGTGATAGATGCCAGCCTACACCAATACCGGCGGTGTAGAATGGACAGGACCTGTTAAGCAGATGGGTCCCATCACCTGCTAAGCTGTTAGAACCTCCCTAGGCTACGCCACCGCCAGTGGTGCCAAGCCTAGGGGATTCTCTTTGCGGCACTTGTTTCTGTAGGTCCAGCAGCTGCGCTACAACACGCACGCTACCATTTACTAAACCGCCATATATGCTGGTTGCCATAAGCAGTGTCGGTGTTGTATAGTAGGTACGTATGATACCGCAACGCCTTTGCCCCTATGCGACGGCGCCCGCTGCTGCGGCGTTGCCTTTTATTTGCCGGTGCTGTGCTGGTCGCAGCTGGGTTCTTTACCCAAGCAACCACCTACGCGGTCGAAGACTTTAGCAAAAAGTCCTCCCTGGACCGTCTCAAGGCAGAAAGTTACCGCAATGTATTTAGCCAGTGTGCGGATAAGCACTTTAAGCCGCATGCCGACCAGCAGACAATACCTACACTGGTGGCGCCCGCTCTAAGTCAAAAGACGTTACCATTAGTGATGTCGAAATTGACGGCGGCGAATACTTTGGTAAGAATGCCAAAAACTCTGGTGTTACGGCAGGTAAGATCCTTGGCTCGGGCGACGATAAAGGCAAAGCCAATTGTAACGACCGATGGCTGCTTGATGGCATGTCCGAGCTATACGGCCTGAAGGAAGCCAAGCAGCGCCGCGAATTTGTTTGTGCGGCTGGCTATACGCGCGCTAATGGGAGTGACTGTGTCAATGGTAATGGTGACTTTAAAGCACCAAAATCTACTGGCAAAGACTCCAACATGTTTGATGCCGCCTTCGATAAGCAAGGTGGTCACTCAAATCTCAACGATCAGGACTACTACGCCTTTAAACCACTATACCTTCTTTGAATTATGTAAGGCCAGTAGCTCAGAAGACGTCACCAAAGAAAACCGCTCCAAAAGGTAGCGATGAAGATAGGATTATTACCAAAGTATGGGGACGGTGGCGAGCTGAAAGAAAAAGCTATTCAAGCTCGAAAATAAAAAGGACACCGAATTTAACGTGCGGGCCGGCCGTGGCAACGCCGACGCCTGAAAAGGTAAATGTAGCGATGCCGCCCAGTACCTAGCTGACCACGCCGACCAAGCCCCACAAGACCTGCGTGAAAAAGACCCTGGCAGACGTCATTGACGAGGCCCAAACCACCAGCGATGGCGACACCACCGATAGCTGCGCCGTACAGGGTGTGGGCTGGTTTAGTGCCCGGTAGCACGCTTTATGGCAGGCACTATGGACCACTTGTACATTTTATGGTGCAAGGTGTGGTCGTGCCGCCCTGGCGCTCGCAATACCGGTGACGACAACCTGTTTAAGGTCTGGTCGCAGTTCGCAATATTGCCAATATTGTTTTTGTAATTTCTCTTATTTATCCTGTATTCACAAATTACCAGCACCGGTATGAGCAACTATGGTGTTAAGCGTATGCTACCGCGCCTGATTGTGGCGCCAGCTTATCAATCTTAGCTACTATATATGTGCCGGTATGGTCGATATCTCAAACCTACTAGGGCATGGTGTGTACCAACTGCTACATAGCCGTGCCGAATGCCAGCAACAGTGGTAGCGGCAACAACGCCGATAAAATGAGTAGCTGGGTCGGCATCGTGACCGGTATTTTTTGAGCGGCGGCGCTGCAGTTGGTGGTGCAGCGGTAGCTGGTGCCGCCCTGATGGCCAACGGTGGTTTGGCGATTGCGATCCTCCCTACCAGTGCTGATTGGTGGTGTAATTGCAGCCTTTTACCGCTGTGGTGATTCTCGCAGCTCGCATGGCGCTTATTTACATCTGATTGCCGTCTCGCCAATTGCTATGGCGCTCATCTCTACCTAATACCAATAAATATTTTTGATAAATGGCGCGATACGCTGATAACCCTGCTGGCCTTTTACCCAATGTTCTCGCTGCTGTGGGGGGATGGGTGGCGTTGCAAGCGGTATTATTGGTAGCTCCACCGAAACGGCTAGCATGGATGCCAGCATGAAGATGATTATGGGCCTGTTTGCACTATTTATACAGGTAGCACCGCTTATATTCAGCCACCGACTGCTTAAGACAGCCAATAGTATTGCCGGGCGCCTGGGCGGCAACCCTGGAAGCCCAAGGCAGTGGTGCCCCTGGGCTGGGCTAAGCGTAACCGTGCCGAGCGTCTGGGCCAGGCGAAGGGACAACCTGACCGCTGGGCAAGATGGCAGCGGCCGCAACAGCGCTTTTGTGGTAGGGGTAGGTAAGTTTACTGGCCTGACCGGTATGGACCAACGCCGCCGCCGCCGTGGCCGCACCCAGCAGCTCAGCCAGCCAGCCCTCACGGCTATGGATGATGACTCACGCTGCTACCCACGCCCAAGAAGCCGAAAAATACGATGCAATTTCTGCCTATGGTCTACGCAGCAAACTGACCGAGCAAGACCGTTCGGCACGCTTCTTTGACCAGTTAAATACTAACTCTCAAGCTGGTGAAGCCTTGGTGGCACTGGCTGGTGGTACTGGCCCCGAGAATAAAGGCAGGCGCGAGCGTGCTATGGCAATTGGTAAATCACAAGCACTGGATACGAACGTAAAGCTTATTAAGCAGCAAATTTCGAACGACGGTGAAAGAGCTCAAATCAAAGCTTGTTAGCGGCTTAGTTAATGACGAGTCAAGCTACCGTTATCGCTACTATAGATGGCTTGAAAGACGCCGGTGCAACGTCAGCCATTGGTGAGGCACTTGATGCAGCCCGTCCACATATGGATGAGAAAGCCCAGCAAGAATTTGCTAAGGACTTCAACCGTTACCACCCAGATATGAAGGGCAAGGATATGGCACTGTTTACGGCTGCAACGACGCCAAAAGACAGCCAAAACAACGTCGATGCCCCTCAGCTACACAGAAGCGTTGGAAAGCGAAGAAATCTGAGGGCAACATGGCTGCTGCCGATTTGGCTGGGCAAAAAGAAGGGCGTGCTGGCAAAGGTTACGCGTGGCAATGGTATTAGCACAAAAGCGTGCAAAGCAGCTCATAGCAGACGACCGCTTGCATGAGCCGTGTTCGGTGGAAGTACAAGACAACCTCCGAGCAAAAACGTAATCTTTACGTGGCAGCCCGCTACTCCGGTATCGTACCCATACGTTTCGTATCGTTTAATCATAACCAAATTAGCCTAAAGGTGGTAAAATAGTATATATGGCAGTTTACAAAGTTCCGCAGGATGTTGAGGCAGAGGATAAGCTCCTTGGGCCGTTCAGCATGCGCCAATTCATCTACCTGATTATTGCCGCTATGGGTATAGCGATTGGCTGAGCACTAGCCCAAGTCTTGCTCCCACTGGCACTTTATCCCAGCACCAATGGTTATTCTCTTCTTGGTGCTTGCCCTGCCGCTTAAAGGACCAGCCAATGGAAACCTACCTGATGGCGATTGTGTCGTTCCACTTTATTAAGCCGCGCCGCCGTATGTGGCAGCCGGATGGGATTACCTCGCTGGTAGAAATTACCGCGCCGAAGGAAGTTGAGCCAGAACGGACCAAGAATATCTCTGCCGAGGAAGCCGGTAGCCGGCTGGATTACCTAACCACGATTGTAGATTCACGCGGTTAAGCGATCCGTGGTGGCCAGCCAGCTGCTAGTGGTAACCTTAGTAGCGACCTGTACGCCGAAGCCGATACCGCCAGCGATATGCTGGGTGAATCGAACGCTGCCACCCAGAATTTTGACCGACTGATTTCTGAGCAGCAGCAGCAAACTCAGGCTTCGGCCTACCGCGCGCTATGCAGCAAGCCCAAACAACCGCGCCGCCCCATACACCACCCCCAAGCCCCCGCACACACCGCCAAACAGCCCATTGCCGCAGACGTCCCAGGCCCCTGGCTGCCCAGCAGGCAAAGCCTCAGCTACCAGCAGTTAGCAAACCGCCGGTTACATTAACTCCAACCGCGGCCCCAGCCAAGCAAACTATTAGCCTTAGCCCTACCAAGCCAAAGGCAGCGCCACCAGCTAAGCCAACCAAAGCTAGCAAAGCTACCCCAGCACCGACCACGCCGCAGCCTATCCCGATGCCAACCATGCCGGCCCAGCCAAGCACACCACCGCCAGCCACCGCCATATTCCAACCCCAACACCGGCACCTACCCCAACGGCCACCCCAGCGCCAACTCAAGCTCCGAATCTTTTGGTGACCCCTACCGTGGAGCCGGTAGGCAAGCCCTGATGAACTCTACGCTAGCCTAACGCTTGGCCCAGTACCGCTTGGGGAGGAAGAGGAGGTCGACCTCCGCCCCCGGCCGCAGCACAGCAAGCCCTCGCCAGAAATCGTTAAGCTCACCAGCGAAGGCACCGACCTTTCTGTAGCCAGCCTAGCGCGTGAAGCCCACCGGCTCGAAATCAAGCACAATACACCGCCAGACTCATCCAAACCACCCAGCAGCACCGAGCCCCCATCATCAAAGCACATCAATCACCATAAAGTAACTGTAAGGAGTACGCATGCAACCACAACAACCGCAGCAATACCCAGACCCGCAGCAACGTGGTGCGTCTTACCCACCACAGCAGCCGCAGCTCAGCTACAACCCTGCCATGCGCCAGGGGGTTCAGCCACCGACCACCGGGCCCCACCCGCAGCAGGGGCTATGGCTGTCTCGGCCCACAGCCACGCCCCGGCGGCCGCCCTGATGCCACCACAGCAGCCGCAGCAGGCCCCAGCTGGCGCCAAACCCCAGGGTACACAGCCACCAGCTAGCCAGCCACCACGGCCCAAGAACACCACCCAGAATAGCCTGCTGTTTTCGGAGATCCGCGATAATATGATGATTATGTCCGACGGCAGCTTCCGCGCGGTGGTTGCGTGTAAATCCATCAACTTTGACTCTGATGAGCTCGCAGCGAACGCGAGGGTGTTGAGCTTACCTACCAGAACTTCATTAACTCGCTGACCCACCCGGTGCAGATCCTGATCCGCTCGCAAAAGGTTGATATCGGCCCCTACCTGGAGCGCCTGACCAATATCCGCAAAACGCAGGATAACATGCTGCTTGGTGTGCTGATGGATGACTCACATCGACTTTATCGATATTCTGTCGAAGAAGCCAACATTATGGATAAAACTTTCTACGTGGTGATTCCGTACTCAATCGTAGGGATTTTGAGGTAATATTAAAGATAGCGGCAAGGGCTTCTTCCAGCGCCTGTTTGGTGGGGGGCAATCGATGACCAAGATCGATAAGCTCAGCTACCAAAAGGCCAGGACGAGATTAAAAACCGGGTTGATTCCGTTACTAGCGGTTTGTTGCAGAATTGTGTGCACTGCGCCCAGCTTAATAGCCGCGAGCTTGGTAGCTCACTACAACTACTACAACCCCGATACTGCCGTGCGCGAGCCGCTCAGTAACTTTGGAACAAAAATACCTTTAGCTATGTTAAAAAGGGCGAGGGCAAACCGCCACTGGCCTACCATGACAACAGGAGGAACTTGTAATGGCCAAGAACCGCAAAGCAATGGATATTGCCGCTCAGCAGCGCGCCCGCGAAGCTGCCGAAGTTGAAGCTGCCTTTCTAAAGGGCGTTAATACCTGCGCGATCTTATCGCCCGACAGCCTAGAGTTCCACACCGACCACTTCCGCCTAGGCACCCGGCATGGCCGCACCCTGTACGTGATGGCTACCCACGCCAAATTTACACCGGCTGGCTCAGTAATATCATCAATATGGATGAAGTGCTGGATGTAAGCATGTTCCTGTACCCGGTGGACACCCAAATTGTGATGGAAAACCTTAAAAGAAGGTGACCCAGCTCGAAGCCAGCATGAGCATTAACCAAGAAAAGGGCCGCACCCGTGACCCAGGGCTTGAATCTGCCCTGATGGACGCCGAGGAACTGCGCGACGAACTGCAAACCGGTAGCCAAAAGTTCTTTCGCTACGGGCTCTATATTACCCTGTATGCCAATAGCCCTAGACGACCTGACCTTTATCCAGAACAAGGTAGAAACGCTCTTTGGCCAGCAGCTGGTATTTATAAGGTAGCTAGCTAGCAGCAGGAACAGGGCCTTAATAGCACCGTACCGCAGCTGATGGACCAACTGCAAATTCGCCGCAATATGAACACCGGCGCAATTTCGACCTCCTTCCCATTCACGAGCGCCGACCTAACCCAAGAAAAGGGCATTTTGTACGGTATTAATATGCACAATAACGGCCTGGTGATCTTTGACCGCTTCAGCCTCGAAAACGCCAACATGGTGGTGTTCGCGAAGTCTGGTGCTGGTAAATCCTTCACCGTCAAGCTCGAGGCAATCCGCAGTATGATGACTGGCTCGGAAGTGATTATATCGACCCCGAAAACGAGTATCAAAAGCTCAGCAATGCCGTTGGTGGGAGCTATATTCGCTTGAGCCTGAGCTCTGACGTGCGCATTAACCCATTTGACCTGCCGAAGGTGGTTGATACTGAAGACGCCGCCGATGCCCTGCGCGCCAACCTGGTGACGCTACACGGTCTGCTGCGTCTGATGCTTGGTGGTGCCACCGCTACCAATACCAATGTAACCCTTAGCCCAGTTGAAGAGGCCGACCTAGACCAAGCCCTGATCGATACCTACGCCCGCGTTGGTATTACCAGCGACCCATTAACCCACACCAGCCGCCCACCAACCATGAGCGACCTTTACGATACCCTGGTGCACATGGGTGGCACTGGCCCAAGCCTGGCCCAGCGCCTACGCAAGTTTACCACCGGTACCTTTGCTGGTATTTTTAGCCAGCAGAGTAATATCGATATTAATAACAGCATGGTGGTGTTTAATATCCGCGACCTCGAGGATGAACTACGCCCGAGTGGCTACCTATATTGTGATGAGTCACATCTGGAACATCACCCGCTCGCACCGCAAAAAGCGCATGCTGATTGTGGACGAGGCCTGGCAGCTGATGAAATACCAAGACTCAGCCAACTTCCTCTTCAGCCTAGCCAAGCGCGCCCGTAAGTACTACCTGGGTATCACCACCATCACGCAGGACGTAGAGGACTTTATGGGGAGCAAGATGGGCCGCGCCATTGTGGCTAACTCATCCATGCAGCTGCTGCTTAAGCAGTCGACCAGTGCGGTGGATGTACTGAGTGATGTGTTTAAGCTAACTCGAAGAGAAGAAGCGCCTTTCTAACTTCGGTGGGGCAGGGGTCTGTTCTTTGCTGGCCAAAACCACGTGCATATTCAGGTGATTGCTAGCGATACCGAAACCAAGCTGGTATCCACCACGCCGGTAGAGCAACTGCGCCAGAATGCCTCAAACCAACGGGCCCATACGAATAGGGTAAGCAAAGCCTGTGGCCACACTGCTTGACGACAGACCAGACCAAGAGCAAGAGATACCGGTGCCAACCCAGCGGACGCGTATTATGATCAAAGCCTTAAACCCGTTGGCAAAAGCTTGCATAACGCCGAGGCTAGTGCTGCTAATGAAAGCCGGGGCCACAGCTGGCCGGGCTGGTGCTGCTGGCCAAGAAGCTGGTGAGGGGCAGGGGCTGGGCAAATAACGTTGGCAAAAAGGCAGCCGATAAAAACCGCCGAAAAAGCTGGCACAAAACTGGTGGCGCCAAGCAAAGCAGCCAGCCGCCTATAAATATGGTGGTAACCTAGCCGGGCCCTTTGTGGGGGTTATTCTGGCGGCTATTGTGGTGGCTATTCTGTTTTTCGGCACCTTTATGAGCCTGCCGATGCAGCTTACCCAGCTGCTGACCAACGATCTACACGACGCCGCCGAAGCCAGTCCAGAACGCGGCACCCGCATGTACGCCGGCAAGTTTTTGGCCGCGGCACGTGGCTGGTACAATTAAAACCAAGGGTGTCGTGGCGAAAAATCAACCTGCGCTGTAAATTTTGCTGCCATTAGCGAGCGCCACAAAAAGCGGCTTGAAGCAGCTGGCTTTAAGGTTGATACCGATGATGTCGGCAAAATTCGTAAGCGCTACAAGCTTAATGGCATTAGCAAAACCGTTGCCGTAACCGAGGGCGGCAAGACCGTCCAACCACCTACGAAGCGTACGCGCCCGCAGGATGTCGTCAGCTATTCCGCTCTGGTAACCCGCACGACGTTGGTATTCGTAACCAGCCTGCAGCAATGCCTCAATAACCGCGTGGCGTCCTTCTTTGGTAACACCACGAGAGAAAGCCGCTAAGCGTGTGGGGTGCGCAATTTCCACCGTTGGAACCTGAATAAGGACGATAAGGTAGAAAACCAAAAGGAGCTTTAATAAATCAATCGGCGCCGAGGAGGACGCCGGTATTCGCGATAAGGATGGCAAGCTTGTTAACGAAGAGTCCACAAGCATCCGTTTAAAAAGCGGGTCGAAACCATTAAGGCTAAAATTCCGCGAAGCCCAAGGGAGAGCCAAAAGATTCATCCGGCAAGTTAAATGGTATGCGCGATTCGTTTACCAATGGTGTGAAAGGGCTCTTCTTCCTGCAGCCATTGCCCAGGTCTGCCCACTGAGCGATAGGTGTCCATACGGTTATCCAAAACCGTTAATTCGGATCGCTTTAAGACACTTGCTCCATACGCTAGCAACTTCTTAACGGCCGGCGGTCGCATTCAGTCAGAGCGAGGCTACTGAAAAAGATTTTTACTATGGTAGGCGCTTTTGCTCTCAGTGGCAATAGCCCCACTAATGCTGGTGATTCCGTGGGCGTTAAGCTGGCTAACGAGCGATGTACCCAAGCTCACCGAGCGCGAAGAAAGCCTTTATGCTAAAGCCCAAAACCATTACCGATTTTACCAATATCTTCGGCAAGGTTGAGGATTGGATGAATAAAATCCTGGGCTTTGCTATGGAAAAGGCCACTGGTATGGATGCTGCCTCGGCTGGGCGTATGGCGTTCCGGGCCATTTGTATTGGGGTAGAGAAATCTGGCATTAACGACCCACAAACCCAAGCCGCCCTGATGCTAGCCTCGGTTGGCTCATGTGTAGCAGAATCAGCTACCGGTGTAGGTATTGCCGTGTGCCGGGCAGATTGTATTGGCTATGCCCTGAGCGAACTAGGTACCCGCTACGCCGAGCACGAGGTCGAAAAGCTTATTACCAAAGCCACCGCCTTACCGCTGAACGCCGGTACTACCGATGCTGATGCTGGTAATGCCATCTTTGCTGGTACCTCCCGAAGTATACTAGGTGCTAAAATCGTCTGGCTACGGTGATGCGCCCAGCTACCGTGGATGATCTGAAGCAGTACCAAGCCTACCGCAATGATATCCGCAACCAGTACCTGGCCGCCGATATTGCCGATGCCCGCAAGACACCATGGGATATTAATAACCGCTACGCCTTCCTGGGTGCACTGACCTACCAATTCCGGGGGCTTATGTGGTCCAAAAACCATCCTTCCTGGCCCGCGTTACCAGCACGCTATCCGTCCATAGCGTAGCCAGTAGCTCTGGCGGTGCCACAGGCCCACGCTGCCTTTAGCCAAGCCTACGCCGACTTTAAACCCAACCGCTATAAAAAGTGTGATGACTATAACCTGACCAAAACCGTTGGTATCGACCCAGATGTTGGCTGCGGTGTGCGCCACGCCCTCCACAAAGAGGATGTTGAGCGATATGAACGAAGTGCTTGATTTTATGATCGATAAGCAATATATCGACGAAGAAAACCGGCGAGCCAAAGAACAAGGGCAAGGAGGCCGAGTTGCTGGCGTGCGCTACGGCAATTATCTTAAATACTGCGCCAACCGCGAAGTGCCGCTTGGTGACTGGGCTGAGTCTTCTGTCCACATTAACCCCTTGATCGATCAGATCCGGCAAGAAGAAAGGGGCTCTGGTTTTACCGGTTGGTATAAAGACACGATGCGTAAAGTCTTGAATGGCTCGTTTAGCCCATTTGGTATTGGTAAGCTCAATGAGATTATACAGTACCTTGATGTCGAGCACGTCGCCGAAATTGAATGGTACACTGGCCGTGCCTGTGCCCATGGCGTGCCGAATATGTCACCAGCCGAAGCCGAGAAGGAGCTCAGCTACTTTAATACCTACACCCTCAGCAAGGCGGTCGATGATGATATCAACGCCGAAGAAAGCGAGGACGATGATGACAGTAGCAGCGGTGGTGGCTCGCAGGGGCGGCGGTCAATCCACCGGGCAATTTGGCTGGCCGGTGGAAGCCCAGAGTGGCACACTATCGAGCTGCTATGGCCTACGGCCAAACTTTGATGGCCGCAACCACTACGCGCTCGATATTGCCACCGGCTCAACGGGCACCAATATTCTGGCGGTGGATGGCGGCGAAGTCATCGCCACTGAGCACAATAGTAGCCCGCCTTACAGCGGCTTTGGGCGCACTGTGGTTGATTAAGCACGCCGATAATCTCTACACCCGTTACTCACACCCGTCGGCTATCAACGTGAAGGTTGGGGATAAGGTCAATAAGGGTCAGGCTATCGCCAAAGAAGGCGGTAGTGGCGGTAGTGGCTCGGCTGTGGATGGTGCCTACGCAGTGCACCTTGATATCGGTGTCAGCCGCGACCCAATCGTATCCAATACCGAAAAAACTATGAACCCGCTCCGCTTTATGCAGATACCGCCTGGCTTTAATAATAACCTTGGCTGTAGCAAGGATTACCACGGTGAAGCCGCCAGTAAGGATGCGCCCCTCAATCAGTTTAAGGAGCAGGAGTAATGCAGGTTCGGACCATACTGCGCCGGGTGGGGATTATCCTCGCGATTGCCGGGTTGCTGCTGGGCGATGCAGCCTACGCCACCGAAAAAGAAGGATGAAGCCACGGCCAAGTTCGACCGCACTGTCAACCACTATATGAGCAACGATATCACCTGGTATAATCGCCTCGCTAAAATGTAGCGGTGGCGCCAAAAAGCCGGCACTGAATCCGTTATACTGGCTGGTAACGATAACGCCGAAAAGATCCTTAATTTCTTCATGCAAGTGGGCTCACCCTGGCCCAAGCCAGTGGTTTTATAGGCAATATGCAGCAGGAATCTGGCCTGCGGCCGGATATTATTGAAGGTGGCGCCACCGCTGGGCCAGACTACGTACCACAAAACGGTAAGGGCTTTGGCCCTAGTGCAGTGGACCTTTACCGCCCGCCAGGCTCCACTGGTAAAACTGGCGGATGAAATGGGCAAACCTGTCACTGATATTGGCGTGCAGCTGGAATACGTTTGGCAGGAGCTCAACGGCAACTGGAAGGGCCGTACACTCGACCCGCTAAAGCGATTGACGACCCGGTTGAAGCCGCGGTGCTGATCCACGATACCTACGAGGTTTCGGCCGATAACGCCGGCAAGGTGCGCTCGGTGCGCGGTGGTGCCGCCAAAGCTATTTACGATAAGTATAAAGACGCCCCGCCAGTCGGTACTGCTACCAGCGACCAAACCACCGGCGAGACCAAAGATGTGGTTAATAACAGCAAAAAGCAGAATAAAAACGATGAATGTATGCAAAACGCCAGCAATAGCAGTAGCGGCGGGTTCGAGGCAACGCTACTTGGCTACGCCCACCCCAAACCGGTCCAAGAGGGTAATCTAACACCAACCGACACCTACCGCGATAAGGTGATTAATGGTGCTGGCAAAAACGGCCGCTATATTGGCGGTGGCGACCACCCCGGCATCGACTGCGGCGGCTTTACCACCAGCCTTATTATCGATAGTGGCTGGGATAAGGGCTTTAACTATGGTGGGCAAATTAGCGGTGGGGCAGGCAACACCATCAAGCAGCAAGAGTGGATGGACAAGAACTGGGAAAAATCAACGATGGCCCATAGCCCTATGGATGCCAGCCAGATGCAACCGGGTGATGTAGCCATTAATGCCGTCCATACCTTTATCTATGTTGGGAAAAGTAGAAGGTTTCGACAGCGATATTGCCTCGGCTTCGCAAGATAGTCGTGCGCCAGCTGCAGGCGGTGATAAAGCTAACCGAAACCGGCTTTACCTGGTACCGCAAGAAAGGGAGCGTGTCTACTGGAAGCAATCAAACTCAAACGCTGGCATAAAATCGCACTAGCCTGCCTGGGCGCCGGGCTTATCGTCGGGGGTGTGGCTCTCTATATCTACAATCTACCGCCCACAGCCGGCCCTGGTGAGCAGCCTGTTGTGGTGCAGGTGCTACCAAAGGGCGCCACTATCACCGCGAGCAACGGCAAAGTACTGCGTAATGGCTATACCAACTACCCGCCATCCGGCCAGTATAGCGTAACGGTAAGCCACCCAGATTACATCACGCAGCAGGTCAAAATTACCGTTAAGCAGGGATTATGGGCAAAGGTTATTACACCGCTCAAGCCAGCAAAGCCTAATATGAAGGCCTTTAGCGATGCCGATCTGGGTGTGCTGGAGCGTGCCAGCGTCCGGGCCTCCACCGAGTACAGCAATAACTTCCGCGAAAAGAACCCGGCTATTACCAAGCTACCCTTTACCGACCCGTACTTTAAGATTGGCTATATTAGCAAGGACGGCAGTGATTTTTACCATTACCGTACGCACCGAATCCCCCGTTACCGCGAAAACGCTATTAAAAACTGATTTTCACTTGGGATTGACCCATCGCGCTACAAGATTACCTTTATTAACTACCAGTCACCACTCAAGGAGGCTCAGCAATGAACCGGCTTGCAAAACTAATACTCGGCTACGTGGCTATATCGCTGGTGCTGATTGGCCTGGGGTTTGGCTGGCTGTATATTAATTCCTTCCAGGATCTAACCCTGGTGGCCCCGGCGGCACGAACACGCTACATTGCCCTCTACTACGCAGCAGAAGATGGCACCAGTAAGACGGGGCGTGTTGATAATGTGGTTATAAACCAGCCTATCCGGCTTAAGAAGGGGCGCTACGTTGCCGAATACGTACAAAGCGGCTACAAAAAGGTAACCCGCCAACTAGACCTTAGTGACCAACCTTCCCAGGTGAGCTTTACCTACGACCGCACCGAAGCCGAGCTGCAAGCGATACTCGAAAGCCAACCGTAGCCGTATCTACCAAGCCATACGCACCAGCTACCCGGATCTGCTGGACCAGTTTAACATTGCCCAAGAAGGCGTGTACGATAATGGCACCTGGTACGGCGCGGTGCTACGCTGGCGGGGTGATATCCACTCCGATAAGCGCGATAGCTTGCGGATTGTGCTGCACCAGCAGTCTGGCGAGTGGCGCATTGCCGCCAAGCCCTACCTGACGATCAGCCAAACTGAGTACCCAGGCATCCCTATGGCGGTGCTGACGGCTATTAATGTTATCAATGCCCGCACCTCCGAGCCCAGCCAGCCAAGCTACGGCACAACCGAATAACCCCCATAGCCAGCACAAGACACCCAAACAGGGGTAAGCCTGGTGTACAAACAGCGTCCATGGTATAGTATAGGGATTATGGCCAGGTTACAGGGAGAGCCGCGCCAGAAGGCACCGGATAAAACGACTCGGCAACCACCCAGCGCCCGCTCGGAGCGCTGGTTTTGTGCGCGCGCAAGAAGAGCAAGCCAGCGATGGCGAGCAGGCAGCCTTCGGCGCACGCCAGGGTCGCACCGCCCATACACGGAGCGGTAGCCTGGGCCACGGGCTTGGTAGTACCGCACTAAAGCTGCTAGCGCTGCGCCGGTTGGCGCCCCGGGTAAATGACTCCTGCGTCACCTTAGCCAGCAGCTCAAAAAGAAGGGCCTCGGGCCGATTGCGGCGGTGCTAGCAACTATCATTATTATGTTTGATAGCTAGGGGTGAATATGGCACCGGGCTCTTCCTGATCAAATCAGCCGAGGATTTTTGTAAAGGACCCAAACGTACAGCACGCTGCCGTCAACCGCACCAACCACCAGCTATGGAAACTGAAGCTGAGTAAATCCACAACCAGCAGCGATATCAAAAGTGCTCGAAAAGTTCCGCACGGTCAATATGAACGCTATGCGCACCAGCTTTTAAAAAAGCCGGCATCGATGTTAGCTTTGCTAAAACTAGCAGTGGCCAGGCCGAAAGCCGCGGCCGAATCGAAAAGCTCAGCTACCAGGGCGAAAAGGGTAGGGTAGAGGTCACCAACCCAGAGCAGCTGGAGCGGGCCATCCGCACCAACCGTGGCTTTAACCACGCTATGGTCAAGGCCAGCAATCCGCGCTTTTATCCTTCCACGATGGCCCGGCCTACAAGGCGCTCAGCTGGATAAAAACTAGCTACACAAAAAGTTGTTCGGCAAGAACCCAAAGGAGTTTGATGAAGATATTAAGAAGAATGTTAATATAAAGAACTCCCTGGCCAGCGCCAACCTGAAAGCCGTAACCGATGAAGACGGCAAGCCAACCGGTGAATACACCGATGAAGCCGGCAACCGTATTACACAGGCAGAGTACGATAAAATCAAGCAGACCGAAGCCCGCTATCAAAAGCTCGCCCAGCGCTGGCAAGTTAGCCGGGAGTATTGCGTGGTGTAAAAAGTACTGGCGTGGCCGATACTGCCTGTACGGTTTACAGCACGGCCCGGGCGGTGGAAGCCGGGGTGAAAATTCTGCGCCGCACGGAGCTGGCCCGTTTTGCCACCGCCATGCTACTTGAACCAGCCAGCGAGCTCAAAGCCGAAGGCCTCAGCCCAGAAAAAGGTAGAATACTACGGCAATAAATACACCCATGTTGATATGCGTAGCAAAGTGGTGGACGAAGCCAAGCTTGCTAGCACCAGCCCGGGTGGCAGTATGCCAATGATCGATAACCCGAATAAAGGTAAATCCGGTATGGATGCTACCTTTTATAAGCTTTCGGCCCTGCAAGAAAAGCCACGCCTGACTCTTAGCAACCAGCGCTTTTTGGCAAGCGGGGCGCTGAATGGTCGGCTGGGGAGTGTGCTTGCCAGTATTAAGCAAGCCACTGGGGCGCGTACACACCAGGAGCTCAAGCAAACCTGTAAAAATGCTGCAAAAACCCAGCCGTGCAGGGGGAGTGCCCTGGTGCTTCGGCATTGCGGCCGGTGTTGCAACCGTGGGGGTGAGCACCGTAGCGGTGATGGGCGGCAGCATGCTGATTGATATGGCATTGCCACTCCTGACGGCACAACTGGCTGATATGATTGCTGGGCAGGTCACCAGCCCAGACCTAAAAGGCACCGACCTGATGGATGCCGTGGCCATTGGCTCATCCGTCCTGATGAACGAGCAAGCCAAAGCCCGCGGTATGATGCCACTACCACCAAGTGAGATGGTTGAGTACCAAAAACACCAATCGCAAGGTTGAGCTTGCCTACCAGAACTACGAACGGGCCGAGGCCGCTAAAACGCCCTTTGCTATGTATAACCCGTATTCCTTTGCTGGCTCGCTGGCCCAAACGCTGCTGCCGCACTGGCTGGGTATGCACAGCAGTGGCGCCCACACCCTAGCCCATCTAGCTGGGCTATTACCAACTGCGGCCGGGCGGCTGTCGCCACTACCAGCCCAGGCGGTATCGTTGCAAATTAAACCCGAGCGCTACCAGCATGGTAACGGTGATTCCTTTTACCAGGAAATGGGCGTTGCAGTTGACCCAAGTGGTGAGCTCGTCTCATGGCCTACCAAAGCCCGCCATGGACCTCAGCCCAGAAGACGCTACCTACTGGATGGTGGCCCGGGACGAAAATCGACCCCAGCGATGAAAGCGGCGCCCCCAGGATAACGGCCAAGCCTGGAATTACAAAAAAATACGTCGAGCAGTGTATTGGCGAGCACGAAGACACCCCAGAATGTATGGACAAAGCCCACTACGAGCAAAACTGGCACTATGCAAAAATTCCATATGGTTAATGAATGGGCGAAGGTGCAAGATGGCGACGCGCCAGGGCTGAAGGGCGGCAGCGAATCAACCCACGGTACCGGCCAAACCGGACGCGTGAACAGCGATGGCTGGGCGTACCCCACCACGCCAGAGGCGATTATTACCAGCGGCTTTGGTATGCGCGGCGGCCAACCCCACAACGGGGCAGATTTTGCCCAACCTGGTGGGGCCGAGGGTAAAGCCGATTTTCGCCACCCGCGACGGCAAGGTGATTGCGGCCGGCCCGGCCAGTGGCTTTGGCAACTGGATTGTCATCCAGCACGAGGTGGACGGCCAGCGCTACGATAGCGTTTACGGGCATATGTATAACGATGGCGTGCTGGTAAAGCAAGGTGATGAGGTTAAGGCTGGGCAAGAGATCGGTGCGATTGGCAACGCCGGGCAGAGTACCGGCCCGCACCTGCACTTTGAAATCTGGCGCGGCGGGCACCGACAAATGGCCGGCGGCACAGCCATTGACCCCAAGCCGCTCGTGGGCCGCACCGAAGGCACACAACCCGTAGCCCACACCCAAGGAGGTGGTGATGTGTAGTAAACGTATTATATATACAGGACTGCTGCTTGTGCTGGTTGCTGGCAGTATCCTGACACCCTTGCAGGCGGCGGCTATCCGCGACCCACTCTTCTTTAGCCAGAATAATATCGACCACTACCAGGATGAATGTATTAATGACGACAACATTAGCGCAGTCCAGCTAGCTGGCAACGACAACACCGAAAAGATCCTCAACTTCCTAATGCGAAAGGGCCTTAGCCTAGCCCAAGCCAGCGGTATCGTTGGTGATATGATGCAAGAATCCGGCCTTAAAGCCAGATATTATCGAGGGCGGCGCTACTGCCGGGCCAGATTACAAACCACAGAATGGCAAAGGCTTTGGCTTGGTGCAGTGGACCTTTACCCCGCGGCAAGACCCCTGGTGAAGCTAGCTGGGCAAATGGGTAAGCCTGTCACCGATATGAGTGTACAGCTGGAATACGTTTGGCAGGAGCTCAACGGCGGCTGGGTCGGGACGCTTAATAAACTACGCGCCACCAACGACCCAGTCGAAGCGGCGGTTATTGTGCACGATGGCTACGAGGTTTCGGGCCGATAGCGCCGGTGCAGTGCGCTCAGTGCGCGGTGGTAACGCTAAAAAAGTGTTCGATAAATATAAAGACGCCCCAGCCCTAGCCGGTGCCGAAAGCCGATGCCAACATGAACCAGCCCGAAGGCTCGCTGCGAGGGGCCAAAATCAGCCACCAATAGCCGCACCAATCCAAAATCTGGCTGTAAGCAGAACGACTTTGCCGGCGGTAATCTCACCGAAACGCTCAAGGCCTACGCCTGGCCCCAATGGAAGGGTATGACGGTCGAAGCCCAGCCCGCCTATACCAAGGCGGTCAGCGAGGCCCAGGCCCAGGGGCTCTACATTGGCAGTAAGGGTGATGGCGGCCGCATTCCACCGAGGGATCGACTGCGGTGGTTTTACCACGCTCCTCATCCGCAATAGCAAGCACGATAGTGGCTTTTAACTACGATGGCCGCGGCGGCAACACCACCACGCAAGAAGAGTGGATGCGTGCCAACTGGCAGCATATTGGCAGTAGCGCCAGCATTAACGCAGCCGAGCTGCAGCCGGGCGATATAGCAATTAACGGGGCACACACTTTATATACGTAGGGGAGGTAGATGGGTTCCAGGCTAAAATCGCCTCGGCATCGTGGGATGAGCGCGCACCGATGGCTGACCCACACAGAGCCCGAACCAACCAGGGTATAATTCGGTATAGGAAGAAGAAATGATGCAGCATAGCCACGCTCTCTATAGTTTTATCTATCGCCACCGCCGGGCGTGCCTTATCGGCGGGGCCGTAGCTTGATGGTGTCATCATTGCGGCCGTGGTTCTTTACAGTATATTACAGAACACTGGCCCGGCTGGCACCCTACCCGCTCAACATTGCCGTGGTGCCCGGTAACGCCACGGTGCATATTAGCGCTGGGCCAGGCAAAGGCAACCGCTTACCGAGCCACGGCACGGCCCACCTAACCCCAGGCGAATATACTGTGCAGGTGGAACGCCCCGGCTACAGCACCTACCAGCAGCAGGTTATTATTGCCAGTAATAGCCCGCGTACGCTCTATGTTGAGCTAGCGCCGCAATCACCCAGCGCCCAGCAAGAAGCCCAGCGCAATCAGCGCCAGTACCACCAGCTCGAGCGCCTAAGTGCTGACGCCGCCAAGGAGTTCAACGCCGCCTACGCCCGCAAATACCCGGCTGCTGCCAAGCTCCCCATCAGGGACCCATACTACACCGCAGGCTACCGCTACTCGGCTAGCCATGCGCATGGTGATTACCATCGAAGGCACCTCGGCGCGCTACCGGGCAGCGGCAGTCCAGGCCCTCTACCGGGCCGGTATTAACCCGAGTGATTACGTGGTAGAGTTTACCAACTACACCAACCCGCTAGCGGGGGAGGGGGGCCGTCATGAGTAAGTGGCGCCAGTGGTTTACCCCAATGCGCATGATGCTTATACTTGGTGCGCTGCTTGTGCTCGGTGGTGGCGGCTGGCTGATCAACTACGCCACCAGCTTTAGTATGGTGAGTTTGCAGTTTAATGGCTCGCTTGGCAGCGTGCAGCTGCGGAGCACGTCGGGGCAGATAATACCTATGCGGCCCACTACGCCAGTGCGGCTCAAGAAGGGGAATTACACCGCTATCATGAGCGGCCCAACCGCCCAGGCCGAGCAGCGCCCACTTACCATTACCCACGACCGCGAACAGATACCAATCACAATTTATTACAACACTACCCACCTGGCAGGCCTGCTTGAGCGTGAGCAGGCGGCTATTAGCCAGGCTATCAACCAGCAGTACCCACAGCTGCATAATCTGTATACCATCACGCACGGCCAGCTGTATAAGGATGGTACTATTTATGGCGCCACGCTTACGTACCATGGCCCTAATAGCGACCAGCGCGATAGCCTACGCATCCTCCTCACTAAACGGAATGGACGGTGGCAGGTGCGCACCATACCGCCACAACCGCTACTTTCTGCGCCACTGCTACGCGATATACCAGCCGATGCCATTACGGCCATCAACCGTGGGCAGCCCATCCCGCCCCAGTAGGGCCGGCCGCTCAAGCCTAGGCGACGTCAACCCAGGCGCCCTTTAATCTGCAAGCTGAATAACCGCCTCGGCCGCAAGCGCCCCATACCCCGTGGTACTAGTAATAAACATTTGGCCGTGCTGGCACTTTTCGGCTAGGCGCTGCTGACGGCTTTCATCGAGCTCGGCAAACACATCATCAAGCAAAATCACCGGGGGCTGACCGGTTGCCTGCGTGGCGGTATCAACCTCAATAAACTTAAGCGCTAGAATAATACTGCGCACCTCTCCGCGCGAGGCAATGGCCCGGGCCGGAGCGCCATTAAAATTACAGGCCATATCGTGCCGGTGCGGGCCACTTGTGGTGTAGCCAAGCAGTTTATCACGCGTAAACTGGGCATGCAGCTGGTTCATCAGCGCTTGCTTACTGGTATGGGCCGGGGCATCGTAGTGTATAGTAACGTCATCATCCCGCCCGGCAATACTGCGGTAGGTAGGGCCAAGTGCGGTATTCATCTGTGCCAGCTGGTGCGCGCGGGCGTGGGCAATTGCTGCGCCGTACTCCGCCAGGGCGACGTCCCATATAAACACGTCGTCGTAAGTAGTGAGGGTTGCTTGAGTAGATTGTGCGCTGCTTTAGCGCCCGTTCATAGCGGCGCAGTAGGGGCGGGTAGCTTGGGTTTGACTGGGCAATAATCGTATCGATAAACGCCCGGCGCCGGGCCGGTGAACCATGCAGCACCCGCAGGTCATCTGGCACAAACACCACCACCGGGTATTTTTTAGCCAGTGGCAGCCGGTAGTGAGTTACGTCGTTAATAATAAAGCGCTTTTTACGGGCGGGTAGATTCGGCTGGTAGGTAACCGAGCGCACATCATTCGGGCGGCGTAAAATCCACTCGCCACCAGTCAGCGCCGCGCTGCAAGAATTCGCTATCACTACCGCGGAACGATGTACCACGCAGGGCTATATGAATAGCCTCTGGCAGCGTTGTTTTACCGCTCCCGTTGGGTCCCAAAATGGCCGTCACACGGTTACTAAAATGGTAGCGCGCCTGGGTATGCGAGCGCCCATACTGCACAGAAAGCTCGGTGCTGGCCATTAGCTTTTTCAGCGGCATAATAATATGCTTGTAGTCAATATCCTGGGTGTCGGCCGTCAAAAGAGTTGGCGCCAACTTACCGCTAAAGCTAAAGCGTACCGCCGGTGCATCAATCACATTCAGTGCCTCTGCCAGGTAGCGTGAATTAAGCGTTACCACGCCACTACCGACGACATCTGCCTGCGTAGTCGAGGGTATTTTCGCCGAGCTCACTAGCAACCGAGTGGAGCGATACCGTCTGGGCATCTTCATCAAGTGTGATTGTCACGCTGCCACCCGAATCACGTGCAAACAGGCCCGCTACCTTTACGATCCGGCTAAATTCATCGGTGGCAATCGTGGCGTGAGTACCTGAGCTCGGTGGGCATCAACTGCTGGTAGGGGCGGGAAGGCGCCATCCACCAACTGGCTGGTAATTTGGGCTTCATCAACCGTAAATCGCACCCTGCATACCATCGAACAGTACATCCACCTGGGCCGTGTTATCGAGTCATAGTGCGCAGGACCTCTTGCAGCGAGCTCGTTGGGATAATAGCCGCCACTTGGCTTGTGGTTGCAACCAGTCGGCGCTGGGCCAAGCGGTAACCGTCGGTCCCTGCAAGGTACAGGTGGTCACCCTCGGTATGCCAATACACCCCAGTTAGCACCGGCCGCGTGCCATCACTGCTGGTAGTAATAATCGTCTGCTGCACGGCTTGCTTTAAAATCCTGCGGCGCCAGCGTGTAGCTAATAGCCGCTGCTTCATCAACGCTTGGGAGCTCCGGGAAATCATCTGCCGTCACACCGTTGATGGTTGAGCTATAGCCGCCAGCTTCGATGTGTAAGTGGTCATTACTAACACGGAGTGTCATATGCCCCTTGGGCACACTGGTAACAAAATCCGTCACCAACCGGGCCGGCACCGTAATCACCACCAGGGTGGGTAATCTTTGCGCCAATATATTGCTGCGACGCGAGCTCCATATTCATAGCCGCCACCAGCAGGCGTGAGCCATCCGTGCGCAGCAGGATATTATGCAGAATTGGCAGCTCGGTGCGCCCCGTAGCTACCCGCCCCACTGCACTGAGGGCTTTTGCTAAATTTTCTTGCCGTACCGAAAGTTCCATAATACTATTATATATCCTTTCTTTTATTTAGTGGTGGTAATAGTAGGCAGTGTGGAGAATGTGGGTAAGTCCGGCCTTGGCCAGGGGTAGGGGAGTGGCAGTACCTGTGGGAATCTATGCGAGTGAGTGGTGGAGGGATGGGGAGAAGCGGGCTGTTTCCACCATGTAGTGTAGAGCGCGTGGTGGCCTTCTACCCAGTTGTGGATACACACCCACAGGCTATCCCACCATCTGGCTACAAGCCGTGCACAAAGCTTTCCACAGGGTGGTGCGCGCACTAGGCATGAGAGGCGCTCACTGGATTTCTGAAACGTTTTCGCGAATAGCAAAATCCAGGCGGATGGCGCGGTCGATTTTTCGATTGAGTGCATCGCGGTGGTGTGATCCTTACGGCCGAGCTCGCCAGCGATTTTGGGGTAGCTCAGGTGTAGCTCGCTACGTAGCAAGTACATAGCAATTTGGCGCGGCACCACAATGTGCTTATCGCGCTTGGCACTGCGAGATATCGGCCGGCGTCAGCTGGAAGTACTTGGCGGTTTTATCAATCACTTGGCGGGCGGTCAGGTGCTGGGGCCGGGCAGCGCGCTTGCCGCCAATTAAGCCCTCGGCGGTGGTGATATCGGGCTCCAGCCCCGCATTTCGGCGTAGGCCAGTAGCTGGTTTAGCACACCTTCAAGCTCGCGCACATTCGTCTTGAGGTGTTTCGCCAGGTACTCAACGGTGGGGCGGGCAAGTTCCACACCACTCAGGGCGGCTTTGGCTTCTACAATTGCGCAGCGGGTCTCGAAGTCTGGCATTTGGATATCAATCGCCATACCCCACTCAAAGCGGCTGCGCAGGCGCTCCGTCAGGGTAGGGATGTTGCGCGGTGGTTTATCAGAGCTAATGATAATCTGCTTGTTGTTCTGATGCAGCTCGTTAAAAGGTATGGAAGAATTCCTCCTGGGTTTTCTCTTTACCGGCAATAAACTGCATATCATCCACAATCAGCACATCAACATTGCGGTATTTATGGCTAAAGCCCTGCTTTTTAAACCGAATATGCTCCAAGAAGTCGTTTACAAAGGCTTCGGTGGTAACATACATAACGCGCGCTTTTTGGGTTGTGGCTACAAATAGCATTGCCAACGGCCTGCATCAGGTGAGTTTTACCAAGCCCCACACCGCCATATAAGAACAGGGGATTGTACTTAACGCCCGGGTTAGCAGCCACGGCAGCAGGCGGTATAGGCGAGGTCATTACTACTCCCAACAATAAAAGTTATCGAAGGTATAGCGGGGTTGAGTGTACCGAGGTTGCCGCCCTGGGTGCGTGGGTGGTGAGGGACGCTGCGGCTTGCAGTGGTAGAGCCGCCGGCCGGCTCTGCGTGCTTGGCTGCTGGGTTGTTTCGCGGCTGATGACGGTGCGCTTGGATTCTTGGTTTTTGCGCACAATGCACGAAATTGCTGTGGCTGTGACGCCATTATTCCTCAGTGCTTCGCGGATTTGTGCATCGTAGCGCACCTGGAACTGGCGGATAGCAAAGGAATTAATTGCCGCAATCACCACCTCTTCATCAGTTGCTTTGACGAGCTCAGTGTTTTTAAACCACGTCGCAAAACGCCGAATGCGCAATTGTTAATTCAAGCTCACCTAAGACACTCTGCCATAATACATGCGTAGACACAACAGACAATACCCTCCATACAGGCTGACCAGATTAGTTACTATGTTTCTCTCCTTCTACTATATACAAAAGCCCGGTTTTCCACAAGTCATAAATCAGACCTAGCCCCGCAGCAGCTACCAGGGGTCAGGTTTTCCACAGTATGCAGCGACCTCTGGTAATATAGTGGAAATCTTGGCATAAAGTGGGGAAAACTCACACTAACCACACGATAGAATGGCCCGTCAGGCAAGCGCCTATGCTTTTTGTGTGGATAGCTGCGTTGCACCGGCTGGCCCCCTGTGGTATAATTGCCGGTGATATGCCAAAGCGAACACACCAACCACATAAACGCCACCGCGCCCGTACGCACGGCTTCCGAGCCCGCATTGCCAGCAAGGGTGGCCGCGCTGTACTAAAGCGCCGCCGCGCCAAAGGTCGCGCCCGGCTGACAGTTTAGAACACCAAACAACCACTCCAGCCGGGGTGGTTGTTGCGTAGTGTATACTAGGGGAGTATGATTACTCAGCAGCACCGCTTTCATGGCCATGGCAGCTTACGCTATGTATATAAGCATGGCCAGATGGTGCGTGGGCGGCTCCTTTCAATAAAATACGTCCCTAACCCGCACCGCCGGCATTCGCGTATTAGCGTTGTGGTGAGCAAAAAGGTGCTTAAAAGCGCCCCTGGCCGCAACCGAATCCGGCGCCGGGTTTACGAGATTATACGCACACTGCTGCCGTATATGACGAATGGCCCGCACGATATTGCCGTACTGGTGTTTTCTAGCGAGGTGGCAACGCTGCCGCACACGCAACTCTATCACTTGGTAGCCGGGCAACTAAAAGATGCAAAAATCATCAATCCGTGGTATAATAGCGCTATTATGAATCCACGTACCATTACAGATATCATTACCAAGGCTGATGATTACCAGAAAGATTCAGCTATACAACAGATTGTCACGGCGCTCGAAGCCGGCGGCTACACTGTGCGCGAAGTCAACACAAGCAAACCGTGGGGTGGCTATGTGCGCCTCGATAACGATGATGTGGCCCAGTTTGTGGCTGATTTCTTCCCAATGATTAGCCTAGCCGATGCCCAAAGGAGTAACCCAGATGCGCCGCTATCACCGAAGATTCTGCTGGTTGACCCAGAGCTGCGCCTTAGCTGGCAGCGCCCACAACCGCCGTGCTGAGTGCTGGATTTTCCTGACTGATGGCTGATTACCACCGCAGCAAAACGGATGATGAAGGGGAGCGCCAGGTAGCACAGGCTGGTGAGCTGGTACAGTTCGAGGGCTGGTGAACGCCACCGCCTCGTCGGTGCTGATGGCACGCCAACGGTTGTGGCTGAAATCTGGCAGCATACTGATCCAGAGCATCTATCGGATGAGGACGACATTATCCGAATCCAGGATGATTTTTAGCCGCTAGGTAAGCACACGTAAAAGGGTAGGAATAGGAAGAACGGTCGCCAGGTGCGTAGTGCGCCTGGCGCCTGTGGTAGGTGGGCCCCTCGGGGCCGGCCGCAAACAGGCGGCATCATCAAGCAACCCATACCAGCTATGGTATAATGGAAGGTATTATTATGAATGTTCGTAACGCCGTACAGAAGTATCGCTACTCGCTTATCCTACTAAAGGAGCTAGTACGGAGTGATTTTAAACTCCGCTACCAGGGGTCGGTACTGGGCTATGTGTGGTCACTACTCAAACCCTTATTCCTATTTGTGATTCTGTACTTTGTATTTGTAGAAGTCTTTAAAGTCAGTGGTGGTATGCCGAACTGGGCGGTTGGCATGCTGATTGGTATTGTGCTGTGGAACTTCTTTTCCGAAATTACTAACCTCGGCCTCGGTTCGGTAGTTGGTCGCGGCGATGTGCTGCGCAAGGTCAACTTCCCAAAAATATATTGTGGTGCTTTCTACCAGTGTGTCGGCACTGATTAACCTGGGCTTTAATATGCTGATTATTGGGGTGTTTATGGCAATTAGTGGGGTGGATCTATCGTGGTCGGCACTACTGACTCCCCTCTATATTCTAGAAATCTTCCTGTTTGGCCTTGGGCTTGCCTTTATCCTGAGCCCGCTTTTTGTGCGCTTTCGGGATATTAACTTTGTGTGGGAAATTATCATGCAGGGGATGTTCTATGCCTCGATCGTTATTTACCCGGTATCGATGGTGCTGGAGCGTAAGCCTGGCCTGGCCCAGTTTATGCTGCTTAACCCCGTTGCGCAGGCGATTCAGGATGTGCGCCATGTGCTGGTCAGCCCGCAGTACCCAACCCTACACACAATTCACGGTGGCTGGCTGAGCTTGGTGCCATATGCAATTGTTGTAATGACCCTAATTGTGGGTGCCTGGTATTTTAAGCGCCGCAGCCCACACTTTGCGGAGGAGATTTAATATGAGTACACCAACCACCCGATCCACCAAGCCATCAGCTATTACGGTTGATAGCGTATATAAGGATTTTAAACTCCCGAAAGAAAAGAGCAGCTCGCTTAAATCCACCTTGGTTAACATGGCTCGCCGCCAGAAGGGCTACACACTGCAGCATGCGCTCCGTGGGGTGAGTTTTGATATCAAAAGAAGGCGAATTCTTTGGGATTCTGGGCCGGAACGGAAGTGGTAAATCCACCCTGCTAAAGATCCTGGCGCACATTTACCAGCCAACCAAAGGCTCGGTTACAACCAAAGGCAAAAATGGTGCCGTTTATTGAGCTTGGGGTGGGCTTTAACCCCGATCTGACCGGCTCGCGAGAACGTCTTCCTCAACGGCGCATTGCTCGGCTTTAGCCGCAAAGAAATCGAAGCAAAGTACGACGAAATCGTTGCCTTTGCCGAGCTAGAAGAGTTTATGGATCAAAAGCTAAGAATTATTCGAGTGGTATGCAGGTGCGCCTGGCGTTTTCGGTTGCCACGCAGTCACGAGGCGGATATTCTACTGGTGGATGAGGTGCTGGCGGTTGGTGACGCCGAGTTCCAGCGCAAGTGCTACAATTACTTTAAGAGCCTCAAAAAGCATAATAAAAACCGTGGTGTTTGTGAGCCACAGTATGGATGCTGTGCGTGAATTTTTGCGACCGAGCTGTGCTGATTGTGGATGGTAAAGTTGCCTTTGAGGGCACTGCCAATAAAACGGCTAATGAGTACCTAAAGCTCTTTAACGATACGCCAGACCAAGACAATAGCCAGGCCGAGGACCAGTCGCGCTGGGGTAACCAGGATGTGTACGTCAAGGCTGTTAAGGCCAAGATGAACCCTAAAAACGTGACGGTGAGTATTGAGCCTGATGCTAAAAGAGGATGTTGGCGGGCCAGTGGTGCTTGGCCTGCGCCTGAATGATATGGCGGGTAAGGTGCTGGCTGGTACTAATACCAAGCAGTTCGAGCAAAAGGTGCTAGTCAAGCCTGGCGCGCCAAAGACGCTCAACTTTACGCTACCGAATGTGTTTGGCGAGGCCTCGCTTGCGGTTGGCACCACCGTGCGCCTAGATGAAGACACGACCATTTTTGATAACTGGGATGATATTGCCATTATCAACAACCCGAACGAAAAGATGCCGTACCGGTTATCTTTAAAGCAAGCTGATGGCTCACGCCTGAGTGTGAAGTAGCCATGAAAACCACAGCACCCCGCATCGCCATTATCAGCTATAGCACCCAGCTGCGCTAGTGCGGCGTACATTAACCACCAGGTGTATGCCCGTTTGCATGGCTATGATTATATCTTTGACCTGGCGGTAGAGGATGAACCGAACCCATACTACACTAAGCTCCATAAAAAATCCGTAAGTTTATCGGGCTGTAGTGATTATGTTTTGTGGGTGGATGACGACGCCTTTTTACCCAGCTGCAGCAGCCGCTGGCAGAGCACTACCGATGAAGGCGCACCTAACGATTGCTAATAGCCCGCGCTACAGCGACACCCAGTGGACGGCCGTTAACTCTGGTGTGATGCTGCTAAAGAATTCGCTTAAAAACCCGCCAGTTTTAGATGACTGCCTGCAGCAGGACCGCGCGGCCGTTAAGGCAAGTTGGGATGCAGCCATGCGGCCTCTACACTGGTGGGGAGCAAGACGTCATCACGCACCTGCTCCATACCGATAGCCGCTACAAGCGCCGCTTTGCCCAGATTGTTGACTACCAGTGTGTAATGCCCGCCCGGCCGATTACACCAAAAAGGCCAGCCAGTATTTTTATCGTTCACTTTGCTGGTGTTGCCGAGCGTGATACAGCGATTAATAAGTTTGCCGAGCGCTTTGGGCTGACCCCGGCCTTACTACCCAAAAAGTACGCTAAGCTAGAGCACAACTACCACTTTGCCACGGCCGATACGTGCTGCTGCTGCGCCTGCAGCATAAGCGCCATTTACTGGAGCGCAAATATGATGCCCAGAGCAAGCTGCTAAACCAAATTTTTGCCCGCCCGGTGCAGTTTGCGGCCCAGCGGCTCTACCATTATTACCTAAAAACGAGACCAAACCAATGCCCTCAAGATTAATGTTTTTGGTGCTGCCCATTACGGCAATGTTGGCGATGATTTAATTGGCCTGGCCCTGCAGCAGTTTTTACAAACCCACGTGGCAGATAGCCAGGTAACCATCTACCCGCAGCATAGCCGCTACGCTATAGAACAGGCCGATATTGTGGTAATTGGCGGCGGCGGCCTGATTTACGACTACGATATGGCCAATGTGCGTAATTACCTGCAAATCATCAACGAAGCCCAGGCCGACCGAATCCCTGTCTATATGATGGGTATTGGTGTGCAGCATGTCTTTAGCCAGGAAGCCCGCGATATGTACCGCCAAACGCTGCCGTTCGTAACGGCGATATCAACCCGCGGCGAGCACGATAGCCGGTTTATTACCCAGGAGCTTGGTTACCCGGCCAGCAGGGTGGTGACTGCGCGTGATCTGGTCTTCCTGCTTTTGAACCGGACGCTCATACCGCGCCAGCTGCACCTGAGCCCACCAGCCGGCGGCCAAACAGCGCTTTCGCTGGCCGATTGGCAGCTGGGTAGTAATTACAAAAGATCGATAGCCACCTGGCGAGTGACTACACCAGCTACCGCCGCTACCTATCCCGGCACTACCACGCCTGGCCGAGCGCTACGATGTGACCATTGCGTGCCAAGCCCGCGAGGATACTGAGCTCAGCCAGGAACTTGGGGCGATGTCTGGCGTCACGCCTGCAGTAGCCCCTGCAGGATTTTGCGGATGCTATACAGCTCATACCATACACCAGCAGCAGGATTTAGTGGTAACCAATCGCTACCATGGCTTTATTGAGCGATGGTAGCCCGGACACCTGTTTATAGGGTGTCGTATGGCTCACATAAAACCGAGCGCCTGAGTGCAGGATTCCTTCCATCGCTGGCTGGTAACTTTTGACCATCCGCCAGTTCTACGAGCAGGGATATGGTCAGCCGCCCTGCTGACGGAGCCACTCCCAACCTTGGCACCAAAAACGCTCCAGGAGCTGGACAAATGCGTTAAATTAGCGTATAACAATACTAAGATTACAAAAATTATTAACAACGATATCGCACGGCGTGCCTTGCGGTATGTGGAGGACTAATAGGAAGTTTATCATCGACGGGAGTGCTCTTGTCGCCGATCACTTTAGTGGTATTGGCCATTATATCCAAGGGTTGGTGGAAGAAATCGACCAGCTCCTGGGTACGGATGAATACCGCGATATGGATGTGTACATTGCCGTGCCGACTAAGCGGGCGGACCGGCGATAAATACCACTTTAAGCACATCAAAACCAAGCGTATTCCGCTGCCGCTGAGCGTGATGCGCCGCCTGGTGGTGAAAGACTGGCTGCCAGCCATGGACCGCTACCTAGGTAAAGGTGTATATTTCTTCCCGGATTACAACACCTGGAAGCTGGCTGGCTCGCTAGCCATTACCACTATCCACGATCTATCATTTATTGATGTGCCGCAGTATGTTGATACCGTCATCGGTAAATTTGACGACGATTTCGCTGCGCCGTTCTGTGGAGCGTGCCAGCAAAATCGCTACCGTGACCAACTCCCGATGAAGCAGGATATTATGCGCCACAATAACCTGCGTGATCGCGACGTGATTGTGACCGAAAACGCAGCTGACTTAAAGGAATTTTACCGCCGCAGCCCGAGGAAATCAAGCGCGTTAAGCGTAAGTAGTGGTATTCCGGGTGAGTATATCTTCTCGATGGGTAATATTGAGCCACGCAAAAAACCAAATGGCTTTGATTGAAGCTCTGCGCCAAGCCCCCAAAAATTCGCGATAAATACACCCTGGTACTGGCGGTGCTGGCGCCTCGAAGCAAGAGGAAATCGAAAAGGCAGTGAAGCAAGCTAAGCAGGATGGCCTGAGAGATTATTGTACTGCGCCGGGTGTCGGATGAGGACCGCCCGCGCTCTACAGTGGCGCTGCAATGTCGGCTTACGTGAGCTTTTATGAGGGCTTTGGTATGCCAATTATTGAATCGATGGCTGTGCAGACCCCGACTATCGTCAGCAACGCATCGGTTATGCCAGAGGTAGCTGGTAAGGCTGGCGTACTGGTTAATCCAGAAGACCCCAAGAGCATCGCCAGCCTACCGCACGATTGATGCCTGGACGCCTGAAAAGCGCGCCGAGGAGGTCGCGAAGGTATGGAACAAAGCCCGCTCGTACAGCTGGCATAATTCTGCCGTTACACTACTTAAAGCCGTGAGGGTAGCGAATAATGAAGCGCGTTGGTATAGATTTTTAGGGCCCTGCAAATTGGCCACCAGTTCCGGGGTATTAGCGAGGTTGTGCGCCGCGTAAGCTGCTGAGCTGGCACAGATTTTTGAAACGAAGATGACGAAATCGTTGTCTTCCAGTACGAAGACAACCGCGAGGTTGCAAAGGGTGTGTTGGATGAGTACGAAACGGTTATCCTGCCGCACCCGCCGCGGGGTAAGCTAGCGAAAATTTCGGATAGCGCCCTAGGCCCCTGCACAAGAAAAACTCATCCGCAAAGCACTGTGATGTGTTTATTCAGTTTGACTTTGAACTTGGCTCACCGCGCCACCACAAAAAACGTGGTTGTGATTCATGGACCAAATCCCGTATATTCTGGGCAATAGCACCCGCATTCCTACCTGGCAGATTACAGCGTGAGCCGCAAGGTTGGCCTGCGCCGCCGCGATGCCTTTAAAAAGCACCTCAAGCGCAAAAGTACAGCCAGCGCCTGGCGACTGTGCTGAGCGCGCTAGTGCTGTGATCACCGTATCGAACTACACAGCCGAAACCACCAAGAAGTTTGCCACCAATGGTAACCTCGAGCCACTGAGATGCATCTGGGCCGACACCACGTACGGGCAAGATTGACCCGCTCGAGTTGCACTCAATGCCGAGCTTGGCCTGGGTAATGGTACTTACTCTTCTTTATTGGTGGGGTGGATGAACGCCGCCGCATTGATGAGCTGGTTGCTGCCTTTTAACCAGCTACGTGCCCACGGCCACGACCTACACCTGGTGCTAGCCGGTAATGATTTCCAGACGCTGGACACGATCTTTAGCCCGTCGCGCGCCAGGCAATTGAGCGCTCATCCTACCGCGAAGATATCCACCTGATGGGCTTTGTATCTGATGGGCAGCGCGCATGGCTCTATAAGAACGCCCTTGCGTTTGTCTTCCCAACTGAGTTTGAGGGCTTTGGTATCCCGGTGATTGAATCGCTCGAGGTTGGTTGCCCGGTTATTACCTATAACAACAGCTCGCTCAAGGAACTGACCGGCCCGAATGTGTACTTCAGCAGATGACTGGTACGGCATTTTTGAGCAGGCATCAACAATCCTTGCCCAGTCAGATAAAAGAACGGGCTGCCACGGCTAAGCAAGGTAAAAAGTGGGCCAACCAATTTGCCTGGAAGAACAGCGCCAAGGTAATGAAGCAGACGATTGACCAGCTATAACGAACACACTGCAGCCATAGGCACTAACCCCCGGTCGTGAAACCGGGGGTTTTGCTATCAGCTAAGCCCTAGCGTACTAGCCTGGTAGCGGCTAGTCGCCCTAGGGTGCGGCGGCGCTTAGCGTACTTCCTCTAGACTACTGGCTGATAGCGCATGGGGCAAACCAAACTGGTGTTCGTCCGTCTCGGTGCGGTAGTACCAGCTGCCATTAACCAATATTTTAGAGCTAAAGCGGCGGGTTAGCCCGGCTGGCAGCTCCCGGCAACCGGGGGTAGGGCTGCGGGTATCTACTTTATGGGCGGGCGCACGCAGGCAGCAGGTGCCGAGGCTGGGCAAACGGCTGGTAGCTAATATCAGCAATATCCTTGGCCGGCCAGGCAATACTGCGCCCGGCATCGCTATCTTCTTTTGTGCGGTAGAAGGTTGTATCGCCAATAACGATTTTACTGGTAAAGTAGCGCTGCTCACCGGCTTTGAGAGTATCAGTTAGGCTATGGTTATGAACGGGTTGACTGCGTGGGCATCACGGCTTAAGCTCATCCAGCGTGGCTGGCTAAAGTTGCTAAACTGCGGCAGGTATTGCTCGGCAATACCAAAAATCACGCTGAGATTGTGGTCGGCTTCGGTCTGGTAGTACCACGTGGGGCCAAGTTTAAACCGCGCTACAAAGGTGCGGGTTAGCTGCACGGGTAGCTCCTGGCCAACCGGGCTATTGGTAGCACCTTGCTGCTTTTTGATTGTATGGGTGATGGCCATGCTGCGGGGGGTGATTGCCTGGTACTCCGGCGTTGCAGCAAGGGCACTTGTGGGTATACCAAGCTCGCGCCCGGCCTGGCTATCAACCTGACTGATAAGGTAGTCAGTACCATTAACCCGCACTTGGTGACTAAAGGTAATGATGCGCCCAGCGCCAATTGTATCGCCGGCTGGGTCGCCTGTGCGTAGGTTGGTTTTGGCAAGGTTGCGCGTTAGCGTGCGTACGGGCTGTGTGGTGAGCGGGGTAGGGGTAATGGCAATTTCGCCGACATTGGCTGCTGGTATACAGTTGGGGATATTACCCTGGGTATCGCTGGCGGTACGCAGGCACCAGCCATCGGTTGTAGGGATTTTACTGGTGATTTTGAGCACGCGGCCAGGCTGCAGCAAGCCATCGCCAGTGTGCTTGTGGCCAGTAAAGGCCTGGCGCTTATAGGTAGCGGTGGTAATTTGCATCAGGCGGGGTTGGGCCAGCGGCATAAACCCAAGCGAGCGGCTATCGCCAAACCAGTCCCAGTACACGCGCCAAAAATTACGGTTACCATAGGCACTACAGTTATCACCGGTGCCGTACATATTCCGTAGGGCTGCTTTGGTTAGGCTGGTACGGCGTGTAGGTATAGAGCGCTGCTGTGGCTTTGGTGTGAATATAGACATCGCTACCACCACAACCACGCTGCACCACGTTCCATAGGATATGGTTGGTTTGCTGCGGCTTTTTGTAGCTCCACCAGGGCTTATCCATATTATCGATATACCAACGCATTAGCTCCGCGGCGGAGTACATCTGGATAGAAAAACCAGCGTAGCGGGTATCACAATTGGCGCTACCACCTGGGCCGCTATCCGGGCAGTGTGACCCCATAGCGTAGCGGTACTGGTTGAATAGCGGCCAACTATCACTGGTAAGTGGGCCGGATGATTCGGTAGCGATTTTAACCAGCAACACTTTGGGACTAATACCGTAGCGCCCGGCGGCATCCTTTATAATCCAGGCGGCGCTTTTTAGCCCCATGGGGATAGCATCTGGGTGAGCGTAGTTATTAGCTGGCTCGCCACCAGTGGGGCTGGTTTTGGGGACTTCATGGTAGCGGTTCAGGCAGTGTAGGGTGGCCCAGCTCAGCCGCGGCGCGGGCGTACTCTGCCCGGGTTTTGTGCGAGCCAAACTCACGGGCAATGCCAGTGCCCCATACATCACAATGGCCAATTTTTTGGTCCAAAAAGCGCTGAATATCATCCACGCTCATACTACCAGCGTGGGTAAACGCTGCGTCGCTCATAATATTGCCGGCCTGCCAATCTTCGGCCCGGGCGGCGTGACTGGGCTGTGGCTGCCAGCCAAGCATAAACCATAGCCCCAGGGCAGTAGCAGCAGCCAGGTGCTGGCAGTGGTGCGGGGGAACGGGTAGACTTGCCATGGTTACGCCACCTTATGAGTTATGGTTTTTGTCAGCGTGGCTCCATCGGTCGTAACGGTTAGCTCAATCTGCCATTGCCCCTGGCCAAGGGGTGCAACCGGTATACTAAAGCCAGCGCACGAAGAAAATTCTGGCTGGTAGATAATAGCGGCAGTTTGCTGCTGCTCACGCTCGCCGTTACGGATACGCAGGCTACAGGGTGCCGCTACTGGCGTGGGCTAGCTTAGTGTAGACTGTGACCGCTTGCCCGGCAGTTTCGGCCCGCAGCTCAATCTGCTGGCTGGTTGGGGCAGGTCGCGGCTGCTGCTGGCCTGCCGGTTGGCCTGCTGCCTGCTGCACGGCGCTGTCATTAAACTGCTGCTTGCTTGTAGCGTTGTGTTGCTGCTCGCTGGCTTTTTGGGCCGGCGTAGCGGCGTGGGGTTGGTTGGTATGGGGGTTGGTTGTGGACTGCGTGGCACAATAGGTAAGCACCGGCGCCCGCTGCGACGACCAGGCCGAGTGCGGCCGCCCCCCATACAAGGCGGCGGGAAAGATGGTGTGGTATGTTCATAGTTATGGTGTTTGTTTATGGTTAGTATTTGTATGTACAGTATATAATAAAGCTTATAAATATTACAGGTATTTTTAAGTTAAATATCAGTTTTGTGTCTTTTTACCATACTTACCCCAGATAATTGGCTTAATAGCATAAATAATGGTATAATACGCTACATTATGAAACAACAGCACCGTTCATGGTGGCACACTGCGCGTCGGTGCCTGTGCTCGCCGTTTAGTATTTTCCTGCTTGGCGCATTGCTTGGCGGGGCGTACTTTTTATCGCTTTTAGCCCTAGTATTATTGACCCAACCAACGTAACCTGGATTTTTAGCCGCGGCGGCGATGTGCACCAGCACTATATGGGCTGGCATTTCTTCCGCTCGGCGGCGTGGTCATTCCCGCTCGGTATGATTGATGGCCTGGCGTACCCCCAGGGTGTGCCGCTGGTGTTTATGGATGCTATCCCGCTGCTCGCGCTGCTGCTCAAGCCGTTTGCCGGGTTCCTGCTCGGCCAGTTCCAGTACCTGGGGGCGTTTACGTTTCTTTCGTTTGTGCTGCAGGGTGGTGTAGCGGCACTGATTATGCGCCGCTTGAGCCGGCATATTGGGGTAATCCTGCTTTGGTACCAGCTTCTTTATTCTGGCGCCAATGCTGATTGATCGCTCGTTTTCACACACCGCACTCACTGCGCAGTGGATTATTCTGCTGGGGATTTACCTTTTGATTCGTACCAAGCAGGCGGGCACGGTGCGGTATTGGCGTTTTATTGCTGCCTGGACGGGGTTGTTGTCGCTCGCAGTGCTGATTCACCCGTATTTCTTCCCAATGGTGCTGGCGCTTTATGTCATTGCAGAGTATCTATGCTTACCGTACAGAGAACCCGCTCCGGAGCCTGCGCTACCTGGTGCCGCCAGTGGTGGCAATACTGCTATTTGGCGCAATTGGTGGGCTGACGCCAACCAAGCATAATCTTGACCCAATCGACCTAGAACCTATACGGCATGAACCTGGCTTCACCAGTGGACCCTCAAGGGCTATTCGCGCATTATGGGCCGCCAACTGTTTGCAGACACCCGCTACACCCCCGAAAGCGGCGAAAAAACCAACTACCTTGGCCTAGGGGTGCTTGCCCTGCTGCCGGTTGTGTTTGTTACTGCGCTGCTGTGGCTGAACCAGCGTGGCTGGGCCGGCGTGAAGCGGCTCACGACCTGGCGCCATGGCCTGGCTGGCTTGGTGCTGGTAGGGCTGTATGTGGTGGCACTTGGCTCAACCATTAAGTTTGGTAGCCACGTGTTTATGGTCTGGCAGTTGCCGCATTCTATCACGAAGTTATGGCTGATTTTCCGTTCGTCGGGGCGGATGTTCTGGCCGATCTATTACCTCATTATTACAGGGTGCTGGCGGTATGTATTCGTATGGTTGCCAGCCAAACCACACGGCGTGTTGGGCTCGTAACTATGCTATGCTTGACGCCGTTTGCACTGCTGCAGTTTGTGGATATTCGCACCAGTGAGCAGGTGGGTAGTAAGCGCCACCTCATGAGCCAGCAGTTTTTGAGCCACTATAGGCCTAGCCGCGAGGCTAATGATATCACCAAGCACTACTGCCAGCGCCGCCACCTGGTTGCACTCGAGCAGTACACCAGCCACGATGATTTTTGTAGCACGTATCGCAGGGGTGCAATTGCCTGTAATATGACGCTCACAGAAGGCTACTACGCCCATGATTACAAAACGCCCAGAGCGGGACCAGTTTGTGGCTGGCGAACGTGCCCGCCTAACCCAGGGTACGGCAGATGTGCGCACCAATCTGTATGTGACGCGTGATGCGGCGTTGGCGAGCCAACTGCGTGCCCACTACCAGGTAGATACCCTACGGGCCATGGCATTATATTCGTGCCCAGCGCTAAGGCATATGCCTCGCGCCCCGCTGATTAGCTCAAATCCAGCCAGTAGCGTATACTAATAAGAGTGAATATGTATGAATACCAAGCCAAGCGTGTGCTGGCGCGCTGTGGGTGGCTGTGCCCCAGGGGTGGTGGTGCGTACGGCTGATGAGCTCGCCGCGTCGTACGCCGGCGGTGCTCAAATCCCAGGTGCTAGCTGGTGGGCGTGGTAAGGCGGGTGGTGTGCAAGTGGTAAATGACACTAACCAGCTGCTGCCGGCATACCAGCGCATTATGGCAACGCCAATTAAAAGGCCAATTGCCGCAGGTGATTCACAGCTGAAGAGCGCCTGCCGATTGAGCGCGAATTCCCACCTCAGTATTCTGGTTGACCGGGCTAACCAGCGGCTTGAACTGCTGGCTCATGCCCAGGGTGGGATTGAGGTAGAGGCGCTAGCTCAGGGAGTTTTTGCGCCGCGCCTATTGATGATGACACAATAACCAGCCTGGCGGATGAGCTAGCAGCCACCCACCAACCACCAGGCAGGCAGGGCTGAGTTTGCAGCGCTGCTAGCAACTACTAGCGGCGGCGCAGGCGCAGGATGCAACACTACTCGAAATCAACCCGCTGGTGTTAACTACCACCGGTAAGCTTATCGCGGCTGATTGCAAACTGGTGGTGGATGATGCAGCCCGTTTCGCCACCCAGGTGACCCGCGGCGCAGTCAGAGCATAATTTTGGAGAACTCAACCACGCCGGTAGCGTGGCAACGATTGCCAATGGCGCCGGCCTGGCTATGGCGACAGTCGATGCAGTCGAGGCCGCTGGGCTCAGCCAGCTAACTTTTTGGATATTGGTGGTGGGGCCACCAGCCAGCAGGTGCTTGCGGCCTTCCAGCGCCTGATGGAATTCCCACACCCTGCAGGCGATTGTTATTAATATTTTTGCCGGCATTACCCTGCTAGCGATGAGGTTGCCCAGGCGATTATCACGGCGCGGCAACGTATGGCTGGCTTGCCGCCACTCTTCGTGCGGCTTGAAGGTACCAATGCAGCCCAGGCCCGCAAGCTGCTAGCCGCAGAGGGGCTCGTGCTGTACCCACACCTGCAGCGGCAATTGCCGCTGTGGCTCGGTGGCCCAAAGGAGCGACCATGAGTAATAGTAACCTTGCTATATATAACCCCACCCGCGTGATTGTACAGGGTGTATAACGGGCAGACACGGGCGTTTTCACACCGAGCGTATGTTACGCTACGGTACGCCGCTGGTGGCGGGTACCCTCGCCTGGTAAGCAGGGGCACAGCGTACATGGCTTGCCGGTGTATAGTACGATTCGTGATCTGACAGCTACCCATGGCCAGGTTGATGCCAGTGTTATTTTTGTGCCACCAGCCCATGCAGCTGCTGCTGTGTGCGAGGGCAATCGAGGCCCAAATCCCGCTGATTGTGTGTATTACCGAAGGTGTCCCGGTGCACGATATGCTCGCCGTGCGCCAGCAGCTAGCTGGTAGGTAAAAAGCCAGCTGATTGGCCCCTACTGCCCCGGCGTGCTAGTACCTGGCGGCAGCCTGCTGGGGATTATTCCTGGCCAGATTGCTACCCCAGGTAGTGTTGCCATTGTGAGCCGCAGTGGCACACTGACGTACGAGGCTATGGCAGAGCTAAGCCGGGCGGGGCTCGGCCAGCTGTGGTTGGCAGGGATTGGTGGCGACCCTATTAGCGGCACGAGCTTTTGTTGATTGCCTAGCACAGTTTATGGGGGATGAAAGCGTTCGCAGTATTGTGATGATTGGCGAAATTGGCGGCACAGCTGAGTGTGACGCCGCCGACTATATCGCGGCGCATGGCGCAAGCCAGTCACGGCCTATATTGCCGGGGCCAGCGCACCGGCCGGGGTGCAGATGGGCCACGCTGGTGCAATTTTGGGCTCACAGGCAGAATCTGCCCAGGCCAAGCGGCAGTACTTGGCCCAGCGCGGCATTACGAAACCGTTAGTGCAATCACTGATATCGTTACCTCCGGTAGTATACGGTAAATTGTGGTATAATAATGCCATGAAACGCCGTGTGACCATCCTGATTCCTCGCCTATAACGAGCAGGCAGTGCTCCCTCAGTTATTTTGAACGTCTCTACCAATTGCAAGATTCATTGCCGCGCTACCAGCTGGGTTTTTATTTGTTAACGATGGTAGCCGCGATAAAACGCTGCGCCTGATTCAGCAGCAGGCCGCCAAACACGCCAGCGCTGCCTATGTTAATTCTAGCCCGTAATTTTTGGTAAGGAAACTGCCATGCTGGCTGGATTTGACCATGCCACCGGGGATGCCCCTGGTGATTATTGATGCTGACCTCCAGGACCCACCAGAGCTGATCCCACGCATGATTGCCCTCTGGAGGATGGCATACGATGATGTGTACGCCCGCCGCGCAGCCGCCAGGGCGAAACCTGGCTTAAGAAGAAGACCAGCGAGTGGTACTACAGGTGCTGCAAAAATCTACCGGGTGCCAATCCAGCGCGACACGGGCGATTTCCGCTGCTGGACCGCCGCTGCATCGACGCCCTGACGCGCCTGCGCGAATCCCAGCGTAATACCAAGGCACTCTTTAGCCTGATAGGTTACCGCAAAAGGAGCTGCTTTACGACCGCGACCCACGCGCAGCTGGCGAAACCAAGTGGAACTACCGCAACCTGGTTAATTTGGCGATTGATGGCATTACTTCCTTTACCACAGCGCCCTTGCGGTTTTCATCCGTGCTGGGGGCAGTAGTGTCGCTGGCAGCGTTTGGCTATATTCTATACCTGCTGGTGCGGCCTTTCTTTGGTGTGCCAACTGGCGATGGTTACGCTTCGCTCATGGCGGTGGTACTGTTCCTCGGCGGTGTGCAACTGCTGAGCCTTGGGGTTATTGGTGAGTACATCGCCCGTATTTTTACCGAAAACCAAGCGCCCTAATTACTTTTTATAGAGGAATACCATGCGGCGAATTTTGGCAAAAATAGCCAGGCGCTGCGCTTTGCGGCCGTGGGTGTGGCCATACCGGGCTTGATTTTTGGCTTTGTTCTTTGGCTTAACAGCTGGGGCTTGACCGTCTGGTGGCTAATCTTTTATTTCTACAAGTGTTAGTTTATCTTTAGCTTTTTGCTAATCAAAACCTACACCTTTAGTGCCGCGCTTGCAGCACGCATATTGGCCGGCAAATGGCGCTGTTTACTGCTGTTACGCTATGTGGGTTGTGGGTGATTCAGCCTGTCATTATCACCGTGGTGCTGGCTGCGTGGCGCCGGCGTGGGTGGCAGGTACCTGGTGGGGCCCGCTGCTTCGCCAAGCTGGTGGCCACGCTCGGGTCGCTGTAGCTGGAACTATGTGCTCTATGCCAGGTGGTTTTCCCGCAGGCTCGGCCCGTTAAAACTACTCCGCAGCAGGTAAGCAAGTACCGCAGCAACGCACATCAAAAGAGGAGACGACGCAGTGAGCCATATTGCCATAGATGCACGAATTATTAATTCATCCACCGGCCGGTATGTGGAGCGTTTGCTGCACTACCTAGAAAATCGACACCCAAAACCGCTATACGATTTTGGTGCCGGCGAAAGATGAGCACTACTACACACCTCACGCAGCCGAATTTTACGGTGCAGGTGGCAGATTACGGCAACTATTCCTTTGCCGAGCAGACGAAGTTTCTGCGCTTTCTTAATCAGTTAGGCCCGGATCTCGTCCATTTTTGCATGCCCCAGCAGCCGGTGCTCTCATCGTGGTAAGCATGTCACCACGGTGCATGACCTGAGTCTTTTAAAAACCTATAATTCCGATAAAAACTGGCTGGTATACCACGCCAAGCAGCTAGTGGGCCGGGCGGTGTTTAAAATTATTTGCCACACTAATGCGCGTATTTTTGTGCCCAGCCGCTATACTCAGCGGGATCTGGAAACCTATAGTAAGGCCGCGGTTGGCAAAGACTATCCCCTAACCTACGAAGCAGCTGATAAGCTCCACGCGGGTATGACCGAACCCTACCATCACCAGTATAAGCGCTATTTGCTGTATGTGGGCCAACAGAGTGACTACAAAAACCTGCCCCGGCTAGCCCAGGCTCACCAAAAGCTTTTGGCCCGCCACCCGGACCTTGGCTTGCTGCTGGTCGGGAATCTCAATGCAGCTGCCCGCAAAAACCAAGATCTATTTGCTAAGCGTGGCTATAAAAACATTACCTTTACCGGCTTTGTGACCGATGCGCAGCGCGACTCGGCTATACGAGCATGCGGCTGCGTATGTTTTCCCTGAGCCTGATGGAAGGCTTTGCGTTTGCCAGGCCTCGAGGCAATGCTCTACGGTGCACCTGTAGTCAGTAGCAACACCGCCTGCTTGCCAGAGGTCTATGGCCAGGCTGCGCACTACTTTGACCCTTATAGCGTTGCCGATATGGCCCGCGCTATTAACGATGTGATTACCGACCCAGACCCGCCGCCAGCTAATCGAGGCCGGGCATAAGCAGACTGCACTGTATTCATGGCAGCGTATGGCAGAGCAAAACGCTGGCTGGCTACTAAAGCTGCCCCTAGAGGGCGAGGGGCTCTGAGCCCGCCCAGCGCGAGCCACCAGCGGCCCCACGTTTTGTGCATGCGCAAAAGAGCCTACTATTCAGTAGTAGGCTCTTTTCGGTAATAGTGCTGTTAGTTATGCTAATTTGATCGGCTAATAATCAGAACGCGGTTTTTACCTTCGCCTTCGGAATGAGTTGTGACTTCGCTGGTTTTGCGCCACCCGGTGCACAATGCGCCGGTCAGCGGCGGTTCAGTCGGGCAGTGTAGGGCTCGCCATGTGCAACGACGTCCGCAATCCAGCCTTCAGCCTTGGCGAGCGAGTTTATCGGCCCGCTGCTTTTTATAGTCAGCAATGTCGATATTCAGGCGCACCAGCTCTGCATCATGCGGCTGTGGAGCATAGCTGCCACCAGCGTTTGCAGGCTGCGTAGTGTCGGCACCGCGGCAATCAGCAGGGCTGTTGCGCTGGCTGGAGCCAACCAGTATTGATCACATCATCCTCGACGATGGCTTGCACTTGCGGCTTTACCTCGAAGAACGAAATAATATCCTCTACCGCCTTAACGGCAAAATCAATCGATGCTTGCTTATCCGTAACGTTTCTTCCCCTTTTTGATTTTTGGTTGATGTTGCAACCACACGCACGACGGTTTTTGCTACTACTGCTGGGCTTCTTTTGCGAGCCTTTTTGGGCTTTGGTAGCGGGACTGGCCTGGTGCTGGCGAGCGGCCGGCTGAGCCTCGCGCAACGACCTGGCTGGCGTCGCACGCTCGGCGCGCTCCCTTACCTGAGCGAGGGTTACAGATGAAAGAAACCCCCAGGGCGAGCGGCGGCGTAGATCCTGGCGGCGCAGCAAAACGCAGTTGCTGCTGACCGCCGCAATGGTAGAGACGGCCGAGAAGCAGGGCGATCACTCCGGGGAGGTTAAGCATAATCAGGGCAATAAAGAGCGGCATCACGATCATCATTTTGCCCATAACGATGGAATTGATTTCGGATTGGTCGGCCTGCTTGCCATCGGCAGCTTCGGCCATAACCTGGCGCAGCGAGCGCTTGGTGCCGGCTTGGCATGGTTGCTTGTCCGAAAGCATACTGCAGGTAGGCAGCCAGAATCACGAGAATAAACAAGGGGAGGTTAATACGCTACTGGCTAACAGCTTTGCTTTGGTAAGATCCACCAGGCCTCAGCAAGTTTTGGTTAAAGATAGACGGGTCGGCAATTAGGTGAGCCACGGTGTTAATTGATTTAACAAAACCGTAGGTGTAGTGGCCTAGCTGGTCTGGCTGCTGGCTAAAGATTTGAATCACCCGGTACAGGCCAAAGAAGATTGGCAGCTGAATCAGCACAACAACAGCGAGCGGAAGGCTAATATTGTGCTTGCGGTAAAGTCTCAGCGTCATCATGCCTTCCATTTTGGCGGTTGCCTTTGGCGCGCTGTTTAATCTTCTCAGCTCCGGCGGCTGCATGGCGCGCAATGGCTTTGACCTGCGCATTTGGCTTAACCACCAGCGGCCACACTGCCAGACGCACCAAAATGGTAAAAGATAATAACGGCTAAAGCCAAAATCGCCGCCTGGAATAATGCTGTAGCGCCATGAGCAAGTTAAAAATCGGTTGTACAACAACGGTGCTCAAAAAGCTCTCACTGTGTTGGTTCTCCATATGTTTGTAACTCCTTATAGTGATAGCAGCTGTATGGTATAATAACAGTATTATGATTGCAGTGCATTATCGCTGGTGGCTCAGGTACACGCCTGCATGGCCACTTTCAACCCTCAACGCAAACAAAGCAACTTTTAGCCCTAACGAGCGAGCGCACCATGGTGCAGCGGGCTTACGACCGTGCCCGTGAGCTGGGTGATCAAATTTACATTGTGACAGAAGCCAGCCACGCTGATGCCCTGCGCGCCCAGCTGCCAGAGCTACCAGATGAGGCCTTTTTGATTGAGCCAGGCCGCCGCGGCACGGCGCATTGTAGTATCTTTGCGCTGGATTACATCGCCCGCACTCACGACCGAGCGAGCCAATTGCCTTTATCCACTCCGACCACAATGTGCGTGATGTGAAGGGGCTTTGCGCGCGTTCGTTCGAGGCTGCCGGTCAGTATTTCCAGCCAACACAACGCCATTACGTCATGTTGGCATTGAGCCAACTTTCCCATCGACTGGCTTATGGCTATATTGAGCGTGGCGATAGTATTACCACCGATGCCTACGGCGTGAAATCATTTAAAGAAAAGCCAGATTACGACACCGCCCGCGCTTACGTGGCAAGCGGCAACTACCTATGGAACTGTGGCTACTTTGTGGGCTCGGTGGATACCTTTCACCTTGCAGCAGATGCAGCAGTATGCCCCTGAGCTAATGGCGAATTACCAAACGCTGGCTGGCCTCCAGTACCACGACGACGATGCCTACTGCCAAAACCTACCTAGGCTTTTGATAGCCACGGGTGATTGATATTGCCTTGATCGAAAACACGCACAGCCCTGGCGATGGTATCAGCCAGCGTGACTGGATGGATATCGGTAACTGAGGACCTGCGATGTGGTCGAAAGGACCAGGCTGGCAACTACGTGCGCGAGGGGTGTTTATGTGCTCGATAGCGAGAACGCTTTATATCCGTAACGAAGAGCCAACCAAGCCAGTGGCGGTGATTGGCCTTGACAATATCGTTGTAGTGAATACACCAGATGGTGCTAGTGGCGCGCAAGGGACGTTGCCGCCAAAGCCGGCGACATTGCTAAGCGTATTCAAGCTGGCAGCTAAACCAGCCTTTCACAGCACCGAGTAGTAAAACCCCGGTTTACCAGCCGGGGTCTTGCTGATTCTGTGAGTGGGCTGAGCGCGCCACACATGGGGTGGGCGGGGAGAGGTGCTGCCCTTTACTTTTGCGTGAGCGTGCGCTGCCACTGCGACTGCACTAGTTCGCGCATATGTGATGAACTTTTCTTTACCAAAGCAGGGTGGTGCTGCGGCGTAGCTCGGCGGGGTCAGTGCTGCTGCTCGGCTCGCCGCATGGCGTCAACTAACTGCAGCCACCGTTTGCTCGTGGACAGAATGCCGGTTGTGCCGTCCTGCACATATCGAGCGTGCCAGCCTTGCAAGGCGATAACTGAAGCGCCCGCAGCCAGGGCTTCGCTACTGTATATCGCCAAAGTCTTCCTCGCTTGGGAAGATAAGCCCTTAGCACCGCCAGACCGCCGCATTTCATCATCTGGCGTCACCATGGCGGTCAGTAAAGGAATTCTACCGTTGGCCCGGCTATAGCTGTGGTTTGGCGTGCTCGCATAGCGTTGCTAAACCCGTAGCGGGCACACCTGGTTTGAGTGCAGGCGGCAACGGCATAGGTCAATCCGTTTATAGGGCACTGCCGGGCGCCACGTAGTAATCACCCCGCTGTGGCTGTGGTGGCAAGCTGGGCATCAACCGGTGGAAGATAACGGTACTCTGGCGCTGCTGGTAGTGTTGCAATGCGATTCTGACTCGTGTGAATTCGCCACAAACATCACATCCTGGGCGGCAGCAAATCAGCCCGCAAAGTGGTGGCACGAGCAGCATGCTCAAGCGTACTAGGGATTAAACATGCCAAAGCCAGGGGTCAGCTTTGTATTCGTGTGTGGCTCCAAAAGTAGCGGATTGGCGTGGCAGTAGCAAGTCGTGGATTTTGCCCCGCCGGGTTGTACGTACTTGCTTTGCTTCGGCGCTGGCGGAAGAAATAATCACATCGTACTCCGCAAGAATCAAAGCCGGCGAAAGGCTTTTACGCGCAGCGATTGGCAGGAATTTGCGGGAGCTTTTAAGCGGGCGGCAGACGCGCGCAGGTGGTGAGCACGTCCAGCGCCCGAAACGTGGCATGGCGCTCGGCACGTGTGCTGAGTATAAATAGGGTGCACCAGGAAGGCTTTCGGCCAGTGAGCACAACTCCCTCGGCGCCGCCCATATTGGTTAGCCAGTCGGCAACAATAGCAATTTTGGCTCAGACTGGGGGCTTGGCGGGGTAGCTGGTTTGCTACTGGCGGCCGCTTTCGGGGCTGGGCGAGGCATTAGTTTGGCTCCCTGCTTAGCGCAGCACCACGGCTACGGTTTACATAAGATTTTTAATATCAGCCAAAGGTCCAGTTTTGGGCGTAGAAAAGCTCTAGCTCAATGCGCTCATCAAAGCTTAAATTACTGCGGCCCGATACCTGCCACAAGCCAGTGACGCCGGATTTGACGCTGTGCAGCGAGCAGTTTTGCCACGGCTAAATTTGGCTTCTTGCGGCAGATCGGGCGCGCCCAACCGAAGCTCGAAATCGCCCGCAGCATTCGATAAGCTGCGGTAGTTCATCGAGCGAAGTCTTGCGCAAAAGGTACCAAACTTGGTAATGCGGGGTCGTTTTCTACCCTATGGTTGGCGCGGTACTCGCGGCAGCTAGGTCGGCCCAGCCCATATCTTCAAACTCCTCGGCGGCGTCCTTTTGCCGTATTTGGCGCTCATGCTGCGGGAATTTTAATCAGCTGGATTGGCTCCGAAAAACGGCTCAGGCGCTCCGATACATAAAAACACCGGCCCAGGGTTGAAGATCTTCTGCAGCTACAATCAGCACAATAAAGAGCGGGCTCAGCAGCACCAGGGCAATAAAGCTAATAATGGTATCAAAGATAAACAACGATTTCGCCCCAACCGACTCAGTGGCGTTTGGCTCACTGAGATCACAGGGTAGCCCAAAAAGACATCGATGGTGTTTTTACCAGAGTAGAATTCGGGCTCGCCAGGGATACTATAGCTATTATGGCGTGATTGGGCGGCAGACAGAATGGTTTAGTTCAGGTGTAGTTATCAATGATAAATCAGTTTGGATGATGGTATCAATCCGCATCATCATCGAGCCGAGCCAGGGCGCTTTCGACCCTAGGGTAGTAGCGAACAGCAGCTCGCTGGGGAGGGATTTTTAGGCCTGTGACACAGCCAACGTGGTAGCCACTCTTGCTTAGTCAGCTGAGGTTGCGGGCAGTATCCGCCACGGTAGTGCAGCCAATGATCAGCACCCGGCTAGTGCCCACGCCGTATTTAAAAACTGGCTTGCGATAAACCGTAGCAGTCGCCTCGCCAAGAATCATCAGGAACGGAGCCAATCAGCGCATACACAGCCACCAGGCGGGCCGGGAAGGCGAGTTTTGGTCGGAACTCGCAGCCAAGCACCAGCAAAATACCATCCTAGCGAGCCAGCCGCAATCCGGGACCATTCACGCAGGCGCCTTGTGTGAACCTCGCTACTAGAGAGCCCCTATGCAAGAAGGGTGGCAATCCGAAAGGAATAATTGCCAGCGAGTCCAAAGATATATTACCGCGTAGACTTCTGCTACCAGGGGGCTGGGCATCATACTGGACGCGGATGACGGGCATGCCAGAACCTGGGGCGGCAAGAGAGGTAAGGAATCAATCAACAGCAGGAATAAGCTGCTGCGCTACGGATTACAGCCTGCCTGTTATTATACCATCTTTTACGCACTCGCAGTAGCATGGAATTTCACGCTGGCTAATACGGATAAGTGCCGCCCTGACAGTGGGTGGGTGGCCGGTGTGGTGCTAGCAGGGCTTTACAGCGGTGCAGGCAGATGTACGCGAGGCTATGCGCCACTTGCTAAAAGCTCGGAAGGAGCTTGTGCACGTGATTGCTGCTGTGCCCTTTGGCGGTTGCCATAACGCAGCAGCGGGCGCCTGGGGGCAGTTGTGCGTCAGCGCTCTGCTGGGGTATTATGGTCTCTGGCGCTCCTCCACGGTGTGATCGTGGCAGTCTACCATCACCCGCCGGGGAGTGAGTTTGCCGGCCTTGTAATAGACCTACGGGGCTACCTTGCCTGGCTGGTGGCCTATGCACTGCTGTACCTGCACCCGCAGGCACTCCGTAGCTTACTCATCGCGGCAGGAATAGGGGCAGGCTGTACGGTGGGCTTTGCGGTGCTGCAAGTCACGGTGCTGCCGGTGGATTTTTTGGCTCAATTTGGCTATAGCAAGGCCACGATTGCGCCGTATTTAACGGTCGATTTAAACGATAGCTTTGTGCGTATAAATAGCTTTTTGCGGGGGCCAAACCCGCTTGGGGCCTATAGTGTATTGCTGCTACGTGTGGCCGGAGCGTATGGGATTCGGCACTGGCGACAGCTACGCGCTATGCAGCGGGGGCTACTGGGCGCAGTGGTGCTAGGTAGCCTGGTGGCGCTGGTGTGGAGCTATTCACGCAGCGCCTGGCTGGGGCTGTGGTGGCTGGTGTCATGCTGGCAGCCAGCCATGTGCCACGCCGTTTTGTTGCCTGGCTGGGGCGGCTTTGGTTGTAACTGCGTGCGTGCGGGCTGTCGTCTACAGCTTGCGGCAGACGCCGTTTATATCGAATGTGGTTTTCCATAACAACGCTGGGGCTGGTTCGGTGCATAAATCGGACGATGGCCATGCGCTGACTTACGCCACGCCGCCCAGGTTGTGGGACAGCACCCCTAGGGGTAGGTGTGGGCAGCACAGGCTCGCCTTCGCTAGGCCCGGGTGCCACACCGCATATCATCGAAACCAGTATCTTTACATGGCCCACGAGAAACTGGCTGGCTAGGGGCTCGGTGTACAGCTGGCAATTACCACCGGCGCAGTTGCTGCTATGGCAGGCGCGCCGCGACCACTGGCTGGCCCGTGCACTCCTGGCAGCTGGTGCTGGGCTGCTGACGATTGGCCTGGTGCTGCCTGCTGGGCAGATGACACTGTGGTGATCACCTGGTGGCTACTAGCTGGTGCACTGGCTGGCTGGGCAGCTGCGGTACACCGTAAGCCCGTGTCCGCTGCAGCGACCAACACGGTGTAGCTATAGGCTAACCGAGCCCCAAAACGGCACGGGGTAGTGACGCCACCGCACCAGAAGTGCTAAAATAAGCATAATAGTGAGTGGTGATAATAACCCCAGCCAACCAATCAACCAACCACGCCGGCACCGCAGCCAACCTTCCCGGCTCCTACGCCGGCGCCAGGCAAATATACCAAGCCTGCTACAAACCCGCCAGCCGGCAACACAGCCGCCAGAGCCAACCTATCCACCGATGCCGAGTGGCTCCTTCCGCCCTAATGTCGATATGGCTCTACGATGGCCCGGTGACACCACCGCCCCAGCCGGATGCCGAGCCCAACATGTGGCATTCCCCGGGGCCGGTTGCTGCCCAGCCCGGCGTACCGGATTACTATAATTACAATAACCAGGCAGATTACCCACCGTATGCAACAGGGGTAGAAGGGGGTCAACAGGGCTATGCTACCCACCAGCCACCGTACGGCCAACCGGCGCAACACCGCCACCACGCCAGCATATGCCTGCGTGCACGACGCCACCGCCGCGCCCGCGCCGCTACGATGCCCACCGCTGCCTCATCCGGATTGTTGACCGGGCTGAGGGTAATTGGTGAGCACCGGTTGTGGTGATTAGCTTGTTCTGTGGTGTTCGACGTTATGTACCAGGTGTTTTGCCGTATAATGCCGTGCCGCAGGGTGTGGTGGTGGATGGTGTACCGCTTGTGGCCTGGAACACAGCGCAGCGGTGAGCCGGCTGGACGAAGCTCATGGTAATGCCAGAGCCAAGGTGTTTCTTTGGTAATGCCAGTGTGCCGCGTAAAACCCCTACTGGCCGCGAGCTGGTGCTATCGGTCACACAACCAAGAACGGCTTAAGAATGCCCACTATTCGGTCCGGTGGCGCCTGGTGCCAACATCGCTTTTTGGATTGGGTCCACTATCAAGGCTAGCCCGGCGCTCTACTCGTACGATACCGCCACGCTTGACACTTACACGCTTAAGAACCTCGGTAATAACCGCAAAATCAACCCGAAAGACGCTACGCTGCGGCTCGACGATAACCGCTTTAGCGTTGTGCTATTGCTAGCCGGGGGTACCTGCAATCTCATCCGAGTTTAAGGCTGCGGTGCAAAAAGCCACTATCAAGGACGGTGGCTATACAATACGTACAGCCATGAAGGAAACCCCAGCCACGCTGGGTAACCACGCCGCCGAGGAGCTGCAGATAAACTCAATAAGACCTTAGCCCAGGATATCCCTATCACCGCTAATGATAAGCAAGACACCGTGCCTGCCCACACCGCCAAAACCTGGCTGAGCTTTAAAACAGTCACGCCAGAGGCAAAGCCGGATAACCCAAAGGCAAGCGAGCCGCGTCTAGCCTTTACGGTGGAGCCAGACCGCGTGAAGAAGCATATTCAGAGTTCACGCCTCGCTGGGGCGGAGCAAAAGCCTGGCACAACCACGGTAAGCACACGTGACTTTTACCGAAAAACCAGCCGCCATGGAGGGCAAGCCTGGTGTCGCGATTAACATTGCCAAAACCACCCAGAGAGCGCCACCGATGTTGCTGATGGCAAAAACCCGCACCATGGTAGCCACGGTAGAGCTGGTTGGCGCACTGTCGTGTATAAGCGGAGCTACACACCAACAGAAGAGGGCTTTTAAGGCGCTGGTGCAGCAATTTAGCGAGGATAACAAGCGGGCGATATTGCCATTGCCGTCACAGAACCGACGGGCCGCAAGCCATTAGTCGTAGCTGCTACCCGCGGTGGCGAGGCGATCCCCGCCGGTGGTCGAGGGCGCTCTGGTGGCTGACACCGCCCAGTGTTGGTATAGAAAACGGCAGCATTGCGCCTACCAATAAGGCTGTGCAGCAGCCAAACCTACACCGACTGTATCAAGACAGCTATTACCGAGTTAGGATAAAGAATGTATTGATGGCCCGCTGAGCGGCGTGGTAATGCTACGGTCGCAGCGTCTCGCGTGATATTGGCCTGAACAATACCCAGCTGGGTGAGCACATTACCACCACCGCGGATGACATCCAGACCTTGCATGCGTAAGGCAGCCGAGAAAAGCGACAGCCAACCAAAAAGCTAGAGCCGCTCACGAGTCGATGCGTAGCCTACAGCAGCGTGATGGCATTGTGGTCGGGCAGAACAATATCGAGGCTATTGCTGGCACCGAGGGCGCCTTTAACCAAGCCGGTGTCATTACCAGCCAGGGCGGGCGCTATGTGGTGACCTTCCTTTCTAAAAGCTCCAACGCTAGTACTGCTGCTAAGTTTATTGCTGAGTTTGATAAGCTACGTAGCCAAAAGCCAGCTAGGAAACTCCAAGCCACACAGGCCATATATAGAGGGGTGCAAGCTAGGCTTGCACCCCTTTTTGGTTGGCGCGTATAGCTAGATGGTGCTGTATGGGTAGAGGTGCGTGCTACAGTTTATTTTGGTCTTGACGCTGGGCGCGCGGGCCTATATACTATGGTGTGTATTCCCGCGTAGCTCAGTGGTAGAGCGGTTGGCTGTTAACCAATAGGTCACTGGTTCGAGCCCAGTCGCGGGAGCCACGTTCGTTTTATAAAGCCCCCTTGGTGGTATGCCGAGGGGGCTTTTTGTGTACCGTAATGCCTGTACTACAGTTGCTTTGTGAGCAGCAAGAGTGTACACTACATACTATACAGTTACTAACATTTATATACTATACATACATTTTTTATACTATGGCACAAAACAGTACGTACACACCCAAATCAAACCATAGCAAACCGGCACCAGCCCTAGCAGATACCCCCAAGCAACTGGCAGGGGTAGCGCAGACCATGCGTATTATTGGTGGCAATGGAAGATGGTGATACTTTGCCCAGTTGCGCGAAGAGCCCAGACGCTTTAGGTAGCTTGCGCAACGGCGGTACCGGGGATTACCCAGCGCATGCTAACACTCCAGCTACGGGAGCTTGAAGCTGATGGATTGGTAGTGCGCACTGTGTACCGCCAGGTGCCGCCGCGGGTGGATTACGCCCTAACGCCACTGGGCCAAAGCCTACTGCCAGTCCTGAACGAAATGCAGTGGTGGGGCGATGCCTATGCTGCCCGGGCGAGCGGGGTAAGCGCACACCACAGTAGCGTTTGGTATACCGCTACTGTTTGCCACATATGCCATATTCTGCTATGGTAGGTGGTAACTACACAACGTGTGTAGGGCTCTTTAATAGGGTTACTATAGAAGGAAGTGGTCACTAGCGACGCCACCCAGACTGTTGCTCCAACCGAGCGCTTGGTTACGGTAGAAGATATCGATCGCTGTATCGCCAAACGGCAAGCGATCGCTACTACGCTGAAGCTAACATCCTTCTCGCCTTGCGGGAAGAGGACAAAAGCGCCACTACTCGCAGTGGCCGAGGCGGAGGAAATTCTCCGCCGGGCGCAGCAGTCTACATATGCTACCACCGCGGTGAGGGCTAGCGGCGGCTTGATAGCCGCAGTCACCGTAGGGTGGCAAAAAGCGGGATGTTGACTCGCAGGCGGAATCAGGCAGCGCAGCGTGATTTGCGAGGGCTCAAACGCCCTCCAGATCACCTGCGGCGCAAGATGCAGCCCCGTACAAAGGCTGCATCAATGCTCGGCTGACGTACTCAGCTCCGCCACAGAAGCTGAAGCGTGCCAGAGCCTTCTTCCATATCCGTACCGCCATTGTGGCGGTAGGGATTCCGCCGCTACTCTTAGACACCCTTTTGAGCACATCAGGGGGTGCACTAAGCATGTACTATGGCGGGCGACCGGGCTTGGCGTAGTGCGACCACAGCATGGCCATGCTGTGGTGACGGTTGACGGCATACTTATATACCATCGGCCGCCGTTCAGCGCGCGGCCCACACAACATATGTGAGCCATCCGCTGTTTGAAGCGGTAATACCCACACCAGTAGCTACCCGCTGTCGATAGGCGAACCCCTTTGCCATCACGGCAAGGGGCGGGAAGCCTGGTGCGGAAGATGCGTCGCCAGTGCTGACTCTACCAGCACCGGCAACAGCAGTCAAGCATCTGCCTCGACCGCATTGTCCATCGGTAGGACCAGTCGTTACCGCGACGTTTCGGGCCTGCCGCCATCACGCAACCCAGAGAAGAACCGACGCCCACGCTTATATACGCGTGGGCTTTCGATTAATGGGCACTATGGGCGGTGCTCTCGTACCGCGCCGTTTTACTTGGGTGCGGTTACGCCTGGCTGCTAAACCCATTAGGGTTCTGCGACCGCCAGCGCCACGCGTCCTGGCATGCGATCGCGCATGGTGCGCTCACGCCCAGGCCAAGTTCGCGCTTAAGCTTTGCCGCAATCTTCGCGTAGCAAAGCAGCAATATCGCGCGCGGCGCGGCTGCACCTGGTAGGGGATATCGCTACCAGCAGGCCGCGCCAAAGGCTGCAATAATTTGCTTAACCGAAGTGCCCTGGCCAGTACCAAGGTTATAACATGCGCCCGGCTGCACGCTATGCTTCGAGCGCTGCTGCGTGCCCGCGGGCTAGGTCCACAACGTGGATATAATCGCGCGCCACCGGTACCATCAGGTGTGTCGTAGTCATCCCCAGACACTACACCAACGTAGGGGCGCTTGCACAACGGCTGCCCGGGCTGGGCAAATGGCAGCAGGTTATTCGGTATGCCGCTTGGGTCTTCGCCAATGGTGCCAGATTCATGCGCGCCGACGAGGTCGAAAGCAGCGCGGGAATCGTCGCCTGGAAGCTAGGAGCTGGCCTGGCAGTAGTCGGTGATGATTTGCTCGAGCATGTATTTGCGCAGGCCATACGCCTGTGACACCAACACCACGCGGGAAGTTTCCGTTAGCGGTAGCTGCTCGGGCGCGCCACATACCGTAGCGAGCCAGAAAACACCAGCTCATGAACACCATTGGTAGCTCCATAGTTGTGTAACTAACTGCAGGGGTTGAGCCATAGGTTTGTGCGAGTAGCGAAGTCGAGTCAGGCAGGCGTTCGACCGTTCACCCACAGCCTGAGCCCAGCAAAGCGTAATGGATCGTGCATCGATTGTATGCTGGGTAAAGATCTCGCCAGCGCCGCTCGTCACGTACATCGGCCTGGTAAGACCGTACTGCCGGTGATGATGCTTCTACCCGCGCTAGTGCTTCTTGGCTGGCATTGATTAAATTATCCACCACGACAACCTCCCAGCCCATTGGCTAATAGTTCTATAAGGGTGTGGCCGCCAATATAGCCAGCACCGCGTAACTCAAAATTGTGCTCATACCTAGTAGGCCGTGAAGGCGACTAAAAATTTGCTGTAGCCAGGCCCGGTGGTTTTGGGCTTTGGCAGCTGCGCAAAGGTGGTACCTGCTGGCGTATGGTAGAGTAAGAATGCTCGTGCAACGAGCCGGCTGGGCAATGCGCCGATGGGCAGTGAGCCTCGCTTCCGGCAGGCTATACGCGGCACTGGCTTGGCGCTGGTGTGGTGCTGGCAGCAACGCTACTGTTCTTTGCGCCTTTGCTGCCGCGCAGTACTGCCTATAGCCCCTGGGGGTGACGCGCGACGTTTAACGCCCGGACGATCACCGCAGCATGCAGCCAGTGCGCCTATAGTCGGTAATTGCCACGATATTACCGTATGGCAATCTACGGCCACCAGCATGTACCCTCGTGATTGTGATCCGAAGCGCAGGTCCTCGACCGCCGTGCTGTTTGCTTCCTTTCGCACGGCTAGTGACAGATAACCCGGTGGCGGTGTAATATCTCGCCACCATTAGCGCTGACCTTTTGCTTGCTGGGTGTGCTTGCCTACTGGCGATGCATCACAGGCGGGTGGCCGGCGGCGACGTGCTATTATGTGTGGGCCAGATCTTTTGCATCTCGCGCCGCTTCCGCATGTCGGTGGCCATATGGCATTTGCGGGAATACCCAGTATATGTTGCCGTGCCGCGCTGGCGGTGTCGCACATTCTTAAAGCCACCAGGCTGCGGCTAGTAAACGGGCTGCGCGCTGCGGCTGGCGGCACTCTTTGTGGTGCTGCTGCACGTGCTGTGCGCTCGCGGTACCGATGGCGCTTTACCACGCTGGCGGTGGTAGCGCTGGTCGGCGGCCTGCGCCTGGCGCGGCAGGTCAGCTGGCGCCAGCTGCGCAGCGCTGCGTTGGTCGTGGGCCTGGCATTTTATTGCGGGTGCCGCCACCGCTGGCGAGACATGTCGATAGCTCGGGCAGAACACTCCTGGCTATAGCCTCGACCGAAAAAGACGCTGTATTCATCATCGCTGAAGGATTACGCTATCCCCAGTAGCGATACGTTGACGGCAAATATTCTACAAACCAACCGGCCGCCGTAAACCAAGCGAGCAAATGGCACAATGGCTACAACGCCAGATAGCGTCCTACTACCGGGGCCACGCGCTGCAGCGGCTGGTGGCGCTTATAGCCGATGGTGTTGCGTATGCGTACGTTCTACGCGGCGCGGTGGCACGCGCACGCCACAATCGCGCGCCAGCCCTGGCTTATATTTTGCAGCCATGGCAGTGGTGGGGGTTATTATATCCCTGGGGCCGTTCCTCAAGATTAACGAAACCATGTGTATACTAAAATCTGCCCAGGTGCGGTTACCACGGTACCGCTGCCGTACCTGCTTGTGGAACTACCAGCGCCGCTGGCTATCGTTTATCCATGTGCAATTGGCCGTGGCCAGCGTAAGCTGGATGGCCCTGGCCTGCTGCTTTGCTGGCACTGTTGCCGCATGTTGTAGCGCGGGCGCAGTCAGCCGCGGGTCGCCGCTTACCGGGCTCGCTGGGCTGCGTGGGCCTCGAAGCTGCCGCTGGCGGCGGATATCCTGCCTGGTCATATGCGTAGCTCAATGCGCCCGAACATCAGCGGCAACCTACCAGATACCAGCAGTCTACCACTATGCTCGCACGCAGCCGCAGGTAGATAAATTGCGATTATCGCTAGCCATTGTGACGTAAGCGCGCGCGAATCAAACACGTGCGCGAGCGAGATGCTGTGGGCTGGCTACCATGGCCGCTATATGTATAACGGCCACGGTGCTTTTATGCCACGTGATTATCAGGCGGCGACCATGCGCAGCTACCATGATCTTTTCTGGGCGATGATTTTGCCAGCACGCGTAGTGCGCCCGGCTATGTGGCAATGGTGGATAAAAAGGCTTCCACCGGCGCTACCAACCAGCGCGCCAGCCAGCTACCAGCAGGGCGATGACGCCAGCCAGCAGCCTTATTGCGTACAGGTTATCTGCGGCTATAGTAAAACACCACCCCTTTATGCGATGGGTGGTCGACAGGGGCGGTGTTTTGTAGTTGCCACGAGGCGTCGGGCTATTGCTACGTGCGTATTCCTTTTCTACGTTGACGCGTTCCAGATGGCGGTACTGTCCGTGACGCCATTTTGGATATTTTGACAGCTTCGATGGCTGTGGAGCATGGAAGTGGTCTTGCTGTTGTAGCGGTGCCGGGACCATTTGCGCCCAATCAAGGGAATAGGTTTGCGGAAGCCATCCGTGAGGTTACGCACGGTATCAAACTCCGTTGTGACCAAAGCAGGCTGGGTAGGTTTCTCTTGAGTTTTAATAACCCGTGGTGTCAATCACGTCGCTTTGGGTCAAGGATATCAATCTTAGCCAGCCTCATCCACTGGCTCAAACTGGGGCCATCGTCGCTCCAGTTTCCAGACATCATCCTTTTCGCTCTAACATATTCCATGCCAACCCAGATGTTATCTTCGTCCTTCACCAGGTACGGGGCTCCAGTTATTAAAGATTTGCAGGCGGCAGACTTTTTACATCTGGCTCCTGTGAATGTAAATCAGTTATCTGGTACAATGTTGCCCTTTGGTTTTGCGGTTGGTTTTGGTTTCGATCTTTAGCTTTTTCGCCAAAAATCCCACGGTGATAAAATCGCGGAAGGGGAGGCCTCAGCCACGCGGCGCTACATCGCGCGGATCGGACGCCATCAAAGGCTTCGATCGGCTCATTCACCGGCATGGTCGAGAAGAAGTAGTCGCCCTTTACCTTGCTGGTGCGCCTTTGGTTTTGTAGTTATAGACATCGACAGCCTCGATTGTGCCATCAGCAGTGGCGTGGATTTTGGTAATAGCTTGCTTTTTGTGCACCTGGCCGCCCTTTTCTTCCACGCGCCTCGCGACCGGTTTTCCCACATGTGGCGCCAAGCTTTAGGTACAGGAAGGATTCAATCAGGCTGGTTTCAACATTCTTTTGGCTGATATCGGCCTTCTTCTTTGGCTTAATGGCGTTCAGCAGCACCTTCGAAACACCTCAGGCCTTTGACGCTGCGAGCGCCCAGCTAGAATCGATTTCGCGTGGCGATACGCCAAGGCTTTTCGGTGTAGCTGGCAGAAAGGTAGTGTAGAGCTCGCGGCCAAAACGGTGTATATATGGTGCTCGAGGTTTGATTCGTCAACTTTAGTGGAATTTAGTAGCAATAGCATCATGCCGATTTTGTGGCGATCTTTTAGCACTTTCGAGGTAATGGTGGCTTTGTTCAGGCCAGGTAGTGGTGAGTCGTAGGGCTTGCGGCCGTAGTAAATGCAACGAGCGGCTCCGCACCAGCATCCACGTCGTCTCGTTTTGGTGGGGTCAGGCCCTGGGCCACCTTGCAGGTCCGGCTTCTTGGCCGCGGTATTTTCATGCGGAAGGTTTTTCGATGCCGTTTTCTTCTAATTGGTGGATTTGGTCTCACCCACTGCATCACAGTATCGACTTCGAAAAAGAAACGGTGCCTGCTAATATCGATACGGTTGCCTTTGTGAGTTAACGGTTTTACCACTGCCGCCCAATATCATCCTCGAAGCTTCAAACACAATTGGTGTGATGTTGGTTTTGCGGCTAGTTCGTGAGGGCGGCGAGTGAGGCCTGCTGGGCCCGGCACCTATACACTGGCAGTCTGCTTTTGGCGCGGCCGGGCTTTTTGCGCTGAGCGCCCGCAGCCCGCTGCGTTGCTTTGGTTTGTGGTCACGCGTCTCCTTTATTATATTATTTATGCAAGTTTCGTGGCCTCGGCACAAAACCGCCGCCGGGCAAGAAAGTTCAGAACACAACCGCCACAGCGATACATTTTGCGACCACCAGCGGTACGCCACCAGGCTGCTGGTGGCCCAGCCACGAGTGCATTATTGCCCAGCAGGCAGTCACACCGATGGTTGTGCAAAGACGCAAAATTACCAGCTTCACTGGTAATTTCGGGTCGGTAAACACACGGTTATGGCCTCAGCGCGTAGTTGGTAACCAGCCCGAGCAAAAGGCACTTGTGGCGGCAACCAGATGAGTGACCCGCAGCGATGGCCAGCAGCACTCAGGGTACCAAAGTCTACCACCAGTGCGCTAGTACCGAAACCGCACCGTAGCGCACCAGCATCTACAAACAGGTCGGTTCGCCAATCTCCCTGCGTTAACCATCACTTGGTATTCCATTGCGCAGGTGCCCGGCAGATGTAAAGTGAGCGAGCAGGAGACATGATGCTCCGTGCGGCGTACGCATGCCGCCGCTACTTCAACCCCGAAAAGTGCTTGATTGAAACATTTTTGCTATCAATTCCCTTACTCTGTGAGTGGAGATCTTCATCAGCTTTTTACATCATCAGGCTGTCCAGCTAAGAGATACTGAGCTTTCTTGCCATACGTATCTATCGACTTTTTCAAAAGCGTTCTTGACTCAGGAAAGACTGCATTGGTTTCACTAGGTTACATTGAGCTATTTGCTTTAGCTCCGAGGCTCCTTTGTCAAAGACCGTTACTCCCTTGTCTAAATGATAGGATGACAGGGCGCTTACCGCCCACTGCCTGACGATTGGTCCGTGCCGAGATGCCGACATCGGATGCAAAAGCAAACCAGTGGCGCGTCGCCCTCTGTAACGAGCAAAAGATGAACTCCAGCATCATCTCAACCCTTGCGCCTGCTGGTAGACTCTCAAGAAAGCTTTTTATAGGGGCTGCCACTGTGGGTCACTGTGACGATTTCATTATCCTCAGGGCTAGAAGCAATGCCAGCCAACGGCAATTTTCGATCACCCGTATTACCGCTAGATGCCTTAGGTGGCGTAATCTTGGCATCAAGAGCCGGCTTTCCGTCATACTCATCAGGTTTTGCCAGGCGAATAACGTGGAGGTTGCCGCGAGGGTTTTCGATGGATTTGATTGATAACGTTTGGCTCCGCCGCAAGTACGCGATGATACCCCAGTGATAAAAGCCTATAACTGCAGAATAGCTACTGCGATGATTACCATACCCTCCATGTATGTAAAATACCTTTCACAAAGGTAGTGGCAAGTACTTCTAGCGTCCTACTAATACCTGGAAAATCGTCTTCGGTGATGTGCACATCCATGTAGTAAAACAAATTATAAACCTGTAAAATATCCTGAATCTTTTCCTCTGAATGTCCTTCTGCCACCATACGATTAGTAAAGGTTTCGACTAAAAACTGATGAAAGGTATTGGCGGCTTTGCCTTTGCCCGAAGAATAGTGGCTGCGCAGCGTACGAGAGATAGCTGGATTATGCCATTCCGCCAGGATTTTATTGGACGAAACCAGGCTACGTGACTGTTCAAAAATCTGTCTCACAAGTTTGACCAAATCTTGCTGCCAATCGATGTCATCCATCATCGCTTGACGAACGCGGTCGTTCTCCTCAACGTACACATCCAGAAAGATAGCCTCCTTGCCATCGTAGTAGTTATAAAAAGAACCAACTGCTACGCCAGCTTGTTTTGCAATTTCTGAGATCCCGGCCTCCTTATAACCCTTTTTTGAGAAGACATCATACGGCGGTCGATGCTTGCTTTTTGTCCAATGCTCGTAACCTCCTTCGTTGTAATACTATGAATGAATAAATTTTTATATTCATTCATAGTATATTAAAACAATAACGGGTCTGTCAATAGAGAGGTTTTCTTGATTATCTTTTGCTTGGCAGCTCGATTGTGCAAAGCTTACCTCATTAAATGCCCTGTGGCCTGGATTGAGTGTGATTCAGTAAAGATCGATACCTGAACTAACGAGAGTGCGTCGTTTGGCTCTGTATCTTATCCACCAGCTTCGTTAGCTTCACGCCACCGCACATCCTCAGTGGTCAGCGCCGCGATATGCACCCAGAGTTGTTGACTTCGCCGCGCTGCATAGATCAGGCGGGTGAGGGGCAGACAGGCGCGAGTTTTGCCGCCATAGGATACCTCGCGTGGGCTGGCGACAACGGCGGTGATGGCTGAGTCTTTGATAAAGTGGATGCTCGCGCCCTTTTCGATACCCTTTTTGTAAAAGCTAAAGCGCTGGTCTTGCTGATGCGCGGTGGTGACGGCCTCGAACGAATCCGCTTTGCTGGTGAATTGAGCTGGCTTTGGGATAAATTTGCGTGCCGTCAGGGCGAGCAGCAGCCGCTGGATAAGATACTCATCGAGCGCAAAGAACTCGCTCCGGCCAATGCGGTGCTTGCTAAAGACTTCGTGTAGGAGCTGCTCCTTCTTGTGGTAATTATCTACCTCAATAGCAACCAGCCGCTGCAGCCCAGTGATAGAACAGCCGTTGGACTCCGAGATACGCATACGCGCCTCGAAGCGGTCGGCGCTGGTCTTGCCAATCTTGACCAAGCCCTCAATGGCACTGGTCATAACATAAATCACTCCGCGCGGCTCGGACATGATTTTATTGTAGCAGACTGTGGGGTGGGGGATAGCTAATGGTAGCAAATTAAGACTACCCTCGTTAATTATTTGTAGTTGCAGGAAACCAAAAGTTTCTCGGTGTATAATACGAACATATTACCAAAGGGGAAATGAATGTCTGAAGACCAAAAACACCAACTACAAACGTCACTATGGAATATTGCGAATGATCTGCGTGGTAAGATGAATGCCGATGAGTTCCGTGACTATATTCTTGGCTTTATTTTCTATAAATATCTCATCTGAAAAGCTTGAGCTCTATGCGTGGATGGATTGCTAGAGAGCGAGGGCACAACGTACTGCCAGCTCAACGATACGGATGCTGATTTTATTCATGCAAAATCCGTAGTGCAGCGCTCGATAGCTTGGGGTATTTCTGCTGCCAAGGAGCTTTTTACGCGAATGGCAGAGCGCACGGAGCTGAGGCGATTTTACCGAAGATTTGCAGGCTATTTTTGAACCATATAGAGCAGAGTACTGTCGGCACCAGCAGCCAGGACGATTTTGACCATCTGTTTTCTGAGCTAGATCTTAACTCTACCAAGCTTGGCAAAACTGTCGGTGAGCGCGCTGAGCTAATTGCTAAAGTGCTGCGCCACCTCGGCACTATCGACTTCCAGCTAGGTAATAGCCAGATAGATATTTTTGGTGACGCCTACGAATATCTTATTAGCCAGTTCGCTAGTGGTGCAGGCAAGAAGGCTGGTGAATTCTACACGCCACAAGAAGTAATCGAAGTTCTTGCGCGCATCGTGACGCTGGGCAAAACGCGTATTCGGAGTGTGTATGATCCAACTTGCGGTTCGGGCTCGCTGCTCCTACGAATTGGGCGGCATGCCCAGGTGAGTGAATATTTTGGCCAGGAAATGAACGGTACCACCTATAACCTAGCCCGCATGAATATGATTTTGCACGATATCCACTTTGATGCGTTTGATATCAAGAACGATGACACGCTTGAGCGCCCACAGCATCTGAGCTCAGCGCTTTGAGGCAGTGGTGGCCAACCCGCCTTTTTAGTGCCGGGCGGGCGGGTGACAAAAAACCCACTGCATGCAAATGATGAACGCTTTAGCCCATGGGGTAGGTTGGCACCAAGTAGCAAGGCAGACTATGCCTTTATTACCCACATGTTGCACCACCTGGCGGATAATGGCACCATGGCGGTTGTTATGCGCCGCATGGGGCGCTATTCCGCGGTGCGGCAGAAGGTATAATTCGCCAGCATATTATCGAGCGGAATTTGCTTGATGCAGCGATTGGGCTGCCGGCAAATTTGTTCTCACGGCACGAGTATTCCGGCTTGTATTTTGGTATTTAAAAAGTGCCGCACGCATAGTGGCGTACTATTTATCGATGCCAGCCGTGAATTTATTAAGGGCAAGAACCAAAACCAATTAGGTGCAGATAATATTAATAGATTATAGATACGTATACTAACTGGGCTGAGGGTAGATAAATACAGCCACATCGCTGGAGCCAACAGAGCTAGCCGAGAATGACTACAACCTCAACATCCCGCGCTATGTAGATACCTTCGAAGAAGAGGCGCCAATCGACCTTTACCGCCACCGCGCATGACATTCGCCAAATTAATACCTCAGCTGGCCCAGGTCGATAAAACCATCGCTGCCTTTTGCCAGGAGCTGGGGATTGAGGGCGTGGAGGATGAACGCTACAAAGCGGACACCCCAGCTGGCGATTCCCAGAATTTACGGGTGAGTGGAGAGATTAAATTCAAAGATATATTTTGTCGTGTTACGAGTAAAAATAAGGAGAACAACCAAAATATCTTAACGATATCTGCACAGCATGGTTTCGTTAGTCAGGATAAATTTTTTTCCAAGATTGTAGCAGCAAAGGACGTGCAAGGCTACTATTTATTACATGAAAATGACTACGCTTATAACAAAAGAGTTACTCGAAGGAGTTACCCAGCAGGCGCTATTAAGCGCCTTGCCCAAGATAAAGGAGTGGTTTCTACATTGTATATTTGTTTCTCTTTAAAGGAACCAGGGGGTGAAGCCTTCTTTGATCAGTACTTTGAATCGGGTAAACATAATAGAGAGATCCAAAAGATTGCACAGGAAGGCGCTCGTAATCACGGTTTTGCTTAATATATCTGTTGATGATTTCTTTGATATAAAATTAATAGCACCCGGTGCAGCCGAACAGCAAAAAATTGCTGCATTCCTTGCTGCGGTAGACAAGCGGGTGGCGCTGCTAGAGCGCAAGATGCAGCAGCTAGAGGCGTACAAGCACGGTGTTATGCAGCAGCTGTTTAGCCAGCAGCTTCGCTTCACTCGCCCAGACGGCTCATACTTCCCGGTGTGGCAAGAGAGGCGGCTAGGGGAGATAGGAAAGTTTTACAGAGGGCTGAGTTATGATAAGTCCAATGTCAGGTCATTTGGTAATCTAGTGCTGCGCTCAAGTAATATACAGGGTGGCCAGCTAATTCTCGACCAAGATTTACAATTTGTAGACAAAGCAATTGGCAAGCAACAAAATCTTAGAAAGGGCGATATTGTTATATGTATGGCCAACGGGTCAAAGAAATTGGTCGGTAAGGCAGCTATCTATAAGGGCCAATATTCAGGGAGTATTACGGTGGGTGCATTCTGCTCTATATTTAGGAGCAATAATACATTAGCTGAATATCTATTACAAAACACACCAATACAAAAAGTACTTAAATATGTTGCTGGCAGGAACAAATATAAATAATTTGAAAAGTTCAGACCTTGAGAAGCTTAAATTCATACTACCATCCAATGAAGAAGAACAGCAAAAAATTGCTACATTTCTCTCTGCTCTAGATGAAAAAATTGCCCTCACTCGCCGGCAGCTGGATAAAACAAAACAATTTAAAAAAGGATTATTGCAAAGGATGTTTGTGTAAGATGACGAGCCAAATTGAGGTGCGTAGTAGAAGGGGGTGTTGTTTGGTGTTCCGTTGGATATTTTTAAAATTACCTTACAGTACACCACTGTATTCGACACAAAGCCATACAATGAAATACTCAAAAACAAAAGAGTGCAGCTATCGAAGTTTAGAAAGCTGTATATCAAAGCCAAGGTCCCTTATCCAGTAGTATTTATGAGCAAGAATGACATCGAAAGTCAGATTGATGACTATATAAAAAAGACTTTTGCTGGAGTTGATATGAACAGGCAATATTCTATTGCGAGTCACGGTACTGTAGATATAAGTGAGATATCCATTATGCTTAGGCATATAGCTGCACTACAGTCTGAGCTTGGTAAAAGTATATGTAACAAGAATACTTTTATGTGGTGTGTTCTCGAGGCAAAATTATGAAAAATATAAACATTGAAAATAAGGCTTGCATTGCAAAGAGAAAAGCTGGATATAGATATAAATAAAAATAAAGAGTATACAGGGCAAAAAGGAGGCATTTTTGTACCTAGAGAGGCAATTGAATAAACATAATATTTTTATTTCTATGTATGATCATCGCCTATGTGACAAAACTATACAAATAGAAGATTTTGCCGGGATTTTTATAAATCACAAAAAGCACCCTATATTTTTATTCGTGCAAGTGATGATAAAGGTATGATAGACCCTTGGGGGAGGAAGAACCTTATTCTTATGTTGATGCTTGGTATGCTATTGCATAAAAAAATAATAAACCTGTGATGCTTAACACAAAACATAACTCCGATATTAATGATGAAGCGTATCAGTTTGCTGAAGAGATACTTATGCCACAAGAGGATTTCTCAGAGTGTGCGCATATAAAAGATCTAGTTGATATCAAGAAGGTCAGTGAGCTATACAAGGTTAGCCCATCTGCGGTTATTATGCGCTGTTACAGATTGAAGCTAATTAGTAATAAACAAAAGAAAGTCTTCTGAGGGAGTGTAACGAAGAATTTGAGAAAATCAGGTCTAAAAAGGGAGGTGGCCGCAATGGAGCCATTGAGAAGGGTATTGTCTTGAATGTTGGAAGCGGAGCGACGGATATCATACTGAATAGGAGTAAACAAGGTCTAATAGATAATACACGGGTAAATAATCTTCTATGCCCGAAAAAGAGTGAGGGCTTTTTCATTGATGGAATCAGGGAATACCTTAATGTCTAGTAACTTCACTATAATTCCTAGACACAAACTTTATACGAGAAACTAGCTTGGAGATATTACAAAAATGCAGAAAAATAGTCGACTAATAACTATAAAAAGAAGTCGAGAAAGAATTACCTAAACAGGCAAGAGGAAAAACTTAAAAGTTCAGGTATAGAAGTAGTATGCTTAGGGGCTGGTGAGTATGCGGTTCTTGGAAAAAATATTCAATAGTTCGTCTGCAATAAAAACTTATAAATTATTATTCTAATGAAGGTATGGCAGACCCGCTTCTATTAGCCTATATTGTACATAATAAGACCAGCGGTGATAGTGCAGCTGTCAATGTTTGATAAGCCATTAGAACTTGCGACCAGAGATAAAAACTTTGCGAGCATGTTGTAAAGAATTAGGAGTTAAACCATATGGAGGACAAGAAATAACTAACATGACCCACCAATCGGAACAAACCCTCGAAAACGATCTCGTCGCCCAGCTGGTAGCTGGTGGGTATAGTAAGGTCGATTTGCCTGACGAGACGGCGATGCTGGCCAATCTGCGGCGGCAGTTAGAAAACGCACAATGCCGCCAAGCTCGGCGGCGTACCGCTCACAGATACGGAATTTAAAAAGTGTGCTGAACCACTTGGGCCGCGGCACGGTGTTTGAGCGGGCGAAGACGCTGCGCGATAAAATGCACCTTGTGCGTGAGGATGGCAGTAGTGTATATTTAGAGTTTTTTTGACACAAGCCAGTGGTGCCAAAACGAATACCAGGTGGCGCAGCAAATTACTAATACCGGCACCTACGAAACGCGCTATGATGTGACTATACTAGTTAATGGCCTGCCATTGGTGCAGGTAGAACTCAAGCGTCGCGGGATAGAGGCTGCGCGAGGCATTTAACCAGATCAATCGCTACCGCCGCCATAGCTATAGCGCGGGCTATGGGCTATTCCAGTATGTGCAGCTGTTTGTCATAAGTAACGGCGTGGATACCAAATATTATGCCAATACGGTAAGCAATAATGGCGACAAGAAAGCAAGCTATGAGTTCACCTACTACTGGACAGACGAACAAAATGTGCGCATGAGCGAGCTAGGGCAGTTTGCGGATATCTTTTTGGAGCGGTGCCATCTGTCGCAGATGATTGCTAAATATATTGTGCTGAATGAGTCGACCAAGACATTGATGGTGCTACGTCCATACCAATACTATGCGGTAGAGAAGATTGTAGATAAAGGTAGCAAAGGGCGTTAGTGGTGGCTATATTTGGCATACGACAGGGGAGCGGCAAAACACTGACTAGCTTTTAAAGCGGCGCAGCTAATGACGGAAAAATCCGGACGTCGACAAAGTGATGTTTGTGGTAGACCGCAGTGACCTAGACTACCAGACGATCAAAGAGTTTAATGCCTTTTAAGGATGGTAGCGTAGATGGTACCGATAGCACTGCTACGTTGGTGCAGCAACTCGCCGACCCTAACACCGCTGATTGTGACGACTATCCAGAAGCTAGATAAGGCTGTGACACGCCAACGCCACTGCGCAGGCAATGCAGGCGGTAAAAATAAGCGATTCGTATTTATTTTTGATGAGTGCCACCGCTCGCAATTTGGCCAAACGCACAAGAATATTACCAGTTACTTTACTAATTACCAGCTATTTGGCTTTACGGGGACGCCAATTTTGGCTGATAACGCTACTAGCAATGGTGGGTTTGGTAAGCGTACTACGAAAGATCTTTTTGGTGAGCGCCTGCATGAATATGTAATAACCGATGCGATTAACGATGGCAATGTCCTAAAGTTTAGTGTGGAATATGTGGGGCGATTCACACGGCGTGAGGGGGCTGATACACAGGCAGATATTGATGTTGAGGCAATCGACATCAAAGAAGCGATGGAAAATCAGGCTCGGGTAGATAATATTGTGGATTACATATTAGCGAACCATGGTCGCAAAACGCACGGGCGTGACTTTACTGCTATGATGTGCGTTAGTTCTACCGATTTACTGCGTATGTACTACGATGCCTTTCGGCGCAAAAATACCAAGCTCACTATTGCAACGATTTTTAGCTACCAGGCGAATGAAGAAGATCCAAATGCCGACAGCTTACTGGATGAAGATGTATTAAAGTTCGCTGGCCACGTCAACCAGTCTGCACGTGATTTTTTGGAGAGCGCTATGGTGAGTATAATGCGCGGTTTGGCACCAACTACACCACGCGTGATAGCAGGAGCTTCTATGGGTATTACAAGGATATTGCTCGGCGTGTAAAAATCGCGAAATTGATATTTTTGCTAGTGGTAAATCATGTTCTTGACCGGGTTTGATAGCAAGACGCTCAATACGCTTTTATGTAGATAAAAATCTAAAATACCACGGTCTTTTGCAGGCATATAGTCGCACAAACCGTATTCTGAATGAGCGCAAATCCCAGGGTAATATTGTGGTCTTTCGTAATCTAAAAACTGCGACGGATAAGGCAGTGCAGCTATTCAGTAACAAAGCAAGCCATGGAGACGATCTTCCTAAAACCATACGAATGGTATGTGCAGGACTTTAACCAAAAAGTAGCAAGGTTGCTGGCTTTTTACTCCAGAACCACGCAGCGTCGATACACTACTCGGTGAGGCTGAAAAGCGGCAATTTGTGGAGCTCTTCGCGAGGTTATGCGCACGCGCAATGTGCTTTTATCATTTGCTGATTTTGCCGATAGCGATGTTGATATGAGTGAGCAGCTCTTTGAGGACTTTAAGAGCAAGTACTTAGATATATACTTTGAGCGCCGTAGCAGTAAAGAAAAGGTGAGTATTCTGATGAGGTGGATTTTGAACTAGAATTAATCCGCCGCGATGAGATTACCGTTGATTATATTATAGGGCTTGTAACGAAAATGGCAGAGGCTGGTGAGCAGGAAAAGAGCCAATTACGTAAGCAGATAGCAGAGCTCATTAATGGTAATGAAAAGCTGCGTAGCAAGCGTGAGCTGATTGATAAATTCATTACCAGCTGGCTGCCGCATGCTGCTGATAGTGATAGTGTCGAGGAGGAGTTCCAGCGTTTTTGGGGTGAGCAGGAGCAGCACATGCTGGAGCAATTAGCTGCGGCGGAGGGTTTTGACTCCAGCACGACTGCGCCGGCTGATTGATAACTATAACTATACCGGGCGATTGCCGCGGAGTGATGAATATGTGGCGGCCCTGAAGGATAAAACCACGGCTTAGTGGACGCCGTGCTTTGATTGAGCGCTTAAAGGCAAAGGTATGCCTGTTTATCGATACATTCATAGAATAAGAGAAGTGGAGGGCTAAGCTCCATGAAAATCCCCGCCACAATCGAAACCAACCCCGCCACCGCGAAGAAGTCGTGGTGGGTAGCGACGGCATCGTATATCATCTACACTAAAGCGCCGGCGATTGAGGGCCGGGCGAACGCGGCAGCTATTAAGCTGCTAGCCAAATATTTTGGTGTAGCGCAGTCGGGGGTAAGGCTGGTGCGCGGGGCGAGGGCCAAGCGTAAAGTGTTTTTGATTGATATACAGCCGCTGTGGGCATGGTGAGTCGCAGCGCTGCTGCGATATGCGTACGGCTAGTGTGATAGGGCGAAACCAAGGGTATTTTTACGCCTGGTTCGGTTTTGCCAAGCAGGGTGCTAACGGTCACGAACTGGTAGCCTTGCTGCTTGAGGGAATCAAGAATACACGGCACAGCATCGACTGAGGTTGGGTGGATATCATGCATCAGAATAATAGCTCCTGGGGCGGCTCCGGCTACTGCCCGGCTACATACAATACTGCTATTGCGGTCTGCCCAGTCGCGCGTATCCACCGACCACAAGATAGAGGCCATACCCTGCGCGCGCAGCTCATCAAGTACTGGCTGGTTAAAGCCGCCATAGGGTGGGCGCATCAGGATAGGGCGCTGGCCGGTTACCTTGGCGATTGCATCACTCGTGGAGCGGATTTCGGCCTGGACGCCCTCTGGCCCTAGCTGTGTTAGGGTGGGTGGCTCCAGCTGCAGCTGCCAATCGGGTGGCCGTTGGCTTGCATGCGGCGCAGTACGCCTGGCTGGGTATTTACCTTGCTGCCAATCACGAAGAAGGTCCCCTTAGCCCCGGCACGCTCCAGGGTGTCGAGCAGGCCAGCGGTATAGATACCGGGGCCATCATCAAATGTTAGCGCGATGCATTTGGCCTGGCCGCAGTTGCCGCTAGGTGCCTGGGCGGCTGGCGGCGGGGTTGGTGCAGGTGCCGGCTTAGGGCTTGGGCGGCTCCTCTGCCGGGGTCGGGCACGGTAATTAAGCTGTTTTTGCAAAGGGATTTTGCAAGTGTTTTGCAATGCTAGCAAGCGGTAGTTTAATGGTCAATGATCCATATGAGGCGGGCAGTACCGTTGCAGCGCTAAATTCCCACACCAGCGTGTTTTCGTCCTTAAAGATAAAGTTTGCCAGCGTGTCTTTGGTAAGGTAGCTATCTAGGTCCTCGGGGGCTTCTTTTTCTCGTGGCTGAGGGCTTGGCGGGCACTATGGCGGGCGGCCCCAACAATAGCTTTGACTACTCTGGGGGTGAGTGGTTGGTGAGATCATCAAGGCTACATAGTCGCACCGGTTTGTTTATTAAAAAGTCCAAAACCGGGTGGTGTGCATGGGGTGGGCACCGTGAGTATGCGTGTGGCGTGGACCAGAATCGATAAAGCTGCCGAGCTATTGTGGGTTACTTGCTAGCTGGCATGCTCGGCCATAATACCAGGCAGGGTACTACCGGCTGCAACAGCCTTGTTAAACTCACTATCGATATCATCTATAGCGTTTGCAACGGTTTTTGTTGATAGTAGCGTTTTTCGGTGATGGGGTATTCGAGTGAGGTAGTCTGCCGGTCGGTGCGCCGCACGACGAATTTAGAGCGAATACCCTTGTAGCGTGAATCAGCAAAGTAATACTTTTCGTCCGACTGCTTGGCGGTTTGTGCTGGCGCCATGCCGGTGGTACGCAGGTAGTATACCAGCCCCGCAATAACGATAACAGTGATAGCAAGCAACCCACACGCAACCCACTGCCAACGCTAGTGGCGTGTTTTTGTTGGGGTATCTACCGGTTTTGTGGCCATAGTCACCTTCAGTATAGCAATTTTTAAGATAAATGTAAGTGCCTAAATAAGCTATGCGTAGTAAGAAAGGAGGAACTATGCCAAAAACCATCGCGATTGTCACCGGTAGTATGCGCCCAAATAGTGCTGGCGCTAGCTTCGCTGCCGACCGTGCAAGCAGCAGTAGAGGCCGCTGACATGACGGGCTACAGTAGTAGATATACGAACCGCTGAGCTGCCGTTTTTAACGATAGCCATACGCCATCGCAGGAGGGGTTTGCCCCGAGTGACCCGGCGGTTCAGCGTTGGGCACATACGGTAGCTACGGCCGATGCTGTCATTATGCTCACTCCAGAGTACAATGGCCAACTGAGCGGTGCTCCAAAAAGAACGCCATTGACTGGCTTGCATAAGGAGTGCAGCAACAAGCCGGTTGGTATTGTTGCGTACGGCTGGTATAGGCGGGCCGGGGCGCAGAGGCGCAGCTGGTAGCACTGCTGAAGAAGCTGAAAGCTCGCCCAGTAGTGGCCCAGGGGTTAACCTTTCGCAGGGATATCAGTACTCAGCGGTGAGCCTCCTGCTACGGGCCAGGCACAAAAGTAGTATAACAACACTTATTAATACAATTGTAAAGGGAATCTAATGGAATACGATACACTAATATTGGTTTTGGTAAAGCTGGTAAAACACTGGCTGTGCGACTGGCGACGGCTGGGCAACGGGTGGCGCTGGTGGAGCAATCCCCGCAGATGTATGGTGGTACGTGTATTAACATTGCCTGTATCCCGACCAAGACGCTGGTTAGCGCTGCTGCACAGGGGTTTAGGGCTGGATGAGGCTCTGGCCCGCAAGACCAGCGTGGTTACCAAGCTACGCACTAAGAATTACCACATGCTTGCCGATAACCCTGGCATTACTGTGGTGGATGGCCGGGCAACGTTTGTTGATGCACACACGGTGCGTGTGGAGGGCGGCGAGGATAGCCTGGAGCTACGTGCGCCTAAGCTTATTCATTAATACGGGCTCCACTCGCCATCGCTACCAGCGATACCTGGTGTAGAGACGAGTAAGCGCGTCTACACGAGTACCCAGCTACTAGTAGACGAGCCGCGCCCGACTAGCCTCGCAGTGATTGGCGGGGGCTATATTGGCCTGGAGCTTGCCTCTACCTACGCGGCGCTTGGCGTTAAGGGTGAGCCTCTACCACCGGTGACCAGCTCTTGCCGCAGGAGGACCCAGCTATCGCCCGCAGGCAGCTACCGAGGCACTGGCCGCCCAGGGCGTCACTATCTATACGCAGGCCCCAGTGACGCAATGTGCGGATACCGCAAGTGGGGTGATGGTAACCGCCGCTGGCCAGAGCCAGGAATACAGCGCCGTGCTCCTCGCGACCGGCCGCCAGCCGCATACCAGTGGGCTGAATTTAGCTGCCGCTGGTGTGGCTGTTGATGAGCGTGGTGCTGTGGTTGTGAATGATCAGCTCCAGACGAGCCAGCCGCATATTTGGGCTATGGGCGATGTGAATGGTGGCCCGCAGTATACCCTATATTTCGCTGGATGATTACCGCATTGTGGCAAGCCAGCTGTTGGGCGATGGCAGCTACACACGGGCTCAGCGCCAGCATGTACCATATGTTGTCTTTATGCAAACGCCGCTAGCTCGCGTTGGCCTGACGGAAGCCGAAGCACGCAAAGCCTACGGTGATGATGTCCGCGTCAAGGAGCTCCCAGCTATGGCCGTGCCGCGCATGCATGTTGATGCCAAGCCGACTGGCCTCCTAAGAGCAGTTGTCCACGCACAAACCAAGGCAATTCTTGGCGCGACGCTTTTGTGCCAGCAGGCGCCTGAGGTGATTAATACCATCACCACCGCTATGAACGCCAAGCTACCATATACCGCACTGCGTGATCAGATCTTTACCCACCCAACGGTGAGCGAAGCGTTGAACGACCTATTCGCTATTCCAGAAGCGTAAATAGCTTAAACGCGTACAGGCCCCCTGTAGTAAAACTCCCCTGCTATCAAGTGGGGGAGTTAGTGCTGTGTGATGTGGCTCAGTTTACCAGTCAAACCCACCAATATCGTCGCCGCGTGTTTGGCTAATGACGTCCTGTATATCAAAGTCCTCCAGCTTCCCATAGGTATCAGTCTGTGTCTCCATATAGCTATCCACAAACAGGCCAATATCTTCGATATCTGGTGCAATGGTAAGCGTTTGTGGGTCAAACATATTGCTTACATCGCCTAGGCGGCCGATGGTAGCATCGCGGCTGTAGCGCATATCGGTGTAGGTTTCGGCGTATCTAGGTGGCGGATGGCACCACGTGAATCAAGCGCAAAATTCTTAGCCTGGGCGTCGCCATGGATAAAGCCATGGTTGTGGAGCTCCGCCATAGCGCGGCCCGCTACCTGGTACATAGCTCAGCGGGTTTCTGCCGGGGTGTTAGGGTTCCACAGGTAATTATCGAGCGTGTTGACGTTATGCTCGTAGCGGGTTAGTACGCCAACGCGCTGCACCCCACGTCGGGGTGTCCTCTGCCCGAATAAAGCCAAGCGGTGTGTGGGTTTTGATGCCGCAAAGCGCCTCGTTCACGGCCTTGGCTGCCAGGAACTCGCGGCTGGCCGTAATAGGGGTGTACGTATTTAACGGCTACCAGCTCGGTGATGGTGCTGGCTTTGGCTGCGCCAGGTGCAGCTGGCCAAAAAGCAACTTCGGTACGGCTATGCTGGCGACCGCGCTCCAGGCCAGGTACACGGTTAAGACTGTGGCTGCAGAATGCTGGTCATCAATGGTGGCGTGTATGCCGGAAATTTCTGGTGGCAAAAGCACCAAATCACCAGTGGCAGGCTGCGTTTATCGACTAATGCTTGGTGCTGGAACCTATGTTCGGCGGCGGTTTCACTATGTGGAATGTCTGCGATATCGAGATAGTCAACGGCACCAACCGGCTGAATTGGGTCGCCATCAATGATTAAGTTTGGTGCGATTTTTCACTCATATCGTTATATTTACCATAAAAAAATAATGGTTAGTCAATAGCACGCGCCGTTGCCTAATAGAGTTGCACTCATACACTGGGTGTATAGTATGATGAGATAGCATGACAAACCAACCACCCATCCAACCAACACGTAAAAACCATCACTTATCAAACGGCTGGCACTCGGCTTTGGCATATGTTGCGGGCTTGGCCTGGTGTGCTGCTGGGTTTGATACACCACTATGGGCCCAACGGTAGGCGGGCGTATGGGTATGCCGTTGTATCTGCTGCCGCCCAGCCCAGAGCGTTATGGCCAGGTGGCTAGTAGAGCTGCTAGATAGTGGCCTGTGCGCCCATGGCGAAGCTTGGCAGAAAGCTCGCCGCGAAAGCGCTCGATAGTGTCAAAAACGGCCAAAAGCTACGAAGATACCCTACCCAGCTATTAAAAAGCTGCTAGCACGTGGCGGGCGGCAAGCACACGTTCTTTAGCCCCCAGCCGGTGGTGGGGCGCGATAGCAAAAGCCCCGTGGCGTTTACGCTCCCGCGCCTGGAGCGCCGCGGCGACTACATCCATATAAGCATGCCGCCGTTTGTCAGGTACCACCGCCCAGGCCGAAGAATATGCCAACACACTCGCAATGGCCTGCAGGCGCATAAAGACGCCAAAGGTGTGGTGATTAATCTGGCGGGTAATACCGGCGGTGATATGGGCCCGATGATAGCGGCCTCAGCCCGCTTTTGCCGGATGGTGGGCTGCTGGTTGGGAATATAGCGACGGCGAGCTGCATGGCGGGGTAACGCTGGCGGATGGTCAGGTAACGGGTGGTGGCACTGCTGTGGCGGTCAAGCAGGCCGGCAAAATACGCATGCCACTGCCATTATTACGGATGGGAAAAACAGCGAGCTCTGGTGAACTAACGCTGCTGGCATTCCGGGGGCGCAAGCAGGTGCGGACGTTTGGCGCGCCCACGGCAGGCTACGCAACCAGCAACCAGATTATGAGCCTGTATAACGGGGCACAAATTGGCCTTACGGTTGCGCGCACTAAGGCCCACACCGGCGAAACCTTTGATGATAAACCGATTGCACCAGACGTAATGGCAGCCGACCCAGCGGCAGCTGCAACTGCCTGGCTGGCCCAGCAAAAGTAGCCTGGGTGACAAGACCCTGGCGGTAGTAAGCCACGGCGCGTATACTGCCCCCGGAGTGTATAGTAAATATCGGTAGACCCCCACATTCAGGCTGGATGTGGGGGTTTAAAGCTGGTTTAAAGGCTGCCCCAGGTATGCTAGCAACCATGAAAGTAGCAACCATACCACAGCCGCTTACCCGCGCCCGGCCTGCCGAGCGTACTGGTGCGGCGCAGTACCGGGCGATACATGATCCGCTTGTGCAGATTGTTGTACCGGTGCTGAACGAAGCAGCCACGCTGCAGGCACACATCACCAAGCTCCAGCAGTACCTGGCTCAGCACGCGTACCGTACCGCCACTATATAACCATCGCCGATAACGGCAGCCAGGATGGTACGCTGGGTATCGCCCAGCAGTTGGCGGCCCAGCACAGTAATGTGCATTATGTGAGCCTGGCTGAGCGTGGCCGCGGCCGCGCGCTGCGCCATGTGTGGCAGGCATCTAGAGCGGATATTATCAGCTATATGGATGTGGGATTTATCAACCAGCTTGGATGATTTTATGCCGATGATTACGCCATTAATAACGGGCGAAGCGGGTGTAGCGATTGGCTCGCGGCTTGCCAAAGGTGCACGTACTACGCGCGGGCTCAAGCGTGAATTTATTTCGCGCTGCTATAACAAAATCATCAAGCTCACCTCGGGTACAACGTTTCGTGATGCCCAGTGTGGCTTTAAGGCACTGCGCCGTGATGTAGCCCAGCGGTTACTGCCGCGCGTGAAGGACAATGAGTGGTTCTTTGATACCGAGCTGCTTATAAAGGCTGAGCGCGCTGGTGTGCCCATCCACGAGCAGCCGGTTACGTGGGTAGAGGACACCGATAGCCGGGTGAAGATTGTAAAGACCGCCCTTGATGACCTAAAAGGTCTGCACCGGGTCAATAAAGAGCATGGCCACCAGCCAATCTATCAGTGCTGGGCATTGCCACTGGTGCTGGTAGCAACTGGGGCGCTGTATGCATGGGGCGCGCTGCATAATGGTATGGCGAATAGCTACTATGCAGCAGCGGTGCAGGCCGCTAGCCAGGACTGGACAGCGTGGTTATTTGGGAGCCTGGATGCCGCCAACTACGTATCGATTGATAAGCCACCCCTGGCCACTATGCTAATGGGCTTAAGCGCACGGATATTTGGTTTCCATAGTTTTAGTATGCTGCTGCCAAGTGTACTGGCTGGGGTAGGGAGCGTTTGGCTGCTGTATGCAGCTATAAAAACGCCAGTTTGGCTGGGGTAGTGCTATGCTCGGGGCGGTCACACTAGCGCTCACGCCGGTAGCCGCACTTATGTTTGGCTTTTAATAACCCAGATGCTATCCTGACGCTGATGCTTACCGCCAGCGCCTACAGCCTCCTGCGCGCACTTGAAGGCACACGGCCATACCTATGGCTGGGGGTGGCAGCCTTGCTGACTGGCCTGGCGTTTAATACCAAGATGCTTCAGGGCCTGATGGTGCTGCCGGCGATGCTGGTGGTGTACCTGGCGTGTGCGCGGCCACCAATTATCACGCGCCTCGTGCATATGCTGTATGCGGGGGTGGTAACGGCGCTTAGTACCCCTGTGGTGGAGTGTACTAGTGTGGCTGACTCCAGCTGCGAACCGCCCATGGGTTGGTAGCACGAACGATAATAATATTTGAGCCCTCATATTTGGCTACAATGGCCTGGGTCGCTTGCTTGGTGGTGGGGCGGGCCAGGGGTGGCCCAGGTGGTGCTACGCCACCTGCTGCCGCACAGAGTATGAGCCAAGCTGCGGGGCATATGGCGCCACCGGCTATGGCAGGTGGTGGTGGGCACGGCCCAGGCGGGGCTGGCTTTGGCGGCGAGACTGGTCTTCTGCGTATCTTTAATAGTGATTTTGGCCCGAACATTGCCTGGCTGTTGGTGCTAGCAGTAGTGGGTGGCGGCCTAATGCTATGGATTCTGCGCAAGGCTCCGCGCAACCACCGGGGGCGGGCAGTGGTTATCTTCTGGCTGCTGTGGCTGCTGACTCATACGGTGATCTTTAGTATAACCAGTGGCGTGATTCACCCGTATTACGTCGTTGTGATGGCACCTGCCGTTGCCGCCTTGGTTGGTATTAGTGTGCCATTCCTATGGGGTGCCTATACACGCCGGAAAGCGTACGCCTGGCTGCTGCCAGCGGTGGTGGGTATAACGGCCCAGGTGGCTGCAGTTACTATCGGTTACGCAGGCACGATGAACTGGCTCACTTGGCTGGTGCTGGTGCTTGGCCTGGCGGCGGCAACTGGGCTTACGATTAACCGCTATAATCCACAGCCATGGCTACAGCGGCTGGCAGCGAGCAGTGCGATACTGGCCTGTGCGCTTGCCCCCATTACTTACACCGTGGCAACGGTTAACCAAACCCACACCGGTAGTATCCCCACTGCAGGCCCGAGCGCCACAGCCATGCAGGGTAGCAATAACGAGCAGGCTACGGCCGAAGCCAGCCTAGTGGCATACCTGCTGAAGCACCGGGCCGGTGCTACCTGGCTGGCAGCGACGGCCAGCGCTAACGAATCAGCCGCACTGCAGCTTACTAGTGGCCAGCCAGTTATAGCGGTCGGTGGCTTTAATGGGAGTGATACACCCCTTACATTAGACCAATTCAAACAGCTGGTACGCCAGGGCAAGGTACAATACTACGCCGTCAGTAGCAAGGGCCCCGGTGGTGGCTATACAGGCCGTATGCAGGGCGGCCCTGGTGGTAATAACCAAATCAGCCAGTGGGTGCAGCGTTATGGCACCGTGGTGAATTACGGAGGTAGCAGTGTAACACTCGATAATCTCAGTCAAGCATAATCAATACAAAGGAAGGATATACGTATGACCACATCACACAACAAAACCACTCCAGCAGCGCACGTTCCGGCCGCAGCGCAGCCAGCACCAGCCAGCAACCAGGTAACCACCCCGGCAGCGGTATTCGATCAGTCGAGCCCTCAGGAGCCTCAGGTGATGCCGCCACCACGCACGCAAGCCAGCAGCCAGGGCACACTGTGGCTGGGCGCCCTGGGTATCGCTGCCTTGGTTGGGGTTGGTGGCTTTATCGCTGGTACCCAGGTGGGTGGCAGTAGCCAGCAGCAGGCGAGCGGGCCGGGTGGCCACGGCCAAACCATGCGGCAGAATGGCCAAGCCGGCGGCATGATGCCCGGTGGCCCTGGTGCCGGGCAGTCAGCAGCCCAGCAGAACGGTCAGGCATCAGCCACGGTAGCCAGATAACTCCGCCGGGGGCCCAACCAGGCGCGAGTCAGTCACAGGGGGCAACTCAGTCAAGCCAGGCAGTACAGCGGGCCAGAGTCAGCCCACCAGCGGGCAAGCCCAGTAGGGCCAGCGCGAGCGGGCCGGGCCACAAGCTCGCTTACTGGGTATCTGCAGTATCACGTAGCCACTTTGGTATTATACCGAGTGGCTACATATATAGCAGCATTAATTTGGTATATGTGCACATCTATATTATGATAGTAGTATCACGGAACGAAAGGATATAGTATGACACGTATAGAACAGTCACATCCAACAGCAACTACTCAGCCGACCACGATAGGGCGGCCATGGCGATTCGCCGCTGGTGCGGTGTGCCTGCTGCTCGCGGCGTGTGCATAGCCCTCACGGTAATCCTGCCACAAGAGATGGTGCGTAACACTGGTGCAGGGTATCTTGTCGTTGGTATGATAATGGCGGCTAGCCCGTTACTCGTGGTACTGGCGGTGTTGGAATACCGCTATGTACGCCAGCGCCAGCGTAGTAGCCAGGCGAGCTTTCCAGCCCGAGCTTCACGCTACCTGGCTATGCTATTTGTAGCAGCGGGCTTGTGTGGTATAGGCATCTTCTTCACGCTTGATGCTATGGGGCCACTGGTAGGCGTGCTCGGTGGGTTGCTGGCCTTGGCTGCAATCCCTCAATATATGGGCTGGTAAAGGCCCTGCCGGCAAAGGCGATGGCTGTGTGGCAGCTCGCAAGTATCCTTTGCTGGCTACCGCTGCTATGCTGATCCTGATGTGCGTAGCGCTTGATGGCGCTGGCAAGCAGCACGCCATAGTCCCTGGCTACCACTTGCCGTGGATATCGGGAGCTGTCATTATTAGCGCCTACTGTGCAAGCGGGTTCCTACTTATATCACGTTCAATGGCGCTGCCAGCAGCTACTAGTCAGCAGCCGGCAGCTACTGCGTAGCACAATCGAGCTAATATGCTGCACTAGGGCACCATGCTCACCCATGAACTGCCCCCGCGCGATGACAGGGAGTGATAACTTTCGCCACCCAGCTGGTATGATTGTGGCCGTGGCTCAGCATTACGATATTAGTGTTGATACAACCACCCAGCAGCGCTGGAATGATTGCCTGGGCCTGCTACGTGAGTTCGATACCCTGGTGGATGACTACGATGTGCCGCACCAGCAGGCTCTGGCGGCGCTGCGTGATTTTACCCCCTTTGCGGCCAACTACCCAAGTATGCGCCCCGAGGTAGTGGGGGCGACTCACCAGATTATGGTAAAACCGAGTGGGGCGGATTTTGCAGCTTGGGCGTACTATAAGCCAGACGACCAACCCAGAGGAATTCATTACAGCACGCTGCGAGGAAAGTCGAACAAACTGCCTACCTACTGGCTGATTGTGCCCATGGCGACACCACCACGCAGCCGGGCTTTTACACGCAGTTTATGCCCGCGCTCTGTTCGATGGGCCGGGCTGCTAATACAGTTGATTCGCTGGTAGATATGCGCCAGGATATCCACCAAGAAAAATCACCATTCGCCCGAGTGCTCAGCTATTGGCTGGCCTGGGCCGGGTTGCACTTGGCGAAATGGCCCGCACTGGCCCGCGCATTGCCCACCGCGATGTCTGGCGCCATTTTTGCTGCTATGGGGCTAGCCCGTGTGCGCCACCGGGTACGCCATGGCAGCCAGCCGTATTCAAGCTTGCATAATATGCGCTGATTTAAAAGCCGTATTACAGATCGCCATTCTACGATAGGCTTATAACCTAAGCAGAAAGGAATGATTATGACAAACCACACCCAACTAACGGCAGATGAAGCCCTTGTACTACAGCAGCTACACGAGGATGGCGAGGACGACACCCGCATGCTGGCACGCAGTATGGGTTTGCCGCGCCGCTACGTACTAGGCCTGCTGGCTGGTCTAAAGCGCAAGGGGCTGGTGGCAATTGATACAGCCTATGGCGATATGTGGGTGCGGGCAACCAGCAAGGGTAAGCGCCTAGTGGCAACCATCTGGCCAGAAGCGCGGCCGGCCTATGTGTAGCCCGGTATGCCGCTTGGCCCTGTGCGTAGTATACTAAGAGCACCCCCTATGAAGATTTTACTGATTGAAGATGATACCACCATTGCCGCTGCCATAAAGGAAGGCCTAGAAGACGAAGCCTACGCGGTGGATGTTGCCCATGACGGCGACGAAGGCTACCGCACCGCGCACGCCGATGATTACGATATTATCATCCTGATATTATGCTGCCGTCTAAAACGGCTACCAGGTCTGCCAGGAGTTGCGGGCGAAGGCAACACCACGCCGATTCTGATGCTAACGGCGAAAGACCAGCACCAGGATATTATTACTGGGCTGGATACCGGCGCCGATGATTACCTGCCCAAGCCCTTCCACTTTGAGGTGCTGCTGGCGCGGGTTCGGGCACTCCTGCGGCGGCCACGCACCAAGCAGCGCGAAATCCCTAACTGTGGGCGACCTGACGCTTGACCCAGCTACCAAAAAGGTGGTGCGGGCCACCGCAGCTATCCACCTGACAGCCAAGGAATACGCTGTGCTGGAGTACCTGATGCGCAATGCCGGCGTGGTGCGCTCTAAAGATACCATCATTAGCCATGTGTGGGATTTTGATGCTGATGTCCCTGCCGAATAATGTCGAGCTGTTTATTATGTTCCTGCGCCGCAAGATAGATAAGCCGTTTGGCCGGCCGCTTATTCACACCGTGCCCGGTTTTGGCTACGTAATAGAGGACCGGGGCGATGCCGAAACTGAGTGATACTTGGCGCCTGGCGCTGAGCTACCTAGCAATTATTATGACGCTTTCGGTGGTGTTTAGCGCTGTGGTGTACGGCCTGGTAGCCAGCCAGCTGGGCTGGCCCTTGCCACCGCCGCGCGGTGGTGCGGTGCATGGTGTGGAAGCACTGCCCGCCCAAACCCAGGCCCGCCTAGACCGCCGCGACGAAGAGGCCCGTGGTTCGGTGCTGCTGGCGTTGGTGCTCCTGAATGGTGCCATGCTACTTGGCGGCACGCTGTTTAGCTACCGCCTGAGCCGCCGCACTCTGGCGCCGATCGAGGCTGCCTTTGAGCGCCAGAGCCAGTTTGTATCCGATGCCAGCCACGAGCTCCGCACACCCCTCGCAGCACTGATGGCCATTAACGAGGTGGCGCTGCGCAAAAAATCCCTCACACCGGATAAAGCCCGCCAGGTGATGAGCTGCACGGTAGAAGAAGCCACCCGGCTGCGTGATTTAAGTGATTCGCTACTGGGCCTAGCCCAGGCTGGCAAGGTGGTGGGGGAAGCACGGGTAACCAGCCTGGCGCAGCTTGTAGCTGAGGTAGTACAGACGCTCGCCCCTAGTGCCAAAGCCAAAAAGCTACGCATACAGCAGGTTATCCCCCAGGATGTAATGGCAACAATCCATCCTCAGCCGGTGCGCCAGATTATCACCATTCTGCTCGATAATGCTATAAAATATTCACCGCAGCAGGGGGATATAACGGTTGCCGCTCAGCAAGCGCATGGGCGCATTACGCTTACGGTGTGCGATAATGGCCCCGGCATTGCACCGGAGCACCAGGCGCGGATTTTTGAGCGTTTTTACCGCACCGATACGGCCCGCACGCGTACCGCCACGGCAGGCTATGGGCTGGGCCTAGCTATTGCCAAGTCCCTAGCAGACACCTATGGCTACCGGCTGGGGGTAGAAAGCACGCCTGGTAAGGGCGCTACGTTTACACTGGTGGTTGAGCGGTAGCTAAGTGTTGTGTGCTGACTTTTTACTATCAGGGCAATGTGCTCTGGTCGGGATAATGCTTTGCCATCCAGCAGCGCCGACAAGTACGCCCAAATCTTCGTATACACGGTGGCTATCTGGTGCCGCGATGGGGTTATGGGTGTAATCACCACTAAGCCAGGCGCTAAAGCGCTCGAGTACCGATGCGGTATATACCTGCTGGCGAGCTTTGGTACATATGCGTGCCAATTGCTCTGGGGTGGCGGTTGCTGCAGTAGGGTCAAGTAAGAGTGTGCTATGTAGGATAGGGTGGTTGTCTGTGGTAATAATTTCATCATCGTCAAAATACGCTCCGCTTTGACTACATAGGGCCTGCCCCATTGCTATGCTGGTGACGCGTGCTAGTTGGTGCCAGAGTGGTAGGAGCTCAGCTAGGATATTTCCTGGGGTAGTGCGTAGGGTTATAGTGGTAGGCTGCGGAGCAGGCTCGTTGGTTTCGTATAGCGGCCAGATCTCTAATGGTGAATCTACCGGGCGCTGCTGGGTAATATCATCCAGTAACTGCCACGGCTGTGCATCCAGTTCACGTAGACCATCCATCACACCGGCTTTATCGTCCAGCTGTAGGGTGTACTTACTGGCTGCCCGTAGCTGACCCTAGTGCGCGGGCAATGCGTTCCGATGTGGGGTGTAGTGGTTGCTGCAATACCTGGGTTAGTGATTGTGCGGCCTGCGGATTGTAGGCTTCTGCTGCTAGCGTAATGAGGCCAGAGGGCCAGGCGGTACCATCAAGACCGTAATCTAGTAATTTGTACCACCCGGCACTATAGAGCGCATCTGCCGCCACCTGTGTTGCTATCTGCATATATAGCCGCGCTACCGGCTCGCATGGGTGGTGTTTTACAAAAACGAACGTGCTGGTGGGGTGAGATTTTAATTCCATACTTTTCATTAGTCTTATTTTACCTATGAAAGGGCTAGTTTATAGACATAGCCAGGTCTTTATGGCTAGCGGCGTCGGAATCGTTTTGGATCTCGACTACTCTTCAAGCCATCACCATGCGGGTTAGTGCTTTTGCGTTTCGAGCGGTTGTTACCGCTCCGATGCTAGCATTGTTAGCCCGTGTTCTACACGGTTGGCAAAGACAATCCCTTCGCTTCAAGCCCGAGTGTGGACAGATACTACTGCGTACCATGGTAGCTCCTTACGGAGTCGGGCGAGATAAATCTCGCAAAACGGTACATGTGCTTTGTGTTTAGCTACATGTAAGCGCCAAATATACAGGGCGCTGGTACGATATATATATATCAATATAGGCGTTATGTCAAATCATAGTCAACCTATAGCAGTTGATCGGGTAGCTTACGTATGCTGGTAATTTGGCAGGTGAGTGAAGGGTTTATAGGGTTGGCGTAGCATTGGGCAAGGAACCGCTTAGTCCCGCTGCACCTGCAGTAACTGTAGCGCCGCGAGCATATTCATGTTGGTAATTTTGCCATCTGTAATCAACTGCTGTAGTTCGGGCAGGGGTAGCCACATGCTTTCGATAAACTCCTCGGGGTCGTTTGGCCGCTTTTCCTCGACTAAATCGCGGCACAGTACCACATATTGCTTGCGGTCAGAGCGGCGGTTGTTGACGTAAAAGGCGCCTAGCACGCGGCTATCACGTGCTGTGTAGCCAGATTCCTCGCTCAGTTCGCGGTTGGCAGCGGCAATCACATCCTCCTCGCTGCCCGCGCCACCACCAGGTAGCTGGTACATAATCTTGTCTGGCGGGTAGCTGTATTCACGCTGCACCAGGATTTCATTCTGGTCGTTAATGGCAATAATTGCCACGCTGCAGCTTGTGTGTGGGGCTTCGCGCACATACTGGGTGCGCTGGCCATTCGGCAGCTCTACCGTGTCTTCCACTATGTGCATGCGGGGGTGATTGAGTAATTCTGTACGGGCTATATGCTTCCATGGTTTGATCATATAGCTAGTGTAGCATGGGGCGTAGCGAGTGTGCTACACTAGGTATATAAGAACATAATTTGGAGGGTTATCCATGCATACGAGTATTCGACGAACGGGCCAGCGCAACTGTATTTACGCGGCGCTGCGCCAAGAGCTGATGAACGAAATGTTCCAGCATATAGTAGGGGATGATGACTCCGTTAATTACGAGGTGGATCTCGATAGGCAGCATTTTGCTATGGTGGGGGATAAGGGCAAAGTGACGGCCACAGCACACCTGCTGGCATCTATTGCTGCTAAGCCAGCAACACTATTGTGGGGGTATTCGGATATTCTGGCGCGCTTTGGTAAGGCGACCGAGCTTGCCCATAAGGTGCGCGACTACGGTGTGGAGCACAAGGACGATGAGTTTGCCAGCCACGAGGTTGAATATACTTTCCCGCCCGATCTCGACCAAGGCCTGGTGATTGCCAGTGTGGCGCATGATATTGGCAGTGCGGCAATTAGTATTTTTGGCACGGAGTATTACTACTATAGCTCGCCAATTGGTGGTGGTTCGCGGGTTGTACTGCTGCTACAGAACCTATCCGAGCCAGTGCCGCCCATCACGCTGGACTACCTCTACGCGCGCCTGCCACGCTACCTGCAGCAGGTGGATGACATCGCGTGGTCGCTAGAGGGCTTTGTAGAATTGATGCCAGGCTGGAGCTTAGAGCTGAGTGAGGATGGCGGTATACACCACGCCCGTATTACCGATGAAAGCGGTGCTAGTATCCGCGCTCACTACCAGTTTGATGAGTACGACCGACTCAAGCGGGTAGAAATGGAACGGCAGTAGCCGCCCGCTTTATAGCGGGCACCAGTTACTGGTACACTATGGGCATCTTTTTGCTATACTAAAACAATGGCAAAATCGAAGAAGTGGAATAAAAAACTCACCCGCTGGGTACGTGAGCACCGGGTGTGGTTGATTGCTATCACGACAGTAGCTGTACTGGCGGGTGGTACGTATATACTGTGGCAGCGTGGCATGCTCACGACGATCGTTGGGGCGCCACATACGCCGGGAGTGGCTCTTTCGAGCCAGAATAACACCCTCCCCGCCTGGATGCCAGATACCGTCAAGCGCTGGCAGGGCGAGATTACTAAGCAGGCCCGGCAGTATAATATTTCGCCGCAGCTGGTGGCGATTATCATGACGCTGGAATCCGGCGGGTACCCCAAGGCGCACAGTGGTGTGGCTAGTGGTTTGATGCAGGGTGACGGATAGCACGGGCAGGGAGATTGCGGCTAAATTCGTGAAGCCGGCGCGCACGAAGTATGATTTATTTGATCCTGAAACGAGCATCGCCTTTGGCGCGGCCTACTCAGCACATCTGCGCGATCAGCTGTGTGTGCCGCTCGGCAATCTATCCGAGAATGAGTGCGTTGAGCTTGTTGCTGCTGGCTACAATGGTGGCCCGGGTGCAGCGGGTAACCCTATATCATGGCCGTGGACTGGAAGCGATCGAGACTCTCAGTTACAGCCGCGATGCCATGAACCTGTGGCGCGAGCGGGTAAGTGGCAGTAGCCCCACCTATACACGCTGGTTTGAGCGTGGCGGCAAGAAGCTGGTAGAGAAGGCGCAGACGCGCTAAGGCGTGCCGCTATCTCTACACTAGCGTATTTTTGTGCTTTGTGTAGTGTTGCCGTGGTTATTACCGGGCTGAGGCGCTTTAGTGCTGCACCATAATGCGCTGCTCGTAGTAGCCAGAGCGCTTTGTGAGCTCGGCGTTCAGGGCATCTATACCACCAAGTTCCTCTGGTAGCGTTGCCTTGCCAGAGAATAAATTCGTCCCAAGCCCCAGCCGTTCGCCGTCAATTTTAACCCCCATAGCTGCCAGTGTGGTTGGGTATATATCAAACGAGGTAAATTGCCGCCCTGCCCGCCGTATAGGTGTAGCGGCTGGGTTAATGAAGGCATTATAAATCGTACGCTGGTAGCCTGGGTCCGTTATCTTGCCACTGTAGTAGGAGGTCTGCATACCGAGGTGGTCGCCGGTGATGACAATTGTAGTTGTGGCGGCAAAAGGTTGCTCGCGCAGCCGGGTGATAAAATTAGCAATGCGGCGCGAGCTACAGGCATGCACATTATCGTATTTATGGGCGTGGGGCGTTGGGCAATCTTTATCGAGGTAGCCATTGGTGTAGTGGGTGTCGGCCGTTAGTAGCTGGAGGTTAAAAGGTTTGCCACTGGCGGCAAGGCGGCTGGCTTCTGCCCGGGCGTAGTCGAATAACTTGGCGTCCTCGTATCCCCACCACACCAGGTAATCCTTGGGTAGGCGGCCGGTGCGTTTGGCTTCGTTGTGGTCGATGATATGGTAATTGCCATGCTGGCTGAGTAGCTTATCGCGCCCACCAAAGCTTGCGCCAGAGCCCATAATAAAACTCTGCTGGTAGCCCTGCTTATGGAGGATATCCCCAGGGTGACGGCTCCTGGCAAAAACTGGCGGTAGTAACCATAGCTATTATGATCCTGGCCGAGTAGCGAGGTCTTGAGTGGAATGCCACCACTCTGAGCTACCATACCGCCAACTGTCCAGCCGGTACCATGGGCCGGTTGGGTGCCGCCAAGCCCTGTTGCCCGGTGGCTAAAGTTGGTATTGTGGAGCGCAAGCTGTTCGAGTTCTGGAATCAGTGATTGCTCGGCCTGGCCACCATGTGCGCGGCTCGCCACGGTATTTTCGAGTGATTCAACATAAATATGTACCAAGTTACGCTTATGGGCCGGGAAGGTGAGCCGAGTCGCTGCTGGGTTGGCGTAGTGCTGCTCGTAGATACGGGATGATTGCAGTAGTGCCTGCACATACTGCGGCACACCAAAGCTCACCAGTAGTGCTGCCAGGCCCAGTGCCACCAGGCTACTGGCATACCACCAGCGCCAACGGCGTAGCCAGCCTAGTAGCAGGGCGAGGAGCACCGCTAGCCCAAGCGCCCATGGCACCGTAGCTAGCACACTGCCCCAGGCGTTACCGCTGGTTCCATCCGCCAGGCCATTGCGAAAGTAAAAGATAATTTCGTCTATTTGTGAGCCGCCAAAAATGCAGCTGTTTATACACGGCACCAACCAATGCCCAGGCTGCCAGGAGGAGTAGGCTGGTGTAGGCAGCGCGGGCAAGGTACCTACCCAGGCGGCGTGGGGGCATTATGTTTACCATGAGCGGTACCGGTAGACTTCACCCGGTTTGAGCTTACCAAACAACTGTGGAATAGTCACAAAGGTATAGCCCTGGGCGGTAAGTGCTTTAATGATGCACACACCAGCTTGCACTGAGCTTGGTTTAATATCATGTAGGAGAATAATACTGCCCGGCTTGGCTTCTTGCATGACTTGCTGGCAGATTGGCTCGGCCTCATGCTTGGCCCAGTCGCGCGTATCCACCGACCAGTATATAATGGCTTGATTATGCTCGGCCAAGGCCTGCCTAACTAGTGGGCTCATCGAGCCATAGGGCGGCCGGGCGACGCGGGGGTACTGGCCGGTGTGCTGCTTGATGATTTCGTTGGTGTGGCGGATTTGCTCGTGCAGGGCTGATTCCGTCAGCTGGGCTAGGTCCGGGTGGCTCCAACTATGGTTGCCAATGGCGTGCCCTGCCTTAGTGCGCAAGGCGTACCACCTCAGGCCGCTTGGCGACCTCACCACCAATAGTAAAGAAGGTTGCCCGCGCTTGGTGTTCCGAAAAGGTGCCGCAGTAGGTTAGTGGTAAGCGGGCTGGGGCCATCATCAAAGGTCAGGGCAACGCACTTGGATGCTTGCGTGGTGCAATCTGGCAGTGCTCGTGTAATACGCCGGATAGGCTGCAGCGGGGCATGGCTTGGCACCACAGGAATAGGCAGGCTGTGCCCCTGTGACTGGCGCGGTAGGGTAGTAATTGAGCTGGCTGGCAGCAATCGGCAGCACACGCCCTGGCCCGGCAGCCGGTATCGGCAAGCCAACCAAGTGGTTACTGAGGGGTTGCAGGCTTGGGACGAGCTGCTTGCCTATACGGTAGTGGCGAGTCAGCGGGATGGCACCTTCTACCAGGAGAGCCGAAGGTGGCAGCGGCATGAGGCAGGTTGCTAAACTGCGGCCGCCTGTGTGCAAGCTAAACTGAAAGATTCCATACAGCACTACCACCACCAGGCTGGCCGTGCAGCAGGCGCCCAGCACAAGGTAGTACAGGGGCCGAGCTAACCATGCCTGGTAGCTGCGGGTTGCGTAGGTAGTTAAACGGGGCATCATAACGAACAGGGGTAATAGGTGTTAAAATTAGCGGCTAGAGTTGCTACTTATAGTACCATACCCGTGCCACTGCCGCAATCTATGCTATACTAGAATGAATGATCAATCTAAGCAAGCGACTAGATACAGCCCTCCGCACGGCGGCCTGGGCACACGAGCAAGCTGGCCAGCACCGCAAAGGCAGCGATATTCCTTATATTATGCACCCGTTTGCCGTGCTGCTACTGGCAACAAATTTTACTGAGGACGAAGACACCCTGATTGCCTGCGCGCTGCACGATGTGCTCGAGGATGTGCCGCCACACATTTACAGCCAGGATGACATGCGCCGTGATTTTGGTGCCGGCGTGGTGGCAATTGTGCAGGACGTGACGAAATCCACCGCTAGTAATGACTGGCACGAAACCGCCCAGAGCTACCTGGATAATTTGCGTAACCAAGCCAGCCCCCAAGCTGTGCTTGTGGCAGCCTGCGATAAACTCCACAATCTGCAATCGACCATTTTTGATTACCAAACCGAAGGCGAGTACCTATGGCGGCGTTTTACCACCCGCAGTTCGGATGACCAAGTGTGGTGGTATCGCCAAGTGATTGATGTTTTGCGCCACCGCCGGGTGCCGTTGCCGCTGCTGCAGCGCCTGCAAAATCAGCTGGACCGCCTAGTTGCCTTGATTGAGCAAAACAAAGCCTAAGCATTAGTATAATTACCTAAATTTGGGTAAAAATTCGTGTTATAATCTGCTACACTAGCAGTATGAATTTTGTTACCAGCCTCCGCAAAATGTGGGAGAAGCCAAGTGTTAGTACTGCCCTACAGACTGACGACGTTGCGCAGAATATGCGCACGCTACGCTTTGCCATGAATTTTTGCCGATATGCTGGTATCGATGGGGTTGCCGGCGCGCGATATTGTGATTATGGTGCTTAAAAATTACCCAAAAAGTACTGCATACGCCGGGTGTATATTGATGTGACGGCCTCGGTCATTACGTTGTCCCAGGACCGTGAGGATGACCAGCCGCCCATTACGCTTTCGCGGGTGGTGGCTGACCGCTGGCTGAATAATATGACCATTCAGTCGCTGGTGAATCTGGCGCAGCGGATCGATAACGACGACCTGCCCTGTGACCAAGCCGAAGAAGAGCTTAATCTTATCGTGACACGAGGTAAAAAGTACCCGCAGTGGCTACAGGTGCTGGCGGCTGGCGGCGTGAGTGCTGGTGTGGTGCTGCTGTTCACAAATTCGTGGCTGGTAATTGCCATTGCCTTTAGTGTGGCCTGCCTGGCGGAGCTTTGCCAGCGTATTATGTTCCGCCGCGGTGTGCCGCCATTCTTTTCGCGGATTGCGGCTGCAACGCTCATTACCGTGGTTGCGGCGGCGGTTGCCTCGGCTAACTACTATGATTACCCACTGTTTTCGGCCATAGAAAACCCGACCAGCCCCACGCTGATTGTGGTGGGCGGTAGTATTATGCTGCTAATGGGCATGACATTCGTGAGTGCGATTCAGGATGCGATTGACGAATATTATATTACCGCCAGCGCCCGCATGGTAAAGATGCTGATGATGACTACAGGCTTGGTGATTGGTATTATTTTTTGGCCTTTACCTATCGCGTAAGCTTGGGTTCGAAATTACGGTGCTGCCGGATTCGCTGCATCGCGGTACCAGCAGCATTCACCTGGTGGGGGGCTGGGGTGGTTGCGGTGGCCTATATTATGTACTGCCAGTCGAGCCTCGTGTCGGTGCTGGCCGCCTTTGTGATCGGTATGTGCTCATGGATGATATACCTGATTGCGATGGATAACGGCCTGACTGCACCGGTAGCAAAGTGCTGATGCCGCCACCTTTGCTGGCACTGTGGCCGAGGTAGCTTCGCGCCGCTTCCAGATTCCTGCTAACGCGCTGATTTCGGCCGGGATTATTTCGTTAGTGCCGGGCCTCAGTGTCTTTAACGGTCTGATGCAACTGGTCAATTCTACCCCGGGGGCAGTTTGGGTTTGATGAGGGTGTGAGCACGCTGTTTACGGCCCCTAGCCATTGCAATTGCCATTGGCGCTGGGGCTACACTTGGTACCATCATTGGCCGGCCGGTGCGCCAGCAGCCAGCCTTTATTCGTAAATCCATGCCCCGCCAGGTGGTGCTGAAGCCCAAGATTTCTTACATGCCACCGCTGTGGCCACCAGCTACCTTGCGCCCCCGCCGCAAGGGAGCGGTGCGTCCAAGCAGGCAACTAAGCGAGCGCCGTGGCAGCGGCCATCAAAGATCGGGCCAGTCAAATATCTGCCCGGCAAGCACTCAGCCACCACACGGTGATGCCGCGCAGCACCCACGCCCACCGATCAGCCACCTCGGCAGCCGTAGTGCTTTATGGCCAGAGGGTTTTATAGATAGCAAACCCACCAATAGCAATAATAATCAGCAGGCTATAGCCAGCTGCTTGGCCTAGGTAGGCGCGAGTGCTAAGTGGTGTTTTGCCGGCCCGTTTGGGGTGGGCAACTTTATCGTAGTAAGTACACCAGCTTGTACTATAATGGCGACGGCAGCTACAATAATAGCTTTGGTGGCAAGCGGTAGGCTGATGAAATTCGCCAGTAGTGATTCTATCATTAATATATCCTTTCGTAACAAATTACTATGTATTACATATTACTATAACAAATCATAGGCTACTCAGCAAGCACGCCGTAGCCGAGCAGGCCATCGTACTGCTTGGCGTGGTTAACATGCACGCGAATACGGTTACCTTCGTTGCCACCCACAGTGGTGAGCACGCCATCATGCATGCGGAGTACGATATTAGTGTGGTCCCTAAAGATCGGCGAGCCACGGTAGATGGCCACATCACCTGGGCGGGGTGTGGCTGCCATCGGCGGGGCGGAAACGCCCGGCAGACTGGTAATATTCGCGCAGGGTAAAGGTGCCCGGGATGCGCCAGCTACCACTGTGGGGATTCTGGGTGGAGCGCCAGCTTGGCGCAGAACCCAGCTCACAAAAGTCGGCGCACCAATCCTCTGGTATGCCCTGGCTGTACTTGGTGCCACGTGGCTGCTGGTTAAATTCCTGGCGGGCCGTGGCAATAATCGCCTGGCGGGTTGGGCTGAGGCCGGCGGTATCGACTGCTGGGAACTGAGGCTTGGTGGGCAAGACGCGCTCGGTGCGTAGGCTAAGTTCGCGTAGCACCTGCGGCCACCCCACGATGGTGCAGGCTAGTAGTAGGCTTGCCAGCACAAGGCCACAGCCACCGAGTAGCCAACGGCTAAGGCGCGAGTGGCGGGGCACATAAGCTGGTGAACGATGCGGGCGGCGCTCCATAATTAATACGGTCAATAATAAATCAATAATTCTCATGATGGTCGGGGTGACTGGATTTGAACCAGCGACCTCACCGTCCCGAACGGTGCGCGCTACCGGGCTGCGCCACACCCCGCCATACATCTACAGTATACGCCTTTTGGTTATGGATGGGTAGCCCTGCTTGGTACGAACCCACTAGCGGTTGATGCCAGCTAGGGTAGAGCTCCTTCACCTGGAGGGGCGAGAGGGCTGTGGTATGGACAGCCGCAAACTGCAGCTGGCCGGTGTAGTAGTTCTTTGGCGAGACAAAGACGCTGCCATCGGCGTTACGCCAGGGGCTAAAGCGCCCGCAGCCGAACTTCCAGTAGCCCTGGAAGCTTTCGCCCCGTTTGGCTTGTGGATTATGGCTGGCAAGTTCACCATCCACATAGAGCCGCATACCATCGGTTGGCGACAGTGTGGCGGCAATATGGTGCCATTGGCTATCGGCGTAATTTTTTTACCTGGTGGGGATGAAATCACGTAGGTTGTGCCGCTATAGACACCAAAAATTAATGCGACCGTCTTTATCAAGGTAAATAAGCCTATCAACGTTGCCATCGTTTTCTGGCGTCACGTCGTGGCTAAAGGCGGCGATGCGGCCATTATCAGTACCGTATTTATTAGTCAGGAACCAGAACGAAAGCGTAAAGTGGTCTGGCCCCTGTAGCTGGCGTGGGTAGTACAGGCAGTGCTCGCGGAAAGTGGTGCTGCGCTGGCGGTCCCGGCGGCAGGCATGGCTCTGGGCACCATCGGCACTAGCGCGCTTGCTCCAGGTGCCATCCAGGCCATTAGCAACCAAATTGCGTTCGCTTGTGCCGGTGTCGAAGTAGGTCATGCCATAGCTAAACAATGCCTCGCCCGGGGCGGTTAGCACCGTTGCATCGCGGCAGTTGTAGAGTGCCGAGCGCGCGTTATTGGTGCTATTGCGAATACTACCAGTGAATGCCCCCAGGCTAAGCGACAGGTTGTAAAAAATAATCACACAGACGCCAATAATGGCACACACCAGGGCTATAATAATGGCGGTGACTGGCCAGCGTGGTAGCGGTGTGTTATCTGTGCGGCGTTCAGGGATTTGGGCAATGGTAAAAGCGCCGGATTTGCCGCAGCCCGTAGAGCATAACCATACAGGGTAGTAAGCAGATGGCAAGAATGACGGCAACTGTCCACGGCGTATGGTACATAGTAGGGGCAAAGAAATAGCGGCCATCACCATCTTGTGTTGTTACGGTAACATCAGTATCCTGCCCTGGCCATAGTGTCGTGTGGTGGGCGGTAAACGGGAAGACACCGGTATTAACCACCCGCATAACAACACCTTTCGGATCAGGGCGTGACCTGCATCACACTAAAGTTAACCCAGGGGTGGAACCATAGTGATACCGCACATACCACCAGGGTCGTACCAATCACGCGGTAGTACCAGCGCCCTGGCAGGTGAATATAGCGGGTTGCCGCGTAGACTGCCAGCCACCCAAGCATCAGCCACGGCCCAAGCCGGTACACCCAGCCAAGCCAGGGGTGGATATACCAGGCTTTACCCAGCACTTGCCCGCGGTGGATAGGCAGCGGGTCGGTGCCGCGAGTTGAGGTCGCCTTTGGTAATCAGGCGTTCGCCATCGATGGCCGTTATACGGTGGGTGTACCGCTTATGGTTCTGAACAAAGGTAATAATGTCGCTAACGTGGTAGTCCTGGCTTGGCTGGGTGATAACGAGCGACCCTACCGGTGCGGCGGTGGCCATACTGGGGGTGCTCACAAAAACACCCGCCATCCCATACAGCCAAGCACGGCAACTAGGCCGCCGAATAGGCAGCCTAGTGCAATGATCCCGGTACAGATAAGACGGCGGGCAGTCATCAGTAAATGGTTACGCTCCGAATGTCCATGTTAGCGGCTGTGAAACCTGTAGGCCCTGGTAGCTTGCACCAGCGCTGGCGTCAAGCGATACCTCGAATGTAACCGGCACCGTCTCATTAGCAGCAATATTGGCTTTTGCCAAGTTTTGCTAATAGGTCGACTGCACCACCGGTTTGTAGGCCAGCTGCAGTGCCAGTGTAAATAGTGCTGCTGCCGGATTTAACAGCAACCTTAATCTTGCTACACAGGTCGTTGGCGCTACCAGCAAGGGTTGCCCCAGGTACAGATGATTGGCTACAAGCACCAGGCGTCAAGCTGAATGATGTTGCTGCGACGCTACCAGTGTTCTGTAGGGTTGATGGTGGTGGTGTTTGGCGCACCGCCAGCTACCAGTGGCGTGCTTGTGCCACCGTATTTGTTAATAGTGGAACAGGTGGCGGTGTTGGTGCTTGCACCGGCGCCATCAGTACTGCTACAAGTAGCACTACCAGATGTTTCCTTCATGGTGAGCGTACCGGTCGTGGCCGTGTTCAGGCTGTTTTGGATGCTGGCAGCAAAGCCGGCAAAGGTTGGTGTAAAGGTGAAGGCAATCAGCAGCGCGCTGAGCGTACCGGTTGCAATCAAGCCAAAATGCTTACTGTTTTGGCCTTTTGTCATGGTAAGGTCCCCCTTATGGTTAAGCTTTTAGTGGCATTGTAGCAGACCTAGTAATAGTATTCAAGACATATATAAGCAATATTACAGTAAAATCTCAGAAAGTGGTAGATTTGGGGTGTACATTTGCACGCAGCCTAGAAAAGTGTATAATCAAAACTATATAACGGATGGTTGGTTGGCTTATAACAATATGATGCCCTGGGAGTGATTCAAGCAGAGGCCCGTTTGGGTGTGGGGCTCGTAGCATAAGAAAGGAGTTGTATGACTCAAACCAAACCAATCATAACGGTGGATGGCCTGACCAAAGCCTATGCCGGCACGCCAGTGGTGGATGGGATATCCTTCACGGTTAAGACGGGCGAGATTTTTGGCTTGCTGGGGCCTAACGGTGCTGGTAAGACCACGACGCTGGAGATGCTGGAGGCGCTGCGGCCGATTGACGCTGGCCAAGCCACCATTGATGGCATTGATGTGGCTAAGCAGCCCAAGCAAATTAAGCAGATCATCGGCATCCAGCTGCAGTCGACCACCTTTTTACGATAAGCTGACCCTGCGCGAGCAGCTACGTATGTTTGCCAGCCTCTACGGCCGGCGCGTCGATACCGATGCGCTACTGGCCAGGTGCAGCTCAGTGCCAAAGGCCGGTAGCTATGTCGAGCAGCTCAGCGGTGGGCAAAAGCAGCGCTTTGCGATTGCTGCCACGCTTGTGAACCAGCCCAAGGTGCTGTTTTTGGATGAGCCAACGACGGGCCTAGACCCGCAAGCACGGCGCAATCTGTGGGAGCTGATCAAAACGATTCGCGATGAGGGCATTACCATTGTGCTGACCACCCACTATATGGATGAGGCCGAGCTGCTGTGCGACCGCCTGGCGATTATGGATGCGGGCAAAATTATCACCATCGATACGCCGCAGCATCTTATCGAGCAGCTATTGGCGCGCGGCTTTACCAAGCAACAAACGGTCGAGCCCGCCAACCTCGAGGATGTGTTTATTGATTTAACCGGCAAGGCCATTCGGGAGTAGATGATGCGAGTCAAATCATATTGGATTGGCGTATATGGGCAGGTGCGCGCCCTACAAAAGCGCTTTATGCGCGATGGCACGTCGCTGTTTTTTACCTTTTTGTTCCCGTTGATATTCCTCTTGGTGTTTGGTGCGATTTTTAATAACCAAACCACCAGCTTTCGATGTGGCGATTATCAACCACTCGCAGAGCGAATTTGCCAAGCAGTTTGTGGAGCAAGCCAAGGCAAACAAAGATACGACGCTCAAAGTAAAGGACGTCAAGGATATGCAGGAAGCGCGCGAGAAGCTAAAGCACTCGGAGCTCAGTGGTATCATTGAGCTGCCAGCCGATTTTGGCACCGTGACGCCGGCTCAGGGGCGTCCAAGCGGCACCCTGCGTGTGCTCTACGCGAAGGGCTCGGAGCAGTCTGGCAACACGCTGACGGCTATTATGGGGCAGATTGTTGATGGTATTAATAAGGGTATGGGCCAGCCCGAGCCACCGCTGAAGGTGGCTGGCCACGCCGTGGGCAATGAGCAGCTCAAGACCTTCGACTATACCTTTACTGGCCTACTGGCCTTTAGTTTGCTGAGTATGGGGATCTTTGGCCTGGCCAACCAAATGCCAACGGAGAAGCAAAAGGGCTCCTACCGGCGCCTGCGGGCATCGCCCTTTACGGCAGGGCAGCTGATCCTGGCAATGGGCATCCACTACACGATTGTCTCGCTGCTGAGTGCCGCTATGATGCTGGTGGTAGGGATGAGTGTCTTCCACTTTACTATGCGTGGCGACTGGCTGCTGGCTGTGCCGTTTATCACCCTGGCGGCGCTACTGATGGTGGGCTTTGGCCTATTAATTGGCGGCTGGGCCAAGAACGAGAACCAGTCGGCACCGCTGGGTAACCTGGTGGCCTTCCCGATGATGTTCCTTTCTGGCACCTTCTTCCCGTCCTATATGTTCCCGGAGTGGCTGCGCACGCTGAGCCAGTTCATCCCATGACACCTGTGACCGATGGCCTGCGGCTGATTGTGACCGAGCACGCCAGCCTGGGCGAGGTACTGCCGTACGCTGGCGCCATTGGCCTATGGATGCTGGTGGTGTACATCGCAGCGATAAAGCTGTTCCGGTGGGAATAATTAAGTCTTACCAGCGCTATGTGGCGGCGCCAGGCCAGCCCGCGTTATAGCCGTGTAGAGCGCCCACACCACGAGTGCACCAAGGCTATTGGCAGCGATATCCCAGCTGGTATCAGTCAGTGTAAGGTGCACTAGCCCAAGCTCCACTGCCAGTAGCTCACCAAGCTCATTCAGGCAGCCGAGCGCTGATGCCATCATAAATAAACTCGCAAGTTGCGTAGCCCAGGCCATGCGAAGGCGATAGGTATAGCCCAGGTAGAGCCACAGGGCGGCCGGTAAACATACCGCCGCCAACTAAATGGGTGGTGAACGATGTATCTTGCCCATGAATAAGCGGCGAGGGCAAGTACCAGGATACAAAGAAGAGCCCGCAAGCAAGGTAGAGCAGCCAGCGGTAGCGGCGTTCGCGCTGCTGCTGCGCCGTACTGCTAGAATGGTGGATAAGTAGAGGCGCGCCAATGCTCAGTACGAGCGGCACGCATAGTGATATGATCATAAATAGTCCCATATGTCTAGTATAGCATGGTCCGGGGCAGGGCAATATGGTATAATATCCCTACATACAAGAGAGAAGGGAGTAATACAAACATTATGGCACGCAAAATATTCCTACTTGCAGGTGCCTCGGCAGCAGGTAAGAGCACCTGGATCGCCGCGCATCCTGAGCTTGCAGACCTGACGCATTCCTGGGATGCCGAGCGCCGCAAATGCGGATACATCACCTACACACTCGATAATCAGCCCGCACTAGCCCTATCGCAAAACACCAGCGCCGAATCGAAGGCTATCCGCCGGGTAAACGACTGCGTGGAAGAGAACATGCGGCACGGCAACACCGTATTTATCGACAATATGAACGTGCTGCTGCGCAACATGAAAACTTTCCTCGAATTTGCGCGCAAATACTGCTACACCGCATACCTTGTCGATTTTCAAGGCGAACTCACCCTCGACGAGCTGTATACGCGCAACAGAACCCGCGAATACACCAAGCGCGTACCCAAAGAGGTTATTGAGACTGCCTACAACAACCACCGCGAGCTGCGCGAGAACTGGCGTAGAACCCTCAAAAACTACCGGGATGTGGTCACCGGGTACATCGCCCCCGACCAGGTTTTTACCGAGCTCTTTACCCCGGTGCGTGCGCTCGATAACTACCATAAAGTAGTCGTGGTCGGCGATATTCAGGGGCATGGGTAACGAACTCGAAAAGCTTATCAGCGCCCTCTCACCCGAAACCGGGCTGAGCGATGAAAACATCTGCTGGATATTCGCGGGTGACCTCTTCGATCGCGGGCAAAACCCCGAAAAAGTCTTTGACATTCTCGAACCTGCTTTCGGCATCCTGCCCAATGTGCACCTGGTGATGGGTAACCACGAACGCTCCATTATGCACACTATCCGGGGCGTGCGCCGCTACCGTGACGCCCGCGAAACCCTAGATGCGCTTGCCGCCCACGGCGTGTACAACAGCCGGGTGGTCGCTATGCTCAACACCGCCGTGAATATGATGCCCTTTACTCTCGGGCAGGAGCGTTATTTCGTGACCCACGCCGGGGTTGCACCGCAGCTCTTCGCGGATTCCCATCGCACGCTGGAAGGCGTAGGGGAGGGGTACCTCACGGGGCTGTATGCAGATGAAACGTTCTATTTGGGTTCTAATCCGTACTCGCAGGCGCGGGCGGGTAAAACCCAGTACGCGGGTTACGAAGACACGCTCAACGACCTGAGCCGGGCCGCCGGTATCACCCAAATTTACGGTCACCGCCCGGCGGCGCTCGGTTCGGAAGGATACAGTAATCTCATTCCGTTAGAAAGCAGCGTCGAATATACCGGCGGCGAGCTGAGTGCCGTGGTGTTCAGCCGTGAGGACAGCGTATCCGGTGCACCTGAGAAAGCCGTGTGGAAGCGTGAAATCGTGAAAATCCCGTCGAGCTCCCTCATTCCCGATCCTTACGCCTCGGGGAGTAGGGCGGCGGGCGCCTCAAAAACGCCGCAAACGGTGCCGCAGAACCGCTCAACGACGGGCATCGCCTGCTAGAGGAAATGCGCGCCAACCCCAACGTGAACGTTCGCGCCACCGAACCAGCGGGCGTGCTCGCGTGCAACTTCACACGCAAAGCCTTCTACAAAGGCGCCTGGGATAAGACCACCGCCAAAGCGCGCGGGCTGTTTATCCACGCCGAAACCGGCAAAATTGTGGGGCGCGGGTACGAAAAAATTCTTCAATATGGACGAGCCCGGGCACGAGGCGAGGCACAAGTTCGCAAACGCCTCGTCTGCCGGCCGTGGCGCGCGCCAAAGAAAAACAGGGTACCTGGCGATTATTACGGTTTTCGACGGTGTGCTGACTGTCTACAGTAAGGGTGGGGCAACCGCCTACAGCCGTCACGCCGAGAGCATCCTGCGCGCGGCTCTCACCGAGGAAGAGCTCACCCGGCTCACTGAGGGCGCTCACCCGCATGGATTCCTCCTGACCGTTGAGGTGGTCGATCCGTTCCGCGACCCGCATTGTGCCCTACGAGCAGGTCACGCTCTACCTGCTTGATCTGGTTGCGAACACCGCGCAGTTCAGCGTGAAACCAGCCCGCTTTGAAAACCTGTGGCTCTCCCCGCAGGCCTTCGCACAGCCGCGCCCCACCAAGGAGCATGGCCCCGTGCGCATCGCAGCGGTTACAGAAATTGTCTTAGAGAATGACGCCGATTTCACCCGCCTGCTCCAGGATGCGCGTACAAGCGACGCTGAAGGCTGGGTTATCCGCGACTCTACGGGCTATATGGTCAAAATCAAGGCGCCCGGGTACTCCGCCACGAAACGCGCCCGTGCAATTCCCGCGCTGGTGGACTACCTGCGCGAGCCATCCGAACAGCGCAGGGGCACCCAGGCCGACCGTGAGAAGCTGGAACGCAACGCCGAACGCCTGGGGCTGAACCTCAGCGACTATGTTGTGCGTGATGTTTTTGGCCGCTTAGTATGGAACCTGCCGCAATTATATCCGTACTTACCGGAGCTTTTGGATGGTATACATAAAGAGCCGCCACGTGGCAAGCGGCGAGGGAAAAAGATAAACCAAACGCCTGTATAGTTGCGGCCTAAACCTAGCTTTGGGCTGGCGACTATGGCATAATACACGGGTATGCTTGGATTCTTTGGTACGTTTTCGCAGTCGTTTATGTTTGCCATTATGTTGTGGCCGTTTGCTGCTGCGGCGCTGACGCTGCCGCTCCTACTAGCGCACTACATTCGCTACCGGCGAATAGCCAGGGGGCGGGCTGGTATGGTGTACGCTATGGCGCTATACCTGCTAGCACTGGGGCTGTTTACGCTCTACCCGGCGCCGGATGATGCAGTACGCTTTTGCGCAGGCCACCAGCTGCAGGCTCAGCTTATGCCGCTGGGCTCAATTATGGATATCCCCACCGAGGGTGTGCGTGCCATGCTCCAGGTGGTGATGAATATCGTCTTCTTTGTGCCGCTTGGTGTGTTCCTGCGGGCAATGTATGGTTGGCGTTGGTACTGGGTAGCGGCAATTGGCCTGGGCGCCTCGCTAGCGATAGAGACATCCCAGCTGACAGGGATTTTTTTGGGCTCTACCCCTGTAGTTACCGCTTGTTTGATGTTGATGACCTGCTACTTAATACTACGGGGGCGCTGCTTGGTTTTGGCCTGGGGTGTTCTTCCCAAATATTCGCGCGGTGGACCGTGGCCAAGCCATTATTACTAACCCCGGGCTGGTGCGCCGCCTGGTGGCCTGCATAGTGGATGGTATGGCGATTACGGCTATGAGTACCGTGATTGGCGTGGTGCTGCAGCTGGCTTGCCGGCCGAGCCCAGGTGATGCCGTACTGCTGCGCTGGAGTGCTGTTGCAGTGGTAACGGTTATGGTGCAGCTTTTTGCTACCGCTCGTGGCGCGAGGTATGACGATTGGCGGGCGAGTCACGGGTGCCTGCCTGGATGACCAGGGGCGGGGTGGCTGCACCGGCTGGTATTCTACCTTGCGCGGCTGGATTGTCTCTTGCTTATGGGCACCGTTATAGGGGCGCTCCTGCTGTTTATGCTCGGCGCTATTACCTGGCACCGCTATCGGCAGTTGCCGTACCACCTGGTGGATCGTTGGTGGCATACTGACCCACCGCAGCCTAGTACGGCACGTGCCCACTCAGCCCGCCAGCTTGACAGCTCTGTAGTATAGGTATACAATAGCACGATTGTATGCGGAGCCTATCTACAAGTGGGATAATCAGAACAAGGAGGTGTGATTGATGCTGCAACAACTACCAATTCGCAGCAAATTAATTGTGATGAGCGCAGTGATGAGCGCGCTGTTTTTGGTGGCACTTGACCAGACGATTATTTCGACGCGCGCTTGGTGCTATTGTGACGGAATTTAGCAGCTTTTCGTCGCTTGGGTTTGTTATTACCGCTTATTTGCTCACCACAACGGTAACGGTGCCGCTGGCGGGTAAGCTTAGTGATATGTACGGCCGCAAGCCACTGCTACTGGTGGGTGTAGCGGTATTTACACTTGGTTCGCTGCTGAGCGGCCTGGCGCCGAGTATTGATTGGCTGATTATATGGCGGGCGCTCCAGGGGATTGGCGGCGGTATTATTACTGCTAATGCCTTTACGGTTGTGGGCGATCTCTTCCCGCCAAAGGAGCGCGGCAAGTGGCAGGGTATTATTGGGGGCGGTATTTGGGATTAGCTCGGTAGCGGGGCCACTGCTAGGGTGGGTGGCTAACGGATGGCGCCTGGCTGTTTGGTGTAACAACCGACTGGCGCTGGACGTTCTTTATCAACGTACCAGTTGGTATTATTGCCACAGGGCTGATTATTCGCTACTGCCCGCGGCTTACCCATGCCAGCACACAAAAGCCAGACTACTTAGGGGCATTGTGTATAACGATTGCTTTGGCCGCGGTGGTACTAGCGGTTGATAATACCGAATCTATTTTTAAAGGGTGATTAATATGGGCGTACCGTTGGCTACGCTACAGGCAGCACTGTGGGCCACGGCGGCGATTGCTGCTGGCGTTTTTGTGTGGGTAGAGCGCCGGGCTAAGCAGCCGATTTTGCCGCTGGCCTTCTTTGCGCGTAAAAACTACAGCCTTATTCTGGTAGCATCGCTGCTCTATGGTGCTGCCTTCTTGGGTGCAATTCTATACCTGACGCAGTTTAACCAGCAGGTATTTGGCGCGACTGCGTCGCAAGCAGGCCTGATGCTGCTGCCGATGGTGGCTGGTATTATGGTGAGCTCAATTACTTCGGGGCGCTTGGTCAGCAGTACCGGGCACTACAAGGGCTTTCTTATAGCCGGGCTTGCTATTACAGCCGCTAGTATGCTGGCACTGACGAGTTTGCAGCCAAGCTCACCGTACCTGCAAGAGGCAATGATTATGGCAGTAGCTGGCCTAGGGATGGGGATGGTGATGCCAACCTTAACCATTGCAGTGCAGAACGAATTTAGCCAGAAGGACCTTGGCGTGGCAACTGCCAGCACGCAGCTTTTCCGTAGTTTAGGTTCTACGATTGGTACGGCAATTTTTGCTGGTTTGCTAACCAGTGGCATTATGGCGCATATTGGTGACGCGAGTAAGATGGCCTATGTGCAGGCTGTGCGTGGCTCCGGCCAGAACACCCAAATCAGGCCGATACGCTGCTGCAACTGAACGCCCGAAGGAAACAATCCGCCAGAATGTCACCAGCCGCTTTGCAACGCTACCGGAGCCGGCCCGTACCCAGGCTACCGAGCGTTTCAATCAGCGCCAAGCTGAATTTAGCACCAGGCTGCTGCAGGCCTTTGCGGATTCCTTGCACCGGGTGTTTATCTTTAGTTCTGGCTTAATGCTCCTAGCGGTGATTGTATTGCTGCCGTTTACGGAACGGCCACTTGGCGATGGTACAAGCTCGGCCCAGCCAGCCAAGCGCAGTAAACGCACCACACGTGCGGCTGGGTAAAGCCATGGCAGCAACCCGCCGGGCCTGGCAAGAGCCACTATTATCGGACAAGTCAGCCAGCGCGAAATCGCTATTATCCTGCGTGAGCTACAGCCGACCCTACGCCTCCCTGGTGATGTGGTGGAATTTGGCTGCTATGTAGGTACAACCAGTGTTTTCCTCGCGCGTGAGCTTGCCGCTAGCAGCCCCATAAGCAGCTATATGTGTATGATTCGTTCGCTGGTTTGCCACCCAAAACCGCCCCAGATGCCAGCCCGGCAGGCTTGCAGTTTACGCCTGGTGGATTAGCCGCCACCAAGCGCCAGTTTATGGCGAATATGGCCCGGGCTGGTGTGCCAATGCCGGTCATTACCAAGGCGTGGTTCCAGGATATTCAGCCGGGGCAATTGCCAGCGCGTATTAGCTTTGCCTTTTTGGACGGTGACTATTACCAGTCAATTATGGATTCACTGCGGCTTGCTATGGCCGCGTCTTTGCCCAGGTGCTCGCGTTGTGGTGGATGATTACGCCAGTGAAGCGTTGCCAGGGGCGGCCCGCGCGGTTGATGAATGGCTCCGCCAGCAGCAGCCCGCTTGCAGGGTAGAGCAGTCGCTAGCAATTTTGCGTCTGCCCACAGCGTAATTTGGCTTCAGGTAATTCTAAGATAATTGGCTATTTACCAGGGTAAGCCCTTGTTTTTTGCTCACAATGGCCGTATACTAAGCCTTATAAAGCATTAGTAGAATAGGGAGGGACCTATGGAGCAGCAATTCATATTACATCCCGAAATTGGTAAGCTAAAGACCATTCTGGTGCAATCCAGGTGCCAGAATTAGAAAAACTTAACACCGGAATATTTGACAGATTTGCTGTTTGATGATATTCCATATCTGGCTTTTGGCCCAGAAGGAGCACGATATCTTTACCGACGTGCTGCGCGATAACGGCGTCAGTATTGTACCTCGACCAGTTGGTAAGCGAAGCCCTCAGCGAAGACGCTGTGCGGTAGCCTTTGTGCACGATATCCCTGGCTGCCTCTAAAGCGGTCGGATAACCGCGTCAGTGATTCCCTGCGCCAGTACCTGCTTGGTATGAGCACGCCCGAAATGGTGCGCAAGATTATGGCTGGTGTACGTAAGGATGAGATCCAGCTACGCCAGAGCACCATAAGCAGCAGCTGCACGAGCTGGTAGAAGGTGGGGCGCATGCTTTCCAGCTAAAGACAAGCTACCCATTCTACCTGGATCCAATGCCAAATCTGTACTTTACGCGTGACCCAGCGGCCGCGATTGGGGCAGAGTCTCACCATTAATAAAATGCACTACCCAGCCCGCCGCCGCGAATCGCTGTTTATGGAGTATATTATTAATAACCACCCACGCTTTAAGACCGCCCAACCGCCGGTGTGGTATGACCGCGCTAACCGCTTTTCGATGGAAGGTGGCGATGAGCTGGTTATCAGCAAAGACACTATGGCAATTGGTATTAGCCAACGCACCACGCCAGAGGCAATCGAAGCCATGGCCGTTAAGCTCTTCCAGGGGTCAGACTTTAAAAGATTATCGCTATCGAGATTCCAAAGTCACATGCCTTTATGCACCTTGACACCGTGTTTACGATGATTGATGTGGATACCTTTACTATCCACCCAGAGATTCGCGACCGTGGTGGTAAGCTTAATATTTACGTGCTCGAGAAGTCGGCGCTAGCCCCTTCCCGAAGATCACCTACCACGATGATTTGGAGCACGTGCTGCGCGTCGCCCTGGGTAAGCCACGTGTACGCTTGATTGAATGTGGCGGTGGCGACCCAATTGCGGCTGCCCGCGAGCAGTGGAACGACGGCAGCAACACCTTGGCAATTGCCCCAGGCGTGGTTGTTACCTACGACCGCAACTACGTTACCAACCAAAAACTACGCGAAGCTGGCATTACCGTGCTTGAGGTACCGGGCTCTGAGCGGCCGTGGCCGTGGCGGCCCGCGCTGTATGAGTATGCCGCTCGTACGGGAGGATGTACTATAATGGCACAGAATTTAAAGGGACGATCATTCACAAAACTACTGGATTTTACCCCGGCAGAGATCCGCTTGCTGCTTGATAGCGCGCACGAGTATAAGCGCCTAAAATACGCTGGTGTACCGCACCGTATCCACGAGGGTAAGAATGTTGCGCTGCTGTTCGAAAAGGCCAGTACGCGTACCCGCTGCGCCTTTACGGTGGCTGCAAATGACCTAGGCGTTGCGCCAGAGTTTTTGGGTGCGGGCGATATTCAGCTGGGCAAAAAGGAAAGCGTCGAGGATACCGCCAAAGTACTTGGCCGTATGTTCGATGGCCTTGAGTTCCGCGGTTTTCAGCACCAGACAGTAGAGCTGCTCGCTAAGCACGCTGGTGTACCCGTGTGGAACGGCTTGACCGATACCTACCACCCAACCCAAATCCTGGCTGATTTTATGACGCTAGAGGAGCACGTTGGGCGGCTTAAGGGTATGAAGTTTGCCTTTGTGGGTGATGGCCGCAACAACATGGCCAATAGCTTGATGATTGGTGGGGCAAAGATGGGTATGGATATGCGTATTGTTGCGCCGCAGGCACTGTTCCCCGAGCAGCAGCTGGTTGAGCAAGCCCAGTCTATTGCCGCCGAAACCGGCGCCACCATCACCATTACGGACCAGCTATACGATGGTGTGCGCGGTGTTGATGCCATCTACACCGATGTATGGGTATCGATGGGCGAGGAAGACAAATTTGCTGAGCGTATCGAGCAGCTGCGGGGCTTCAAGTAAACCAGGCGCTGCTGGATGCCACCGGCAACCCAGAGGTCGTGTTTATGCACTGCTTGCCAGCCTTCCATGACACCGAAACCAAGATTGGCAAGGAAATCGCCGAGCAGTACGGCCTTGGCGAAATGGAAGTAACCGACGAGGTCTTCCGCAGCAAGCACAGTATTGTGTTTGACCAAGCCGAAAACCGCATGCATAGTATCAAAGCGGTGATGGCACTGACGTTATAGTCGTTAATGTGGTAAGGAGGCCACAACCATGACAGAAAAAATCAAGAAAAAGGTAAAAGAAAAGTTCCGCTCACCGTCAGCGTTTACTATTCTACTGGTGATTATTGCCGGTATGGCGGCGCTCACCTGGGTGATTCCATCTGGTAAATATCAAACAGTGCCTGACCCACACGATAGCAGTAAAACTGTGCGTGTACAGGGCACCTACCACGGGGTAGACAAGGTTACCACGGCACCAAACGATAAAGGTGAGCCAGAAACAACCGATGTCCGCCAGGGCGCGTGGGATGTACTACTTGCCCCAATTAAAGGCATGAGCAGCAAGCTCGATGTGATTGTGTTCGTGCTGATCCTTGGTGGGTTCCTGGGTATCGTGATGAAGACTGGCGCGCTGGACGCCGGGCTAGGTGCACTGCTTGGCCGTATGAAAGGCCGCGAGATTTGGCTGATTCCGGTGCTGATGACGCTGTTTGCAATTGGTGGTACCACCTACGGTATGCAAGAGGAGGCCGTGGCTTTCTACGCCCTGATTGTACCGATGATGGTAGCAGCCGGCTTTAATGCTATGACAGCCGTGATGGTGATTGTGCTGGGCGCCGGGACCGGTGTGCTTGCATCAACCATCAACCCATTCTCGACCACAATCGCGGCCGAAGCTGCTGGCGTGCGGCTTGGTGATATGCTTGGGATCCAAACCATCATTTTGGTGCTGGGGTTGATCGCCTCAATCGCCTTTACAATGCGCTACGCTACCCGGGTAAAAGCCGGCCACTACAAAGAAGATGTGCGCTACGAAGCCAGCTGTCGGTGAGCTTAACCTTGCGAAGCTGCCAGCCTTTACCGGCGTGCGCAAGGCGATCCTGGCTGTCTTTGCCACCACTTTTGTGCTGATGATTATGGCGCTGATTCCGTGGGAAGACTTTAACATCACCATCTTTAGTAGCTTGCATGATATCCTAGCGCATAACCTCGGTATCGTGAGCCCGCTACTGGGTGCTGAGCACAACGTGCCGTTTGGCCAGTGGTACTTTAACGAAATTTCGGCCCTGTTCCTACTTGCAACCTTTATTATCATTGCTATGTACTACAAGGCGTTCCGCCGCGAGGGCACCTACCCAGTGGATGTCTTCCTGCGCGGGGTGGTTGATTTAGTACCAGTTGCCTTGATTATTGCGGTAGCGGCTGGTGTATCAGTGGTGATGGAAAACGGTAATATCAGGATACGATCATCCACCTGGGCGAAGATACCCTGAGGAGTATGCCATCGGGCATTGTGGGTGTGCTGACCTTTATCTTCTATATCCCTATGTCGTTCATTATTCCATCGTCATCGGGCTTGGCGGCCGCCACAATGCCAATTATTGCCCCAATCGCTGATATTGTGGGTATTAATAAGAGCGATGCTGGTATCGGCCTTTGCAACCTCATCTGGCCTCGTGAATATGATGGCTCCGACCATTGCGTCGCTGATGGGTGGCTTGGCACTGGCTGGTGTATCGTACCGCGACTGGCTCAAGCGCAGCCTGCCAATTATGATTGTGCTGGGGCTGATTAGCATCGTCGTTATAACTATATTCTCGCTACTGTAAATGAAGGAGGAACAAAAGCCTATGCAGCAAGCAAAAACAATCGTGGTGGCGCTGGGGGTAATGCCTTGCAGCGCCAGGGCGAGCCACAGCCGCCCAGCAGCAGGCAGTGGCCCGGCAGACCGCCCGGCAGCTGGTACAGCTACTGATTGATGGCAACCGGCTGGTGATTGTCCGCGGCAACGGCCCGCAGGTAGGTAATATCATCCTACACGAAGGGCGATTAACACAGCTGATGTGCCGAGCATGCCGGTGGACTCATGTGGCGCTATGAGCCAGGGGGCTGATTGGCTGTGGCTGCAGCAAGCCTTTTTGAACGAGCTGCAGCACACCAGTCTGGTGCGTAGCACGGTATCGATAGTGTGGTGCAAACAGAGGGTCGACGCAAGCGACCCAGCCTTCAAAAACCCAGCCAAGCCAATTGGCGGTTCTACCCAGGCCGAAGCCGAGGCACAGGCAGGCGAGCGTGGCTTTACCGTTAAGGAAGATGCTGGCCGTGGTTGGCGCCGCGTGGTGCCATCGCCCAAGCCGCGCCGCATTGTAGAGATAGAAGCCATTAAAAACCTTGGTTTGCCAGTAACGTGCTGGTTGTGGCAGCTGGTGGCGGCGGTGTGCCGATTGTATCTGATGGTGGCAGCTACCACGGCGTCGAAGCGGTGATTGATAAAGACTTTAGCGCCGCACAGCTGGCCCCTACGAGCTGAAAGCTGATATGCTGGCGATCCTCACGGCGGTCGATAGCGTAAAGGTTGGCTTTTAATACGCCCCAGGAGCGTGCCCTCAGCCACCGACAGCCCAGGGGTTAGCCGATCTAGCCCAGGCTGGGCATTTTGCCAAGGGCAGCATGCTACCCAAGGTAGAGGCTGTGCTAGAGTTCGTGACGCGGCAGTCGGGTCGCCAGGCGGTGATTACCTCGCTCGAAAACGCCAGCCGCATTATGGATGATACGGTTGGCACACGTGTTTACCAGCTAGTAGGCTAGCTTGTTATGCCGAACGCGTCTGGGCGCTTGGGTGTGATGCTACTAGGGCACGGCCCAGCGCCCTGTGCGTGTATATTGTAATTTTACCCACAGTATGGTCTAATAGAAGGATATGATAGAGATTCTGCGCTCTACCCTACCGCCCGAGTATTAAAACCCGCACCGAGCTCCAGCCTGGGTGCTGGATTCGGTGTGAAAACCCGAGCGAAGAAGAAAAGCAGTACCTATTGAGCCTTGGCATCGACGAAGATATCCTGCTAGACGCCCTGGACCCGCACGAGGTACCGCGTGTCGAGCTCCAAAACCACGATACCTACTTCATTACCCGGCTGCCGGATATTAAAGATGATTTTTAATGATTTTTACCACGCCGATCCTGTTTGTACTTGCCAGCCAGTATATTATTACCATCAGCCGTGATGACCTATCCGCGCTTGTGGCGGCCGTTTATCGATAAAACCCTGGGTGCCGACCACGCAAAAAGAACAAGATATTTTTGCTGATGCTGGATGCAGTTGCCAAAGCAGTACCAAACGCGGGTGGCGGCAATTAACCGGCAGATGCGCGCGACAACTGGCAATATCCATAAGCTGACCTCGCGCGATATTGCCGTGCTGGCTGATTACGAGCGCCGGCTGAATGATTACACCGATGCGCTTGACCCAGCAACACAGCACTCGAAAAGACCCTTGGCGGCAACGTGCTGCGCCTGTATGAGGACGACCGTGATTTGGTCGAAGACCTATCGGTGGACCTCGAGCAGCTGCTGGCCCGCTGCAAAAGCTTGCTGCGTTCGATTACTAACTCGCGCGATTCCTACCGGGCTGTGATGGACACTCGCCTAAACGAAACCATCCGTGTGCTGACCGTGATTACTTTGGCGATGACCATTCCAACCATGCTGGCGAGGGATTTATGGCATGAATGTGCCGTTGCCGTTGCAGCATAACCCGTGGACATTCTACGGCATTATTGGCATTAGCGTTGTGGCAGGCTTACTGCTGGGCCACTACTTTTTACGGCGGCGCTAATGGGCAAGTGTGTGCGGCGTAGCGCGCGGTGGGTGGGCCAGCTACTCGATGACATGAATACTAAGAACACCGGCGTGCTGGCGGCTGGGGCAGCTTACTTTGCGGTGCTAGCGTTCTTCCCGCTGGTAGCAGCAGCCGTGGCGATTGCCGCCCTTATTATTGGCCCCGGGCATGTTGATGTGGTGACAGCTAGCTTGGGCCACTACGTGCCGCGCGATATCGCCAGCCTGCTGACGACCCAAATTGAGCTTGCGAGTAACCAACCAAACGGCAGTATAGCCGTTGCAGTAGTAGCAATTATTCTCGCGATTTTTGGGCATCGGGCTTTATAGAAAACTTGGCCCGAGCGCTTGGGGCCGTGTATGGCCTACGTGAAACCCGCCATCCGCTGCGTATTAAAGCCCGCAGTATGGGGCTGACTGTACTGGCACTCATTCTGGTATATATGCTCGTGGGGCTGCTGATGCTCCATACTGGTGCGCTGGTAGCATTTGGCGTGCCAGCGGCTATTAGTGCCGGTTATTCTGGCGGTTCGCTGGTTGGCTGTTGTCGGTGTGATGCTCCTGGCGGTTATGGGACTCTACCAGTTTGGGCCTAACCAGCAAAACGCCCCAAGCTATTTGGCTGGGGTGTAGTGAGCGCAACTGGTTTGTGGCTGCTGGCTACAGTGGTGTTTGTGCTGTATGCTCGCTACTGGGCGCATTTTGGTGCCACCTACAGCCTATGTTGCTGGTGTGATTGCGCTGATGCTATGGTGTAATCTTAGCGCCACGGCACTGCTGGTTGGTGCCCATGTTGATGTACCGAGCCGCACACGCACAAAACGCTAAACCCGCGGCACTATCGGGTATGGCCGCGGGTTGGCTGTATGGGGGTAGGGTAGCTATTTCGCGTCAGCGTTGCTTTATCAAGTACTTGCCGCAGGGCGTTGGCATCCTCTACCTTATCAGCGCTGAGGCTCTTGCCATTCAGGAAGAAGCTCGGTGTACCACTGACGCCGTTTTGCTTACCAACCTGCTGGTCGTGGGTGATTTTGCGGTTGATTTTTATCGCTAGTGATATCCTTAGCAAGCTGGTCGGTATTTAGGCCAAGCTCCCTTAGCGTAGCTGGTAAAGAGCTTATCGCGTTCACTGCTGGATACACCAAGCCACGAGCGGTGGGTGCTAAATAGTTTGTGGTGCATAGGCCAGTATTTACCCTGCAGGCCAGCTGCTTCAGCGTAGGCAGCAGCGGCACGTGAGTTAGGGTGAATGGTGGTAATAGGGAAGTGGCGGAAAACATACTGCACATTATTCTTGTACTTATCTTCTTGCATTACGGAACGCAAGATACCATCAAAATTAGCACAGCCAGGGCAGGAATAGTCACCGTATTCAATCAGGGTAAGCTTGGGCTGCTTACTGCCAAGTGTATTATCGGCCAGGCCAGCGTGCTGCTGCTCGGCAGTTTCGCTGGTAGTGACCTTGGTGTGGTCCACCTTAGATACATCGATTCGGTTGCGCTGGCTCCACACCACCAGCCCTGCAAACACGACGACGACCACCGCAATAAAGATAATCCAGGATTTTTTACTCATACAACTCCTTGCCAGTTTGGCGTTTAAACTCATACATAATTGTAGTAAAAAACTAGCGTAAGAGCAATAAACACGCTACAATGAGCGCATGGAATTGTTTCGACTTGGGGTGGTGGTTGGATTATACATAGCAACGATACTGGCGTGTGCACTGCGTGTGCCGCGCAGCCACTGCAGCCTATTTGAACTAAAGCGCCGGGCCGAGCATAACGCCCGGTACCAGCACGCCTATACCCGGGCGCTGCGTGCCCGCCGGTGGATGCTGTATTGACGGCCATCCGTGGGTTAGTAGTGGTTGCGGCGGTAGTTACAACATTGCATTTATATGGCTGGGTGCAAGGTACGGTGATTGCCTGTGCGGCGGCGGTGCTGCTGCCAGGGTTTTGCAAACAAACCGTGGTTACATGGCTGGCGCGGTGGCTCTACCGCTTGAGTGAGCCCTTGCTGGTTATGGTGGCGAGTTGGGCACCACGGTGGTGGCTATGGCTAGCCGGGCCAGGTGAGCCCCAGTTAAAAATCAACTCTACCGAAGAGCTTGTGCACCTTGTGCGGCGGGCAGCTCGATTGCGGCCAATTACTCAGCGGCAGGTGGCAGCCACTGTGCAGTTTGCGAGTGAGCCAGTTGGTAATATCATGACCCCAATGGCCAAAGTACATACCGTTGCCGCTAGTGATACCCTGGGCCCAGTGCGCCTGGATGAACTCCACAAAACCGGCCATAGTAGCTTCCCGGTGGTGGGTAAGGACGAGCAGATTGTGGGGATTCTAGGCATTACTCAGCTGCTGGATTTGACGGATAAAAAGTTCGCGCCGGGCGAGCCGTGTTATGGACCGGCGGGTATACTATGCACCAGGACCAGCCGTGCTGCCAGGCGCTGGCGGTGCTGGCAGCGAGGCCATGCGCGGCTATTGGTGGTGCTGGGTAGTAGTGGCCAGGCTGTGGGGATTGTGGCGTTAAGTGATTTGGTAGATGCGCTGAGCCAACCGACGATGTTGCCAGGCGCCGCCCCCGCACCAGAGGACAAGACGGCGGTGGCCAGCTACCAAGCGTAGTCATGTATGCGCTATGGTGGCACCACCATGGCAGGCGAGTTTAAAGACGAGCCCCGGCCGGCACACGGCACCCGCTGGTATTATGGTATAATTTATACGATATGACACAACGAATACTTGCCAACCAAACGCCGGATTACACCGGCCAAACCATCACTGTGGCCGGCTGGGTACATGCACGGCGCGACCATGGTGGCCTGATATCGACCTACGCGACCACACCGGCCTGGTGCAACTGGTCGTCAGCCCTGAGCAAACTGCGGCCTTTGCGCTGGCAGAGCATGCCCGCGACGAGTACGTGCTGCGAGCCCGCGGCGAGGTGCGCCAGCGTGGTGACCTGGCTAGCCCGATATTGCCCGGTGGCGGCATCGAGCTAGCCGTCGGTGCGAGCTAGAGGTGCTCAGCAAAGCCGAGACGCTGCCCATTCAGCCCTTTAGCGAGACCAACCAAGCGAATGAAGACCTGCGCTTTACCTACCGCTATCTCGACCTGCGCCGGCCCAAGCTGCAAACGATGCTGCGCCGCCGCGCCGATATGTACCGCCGCATGCGCCAGTACTGGACGAGCGCGATTTATCGAAATCAAACGCCGATTTTGGCAAATTCCAGCCCCGGTGCGCGCGACTCCTGATCCCCAGCCGCTTGCAAGAGGGCAAAATTCTACGCCTTGCCACAAGCACCGCAGCAGTTTAAGCAGCTGCTGATGGTTGGCGGCGTGCCGCGCTACTACCAGCTGGCTGCGTGCTTCCGCGACGACCCGCGCGCCGACCGCCTGTATGGTGAGTTTTACCAGCTGGATCTCGAGATGAGCTTTGTGGAGGATGGCGAGCAAGTCCGCCAGATGATGGAACCACTGATGCGGCAGCTGGTGACGGACTTTGCTGGCAAGACGCTGCTCGATCTGGTGATCTGCCGGCCGGCGATGGCCAACCATCCCGCGCATCCCGTACCAAACCGCCATGGAAACCTACGGTGGCGACAAGCCAGACCTGCGCTGGCATGGAGCTGGTTGAGCTAACGGACGTGTTTGCCGGGACGAACTTTGGCGTCTTTCAGAATGCGGCGTGTATCAAGGCAATCTGCGTCCAAACGGTGCGTCGCTCAGCCGCAAGCAAATCGATGGCTTTACCCACATCGCTCGAAAGCCGAGGGCGCAGGTGGCCTAGCCTACATTACCTACCAGGACGGCGCGGCCAAGAGCCCAATTGCTAAGTTCCTGCGTCCAAAGAGCTGGCCGCCATCCAAGCCAAAACAGGGGGCCAAGGACGGCGATGCGGTCTTCTTTGGGGCCGATAGGCGCCCGGTGGTTAATGCAGTGCTAGGGCGGCTGCGTAGTGAGTTTGCCGAGCACTTTGGGCTGAAGGACCTGAGGCGGTGGCGCTGGCCTGGATTATTGATTTCCCATTCTACGAGTGGGACGAGCACGCCCGCAAGCTCGACTTTGGCCACAATCGCTAGCATGCCAAAGGGCGGGCTCAGCACGCTGCAAGCCGCCCAGACGGATGAGGATAAGCTGGCCATCCTGGCCGACCAGTTCGATATGGTGATGAATGGCGAAATCTGCGGCGGCGGTGTGCGCAACCACAACCCGGCCGTGCTGTACGAAGTATTCGGGCTGCTAGGCTATAGCCGGCAGTATGTGGAAGAAGTTTGGCGCTATGCTGCGGGCCTTTACCTACGGTGCGCCGCCACATGCAGAGCTGCGCCTTTGGCATCGACCGCATCCTGATGGAGCTAACCGGCGAGCACAACGTCCGCGAGACCCTCGCCTTCCCCAAAAACGGCAGTGGCGTCGACGTCATGATGGACTCACCCGCGCAGGTAGAACCCGGGCGCTGAAGGAGTTGGGATTGTAATATGAACTGGTTGCTTGATAGCAGTAGTATCATGCTTGTTCTGCTGGCGGTAGCATTTGTGTTTGCAATTGTGCTGCGGGTTATTATGAAATCACCGACCTTTGTGCCGCGCCGCATTATTGTTGACAGATTTTGGGTGTGGAACGGCAGCTGTTCACTCATCAAATGGACGCACGGAGCTTGATACGCAACTGCTTAACGCTGCTTAACCACCAGCTGAGGCAACAATTGCAACCCAAGACATCCCAGTGGCGGCGTGAAACGGCACGATATGTCAAACTACTATTGCCAGTGCAAAACCAAACTGGTGCCGTATGCACGGCCACGGTCGCAGCGCCAGTTTATGACTTGGCTACAACTACTACCTCTGCCATCGAGCAGCGCTTGCAACTGCTCGCTCAACGTGTGCACGATGCCGTGCGTATAGAGCCTGTCTTTTCCCGGTTGGCGGCATTGTATAATCACGCCAGCAACCGGGTCGATTTCATACCAGATACCGACCTAACCAGATGACGTGGCCCATGCCAAGCAGCACATAGCACAGATTGTGGCTGAACTTGGCCAGATAGAGCAGAAGATATCGCCAAAGGTCTTTGTGACAGATGAGTTCCGCCAGATTGCGAGCCAGCTACTGGATGAGCTTTCCCGTGCGCAGCAGGATTCATAATACACTGGGCCGCTTGCTCCAGCAGCACGCTACCGCGAGTATAATGACCAAGCAGGGCGGCTGCGTAGCTTTTACGATCGGTTTGATAACGACGCCTTTGAGCCGCTTGCTACTGCTGGGATGGATGATTCACCAGCCGATGCCTACACGATGGACCTACGCCGCCAAGCTTGATTGCACGTTTACCCAAACATTTGCCAGCCAAGCTTCTTTGCAAACTATAGCGCGGCCAGCAGTAGCAGCTTTGGCCGCTGGCAGGAGTGGAGCGAGCGGGCGCTAACTCCAGAAAAATAAGTAGATACTACTGTTCTACGATTTATAACTGTTACCGTTGCTGTGCCAGAATCGTATGGAGGTGTGCTGGTGTGATGGATCGGGCGAGCATTTTACGTGTTGCTTGCGTGTTCGTCGCTTCATAAAAGTGGAGTGGTATAGAAAAATACGTTGGATTGGTGGCAAATACCTTCGCCATGTGTGCGGGTGCGTGATGATGCTGATGTACCGGGAAAGTGCGAAGTGCATTTTCTACTAACGCGGCAAGCGATGATGATACGTTCTTTTTGGCGGTAAATTGCTGCGTAACGCGTTGCCATCGTAGTGGGCAGTAAATGTGCCACTTTGAGCCGGGTAGATGGCCGAATTTTGTAGCCATCACGGGCAATATCCAGCAAAAGCTGGGTGAAACAAAAGAAAGCGCGTGTTGCGTCGTCGCTTGCGTCTGGTACTTCAATGCTGAGCGTGATATTGTCAAATACGGTGTGGTGACTCAGTTATGCTCGTGGGCTTGGGGGTGTGATGGTGGACGTCTGCGTTGCGCCGTTGATGTGTTTTGCTAATGCAGTGAGCTGTATATCAAGTGCGGGCTGGTCAACTACTATGGTTGCTTGCATTTCTGCTTCAATATGCCCAAGTACTCTCTGGATGGCCGCAGGAGACTTAATGGTTTTGGTCTCTTTTAGTGCTGTTTTCAAATAGTTCTTTACTATGGGCAGTGTAGACTTCTAGCTCATATCGTAGATTCAATTGTTTGCCCGTGCACATTGCCGACAAATGCTCGACACAAACCGTGCTTTTCAAGGAGCGCTAAGAACTGCTGTAAAACCAGGTGCTCATACATGGCACATCATGAGTAAACAGTAGATCATAGAATGAATAAAGATGAGTAATCATAATGTCATATCTAATATATCACCGATGACGGGGATAGAGCCATCTCCCTCATCATAATAATGAGAAGGAGATGTGCGTATGATAAACCTAAAGCTTGTAGGGGAGGTCTGCTGTCGTGTTACCACACGTCCTATCCGCGGTGCCTCGCTCTTGGCAGCGTATCCTTCGGCAGGAGCACCAGTGTATGTCGTTCGTGGTGACACTGCTGCCACTTGTGTAGCTGCTGTCCCGACTGGGACGGCGACGTAGTGGTTCTTTCTGTTCTTGCACCCTTCGAGGGGCGACCAGTTGCCATATCTTCTCCTCGAAGATAGCTGCAGAGCAGGATGCCATGCGTAACAAAACTCCCGATATGCGGCTAGAGCAATCGAAGCTTGATGGCTCCAGAACGATGATATATATTGATTGTTGTCAAGAAAATGTAGAAAATTACACAGATACCTGACCACGCCATAGCGAGCCGCTACCAGAACATAACCCGTCTGCCGTATACTAGTGGGTATGGACACAGCGCAATTCCAGGCTATGATATGGCACAAAGCCCGGCAGCTCTACCGCCCCATGCCGTGGCGCAGCCAGCCGACGCTGTACTATGTGCTGGCGAGTGAGCTGATGCTGCAGCAGACGCAGGTAGCGCGGGTGCTACTAAGTTTGCTGAGTTTTGCTGCGCAGTTCCCGACCATCGAGGCCCTGGCGGCGGCCCAGCTACCAGCGGTGCTGCAGGCATGGCAGGGGCTTGAGGGAATATAATCGCGGGCCAAGTACCTCCACAGCGCGGCGCAGGCGATTGCCGCTGGTGCACCTATTGCGACGCAGGCCGACCTGATGGCGTTGCCTGGCATTGGCGCTAACACGGCTGGAGCCATCATGAATTATGTGCATCAAATCCCGACCGCCTTTGTAAGAGACCAATACTCACGCACGGTGTGTTTAGTCACTTTTTGCTGGGCAAGAGCGCGTGGCGGATCAGGATGTACTGGCGCTGGTGGAGCAGACGATATGGATAAAAGAGCGGCCCCGCCAGTGGTTCTGGGCGCTGATGGGATGACGGCGCTGAGCTGAAGGCGGCAGGTAAAGAGGTCAGCTCGGTACCAGCCGGCACTACACGGCGGCGGCGATCGCGCTGCGCTGGCAGCCTGCCGCCAAATGCGGGCGAGATTGTGCCGCGCATGGCGCAGGGACAACCACTGAGCGCCATTGCTCAGGAGCTGCATCGTGACCCGCGTTTTGCTGCCGCGCTGGGATGGACTACGGAAGGATGGGCTGTGGTACCCAGTGGTAACCATGAGCACGGTGTCGCTCCTGGTGCGTCCATGGTATACTAAGAGTAAACCTAAAGAAGGAGGTGCTATGAGCCCAGCGAAATTGCAATTATACTATTGACTATTACTGTGGTGATGCTAGCCATTTGTGATGTGTGCTGCCTTGGCCTGGTAATTTGTGTGGTACTCGCGCGCCTACGTGCCTAACAAATCAGGCTCAAAACCATCGCAAAAACCTGGCATCGGCCACTGCGCTCGCCCAACCACGGTATTTTGCGGCTGCAGCATTTTCGACGATTCACGAGTGGTGGCAAAGGAGAAATAACGAGGAGGAATGATGAAGAAATTAGTGAGTATATGCTTGGTGCGGCTGCGGTTGGCTACGTAGCTGGTAGGCTTGTAGCGCAAGAGCGGGGCAGAAAACTCGCCGGGATTTACACAAAGGCTGCCCAAAGGCAAAAGCAAGTTGGCGCTGCCAGGCGAAAGAAACCAAGGTGGTATATGACGATCAGCTGGGCATATTAAGCAGGGGCTTTGGCGAAGTAGCACGCGAAGCCAAGGATTTTGCCGCTAAAGCCAAGGATTCAGCTGGTAAAATTGGCGTCGAAAGCTCGCCAGCGGGTGCCGAAGCAAAAGCGACGCCGCCAGCGCAGCCGGTTCTGCTGCCCGCACTGGCCGCCACGTAGGCCGTAGTGTTCGCCAGTTAAAAGTAAAGCTGACCACCCGGCAAAAACCCGTGCATACTAGGTAATAATGAACCGAACAGCGCGTGTGTTGATGGGCGTAGTGACCTTTGGCTTTTGCTAGCGCCAGTTGACCGCCGCCCAGAGTAATCAAGGCCAACTTAAGCCGATAACGAAGGCATTTTACCCATATAACATGGATTGCTTTCATGATAAGCCAAGCTTTCCAAGGTGCTACGAGCGCGATGGTGTGCTGCGGGTGACTCTGGCAAACCCTACGATAACCGTCGAGCAAGCTGATCACCAAGCAATACAAGATTGCCAGCCAGAACTGATGGCGGTGAAACTGCTGCCCACGCTGCCGCCTTCAGAAGGGCACGCTGCCTTTATCGATAACTACTAGAACCTACGAGTTTGCTATGAACCCTTGCTTAAAGGTGATTGCCGCACCCAGTCGCAGCAGTTTTATTTGGAACTCAGGGCAGGGTGCAGAGTATGCGTCAGGAGGTCCACCAGCGGGTTGGTAAGCCGCAGCGCATTGCTAATGAGTATTACGTCGCGTTCGGGGCCTTTGAAGCCTCGCTACCGGGCCAGTTAAAGGGGCAGCATGAATAGGCTAGTTGCACCAATTCAATCACTGGCTGAGCGCCTGCGCCATACTTCTATTATGGGGCTCAGTGCACTGCTGGTTACCACCATTATGAGCGCAATTATTATTGCCATGGTATTGATGGTATTTAGCATGTATCTGTATGGCCAGTCGGGTGCTGCCCAGCTTGATCTCAGCCGCCCAGCCTACCAGGCGGTGCGCAACCAAATTAAAACCTCTGACCAGTTTACGGGCTTTACAACCAACCAAAAGCTCAGCGAGCAGAATGTGGCCGAGTTTAAAAGATGTACCGCGGTAAATATAACGATATTACCAAGCACACCGGCGCGTTTAACCCAGCCGATATTAGTGACCAGACCTTGGGTATTAGTGCAGAGTAACCATGCTAAACCCCGACGATTTTATCATTACCCGCAAGCGCAAAAAGTACCGGTTTGCGCTGTTTGCTAATTCACCCTTGTGCTTTGAGTGTGATGGGTAGGCGCGCCCAGCCGCAGCCAATTAGCCATGTAGACATAGGCGCTGGCACGGAGAGCCTGTTACAGTGCCGCAGCTTGCGGCTAGGAACCCGCAGAGCACAGGTGCTGGCTCTGGATGTAAGGAGTGACCGCTTGCGGGTGGGGGCTCGCCAGGCAGAGGGCAGGCCCTTAGTAATGTGCGCTTTGTGCGTGCCCGGGCGGATCAGCAGAGCGAACTTATCGAGCCAGAGCTGCGCCCAGGCAGTGTACGCCTACCGGACCCGTTCCCAAAGCGTGCGCCGTTTCAGCTGGGCGCCGGCTGACGCACCCAGTTTTTGGCTCGGTATCAGCAGGTACTTGCCCAGGAGGTGCCCTGTGCGCCAAAGCACGATAACACTAACTTTTTGCCTGGAGCCTCCAGGCAGCGCGCTGGTGGCAGTGAGGCTGGCATATCCAGACTGTCGTTTGATCTGCACGAATCAGATTTATCGCAGAATATGAGCTGCTGACCACCTATGAACGCCGCTGGCTGAGCCAAAGGTTTGGTGACGCCTTGCTGTTGAAAGCAGCGCCGCCGCGTGCCAGCCCACGCGCGTGTGGTGGCAGTGACGCCATGCGCGCGAGTCAGGAGCCTTGCGCAGCCCGTAAAAGGCCTGGCGGGCATCCTGCACTCCGGCACGCGGCGTTCGCGGCTGAGCCTGTGCGGGGTTGCCACGGTGGTAATCGAGCTGTGTATCGTCGGCATGGTAATGGTATTCGTAAGCGCAAATTTTAGGCTGGTATCGGTATGCAGCCATTGTAGCGCATCAACTACCGGTTGTTTTGCAGCTACGTGCTACCGCGCTGGCGTACTAAAGGGGGTGAGGAGGTATGATGCAACTTGAGCGAATATGGCCAAAAAGCACTGGCGCTAACCAATCAGTGCCACTACGGCCAGATTGATGCCCAGTTGATGGGCCAGGTTCTCGGCCTGAGGCGGTGAGGGCTGGCGAGGTGCAAGAGAATTTGCAAAAGCTCCTGCGCGAGTCGGCGAACGTTTACGCCGATGACGTCGCCGGCGATTATTAAGGAGCTTGGTGATGTGCTGTGGTACGTGACGTCTATCGCGCACCTGTTGGGCTCAAGCGAGGAGGTTGCCCGGGTGAATAACGCCAAGCTAGCCGTCGCCATAGCGCTGGTAGCGCAGGTGGCGGTGGCGACGAACAGCTAAACTTCTAGTGATACGATAGTGTGAATTATGGATCTCTACGGGTCGCTTGCGCTTGACGAGGTGGAGCGCTGCGTGGCGCGGAGTTCGGCCACATAATGCGCTAAACTGGCGAAAATCATTACTGCTAGCTGGCTGGGTGAGCGGCGCGCTACGCAGCCGCGCCGCGACCTGCTGGTGGCGGCAATGTTATCGCCCAGGGGCGCTGCCACTGGGCCCTCACACCACTGGCCGTAGCGCACCACAGGTAGGCGGGCATAATCATCAACGTGCTGCGTATTGGTATAGCATTTGTCGCGCCGCCGCCAGGTTTGCTCATGAGTCGCCGGGATATACAGCACCGGCTCTGGCACGCGAAGCCATTATGCTGCCATAGCTCCAGCCGTCGGGTATGTGCCTGGCAGTGATGCTGTTGCCCAACCTGATGGTCGCTACAACCGCGCCTCCAGCTGGTAAGAGGAGCGCCACGCCGGAGCTAAATCGGTGGTTTGTAGCGGCGCGAGGTCGTGGTGGGTGGACGACCTCTCGAGTGCTGTACCAGCTAGCTCACGGTTCAGCGCTGCGCGCTGCGCGTGCTGGAGTGAGCTCATCTCGTAGCTGAGAGTCGCCACCATCGATGGTTTGCCTGCAGTGGTCGCGTATATCCCACAAAGGCCATCGCTATGTAGCAGGCCGTACTCGGGCTGGGGTAGCTCGCCTGCGCTGGTGTGGTGCATGATTGTGAGTGGCTCATGACCTATAGCTGCCCTATTGGCTGTGCGCGAGTTGCTGGCGGGCCATTCGTCGGTGAGCCAGCCCCCATTGCTGCACCAGCGCCACTACGGCGGGCGGCCTGAATCTGCGCACTAGGGCCGCGTTCATGTCGGCCTGCTGCAGGTGGCCGGGTGGGTTATGCCCTTGGTGGCTCCCGCCGGGGTGAGCCTGAGTGGGTGCGGGTCCTCGCTAACGCGTGAGGTCGGTTATTACGCGCTGGCAATGAATACGCTCCGGCATCTGCAAAGATATCATCTGTGTACTGGCTGATAATTTCGTGTTGGCGCACATTTTGGTGCGGCTGGTAAAACAAGCACCACGTGGGGGTTGACCTCCGGGCCATTTGCAGTGTGGCGGCGATTTCTACTGGGTGGTGGCCGTAATCGCTATACGAGATTATCACCGAGTTTTTCGAACCGGCGGGCGGTACCAGAAACTATTGATTGCCGCGATATGGGCTGGCGGGCGGCTACGATCTCGCTGCGGCTGGCTATTAATGATACGATGCTAGCGCGGCCAGCACAAGGCTCGCATTAGCCCGGTTGTGCTGGCCAGGGATGGTGATGCCAGCCGTGGGCTGGTCTAGCAGCTGTGCGTTACGCGGGTTAAACACTGCGCCAAGCTGCTGCCAGGTGATTATACTTGCTGATTGTTCCCCAAACTGGCGAAAGGCGGCTCGGTAGTCAGCTTCTGTGGGGTAGGTATCGGGGTGGTCGTAATCCACCGAGGTTACCAAAGGCTGAGCCACGGCGTAAAGTGTGAAAATTGCGGTCGAATTCATCGCATTCGTAGATAAAATACTCACTGCCCGGGCGGTACATGCCGCTTGGGCCAAAGGGAAGATTACTACCCACCGAGTAGCTGACCGGCACACCGAGTTGCTCCAGCGCCCACACCAGCATGCCGCTGGTGGTTGTTTTACCATGGGTGCCAGCAACTGCTACCAGCTTAAGCTTAGTGTGCGTAATAATATGGGCAAGGAGCTCATCGCGCTTGGCAGTACGAATCCCCAGTTCGCGGGCGGCTACCAGCTCGGGGTGGTCATCAGGCAGGGCGGCAGTATGGATAAACCAGGCAAAGGGCTGCTTGGCGTGCTCGGCCCGTAGGTAGCTGCCGGATTGGTCAAGCGTGTAGGCAACGCCAGCGCTATCAAGCTGCTCTGTCATTAGGCTTGTGGCTTGGTCGGAGCCAGTTACGTCGTAGCCGGCATCATGGGCAATCATAGCCAGTGGGCCAATCCCCACGCCACCGATACCAGCAAAGTATATGCGTTTTGTCATCGTCCGTTTATTATACCACTTTTTATATTGTGCGGGCGGGGTAGGGGCGGCTAGCTGGTATATTGCTGCTACCTGGCTGGTTTTGCCGTATACTAAAAAGCCACAACCTTTTATGGTGGGTATATGGCGAATATTCGTGCAGTCAAGCGCGCACTAAGCGCATCGAGTAGGGTCCGCACCTGGCGGCTGGTGCTGCTGCTGATGTGCTAGTGCTCGCGGCGCTGCGGCTTGGCGGCATACATGTGGTATGGTGGGGCGCCGCGATGCGTGATTGCCGCCGATGCAAAAAGGCAAGCCAGAAGATATCGAGGCGGCCTTTACTCGAGCCTACAGCACTACGTGGCCCACCATATGAACACCGATGGCAATACCGTCTACCCTACAAAAAGCGGTTTGATCGTGATAGTGCGAGCTTATTAAAAAAGCCGTCGAGACAAGCCGTGCCAACCCAATTAATAAAGAAGTGGATGATATTTGCCAGCCGCAATATTCGGGGCTATGGGCGGGGCTGCGTGGAGCTGCTCGCGGGCCGAGCACGCTAAGCACGGTCTGGTAAGAACCGGTTGCAACACTAGCCCTGCCGGACGGTGATAGTACCGTTATTCTACGCTCCACCACTGTTATCATTCGACTTGGCGGGCTGGGTTGTTATTGCAATTATTATCATCATTGGGGTGATTGTGCGTACTGTTACCCTATGGTGCCTACTGCTGATGCTGCGTATCAAGCGCCGCAAACGGCCGACGCCGCCGCAATCATAAAGGGGTAAGCATAACGAGTGAGGTTGACATCATACGCCATAGCGCCATGTAGTGTAAAAATGTAGAGATGTTCACGTTAAGGAGGTATACATTCTTATGGCATACAGTCACACAAATTCAAAGGGCGTTACATATTACCTACATAAATCGGACGTTACACTACGTGGTGGTAAGCAAGTCACCATTTACTTTTTAGCAAAAACGAGAAGAATGACCGCGGTGTTCCAGCGGATCTGCAGCAGACCGCATTGTGTGGGAAATTGAGCGCAACGGTTTTCCTCGTTGTAAAGAAAAAGAAGAAGTAAGTAAGCGCCTACGCTTGCACCCACATAGCGTGGTGGGGTACACTAAGCCCAAACAAACAGGTGTCATGAAGCCCCCAGGTCCTCCGCAGTCTGGGGGCTTCCTTGGCATATGTTATACTAAAGTGGATGAAACTATCAGCCCCGACCCCTGACCATACAGTTCAGCAATCTGCCCAGCAGCCAGTCCAAAAGCGCTCGTTCCAGATGCGCCGCCGGTCGTCCGTGGTAGAGGTGCTGGACCGATTCTTCTTGTGTTTGCTGGTATTGCCACCTTGTGGTTGGGGGCAATTCTGTTTATCACAGCTGGCTGGGGCTCAACTTTGAATATTGGGTCTACTTTGTGGTTTTTTGGGCGGTGGTGGCGTACTTAGGCTTACCGCGGTTGCACCGGATTCTAAGCTATATTTACGTGCCGGATTATTTTATTGGCCGTACCCGTACGAGTGATGGCATTTTGGGCGACCCGGTTAATATTGGTGTGCGTGGCAGCGAAGCTCAGCTGCACGCAGCGATGCAAGCTGCTGGCTGGACGCGGGCGGATGATATTACGGCTCGCTCTATTTTGGCGGATTATCATATCCACCGTGCGGCGGCGTAGCTACTTGCGTGCGCCGGTATCGCCGCTGTTTTTGTTCGGGCGGCAGCAGGATTTTGCGTACCAGCAAGAGGTTGGGGTAACCCCGGGCAGCGCCATGTGCGTTTTGGCACTGCCCCAGGGCTGGCTGCTCCCAGGTGGCTACCGGGTTGATTGGCTGGCGGCTGGCTCGTACGATAAAAGCGTTGGTTTATCGCTCTTTACCTTCCAAATTACCCACAAGGTGGATGAAAATATTGATATTGAACGCGACTATATTACTAGCTCTGTATTGGACCATAACGCGCAGGCGCGCGTGGCAATCTAAAGGACTTTTCGACCGGGTACCACTCGCGTAACGGGGTGGGGACCTGGCATTATAACCGATGGTGACTAGTCGATTTTAGAGCTGGCCCAGGTGCCGGTCGATGATGCAGCATCAGGTGACGACACCGCCGCGAGCTGGCCCTAATTTTTGTAGCGCAAAGCCTGTGCCGCTGCTGCCCGTTAACCACGAGCTCACCCCGACTGCCGGCTTGGCCCGGGGCTATATGGAGCCCGCCGCCCGTTGCAGCTCCTGGCCGGGGCTGCTCAGTGGCGGTCAGCGTAGTTATGGAGCTGGTGCAGTTTGTGCAGGATATGTATGATGCCTGGCAAACGGGCAGTGCAGGCCAAGTGGCCGGTATGGACTGGCGCTGGGTGGTAGCGATTGCTGCCATTACCAGCTTGGTGGTGATTTTAATCGAGGCCGCACTCATCTTCTTTGTGCTGCGGGGAGTGCACTGGCTCGCCTGGCGCTGTTGGGGCAGCCAGCTTTGTGATTATTCAGGCCGCGGTAGGGTTCTTCCTGTACCGGCAGCCGATTTCGTTTGGCAATTCCCTGGTGACAATTTCGCTCCATATTGGCATACTACTGGCACTATCAAGCGATGCTGCCCGCCGTTTTGTGTACCGGCCGGTGCCTGTGCGGCAGCCACAATAAGGATTTATATTAACCATGGAGCGCCTGAGTTATAACCAGCATGATTATGTGAGCGATAGCGGCGATGTATTGCCCTATAGCCAGTACGACACGACCTACCAAGCGAGTTTTACGCCGCCACCGGCAGAAGATACCACCATGGCTCGCCGATACGCCTGCGCACAGGGGAAGGTGCGACGAAGCAGCTGGATACCTGCGCCGGTGAGCTATCGGCTGTTGCGGCGGCGTTGCAGCAGCAGCTGCGTGCCAGCCAGGATGAATACCAGGCGCTGCATCGTTATGGCTGGCAGCATAAGGCCGCCCGGGCTGAGCAGCAGTTTACTCACCCAGCGCTAGCCCACATTTGGGTCGCGTATATTAAAGGCATGATTACAGAGGACGAAGCCACGCATCTTCGCCAGCAATTTGGCCAAAACGAGCAAGCCGCCACGCCCGAAGCACCCGGCCGTACGCTGACTCGCCATATCGGTGGGGCGGCAGTGCGCACCATGCGCACGAGCGAGGCACCCTACACCGATGTGCAGCTTCTGGCGGCTCACGACGACACCTGGCGGTAATAATCATAAAAACACAAAAGCCTGTGTGGATAGCACAGGCTTCTACTATAAACATACTTGAATACACGTGGTGGGGGCGGCTGGGATTGAACCAGCGACCAACAGGTTATGAGCCCGCTGCTCTAACCACTGAGCTACGCCGCCCTCCGGTAGGCTATTGTCGCAAAACCGCCACCTAGGCTATAATGAGATATGAAAATGCCCAATTTAGCAATACAAAAACTACGCTATCAGCTACGCTACCGTTACCCAACCCGCCAGATCGCGACACTGTGGCGGTTGTAGACCAATTGTGCTGTGGTTTATATGGGGCTCGGTGGTAGCCATGCAGAAGAACTACAGCTTGCGTGCTAATGTTGCGGCTAAAAGCGTGAGCGCCCCTGGTAGAACTCCAGATGAAGACGGCTTGAGTACGAACAAGCCTATCTTAAGAGTGACGAGTATCGCAAGCTGGCCGTCCGTGAACGCCTTTGGTAAAGGCGACCCTGGCAGGTGGTGGTTTTGACCCGCCAACAGCCCACAGGCCAGCGCCCAGGATTCACCAACGGGAACGTGTCACTGCCGCCGCCTGCCCCAGAGCCAGCAACTTTAGCGCAGTGGCATCTACTGGGTGGTAATGCTAACCAATAGGACGCTTATGGCTCAGTGACAGCTAAGGCTGGGCCGATTAGCCTGCGTGCGCGGGATTGCTTGCAAATGCTACGCCGCCCGCATCAGTAATAAGAATGGAAGATAACGAAAAAACCTCACCGCCGTATTGGCTAGTGAGGGCTTTTTGTGGTAGCGGGGGTAGGATTTGAACCTACGACCTTTCGGGGTTATGAGCCCGACGAGCTGCCAGGCTGCTCCACCCCGCGATACGCTCACTATTGTAGCAGACTTGTACGCCTGGTGCAAGAGCGAAATGGCGGCAGGGGTTCGGGGGAGTCGGGTGGCCGCGCTGCAGGCGGTTGCAGTAGTAGACTGAGCGCTGGCGCTTACACCCTGGTAGCCGCGACGCGTACGGCCTCGCTCAGGTCAGGAAGGCGTGGGGTGTATCAGCAAGATCGCTCGCGGTCAGGCCGTGTTTAATGGCCAGGGTTAGCTCCTGGATAACCTCGCCAGCATGGGGGCCTACGACGGTGGCACCAATAATAACGCCATCGGGGTCGGCTATAATCTTGACGAAACCATCGCGAAAATCACTAGTATTGCTGCGGGCAATAATACTGAGCGGCGCCAAGCCAATTTTAACCGTTAAATCGCGCTGTAGGTATTCGTTTTCTGTCATGCCGACGCTAGCAACTGCTGGGAAGGTAGCGGTAACGCGTGGTGTGGCGGTGTAGTCGGGTATGATTTTACTGCGTTTAAACAGGTTATGCGCCGCCACGCGGCTTTCGAGCAGGGCGGTGTGGGTGTGGCTGGGCCGGCCGAGCACATCACCAGTCGCGTAGATATGCTTGAGGTTGGTTTGCAGCTGCTCGTTTACCTCGATACCCTGGGGTGTATAGGCCACACCAGCGGCTTCCAGGCCCAGGTCGACTTCGGGGGTGCGGCCAGCTGCCACCAGGATTTCCTCGACTCGCACGCTGTGTTCTTCACCACCCTGGCTGTAGGTGACGCGCTTATATAGGCCATCACGCTCAACGCGCAGGGGTTCGGGTCTGGGTCAGGATTGCCATACCTTTATGCTCGGTGAGCTGCTGCTCATCAGCTGGCCAACGGCTTCGTCTTCATCAGGCAGGATGCGCCCCGCAATCTCCGCAAGATATACTTTGGTACCAAAGGTGGCCATAAGCTGGGCGATCTCTACCGCCTGGCTGCCGCCGCCAATCACATATAGGCTGCGTGGCGGGCGGTTAGCCTCCAGGATGGTGCGCGGCGTGAGGTAGTCGCTTTCCTTGGCCTTCAATGTCTGGTGGGCCCAGCGGGCGCCGGTGGCAATCAGGAACCGGGCTGAGCTGAGCGTATTATCGCCCACAGTTATGGTGTGCGGGCCGGTAAAACAGGGCACGGCCGTGGAAGGTCGTAATGCCCCTCGTTTTCGTAAAAGCGGCGGTTGCCACCAGCCCGGTGCTGCTTACGGCAAGATCTTCAGGCTTTGACGCTTGGGTAGTTATAGCCCACGGTACTCACGCGTAGGCCAAAGCGGCTGGCGTGGCGAGCTTCGTCATATGGGTGGGCTGCGTGCAGCGCTTTGGTCGGGACATCACTCCGGTTAGGAGTCACCACCAAATGTATCTGCTTCTACCAGGCCAACCCGTTTGCCTGCCCGGGCGGCAATCGTGGCAGCTGCACTGCCACCAGCTCCGCTACCAATTACTAATAAGTCAAAATCATATTTACTACTGCCATAATCACCTTCTATTATAAGGCATCACGGCCATGTTGGTAAATGTATGCTGCATCTGGCTGGATAGGCAAGAGGGCAATGGTTGCTGGCGGCGGATATCACGGCTGCTAACGTAGTGGCGGTCACGTAACCAGGCGGTCACTGGGAGGTAACTGTTTGGGCGGCTTCAGTAGCTTCGGGCGCGGGTATACGGACGCTCGGGCAGCTAGCGTAGAGGCTCTGGTGAGAGCTTTTCTGCCTGGTGAGGGCTCGCGGCTGCTACGGCCGGGGCGTAAGTATTTACAGACCATCGTCATAGCTATAACCCCTGGTGTAGGGGCGACAATAGCCACCTCGTTAGCATACAGGTGGAGCGCCAGCACCACCAGGCTGCTCCCGGCCAAAAACTGCAAAAAAGCGTTTATGCTTTTCGCGCCAGTATTGCAAACGGCTAATTTTGACACCGCGCCCAATTAGCATAGCCACAAAGCTGAGCGGCACCACCGCAATTGCTGTGCGTAACAACGCTAACTGGCTGTGGGTAGGCTGGTGGTGAGTAATAATAACCCCACTGGCAGCAAGCGGGCCAATGGTAAAGAGCAGCTCGCCGAACGCTCTTAGCCCAAGGCCAAAGGCCTCGCCGCTATGGCGGGTGCGTTTGCTAGCGCCGCACCAGGTAATCAGCAAAGTGGCGCGGGATCCACAGGGTTGCACCATCGCCCTTTTTAAAATCAAAAGAGCCAGGCTGCAATGCCAAGGCCCAAAAAGTAGACCACATATCATCGCCCACGCGACGGGTGGTACGTGCCGAGTTGGGAATAACCATGTACTTGCGGCGACGCTGATACTTATGAGTAGCGCGGTCATTGCAACACTGCCGCCTAAAAAGCTTATAATCAGCCGCATAAGCTGCGCCTGTGAACGCTTTTTGCCAAGTGCGTGGCCACTCATCATGGTGAGTGTACTAACACTTAACCAAAAGCACGCGTGCACAAAAAGCACCGAGCCCAATGATAGAAAAAGCAACAATATAGTGCATCATGGTTACGTTTTTAAGTTCCTGTATTTAGTTATACCATACTCGGACCAGTCAGCGCAAAGTAAACTGGTGTTTTACTGAAATTTTGCTTATGCTGTGGCTGACTGTTGATGTTGTATGGCCAGCCCATCACCGCTGGGGAATGCAAAACCCACCCAGGTGTGGGTGGGGATAATACCTGGTAGCAGCGACTGGGATTGAACCAGTGACCTTGGGCTTATGAGTCCCACGCTCTAACCAACTGAGCTACGCCGTCAAAAGTGAGTGATGGCATATGCACCATCACTCAGCATTATAACAAACACGGGCTACTTTTGAAAGGTTTACTTATCGCGGGTACGCGTTGCCAGCACACCCAGGCGGTGGGGCTACAAACTCTGTAGCTCCTCGCTCGTGCGGTGGCGGTTCCAGCTGGCTATATCTTTGGCTGCTAAAGTGTCAAGCGTGGTGGTTTCTATGCGGTTCTCTTTGTGTTTATGGTTAATTGTTGTGTAACATATATATTGCACAAACCAGCTACAAAAGCAAGCCCTTTTGCTAAGAAAAGGGCTTGATAAGTGTGAACAGGGGTGCGCGGGCCTATAAAACCCCACTCTCGCTACGAACACCATTATGCAAGCTGCAGCCCGCGGCTGAGCAAATGTAGCTAGCTGGCGGGGATAGGCGTTAGGTCAACATCGGCCGGTGTGCCAGCTTCAACACAGCCAAGGGTGATATGAGGGCGAAGCCATCAGTATTCAGGCCGGGGTGAATATCGCTGAGCGCTGCCAGTAGCTGCTCCCGAGCCTGGTTCATCCAGGCGGTCTTTAGTGTGCGTAGTTCTACCCACACACAGTTGCCGGCTTCATCTGGCAGGAAGTTCACACCATCGAGACACCAGCTCGTCCAGCGCGCTGGGGTTTTGCGGCGGCTGCGTTTGCAGGCGTGGCATGTCTTGCTCGGTCACGTTGATAAGGTGACGTGGGGATAAACTCACCAAAGTCTAGCCGCTTCATATCAGCGGGTGTTGGCGTAGCCACTGGTTAGCTTCGTCGTTAAAAACCAGGCTGACGCTAGCCATATGTTTTTCGACGGGGTATGCGGTATCTGCTGCACGCATGGGGTTCTCCTTTTGTTACTTTATGGTATTAGTATAGCGTATGAAAAGGCACCACACCAGGGTGGTGCCATAAAAGGGGGCTATGCAGTCTTTATGGAGGATACCCCATACTAAAAATCCTGCTTGCAGGACCGCCGCACTAAAACAGTACGGCGCCGATAACTCCATTCTGCTGTCCCACATTAAGGATAATCGCAACAAGGTAGCCTACTACCATTATGGCGAGAGATTCCGCGCACTAGTACCGAGAGTACCAACAGCGTGTACTCAACGAAGTCGCAGAGTATCAACAAAGAAATCTTCCATCATTCCCTCTCCCCTCGCCCGCGTGCGTGTAAAAGGCACTGGGCACACGAGCGGTAGAGCAAGCTTTTGTGTAACAAAAGCCGATATATATCATCACTGCAGCGGGCACAATGCAAGCATGGGTATATGGGATTACGCGCTATACCAGCCGGTATGGAAGCAAGCGGGCGGCGTGCGGCAGCGGATTGTCGCAGCGGCCGGGTGGTGGGGTGGATCTGGTCGTGATGCTACATACGCTGATGCAGAGCCAGCCAAGGGTAGGCTGCGCCGCCCATGTGGCCCACGGTATTCGCCCGGCGAGCCACCACGATGCAGCCTTTTGTGCGTGCCTCAGCTTCCAGCAGCAGGCATGGCGTCCCGTTTCGGCTCCACCGGGCGCAGCTGCTGGGCAGGCAAGCGAAGATACCGCCCGCCAGGCCTCGCCATAGCTGGCTGCGGTCCCCGCTGCAAGCAATTCAGGCGCTGATTGGCAACCGCCCACCACATACCGGATGATATTATTGAATCAATCATGCATCAACTTGCGCGCGGGACCGGCTGGCGGCCTGGCCGCTGCGAGCGCACCGGGTATCTCGCGCCCGGTTGGCGCACGCACACATAAAGCGGATATACATCGTCGCGGCGCGACCAACCACCGCTTGAAATGTGGTGCGAGGATGAAACCACCGCCAGTAACGCTTCACCTGATGCGTAACCGCGTGCGCTGGCAGGTGGTGCGCGCCTCTCCGGCTACCACGCAGGCACAGCTGTAGGCCCTGTGCCAGCGCCAGTGGCAGTGCGCCCACCACATCGACACACGGAACCAGCCGGCTGCCAACGGGTGCCGCCGCTACTGACTGCCAGGCAACAGCCGCGAGGCCCAAGCGGTACTGAGAGCCGCCACGGCCCAGGCCGGGGTGCGCACCCACTCGCCCGCAATATGCGCAGAGCGGTACTGCTGGCTATCAAAACTGCGCGCGGCCCAGCACACGCCTGGAGTTGCGGGCCCGTGGGTTTGCAGGTATTTACCGCCGTGATTTTGCTGTGCAGGGGCCGAAAGGTGCTATACTAAGGGGAAGAGACTATGGAACAAGAGCAGAAAGGAACTGCAGGACAGATTTATGGCGAATGCAAAACGACCCAAAACCACAGGCAATCGAATGCTAATAATGCGCCTGAGTGTATTTTGGGCAATTATTATCGTGGTGGTGTATAACCTTACCGGCTCCTCTTTAACCTCCAAACGAAAATTTGCGCGAGGTGCCGCATCCTGATGTGATCGCCCGCGCCAATAAGGCGCGGCGAGACTGCTGCGAGATTGAAGGCCAGGGAGTGAGCTAAAGATTACGCCGTATGCAGCCAGCGCCCAACGCAGCGGTCGTATATTCAGGGTGGCGTGAGCATCAAGCTGCCGAAGGACGCCAATCTTCTGGCGATGCAAAACCAAGGTGATTTCGGATAAGGCACCAACGCAGACCGGCGAAACAACAGCCTGAATATTGCCATGCTGCTGCATCCCAACCATGCTTATTAGTTGGCCAGTATGGCGTTTATGATGCGCTCCGCCCAGGGGCAGAATAATCACAATGGGCTCGGCAAGAGCAAGGCCAAGCTGTATGGTCCGGACCGCAAAAAGGTGGTAGGTTTAAAGATATTGGCTGGCGAAACGCCACAGGATCTTGAAGAAGTGGTAGACTTCCTCAAGCACAAAAGTACCACAGGAACTCGCAGCCAAGATACCGAAGGGCGTGCTGCTGGTGGGTAACCCAGGTACCGGTAAAACCATGCTCGCCTCGAGCCGTGGCTGGCGAGGCGGATGTGCCATTCTTCAGCATTAGTGGTTCGGAATTCGTCGAGATGTTCGTGGGTGCGTTGAGCTAGCCGTGCGCGATCTCTTTGCCAAGGTCGCAAAGAATCGCCCCAGCCATTATCTTTATTGTGCGGAAATTGATGCTGGTGGCCGTAAGCGCGGTGGACGAAGCGCGCGCGGCCACGATGAGCGCGAGCAAAACACTGAACCAAATCTTGGTAGAAATGGATGGGTTCTGAGTACGCGTACGAACGTGATTGTGCTCGCCGCCACGAACCGCTGCTGGCAAAGCTGACCCAGCCTTGGTTACGCCCCGGCCGCTTTGGACCGCCGCACAAATATTACCCTGCCAGAGCGCGACCGCGAGGCAATCCTTAAAGGTGCATTTTGAGCGATGTAGCTCAGTCGAGAACGATGTTAACCTGATGAACTGGCCGCCAAGACAGCCGGTAGTAGCGGTGCAGAGACCTTGCCAATATCGCCAACGAAGCTGCGTGATTATTGCCGCCCGCCGTAACGCCAAGAAGGTGAGCAATGCCGACCTTTACCGAGGTGCCTTTGAAAAGGTAGCGATTGGGCCCTGAGCGCACAGCCAAGGTCATGAACGAGAAAGAAAGCAACTGACCGCCTACCACGAGGCTGGGCCATGCGCTGGTGGGTACGTCGCAAGATAGCGACCAGCAGTGCACAAGGTAACTATCATCCCGCGTGGTGGTACCGGTGGTGTGACCCTGGTTCCCGCCGCCAGAGGATAAAAAGCTACAATGAGCGTGTGCTGAGCTTGGCGGACATCCCTGCCCGCGATGGGTGGGCGTATTGAAAAGCCGGATGATCCGCTGGCGCTGATGCATTACCACAGGGCAGGCAGCGACCTGCAGCAAAGCGAGACCCAAATTCGCCCGCGATATGGTGATTGAGCAGGGTATGGGTGGTGCAAGTCAGCGACCAAGTCTTCCACGAGAGGATAATGGCGGCATGGTATGTGACAAAATTACCCACGAGCGTCCATATATAGTGATGGCAACGGCTGAACTGATTCGACCAAGAGGTAGAATGCTGGTAAAAGAAGTTGGCCCAAGCCGGGCCGAGCTGAGCTACAGGCCAACCGGCCAAGCTTTAGATGCGCGTTTTGCTCATGCTGCTGCTCGAGAAAGAGACGATCGAAAGCACCGAGGCAGAAGAAATCTCAAAGCACGCCGCCGCCATGCCACCCGGAAGTGGCACCGCAATCGCCGTAGCAGCGTGATTCGCCGCCGAAGGTTATGGCACCGATTGCGCTCCGGCAGCAGCCGTGCTGCGTATTGAACAAAAAGCGTAATCGGTGCAGCATGCAGCTGCACCGCCAGCGGGTCGACACCTGTTGTCGATCCTGCTTGGTTTGCAGCGCCGAGCAGGCGCCAGAATAGTATGTATCTGGCACCTACAAAGGGCGGGCTGGATGCCTCACACCGCGGCTTTTACCGTGCCCGACTTTATGTTTATGATCCTGGTATCTGCTGCACTGAGTGTTACCTTTATACCTGTCTTTAACCAGCGAGCGGCGGCCGGGAATAAAAATCTGCCTGGCAGCTTAGCTCAGTATGATTAACCTGATGGCACTGGTAACGCTGATTAGCGAGTGCTAATCATCTTTGCTGACCCAATTGTGCGCTACCTGGTGGCCCCGGCCCTGAGCGAGTCGGGCACTGCCTGGCAGTGAGGCTGATGCGTGTGATTGCCGTGAACTCATTCCCCGTTTGCCATTGCAGCGGTCATCGCCAGTATTCAGCAGGCCGTGGGGCGTTTTGCCTTTTACGCCCTGGCGCCGGCGCTCTATAACGTAGGGATTATCATCGACACTCTTCTTTACCAATGGTATTACTATTTTTGGCTGGAGCTGTTCGATGGCGGCATTATGGGTGTTGCATTGGGGGTGGTGTTTGGCCTCGGTGCTGCAGTTGGTGGTGAGTTTAATCGGCCTGGCTGGGCTTGGGTTTGACTACCAGTTTAAGATTTTTTGGAAGAACCACGGCTTTCGTAAGGTGCTGAATTTTACTACCGGCACGTCTCGCTCGACCAAGGTATGGATTACGTCGTCACCCTGGTGGAATATAACTGGCGTCGCATGACGGAAGGTTCGGTGCGGCACTCAACCAAGCTTCGACCTTGCACCTGGCACCGATCACTATGATTGGTGTGTCGATTAGCACGGCTGCCTACCCACGCATGACAGAATACCTCGCGCAGAACCGGACGGATTTATTCTGTAAGGAGTTTGCCCAGGTACTGCGGGCGATTATTTGGCTGGTTCCTTGCCGGTTTCGGTGGTGACCTGCCCGGGGGTATTTGATTCACTTTATCGTTAACGGTGGCGACCCAGCTATTGCGCGTGTTTTTGGGCGCCTTTGCCCTGGCGATTCTGTTCCGCTCCATTTACCATATGGCGGCCCGCGGTTTTTACGCCCGTAAGGATACCAAAACACCGCTGTATGTATCTATTTTTGCGATTGGGCTTAATATTGCCTCAGCAATTTAGTTTACCTGGCTGGCGCCTGGGGGCACCTGGCTAGCCCTGGCTCAGGTGATTGTATCTGGCCTGAGGTAGCGATTTTGCTATCGCTGATGGCCGTGCAGGTACCTGGCTCACTTACACGCCACCGCCCACGCGGTTGGCCGCATGCTGATTGCTGCCGCTACAACAGCCGTTGTGACTACACAGCAACGGCGCTCTTCCCGCTCACGGCGGATGACAAGAGTTCTTTTACCGGTATCCCTAAGTTTGGCATTATTGCCGGCGTTAGCCCTCGGTGCTCACCTAGTACTATCGAAAATGCTGCGCCTACCAGAGGCCGACCCCGTGATTGCCAAGCTACGGCACTTCTTTTTCCGGGTGTAAGATGATTTCAGCAGCGCTTATGGTATACTGACTGTATAAAACAATTGGGTAGGAAGATTATGTCTGAGGAAACAACGCACGAATTTTTGATTGGCGCTGGTGTAGCTGGTGGTATTCTAGCTGATATTAGGGCGCGATTATTGCCCTGCAGTTTTTGGGTAAGCCCTCGCAGTACCAGTACACCGAAGCCAAACGCGCGGTGGACGAAACGGCCAAGGTGCAAGCTGCCCGGTAGCCGCGACCAATGCCACTTTGCTGCCATCAGTAATGCGCGATGGCCCCAGTGAATACCAACCCAAATAGCATGGTGGATGGCGCCAAAAAGCTCGATGAGCAGACCGAATCACTGAGCCGCTTGCCGGCGTATCTATAAGGACGACCAGCTCAAAGCCGGCTACACAGCCTACCAAAAGAACGAGCAGAGCTATAGTGTTGATGTGCGCGTCAGGCGGAGTCGTTGCGCCAAACCCGCAACGGCTAAAAACGCCTGCACCAAGCAAACGTTTGAAAAGGCCCATAGCAGCTGAGATAGCACCGATGCGCGGCGTATATTTTCACCGTGCCTTAAGGCGATGCTAGTGATTGACTCTCGGCAAGGTAGCGATGCCGACTACAAGACGCCGCTGGTAGGTATTCGCAAAGCCTATAATGATTACGATAAGGCGCTTGGCTCTGGCGATGGTATCGAGGGACGCCAAGACGGCAATCAGCGTGGTGTCTGCCAACGCGCGCACGGTTGATAGCAGGTCGCAGCAGCGCCGCAAGAGCGTGCCAGCAAGCTGGATATCAGCGCGCTGCAAGAAAGCCTCCAGCTCAGTAAAACCGCGGCTGGTAATAAAAATGAGCCAACCGCTGATTCGGAAATTTCGCATCATCGCCCTATCGACCACGGCAAGAGCACCTTTGGCCGACCGCATGATGGAGCCTGACAGGCACCGTTACCAAGCGGGATATAAGCTGGCAGTTGCTGGATAGCATGGATCTGGAGCGCGAGAAGGGAATTACCATCAAGCTTCCGCCCCAGTGCGGATGAAGTATGAGTGCGCGTAACTTCTTAGAAGCGGGTGCTGCCCTGTCGACTGCCACCCGCTTAGTATCGCCCGTTGGTTCAATTGACGGGGACAGAAACACCGCGCCCCAACCCGGCACCATGACCTCAACCTGATTGACACCCCGGCCACGTGGATTTTAGCGACAGAAGTATCGCGTAGCTTGCAGGCCTGCGGAAGGTGCGGTGCTGGTGGTGGATGCCAGCCAGATTCAGGCGCAGACGCTGGCCAATGTGTACGGCGATGGAGCAAGACCTTACCATCATCCCGGTGCTCAATAAGGTTGACCTGCCAGCAGCCGATGTGCCACGCGTCTCAAGCAGGTGATTAATCTGCTGGGCTGCGATGAGAGCGACATTATTCATATCTCAGCCAAGACTGGGTAGAATGCGCCGCAGGTGCTGCGGGCTATCGTTGAGCGTATTCCGGCGCCGGTGTCGCCGCTGGCATTGCAGGCTGAGCGTATGGCCGCGCAAGATGGCAAGACGCCGAGTATACCAACCCGCGCCCTGATCTTTGGATAGCTACTACGATGACTACCGCGGGGTCATCCTCTACGTGCGCGTGATGGATGGCACGATACCCAAAGGTGCAGACATCACCATGATGGCCACCGGCGCCCGCGGCCTGCTCCCTGGAAGTGGGGCACCAGCCCAACCATGCACACCCGACCCACTGCTTGGCACCGGCGAATGAGCTACATCGTCACAAACCTCAAGACCACGCGTGAGAGCACGGGTGGGCGATACGGTGACGCTTAAGAAATACTTTGAGTAGTTATATATGGTAGTATAGTTTATCGTATGATGGCTGCGATAAAAAGTACGACAAAATCATCGCCATTTTATTTGCTGGCCTGACTATACTATTCATCGCTGTGGCATGTACTGTTCCGAGTTTTTGGGATTGGCTGTGGCAGCGGCATCACAACCAGCTGAGCTGGGTACATCCGCCCGTTATTTTTGATACCGTTTTGTTGGTTTGCCTATCGGCGGAGCTAGCGGGGATAATGATGGTGATATTCTGACCTTGACCAGCATGGGGTGGTTTGCCCCGCCCAGTGAAAACGAATACAGGTGCAACAGTTTTTGCAAGTTGAGCAGCAGTACCACAGGGTGAATGGACGTTACGTAAAGATTTTTCTCACATTGCTTATACCATTATCCTTTAGTGCTTTAGCAGCGGCATTGTGGTGGCGAAATATCTGGCTGGGTGGCAGTCGTGCGTTCATGGCTGCCGGTAAATTACTCTGGAGTATAACTTTTTCTGAGTGAAGCTGGCCTGGCGGTGATTGCCTCTCGACAATTGGATTTATCCTATGTAGTGGCTGTTTGTGTGATTACAGTGTTGTCTCGTCGTCGTATTTCTAGGGTTAAGAAAAATGAATTTTCATTAAGAAAGGGCCAAATAGGTGGGGTTATTATCCATATCTCAGCCAAGACTACCAGCACAAATAGCATATAGATACTTTTTATGGTATTTGGCAATATGCCGCACCGCGATTTACCCCTATTTCACCAATGGAAGAGCCGGACCGATCTAATTTTGAAGCCCAGCCACCCCAGCCTGCTGCCAAAGCGTAACATGGGCGGGCGGCACTGCGCGCTAGTGCCCAGCGTCGTCACAAAGGAGCGAGTCCCGCCAGACTCGATTGAACCAGTCAGGCGTGAACCCGATACACCGACCACCGAGCCTCAGCTTACTACGGGAAGATGCTGAGCCGCCACACGGTGGCTGTACCGCAGCGTTCCGCCTTTGACCTACCGGCAGGGCGCGAGTCTGGTGGTGAATCTACGCCGCATATACCAAATATTGATGACATACGGCAGTATCTTGATCAGCACCAAAAGGGGCTAGATTCGGCGGATAGGATTGCAAGTCTCGCTTGAGCCAATTGATATGGACGAGCTTGCCCTGGTGTCAGCCACGAGCAGCTGGCGCAGTCACTGCTGGATGGCGGCCAGCAAGGTGTAGACTCTCAGTGGTCGTATTGTACATTTTTCGGCATTTAAGCCCGCAGATAGCTGAGCAGTTGTATCAGCACGGCTATAGCAGGGACGTGCTGCGGGGTTGTCGGTTCGGCGCGTTTGATGGTATTGATAAACAACAACTGGCCGACCAACGCTGATAGGAAGATGGCCGCTATAGTGATCTGTTAGGTCAAGCAGATGTTTTTCCGCCAGACATGATTGATAAGCAGGCAATTATCGATCGGGCATTTGATGATCAGCGGACACCAACTCAGGAGTTGATGTATGGCGTTATGCCATATACAGAAGCTGACCAGAATGAGTTTATCAAGCGGCATATTGACCGTGATGAATCGAGTGCGGGGATCGTGGCAATGAATTTGTGGCAGATTAGCAGCAATCATATAGATAGCAGCATCGCCAACCCATTTGATTCAGGCCGGTGACATTATGGGCGTTTTATGCCAGATTGATCGATTTGATGGTATTAACCACCAGGCAATTGCCGAGCAGGGCCTACCGCGCAGGGCATACCCAGCGCCTACTTGGGGACTTGATTTATTTCCCGAGATAGGGAGCCTGAATGTTGATTTAGCTGAGCAACTCCTTGCAACTGAGCATGGGTACAGAGGTAGCCCATGCGTCCGTAAATTTGATGACCCAGACGGTAAGGTTGCGGCCCAGTTGCTAGCCAGTCTATCACGTATTTGAACGAGATCCGCGCGCTATGCATAGCCAGCTGAAGGATAGCCCGGCTGTGCGCCAGATACTAGCGGAGCACCGTGATAGCGACATTCAGGCAATTCTGCGTAGCGAGGACCAAGGCTTACTGAGTAGCTATGCTGCTATTGCTGGCGATGATTTACCCCAGCAATGCTATCTGCTAAGGATGTGTTCGGTACGGTAGGCGTGGCAGGGACACGCATTGCTAATATGATCCTGAACGCCGAGGCTCCAACCGATTACATGAAGAGCCTTGGTATCACCGAGACCGGCCAGGCGGGTATTGACCAAATGAAGCAGCAGGTGAGTGAATTCCTGGCAGAGTTCCAGGCTGGGGACGTAGCCCCGAGCAGGGCCCATCAGCTTGAAAAGTCAGCGATTCTACGCGAGGCGCTTATGAATGCTGACGGGTTACCAGGAAGGTACATGGGGAGTAGTGGTGGTAATGAACTGCGCCGAAGATTAGCTACTACAATAAGGCGGTCGAGGATGGCCGGATTGCGCCGCTTAAGCCTGGTTACGCAGCCAGCACGACCTACGAGCTAACCACTGTTAAGGCGAAGAAAGAGCGTGTTGCCTGGACGCAAGATGCCACCGAACGCTACCAGCTGCTGCTATGGTGATATGCAGCGGGCAGCCCTGATGGCTGGCCAGCAGGGGCGGAATTCGCCGGGCGATGGGGGATTTACGCCAGGCAATTGATGGCGTTGCCGATGGCCTCGCTAGCCAGCTAGAGGCAATTGATGCAGACGACCCCAAGGCAGGAGTTTAAGCGCCAGAATCTTGAGCAGCGCCTGGATGAACTAACGGCCTACTTACGCGGGTGGATAATAACGAATGGGTGGATGATAGCCGGTTTGTGCTTGAATCGCCAGCCGATGCAACACGCAGGCCTTTTGGCGAGCTTTACCCCCATAAAGAACTGCATGGCCAGCTGCGCCGCCTGGTATTTGCCTGGGCTATGCGTAAGGAGCCGGTCCACGCGGAAATCGCGCGTGATCTTTCGCCAGAACCAACGCTGATTCTGTGAGTAACATGCGTGAGTTTATAGAGCATATCGTTAACCAAGAAACCTACGGCAACTACTTTAGTACCAAAAAGCAGGCTGGGCAGTTTAAGCAAATGAACAGCACCAAGGCGCTGGAAGAAGCCATGCAGCGCCACCAGCAGCTAGCCGACCGTACCGGCACAACGAAGCTGCAGTTTATTCCTACCCGCGGGCTCTTATGGAGATGATCGGGCCAGATTACTGATGCCTGCTGGGCGGACCAGTACCAGTCGATTGCCGAAACGCTACCGAACTTTACCGCTGTGATTATGAAAGCCCGCCTGGCCCGGGCCAACGAACGCGTGGTTGGTGCTGGTATGTTGATTGAAAACCAAAGATACTACCACGGGCGAAAAAGGTACTGCTGATGCGTGGCCTTAACCCAACCGAAAAACTATATCTACAAAGGGTAGATGTGGGCGATTTTACCAGGCGGCAACGGATTATGTTCGCCAAAGCGTCAAGCAATTGGTGCTAAGCCTGCTATGTGATCGATAACCATACTGGCGGAGCGGCGACGACGCGGCCGACACCTCTTCGGCTATATGAGTGCCGAGCGCCGTGAGTTGCAGCGCATCCCGGTACCGTTCAAAGATACTGAGTTTGCGGCTATAACGTCAGCGGCGATAACTACGCCCTGTAAGTACATAGAGCGCCTCGGGCCCCGTTTATGTGGGGGCCCCAGGCTGGTAATTTAGGTCGCCGCAGCTGGCCGGGCGTTCTGAGCGCGACCGGCGTAGTGTACCAGTGCAATCACTAGCCATAAGCCAAAGGCAATCAGGCCTACAAAGCCGCCAAACCAGCGGTGCCCAATCAGGTAACCGTGGGTGTTAACGCAGTGAGTTAGGAGGCTAATGGCAGCACATCACCAAGTAGCGTAAACATATTCAGGGCAGAAATCAGCGTGGCTTTGTAGGTGTGCTGCATGGTGCTGAGGATTTTTGGCCTGCAGGACAATTGGGCGCACGCGTGTGTAGGCGGTAAAGAGCACCACTGCAGCGATGGCAACTGGCGGCCAGCTGCTTGCCCCCATCAGTGCAATGCTAGCCGCCATAATACACCCATCCACCCAGTAGAAGGCGAGTGGCCTGAGCTTATCGACCAGTACGCGTACCAGCCAAGCGGTGCACCACCGATACTACCAACGGCGGCAATTACCACAAACCACTCCACCCCGACACCAACGTGCTGAAAGAGCAGCTCGCGGTATTCCGTACCCTTGTTCGAAACCCCGGCTAGGAAGCCAGCAAAATACAAATAGTGCCAGATTACGTGGGGTGATGATGGCTTCTATGCTGCCCCATGGGGGCGCTTTTGCTACCCGCATCTTGGCGTGCGGGTTGGGCGAAAGCTACGCTAGCACACAGTGGCCGCTAGCGATAGAAACCCCAGTATAAAGGGCAGCGTATGGTGGATTTGGTGGGTAAGAGGAATCAGGATAATCAGTACTGTGTTGCCAACCAGGCCATAGGTTTGGGCGCGTCCCATCACTTGCGTATAGTCGCGCCGCGCCCGAGCGCCACCAGGGTATCGTGCACAAAGGCTTCTACCGCGCCGGATGACGCATACCCGCAAAGAATAAGAGCGAGGCTATCAACCCGCCCCAGAAGGTTGGCAGAAAGGCATAAAAAAGCGGTGATGTCACCGCGATACTTGTACCCAGGATAATTGCCCGGCGGTTGCCAAAGGTATCAGCCACGTAGCCAGCCGGTATTTGCAGCAGCGCCTGCACAATAGAAGAAATAATATCCATAAGAGCCAGCTCATCCAGGCTGACTTTACCAACGTTGACCAGTTGTACACGTTATAAAGCGGTAGGTATACGCGCTTGAGTAAAGATGCGGAACCACGAGTATTTGACGATATTGCGCTCTAGTCGGGTGAGGGCTTTTTGTTCGTGACATTGGTGTGCTGTGCATATGGTTCCTCCGCTTATGTGCCGGTTCATATCATATAGCATGGTTGCTGGTGCGTCAAATACAATGTTCCGTGATAATTACTACAGGTAATATGTGTATGAGTAAAAGCTATGTGGTGTATGCTATTAATGAAGGAGGTTTTTAATCTTGTGATTAATAAACACTACTTGAATCTAAAACACAAAAACGGCGCTCACTAATATGGATGAGAGTACACGCTACATCGTGCAGCTGATAGCAGATATCCTAAAAATAGGGGATAGTTTGCCGCTGAATGCGTTGGGTGAACATATTGCTCTTGTAACAACTCCGCGCCGTGATTGGGATAAGCTCCAGCGCCAGTACCCTTTCTTAGGTGAAATAGCCGAGGCTAGCAGTGGACTTGAAAGCAGCGGATGATGAATGGGAGGCTCAAGAAATATTCCAGCAACTAATCAATAAGTTTGCGTATTTGATAAATCATAACGTTGCTTGTTACCCACAAATGACGTACCGGCAAGCGGTTGAACACTGTAAGTATTGGGCGGATCAGATTCGATCAGACGGGGTTGATCTATTAACCACGGACTACAGCGCGGCTATCGGTGTGTCGGACCAGCTGGTGTATCCACCTCTAGACATGCAGGTATGGATCAGCGCTGAAAGACACCCGCTTATGTATAAAGTGTGCGACTATGCTGGTATTGTCGACAGTGATCACACTAACCGGCCAGCGTGGGAAACACTACTGAGGTTGATTGACCAGTTGTAACGAGTAGCTGTACACCCCCGTCAAAACACGCTATTATAGCTATATGCCACACATTACACTTGAGTGTTTATTCTAATGGTATGTCACATACAAATATATCTGGGTGGTACTGATGAACAACTCGATATATGGTAACAGGAATTTTGATAAACTACTCAGCGGATGTTGTTTGGCTAGTACTGTAGGTGATTCGCGCAGGGCTACGTTAGCCTGCCGAACAGTGTTAAACCTAAAAATGTTGTTATGTATGGTGGCGGGTGAATATCAATTGCTGAGATGTGATACGTAATGCCCGCAAGGGTATGAATGTCTTATGGACGGACGGCGATGCGACACTGCTTTGGCTGTGCAAAATCAGGGATATACTAACGTTGCAGGGGTAGTGTTAGGTCTCGAGAATGTCCTAAATAATACTATGAATTAAGAATGAACGTTATAAGTCAAAAGAAGTTAGTCGACTCACCGTGGTACAAGCTCAATATTGAAACCGTCAGGCTCCGTCAGGCAAAGTCCTCGATGATTATTATGTGCGAGAGGGTATGAACGCCGTTTTCGATCGTTCCACGCACCCATGAAGGCAAATTTTTGCTGGTGCGTCAGTATAAACACGGAGCGCAGCAAAGTGTTATAGAATTTCCTGCGGGTAAAGATCGATGCGGGTGAGTCTGCTTTAATTGCTGCAAAAAGGGAATTATACGAAGAGACTGGAGGCACCTCCAGTCTTTTGTAGAGGGACCCACATTTTTGAGGACCCTACGAATAGCCGTGTCAAGATAGCGATCGTCTTTTGCTGATAATGTCACTATAAAGCACAGGGCAACATCTTGACGATAATGAGGATATTGAAGTAATACAGCTAACAACTGACGAGCTACGAACTATGCCTCATGAACAATGAGCTATCTGTGGCAGCGTCCGTAGCAGCAGGTTGGATAGCGCTAGAGAGGAGATGGTAACTAAACACGGGGATACCCTATTGATCTTTGTTGGCCAGTATATCACGCCATTTGAAGTTGATTATGGTATTAGGCTCTCAACCAGTGGTTTTCATATTTTTCCTGCGTTTGTTGCCGAATCTGGCGCCCTGAAATGATGTATGGTGCACTACTAACTCGTAATATGGGGGAGACTTTGTCTTCATCTATGCCGCATCGTGTCAACTCTGTACGCGATAGCCAAAACACGCTATTATAGCTATATGCCACACATTACACTTGAACCCCTCCCGGGCTACAAAGAAGTCAAGCCCTTCGTCTATGCGGGGTTCTTTCCGGTATCTAACGAAGATTACAATGACCTGAAAGAAGCGATCGAGAAGCTGAGCCTGAGTGATAGCGCCCTGCGTTTGAGCCAGAGAATTCGCCGGTGCTGGGCTTTGGCGTGCGGATTGGTTTCTGGCCTGCTGCATAGTGGATATCATTCGTGAGCGGCTCGAGCGCGAGTATGCACTTGATTTAGTCATGACAAACCCCAGCACCGACTACAAGGTTACGATGACAGACGGCAGCGAGCGGGATATTAAATCTGCCGCCGACCTGCCACCCGTTACAAAAATCACTCAGATTCGTGAACCCTGGATTAATGGCGAGGTCGTCGTGCCACAGGAATATATTGGTGCGGTTATTCAGCTGATTGCTGCTAAGCGCGGCGTGCAGAGCAACATTAGCGCCATATTGATGAGCGCGCTGGTGTCGTTTACGGCGCCGCAGCTAATTTTACAACGGATACGACCAGCTGAAAGAGTATTACCAGCGGCTATGGCTCGTTTAATTATGAGCTAGGGGTACAGCCAGAGGACTTGGTGCGCGTGGTTCTATGTTGCCGGGGAAATGGTAGATGCCTGAGCGTGATGTGCCACCGCACCGAAGCCCATGCGTTAGGGCGTCAGGTGGTGAAGAAGCTGAAGGAGGTTGTGCCGCGCCAGAGTTTCCAGGCTAAGCTGCAGGCAATCGGCGGTAAGTTTATCGCTCGCGAGGACCTAAGCGCCTACCGCAAAGGACGTGACGCTAAGCTGTATGGTGGTGATGTATCGCGGCGCAAAAGCTCCTTGCCAAGCAGGGTAGAGCAGCGGCATGAAACGCTGGTAGAGGTGGATATCCCGAGCGAAGCCTTTACGGTGATGTCAGTAAGGGATTAATAATAAGGAAGGGAACCAGATGGCACAACTGCAGGAACTGATTACTACTATACCCCCAGCCGGGCAGCGGCTCGAGCTGGTGGCGGATGCCAAACTGGTGCTGCTGGATGGTGACGCAGGCAAGGACACTATCAAAACCCAGCCTGGCAGAGCCACTCTTTCGCAGATATTATTTCGCACACAACCCTAAGCCGCGTATTAATAACGGCACACATGAGGTGGATGGCCGTGACTACCACTTTATCACCGAAGAGACAGCCGCGGCTATGCTCGGTGAACAGGCCTTTATTGAGGCTAAGTTTGTCCATGGTACGGTCTATGGCACCAGTGTGGCTGAGGGTAGAAGAGGCTCACCGCCAGGGATAAAATCGCATTACCGATGTCGATGTGCAGGGCGTCGCAGAATACAAGAGCTTTCAGGGGTGGTGGCGGTATTTATTCTGCCGCCGAGCTTTAGCGTTTGGCAGCAGCGCCTGCGCAACCGCTACCCAAGCCACACGGCCTTTATGGCAGAGTGGCCAGCGCGCCGTCGCACCGCTATTGATGAGCTGACGCACGCCTGCAGAGCCGCCGTACTACCACTTGTGTTAACGATGACCTGGCCGAGGGCTCGTACGCAGCACCCGCCAGATTGCCCTCAAAGCCAGATATCTACACGCGTAAAGACGACGAGAGCTCGCCTTGCCGCACGTGACCCGTGTGATGAAAATTATTGCAATGAGTGGGGAATAAGAGATCGCCCTGATACCACACATACATGGCATCAGGGCGGGAATGGTACAGTTTATTGGTCATCAAAGCCGTGAGCCTCAAGGTAGGCTCGTGCGGCTATCTCGTATGAGTCGATATTCACCTCCTTGAAATCTTCGTCCATCTGCTTGTAGAGTGCTGCATTATCCTGTAGTAGCTCGCAGTTGGCAGGACTATTGCGCTTAGGAAGGCGCCGCGAAGCTTCTTTTGAAGCTCACTTCCCGCTAGTTGTAGTTGCTGCTGAGCATTGCTCTGGCGAGCTGCTCGACATATCGCCAATGAGGCCAAGGGCTGTTTCTTGGCCTTGTCCCGCAGCGCTGCCTGCTCTCGAGCTGTAGGAAGACATGATCGTTAAAATCTTGATGATCTTCGAACATGCTCGTGAGCAGCGCCACTGGCAGATCATCCCCTGTAAGGGTGATGCTGCCTTCAGGATCTTTTAGATCCCGAATTAGCCTTTCGTACTTTTTGATTTGGTTGGCCCGGTATGGTATGGGCCGGGCTCCGCTCGTCGCCGAGCCATGCCCGCAATGTGGCGCCACGATCGACAGCGCTGATGACAATGACACCACTATAGAGCATGGCTGCTCCTGAGTATCTCATCAGATGTTACAATGATGCCTACAACAATACCAAGCACGGCCAGGGAAAAAGCTGCCGAGAATAATATTTGAGCGCTGCTGCTCCCAGATAGTATCCCAGCGTAGGGCGCGCTGCTCTATCAGAACTTAAGCGCTTGCACGCGGCGTCCTGGCCCTCTATAGATAGCCCTTCTTCCCCACAGCTGGCGGTAGAGCCCTGTGATTGCAGGAAACCAGGTGCCGCCGTACAAGCGTGTACGGTGGTGAACATGATATATCTCTCTACTAAGAATGAAAAACCACGTACCCTTAAGGTACAAGACTCACGAGGCGGAGGTCTGATATATGTCAATATAAAGAGACCAGAGTCAAGTTCACGAGCTAAGGCCGGGTGAGGTAGTGCAGCATGCGTAGCAGCCGCACCAGTCTTTAATACTCGCCACCGCGCCATATCACGATTATAGACGCCGATGATCGCGGTGCCGGCAGGGTAGAGCTGCCCGCCGTAGGTGGCTAGCGGGCGCTGGCGCAGCGGTCGAGCAGTTTGCATCGGTGTATGAGCCCAGGCGGCAGCGGCTGGCTCAGCAGGCTGCTTATCTTTTGTCGACAGCACAGCACTCACAAAGGAAGGCACATTGACGCCAAGGTGATATGCCGCTGGGGCTGGGCGGATGCGACGGTGCTAGCCACCATTGCGAAAGGCGTGTGGCGAGAAGTACGACGACGTCGCTTGGTGATCAATCACGCCACCGCTGAGGATGCGCGCGGGCCTGGCGGGTAGAATTGCCGCGAGCAGAGCTTGCCACGCGGTCGTTCTGATGGCCAGACCAGGTCGATCAGAAGAAGCGTCGCAGGCTTCGGTGCGTCTCTGAAGGCAACAAAACGATCGCCCCGACGACGCGCGCACTGCCAGCAAGCGAGCGCCTGTTTTGCCCAGTCGCCAGGGGACCAGTGCGCGCCAGCTGCGTCAGCGGCTGGGTCGATATCCACCAGGGTGATGCGCTCACGCTCGGGTACGGCGATCTCGCGCGCGAGCAGTCCGTCGCCACCGCCCATAATCAACACGTTTTTAGCCGCTTGACGGCCATCATCGCCGCGCCAGCCAGCGTTTCGTGGTAGCGGGCTTCGTCCAGGCTGGAAACTGCAGGTTGTTATTAGATACAGCCGCAGATCCTGCTTGTACTTGGTAAGGACGATCTTTTGCAAGCCGGGATTGCTGGTAGAGAATCACCGGGTCTTTATGTCTTGGTGTCGATGCGGTGCCTGTGCCAGCTGGCGCCAAAGAACAGCCCCAGCAGCAGGATGGTCGCCACCACACTGGCAGCCAGGAGCCTGCGTGAAGTCTTCAGCTGCACAGAATCAGCACCCGCCACGGCGATGTTAAGGTAGTACTAGGTAGGTGCTGCGCATCAGCCCCAGGCTCGCGGCAGCAAGAAGAGTGGGAAGACCAGCGAGCCACCAGCGCCAAAGTAGTCGATCGCCAGCACCTGCTAAGGAGCTCAATTGAAGACGGTCACGTAGCGGGTAAACATCTTGACGAGGCAGCGTATCCTTGCGCCCAATCAGCACACCAATCAACAGGCTAATCAGCGCAAAACACCGGCCAGTGTAGCTTGCTCAAACTGCGCTGTAGAGCAGCAGCACCGAATTGCCCACCAGCCCCAGCAGGATCTCGTTAATTGGCAAAACTGTGGCTGGGTGCCAGTGAATATGTTGCACCAGCAGCGACTCCTGCACCCCATGCCAAAGAGGGTAATACCGGTCGCTGT